>Ga0210388_10004113_pt1 | contig 11387 bp, 13 predicted proteins | sample IncBWC19OmetaG_FD_155485 | JGI IMG/M metagenome (GOLD analysis project Ga0210388, IMG submission 155485) | Forest soil microbial communities from Barre Woods Harvard Forest LTER site, Petersham, Massachusetts, United States - Inc-BW-C-19-O ...
AATGCCGTTGCGGTGATCGACCTGAAAACGCTAGAGGTGACGGCCAAGATCGCGACGGGAAATGGGCCCGACGGGCTGGCCTGGGCGCAACGAAAGTAGATAGGGAATGGTTGGAGCTGGAAAAAGGCGCAAAATGAGGCGAAAGTAGGGGAGAAAGTCGCGCGCTAATGGGGAGGGGGGTGGCGGGTAAGCAACTTTTACGCACATAAAGGGACCGACGTACTATTCAAGTCCTCCGCGGTTCTGCCGATGATGGACGAGTATGCCAAACCTTTACTTCTGCCAACCACACGCTAAAAATCAGGGGATGCTGCGAGCGGTGCTCTCCGTGAATGAATGCGAGCGGGTGGTTAGCAAGCACACCATCACGTTTTTTGGCGACAGTTTTCCCAGCCTGGCTGAGAATGGCACCGAGGGCGGCGATTTCGCGGTCTTGAAGTTCGCCGTAGGAGAGTCGGTTGGAGATTGGCGTCCCGGGTTCTACCGGCTGGACTCGGACTTGGTCGAGCTGAATGACGCGTTGCGAGATCTGCAGAGATAATTGCGACATTTCCTACCTTCCTGATCCTGAACATCATTGGCATGGCGTTGCGAGTTGGTTTTCAGTGACGCAAACCCGCGAGCTTTTCTTGGTTACTTCCTACAGCTAACCCGCGTTGAGGCGTACGCATCAAGGCAGAGAGCGGCGCGTGCTAGTTTCAGCATTGGGAGAAGCACTGAATTGCGAATGGAATTCTCGTCAGTCGCGCTGGCCTCGAGGGCATATTTGTTTCCTCTTTGGCGTCCAATACTGAACAGATTTACATCACTCACCACTGAAAAATGGTATCGTTAGGATGCCTATCGGGTTCGACACACCAGGCACTCAAGCATTCAATTAAGCGGATCGCCGGAGAAATCATGGAACTTGTCGCTACACAGGAAGCACGGCCCTGGGAACGTTCTTGGTGGAAACCAGTGCACGGTAAAGAGGGCGTGTTCGCTTATCTCGTCATCATTCACGTGCTGGCGGTCGTTGGATTGATTCTTTTCCCGTTGCCGAGTCTGAAGGTTTTTGGGCTGGCGATCCTGTTCATCGCTTTCGGCGGGCTTGGGACCACGGTTTGCTATCACCGCATGCTGGCTCACAAGACGCTCAAGACCAACAAGTTCATCGAGCAAGTATTGATCTTCTGGGCGGTGTTTAATGGCTCTGGCCATCCTGCGAGCTGGGTGGCTTATCACCGGCTGCATCATTCGGTGACGGATTTGCCGGACGATATATCCAGTCCAAAGCAAGGCGGCTTCTGGTGGGCGCACCTGCGCTGGCTGTATCAAACTCAGCCTGCCGATAAGAAGCGATGGGCTCCGGAGCTGACCGGCGGCATGTACAAGGCGTGGGGCTGGCTCGAGACCCCCGTCATTCTGCTTTCCATTTTTTCCGGACCGCTGCTGGGGCTTGGCTGGATGGGTTTCTTCTGGATCGGCGCGATCCGCCTGGTTTACACGCTGCACATGCAATGCTTCGTCAATAGCCTGACGCATCTTGGCCACGCGGAAGAGGGCAAAGACTCCAGCATGAACGTGTGGTGGCTGGGACCCTTCCAAATTACGGCTTGGGGTGAGAACTGGCATCAGAACCATCACTCGCACGCAGGTTCCGCGAGGCTGGGTTTGCGGTGGTATCAGACGGATATCGGCTGGTACTTTATCTGGACCCTCGAGCAGTTGGGTCTTGCGCATAGCGTCAAGCGTCCGCGCGCCTCGTAGCTCGGCGTCGTTCACCTTGCGAAAAACGCAATCGCCGGAGTGTTATCATGGCGATGTGTACGCACAAAAACTAAAAGTAAACGTCCTTATTCGCGGTGAAAGCCGCGCCTGCCCGCTCGATTGGCTCGATCAATTCTGTATGCGCAACTTCACCAATTCCGCCGATTTCGACGATACGTTGCCTGTGGCGGACGGCAGAGTCGAAGCCAGTTTTCGCTTGACTCCAGAACGCCTTGCCGAAGGGCTGGCAGCGTGGCTCACGCAGCGGGGCAAAGGTGAAGGCGAACCCGTGGTTGTGCAGGTCACGCAGGAATAATTCTCATCGGACATTTGCAGCGGATACGACATTTGAAGCGGAACGGAAGTAGCTTTCAGGGAAGCTAGGCCGCGGAGTCGCGTTTTTCGCCGCTGATCGCCGCGCGGATTTCCGGGAGAGCTTCCAAAGCGGCTTTTGCACCCGCGGCAACCATCTCGGGCGTCTTGGTAAAATCATCCCAAACAAAAGGCTTCACGTCCGGCTCAATAATGACGTCAGATTGTTGGCGCCAGGTCAGGTCCGTATGTCGCTGGATAATATTAAAGGAGCGGCTGAGAACATCGGTGAAGGTGCGTGGCTGTTCGAGGTTGCCCGCTTCGAGATAGACCGCGATGACGACATCCGCGCCAAGCAATAGCGCGCCTTCCACCGGAACTGGCGCGGTCAGGAATCCGTCCACCAGAGTGCGACCCTCAAATTGAATGGGCACAAAAAGGCCGGGGTAGGCGCAAGACGCGCGCAGCGGAAGGGCGACAGGGCCTCGCGTGTAGTAGACGGAGACGCCTGCGTTGATGTCCGTGGTGGCGATCGCCAGCGGAATGGCCATCTCCTCGAACGTTTTTACTGCGGTGAAGCGCGCTAGGAATTTTTCCAGTCGTTGATTCGTGGCGAGGCCCAGCCAGGAAGGCGTCCAGCGGCCGAAGTCAGTGAAACTCGTGGTGGCCCCGATCTGCTCCATCTCCTCGAGTGGAGTGCCCGCACAGAATGCTGCGCCGATGAGGGCTCCCACGCTTGTGCCGGCGACAAGATCAATGGGGATTCCCGCTTCGCGCAGAACGCGCAAGACTCCGATATGCGCGATGCCGCGAGCGAACCCGCCTGCTAGCGCGAGTCCGACGCGGGGACGCTCCTTTGGTGTCGTGTCCTCCCGCTGAGCTAGGGAGCGCAGCCGCTCTTTCGCGGCCTCGAGCCAGCCGAGGGCGTCCGTAATTTTTCGAGGGCTCATTCTTTCCCTACTTTAACGCGGCCTCTCGAGTGGGGCCATAGTTCGTTTGACCAGGGGATGGCGGTTTTGTAACCTGTCCATTCGTCTTGTCGCAAAAAGAGGCTCCGGAAAAGGCAGGCCATGAAACGTCGAATCGAGAAGGCAGCCGTGTTGGGTGCGGGAACCATGGGTTCGCGTATCGCCGCGCATCTGGCAAATGCTGGAGTGCCATGCATTCTGCTGGACATCGTGCCGCCGGATCTAAAGGCCGGCGCAGGCGCCGCGGACCGCAACAAGATCGTGCGCGCTGGCCTTGAGGCGGCGAAAAAGTCCAAGCCTGCTGCATTTTTTACGCCTGAATTGGCGAGCAGAGTTTCCATTGGAAATTTTGAGGACGATTTGGCGCGCTGCGCGGAAGCGGACTGGATCATCGAAGTTGTTGCGGAAAACCTCGAGATCAAGCGGAATTTGTGGTCGCGCGTGGCGCAATTCCGCAAGCCTGGCGCCATTGTAACGAGCAATACCTCCGGATTGCCCGTGCACCTGATCGCCGAATCCATGAGCGAAGAGTTTCAGCAGCATTGGGCGGGGACACACTTTTTTAATCCACCGCGCTACATGAAGCTAGTCGAAGTCATTCCCGGGCCGAAAACATCCAGCGAAGTGATCGAAACGCTCAGCGAATTCTGCGACCGGCGGCTCGGCAAGGGCGTCGTGGTTGCGAAGGACACGCCGAACTTCATCGCCAACCGCATCGGAACCTATTCCATGCTCAATGCCATCCGGCTGATGGCATCGCTGCGAATGACTGTCGAAGAAGTGGATGCGTGCACCGGGCCCGCCGTTGGCTGGCCGAAATCAGCGACCTTTCGCACTGCCGATCTCGTCGGACTGGACGTGCTCGTGCATGTGGTGAAAAACATTTACGAGACGGCACCGAATGACGAATCGCACGAAATGTACAAAGTGCCTGCGCTGATCGAAGAAATGGCGCGGCGCGGGTGGCTCGGCGACAAAACCGGCCAGGGCTTCTACAAAAAGGTGAAGGGCGAGGGCGAAAAAGAGATCCTCACGCTCGACGTCAACACCATGGAGTACCGCCCGCGCCAAAAAGCGAAGTTTGCGTCGCTGGAAATGGGCAAAGCGATTGAAGACACCCGCGAGCGCCTTCGCGCGCTCGTCGGCCCGATTCTCGAAGGCCAAAAAGGCGACAAAGCGCAGCAGTTCATTTGGGGCGGGCTATCGGAGATGTGTTTGTACGCCGCGCGGCGCGTGCCCGAAATTTCGGACAGCGTTGTGGATGTGGACCACGCCATGCAATGGGGCTTTGCGTGGGAGATTGGACCGTTCGAAATGATGGACGCCATCGGCGTTCAGGCGTTTGCCGCGCAAGTCCAAAAAGAAGGGCGCTCGCTTCCACCTGCGATCGAAAAAGTCCTGGCAAGCGGCAGAAAAGGATTCTACGAATCGGAGAAAGGGAAGACGACGATCTTCGACGTGAAGAACGGCGCATCAAAGCCGCTGGAAACGCCGAAGGGCATCATTATTCTGAAATCGCAGAAGGAAGCGGGCCGTGAAGTCGAGCGCAACTCCGGCGCAAGCCTGATCGACCTCGGCGACGGCGTAGTCTGCTGCGAATTTCACGCCAAAATGAATGCCATCGGGGCCGATCTGGTGTCCATGCTGCAAAAGGGATTGAAGCGGCTGGACTCCGACTTCGACGCCATGGTCATCGCCAACCAGGCGGTGAATTTTTCCGTTGGCGCAAACGTGATGCTTATGCTTGTCGCGGCCCAGGAACAGGAATGGGACGAACTGCACATGGCCGTGAAGCAATTTCAGAACGTAAACCTCGGCCTGAAATATGCGCCCAAACCGGTGGTCGCCGCGCCACAAGGCATGGCCCTCGGCGGCGGATGCGAAATCGGCCTCCACGCGGCAAAGATTCAAGCCGCTGCGGAGGCATACATCGGATTGGTGGAAGTCGGCGTCGGCCTGATTCCCGGTGGCGGCGGAACCAAGGAAATGCTTATCCGTGCAAATGAACACGCCGCGGGCGGCGAAGATTTGGATTTGTTCCACGCGATGAAGCCGGTGTTCGAAACGATCGCCACGGCGAAAGTGGGCACCAGCGCCGAAGAGAGCCGCGCCCTCGGCTTTTTGCGCCGCGAAGACGGCGTCTCCATGAATCGCGACCGTCTCGTCAGTGACGCCAAAGAGGCTGCACTTGCGCTGGTGCGCGGCGGCTACAAGCCGCCAGCCGCGAGCTGGCAGGAAGGCGCGCAGACCACGCAGATCAAAGTACTCGGCGAGCAATTCCTGGCAGGCGCAAAACTTTTCATTCACATGATGCAGCGCGGCGGCTACATCTCGGACTACGACGCGCACGTAGGCCGCAAGCTCGCGAATATCCTTGCCGGTGGCGCGCTTACATCGCCCCAATTCGTAACCGAGCAGTACGTCCTGGACCTCGAACGCGAAGCCTTCGTCTCTCTTTGCGGCGAAAAGAAAACGCAAGAGCGTATGGCCTTCACTCTGAAGACCGGCAAACCTTTAAGAAACTAGCCTCGGCTTTCCACGCCAGCAACGATAGATGGCCTAGCCACCGGCACGGAGAAATGTTCATGCGCGATGCGTAACTTTCCGGAGGCGTCGCGGTTCATCACGTGCGTGGCCCGGACCATCTCCAATTCTTCCGCCGTGCGTTTGGGCCCACGTCGCACAAATTAACGCATAGAATTACATAAAACCGTACTATACTAACGGTTCTGTTTTACGCAATTGGGAACACCCACGTCCAGGAGAGCTCGATGCACCGAGCCGCACTATTGCCGCCGCGCGAAGCGTCGCGGATTCTCGGCATCAGTTATCCCACACTGAAGCAGTGGATCTACCGTGGGAAGATCAAAACCATAAAGACACCTGGCGGGCATCATCGCATTCCGGAAAGCGAAATCGACCGTATGATCCCGAAAAAGCTGGATCGTGGCGATATCGCTTTGCGCCGCGGCAACTTCAGGAAGATCAGTGGACGCAACCAGTTGCATGGCCGCGTGGTCGAAGTAAAATACAGCGGCTTCCTTGCACAAGTGACCATGTCCATCGGCGAACAGCACATCACCGCAATCATCACTGCGGATGCGGCGAAAGAGATGCGTCTGAAGCCGGGCGAGCGGGCCGCCGCGCTCATCAAGTCCACGGAAGTGATGATTTTGCGCGTGTGAAAATCAAATCCCTCCGCTGAGCAAATAATCATGGACGCTCTTCTACTCTCGCTACGGCTCGCGCTCTGCGTTTCCGCAATCCTTCTTGCCGGCGGACTTCCTCTGGCCTATTGGCTCGCATATTCCAATTGGCGAGGCAAGTTCTTGCTGGAAGCTGTAGTCGCCCTTCCACTCGTTCTTCCCCCCACGGTCCTTGGCTTTTACGTGCTCGTCGCCATGGGGCCGCGCGGCCCGCTGGGAAAATTGTGGCAAACTTTTTTTGGCCACGGCATGGCCTTTACGTTTGAAGGGCTCGTCCTCGCTTCCGTCCTCTATAGTTTGCCTTTCGCCGTGCAACCCCTCATCGCATCCTTCGAATCCGTCGACCGCAAACTCCTCGACGCTTCCGCGGTTCTTGGCGCCGGCCGCCTCAAAACATTTTGGCGCGTGATCCTCCCTCTCTCGATTCCCGGCGTCGTCACTGCGCTGGTGCTCAGCTTCGCCCACACGTTGGGCGAGTTCGGCGTAGTGCTCATGGTCGGCGGCAATTTGCCGGGCATCACGCGCACCGTCTCCATCGATATCTACGATCGCGTGCAATCCCTCGACTACGAGGCCGCGAATCGCATGGCCCTCGTTCTACTCGTTATTTCGTTCGCGGTTTTGTCGCTTGTCTACGCCGTCAACCGTCGTGTAGGCCGCCAACTCGGCCGCCGCTTATGGACACCGTGGACAGCCAGGTAAACGCACCCATGCTGGCCGCCCGCGTGCAATTGCAACGCAACCCTGCAGGCTCAGCTCATTTCGAGCTCGACGTGTCCCTCCAAATTTCTCCGGGCATCACCATCCTCTTCGGGCCCTCCGGCGCCGGAAAATCCACCCTGCTGGATTGCATCGCGGGATTGGTGCGCCCACACAAGGGACGTATTTCCGTTAGCGGGGAAATTCTGTTCGATTCGCAGCTCGGCCTAAATCGACCTCCTCAAACTCGTCGCGTCGCGTACGTCTTCCAAACTCTGGCGCTCTTTCCTCACATGACCGCGGAACAAAACGTCGCTTACGGCCTCGAGGACTTGCCGGACCAGGAGTGCTCCGCACGAGTCGACGAAATCTTGAAAGCCTTTCGCGTGGACACTCTGCGCAATCGCAGACCGCCTGAAATCTCCGGCGGTGAACGCCAGCGAGTCGCGTTGGCGCGCTCATTGGTGACGCAACCGCGCGTCTTGCTGCTCGATGAGCCGCTGACCGGTCTCGACTCGGAACTCAAATCCGCCATCGTGGATGACCTGCGCGCTTGGAATACCGCGCGGCGCATTCCCATCCTGTATGTCACGCACACTCGCGAGGAAGTGGACGCCCTCGGCGAGCGCGTCATCGCCATGGACCACGGTCGCGTGGTGAGCGAAGGACTTCCCATGGATGTCTTGGAGGCCCCGCGGCGCAAGCGGCTGGCGCAAGCCGCCGGCTTTGAAAATCTTCTCAGCGGAACTGTCGTGGATTTACGCGAAGCCGACGGCGTCATGCGCGTGCGGCTCAACGAAAGTCTCTGCGAAATCGAAGTGCCGTTGGGCTACGCGACCGCAGGAGACCGCGTGGTCGTGGCCATCCGTGCCGGCGATATTTTGCTCGCAACTACGCCGCCGCATGACTTGAGCGCGCGCAACGTCATCGAAGGCCGCATCGTTGCTCTGGAAACGCGAGGTACGTTAGTCAGGGCTCGCGTCGACTGCGGCGTCGAATTTATCGTTCACCTGACTCCGGGTGCGACAAGGTCGTTGGAATTAGCAGAGGGCCGCCGCGTATGGCTGGTGTTGAAAACGCACTCGTGTCATTTCGTACAGGAGTGAAGCAGCACTCTGCCCGAGTGTTTCTCAGGATTTTGGTTTGGGCGCCGCGGCGGCCGCAGCCGTCCCAGGCGCGGAGAATCTCACTTCGGCGGCTTCCAGCGTTTCCCCTTTGGGCGTCGCATGAATCACCACCCGGTCTCCCACGACCAGGTCCGAAGCCTTCGCCGGCTTGTCGGCATTCCCGCTCCGCAAGATGAATGTAGTCGCCGAGACGAGCTTCACTTCCACCAACGACCCATCCGCGATTTTCACGGTAACCGAATCAGCGCTCACTTTGTCCACGGTGCCAACAACATGTTTTTTGTCGCCGTGCGCCAGAGTGACGCCGGCGAGGAGTGCAAGCGAAAAAAACAATCCAAAAGTGCGAAGCCTCATCATGATGATCTCCAATTGGCTGGGCCGGACAAACACCGGAAACACCATTATTCCACAAGATTCAGCCAGCCGAACCACCGCAGTTTTTGCGGCTGCGGCTGACGTTTGTAATCACCCTGTCCGTCTAGTGATGATGATGGGCTTCCGGTTTCGGCGCGGGCGTTGCTCCATTCAAGAAGTCGTCTTCCTGCTTCTCCTCCGTCCGGTCGTCGGGTCCTTTTGGATTGTACTTTTCCATTTCCATCCGCTCATCTGGCGTCAATTGCGGCAAGTGCCGTATAAACTGCACCAGCTTCCAGGTATCCTCGGGCGCGCTGTGGTGGCCTGAGAATGCCGGCATGCCTGTGAATCGCACGCCGTTCTCAATAATCCAGAAAAGCTCGCCGTCAGAAAGCTTTTGTGTTTCTTCAAGGCGCAGGTCCGGCGGTTTCGGATAGAGTCCGCTGCCCATCATCGTGTCGCAACTTCCGTCGTTTCCGTGGCAGATGGCGCAATGATCCGCAAAGTGCAGGCGGCCTTCCCGCAAATTCTCGGCCGAAGCGGGCACGGGATTTTTTAGCGCGCGCGCCGAACTCGGCAGGGCCATGTGCCTCGCTTTCCGCGCCATCATCACTTCAAGCGGGCTGGGGGTCGCCTTCGCACTCACGCCGTTGTGCAGAAAGGAGTACGCAACGAAGCCGGCGCCGAGCGCCGCAATCACAAGCACAAGCAAAATTATGGTTCCGCGTTTCATGGCTTGGCAACTAGGATAGACGACGCGAGCCGCGCACGGCTAGCCCGGAATTGTTAAGGCTGGTCATGCGAAACCGTCACACTCGCGCCTGCAGAGTTGCACCGCCTCTGGTAGGATACGCCGTGCCATGCGACACAAAATCTATGCGAGCCTGGATTCCGCCGTGGCCGATATTCGAGACGGCGCTCGCATCATGTTCGGCGGGTTTGGCGGCGCCGGATTTCCCAACAATCTCATCCGCGCACTCTCACAAAAAGGCGCGAAAGATATCACAGCTATTAGCAACAACTGCGGAACGCATGATGGCGAGCTGGGATTGATGTTCAAGAACGGCCAGGTGCGTCATGTGATCGCATCATTCCCCGGTCCGCACTCCACTTATTTTCAAGAGCAGCTTGCCGCCAAAAAAGTGACTCTCGAGCTGGTGCCACAGGGAATTCTCTGCGAACGCATGCGCGCTGCCGCCGCGGGTCTCTGCGGCTTTTTTACGACCGTTGGAGTAGGCACCGAAGTCGCTGCTGGCAAAGAAGAACGCGTCATCGATGGGAATCGCTGCATCCTCGAAATGCCCATCCATGCGGACTATGCTCTCATCAAAGCCGAGACCGCCGACGAATTGGGCAATCTCACGTACCGCCTCGCCGCGCGGAATTTCAATCCCATTATGGCGATGGCTGCGACCACCACCATCGTGGAAGTCGACGAAATCGTTCCGGTAGGCGCGATAAAGCCCGAACACGTCGTCACGCCCGCGATTTTTGTCCACCGCCTCGTGCGAGCGAAAGGAATCCGCTATGCCGGATAAGTTGCGGCTTACTCGCGAACAGATCGCGCAGCGCGCTGCGATGGAATTGCCCGATGGCTCGTATGTGAATCTGGGTTGGGGCATTCCCAATCTCATCGCGGATTATTTGCCGAAAAGCGTCGAAGTTTATTTTCACAGCGAAAACGGCATTCTCGGCATGGGCCGCCGCGCCAGACCCGGGGAAGAAGACTTCGACTTGGTCGATGCGATGAAAGTTCCCGTGACCTTGATTCCGGGCGCCTCCTTTTTCCATCAGGCTGATGCGCACCTCATGACTCGCGGCGGCCACCTGGACGTCGCCGTGCTCGGTGGATTTCAAGTCTCCGAAAAAGGCGACCTCGCCAATTGGAAAATTCCCGGCGCCAAAGGCTCCGGCGGCATCGGTGGCGCGATGGACATCGCCGCGGGCGCGAAAAAACTGATCGTCTGCATGGAGCACACCACCAAGGAAGGCGCGCCAAAAATCGTGCGCCAATGCACCTACCCGCTTACCGGGCTCGCCTGCGTCGATACCATCGTTACCGATCTTGCCGTCATCGACGTCAAGCCGGAAGGACTTATGCTGCGCGAAATCGCTCCTGGCTGGAGCGATGAAGAACTCCAGAAGCTGACCGGAGTGCCTCTGATGTCGCGGGGCCGTGCGCCCGAAATAAAATTTAATTGATGCGTCGAATCAAAGAGCCAGGTCGTTAGACAGCACTGGCAACGGCGCGCATGATAGAGTTTGAGCGCTCGGCAACAACGAGCGGCATCATCAGGAGGTAACCATGGCAGAAAACATCCCCGAAAAATACGCAGACCTTTTGGAAAAGCCCGCGTTCGGCAATCTTGGCACGATCATGAAAGATGGCAGCCCCCAAGTCACACCCGTCTGGGTCGACTACGACGGCAAATACGTCCGCTTTAATTCCGCGCTCGGCCGCGTCAAAGATAAAAACGTCCGTCGCGATCCCCGCGTTTCCGTTTCCCTGCAGGATCCCGCGAACCCCTATCGCTATCTCGAGATTCGCGGACGGGTCGTCGAAATCACGCAAACCGGCGCCGACGACCACATCAACAAGCTCGCGAAAAAGTACCTCGGCAAAGATGTATATCCGTTCCGCCAGCCAGGCGAAGTCCGTGTCCTCTACAAGATCGAGCCGGATAAAGTCAGCTCCATGGGCTGAAATGGCGCGAGAAGAAAGGTGAGAAAATAGTGACCTATACTAAGCGCTTTTCTTACTTCGCGAGTCTATTTCTCTTTGCCGCGCTCTCCGTTTCCGCAAAGCTGGCGCACGAAGAAAACGGCCAAACCTTCGACGGTCCCGGCGGCAAAATTTATTACGAAGTGACCGGCAATGGTACTGGCTTGCCGCTCGTCGTCGTCAACGGCGGCCCCGGCTTCGATCACACCTATCTGCACATCGCCACGGCGTGGGACACGCTCGCCAAAAA
>Ga0210388_10004114_pt1 | contig 11385 bp, 8 predicted proteins | sample IncBWC19OmetaG_FD_155485 | JGI IMG/M metagenome (GOLD analysis project Ga0210388, IMG submission 155485) | Forest soil microbial communities from Barre Woods Harvard Forest LTER site, Petersham, Massachusetts, United States - Inc-BW-C-19-O ...
AAATGCACTGACTAAAGGCACCGACTCCCTTACGGTCGCGGTTCGGCTAGGGGCTGGGGAGGGGGCGCTGGGAGAGTGGGAACAATATCGCGCGCATTTTGCGTGCGAACTCGGCTTCGGAAAACTGCGCGGCCCACGCTTGCAACTCTGGGGGCTGAAGCTGGTTCTCAAGTTGCTCCCAGTGCTCCATTGCATCAAGCAGTGATGCGTCGGTGGGGTCCGGGAAAAAGATACCGCCCTGCGGTTCATTCACCGGAACAGTTTCGAGCGCGCCTCCTCGGCCTAATGCGATCACGGGTTTTCCGCTTGCCAGAGCCTCGACTGCCGTTATTCCGAAGTCTTCTTCACCCGGCATTAGAAATGCCCGGCAGCGGGAGTACAAGTCGCGCAGGTCGGCATCGCCGGTCTTTCCGCAAAACTCGACGTTCCCGTTCGCGATTCGCCGCAGGGCTTTGTACTCCGGCCCGTCGCCCACGATGCGGAGCCTGCGTCCTGTAGCGGCGCAAACACGAATGGCCGAATCAAGTCGCTTGTAGGCCACCAGCTCCGAGACGATCAGGTAATAATCTTCAGAGGGCTTCCAGTAGAACGTTTCAACAGCTACCGGTGGCGAAATCACCTGCGACTCGCGCCGATATGTTTTCAAAATCCGGCGCTTCACGTTTTCACTATTAGCTACGAAATCATCCACTCGCGCCGCCGAGGCGTAGTCCCACAGCCGCAGATAATTCGCGAACGGCGTCATCAGCGCGCGCTTCCAACGCGACCGCGTCCAGTCGTTACGATAGGCGGGATACAAGTCCCACAGGTAGCGCATGGGTGTGTGGCAATAGCAGACGTGACGGGTGGTGGAGGGGATGATCACGCCCTTGGCCGGTCCGGATTCACTTGAAACCACCAGATGGTAATCTCTGAGATCGAAACTTTCCAGCGCCATCGGCATCAATGGGAGAAGCGAACGGTAGTGTTTCCGAAGAGGCTGCAGAAAAGAAGCGTTCACGCGATGCGAACGAATTTCGGGCGATACCGCGTCGGGATCGTAAAACAGCGTAAAAATATCGGCGTCCGGCAGCAGGCGGCACAGCGCCTCCACTACTTTTTCGCCGCCGCGCGAGTTCAGCAGCCAGTAATGGATAATGGCCGCGCGCATGGAAGGTTTGCTCTCATTGACTATCGTAGGAAGTATGCCATGCTTGGCTGACGCATGAATCGGCCGTCTGAGTACAGCCGCGAAGCGATCGAGCCGCGCTCCACGAGTTGGCGAATGCTGGCCGACACTGCGACCGTGGGCGGTTGGACCGCCGCGGTTAAAGTGGCCGGTGCCGTCAAAGTGATCCTGGCAGCGCGGCTGTTCGGGACCGGCGATGCCATGGACGCGTTTCTTATCGCGTTTCTTCTGCCAGCGTTTTTCATGGATATGCTGGCCGGTCCGCTGGATTCTGCGCTGATTCCGGCTTTGATCGAGCTGCGCCAGAAGCAGGGGAAAGCGGCGGCGGAAGCGCTTTATTCGAACGTACTGGCGGCCGCAGGCGCGGCATTCGTTGTGGCGGCGGTGCTGGCTGCGGCCGTTTCGGGCATTGTCCTTCCGTTGCTCGCTCCCAGTTTCGCGCCGGACAAGTTGGCGTTAACCGAGCGCCTGTTGTTGGTGATGATCGCGGTGGTGCCTTGCGCCAGCCTGGCGGCCACCTGGCGCGCGGTGCTGAATTCCGAGCATCAATTCGCATATTCGGCCGCAGTACCTCTCATCACGCCCATCGCCTGCATCGTGGCGCTGGCGGCCGGCGGGAAGCAATACGGCGTGATGGCGCTGGCGATCGCGACGCTGGCCGGTGGAACGCTTGAGGCTATCGCCGCAGGCATCGGCGTCAAGCTGGCCGGATATCCAATGATCCCGCGGTGGGAGGGCATCACTTCATCGTTACGGCATGTGGCGGATCAATACGCACCGCTGGTGGCGGTGACGCTGGTCATGACGGGGACCTCGCTGGTGGATCAAGGCATGGCTGCAAGGTTGGGTTCCGGCAGCGTGGCGGCCTTGAATTACGGCACACGGCTGCTGGGGGTGCTGATCGTGATCGGTCCCACGGCGGTTGGGACGGCCGTGTTGCCGCACATCTCCGTGGGCGCCATACTTAGCGATCCGCGCGTGCTGCGCCGCACTTTACGAACCTATGGGTTCGCCATCCTGGCGGTAATATTGCCAGTCACCGCAGCGCTGATGTATTTCTCAGAGCCCATCATCCGAGCTGTCTTTCAACAAGGCGCATTCAGCCAGCAAGCTACGCATTTGGTAGCCGTGGTGCAGAGAGCGTCGTTGTTGCAATTGCCCATCGCCGTTTTGTTAGCTCTGGAAATTCGATTGACTTCGGCATTCAAAGCGAACCGCTTGCTGTATCGCGTGGCCGTGTTGAGCCTGGCGCTCACGCTGGTTTTGGACTACACATTCATGCGCTGGTGGGGAGTGGTTGGAATCGCGTTGGCCGGGTTTGCAATCCGCCTTGTTTCCAGCTTGTACCTTTCTTGTAAAATCTCCCTGACACGTGCCTGAAACGCTGGCTTTCAGCCGCGCGATGGCGTAATCTGACAACGAATGGCCGAGAAAAGCATTTTGGAAATGGTGCTGCCCGATCCGGTGCTTTCCTCATTGGAGCTTCCGCTGCGCGCGCGGTTTTACCCTTTCGGATTCCCGCTCGACCTGGTCACCAATTCGGATGACGTGATGGAGGCCGCGGTGGAAGGGTGGGGACGGTTCGCGCCGCAATTCGATGCGCCTGCTGCGCGATTGCATCTGGCAGTCGCTGCCGGAAGCAGCGCTACGTTGCCGCAGCACTCGATAGTTCGTTCGCGTGAGCATTTGATGTTCTACGTTGCCGACCTTGAGAATTTCATGGTCTGCGATTTCAAACAGCATTTCGGTTTTGGCTGGACTACTGAGGCGATTGCGGCCGACCACGGCGTGCTCCGCTACAGGTTTCTCACTGCGGGCGGGCTGACGCTGATCGAGCAGCAGTCCGGGGCCTCGCTCCACTGCGGACTGGTGGTTCGCAATGGGCGCGGCGTGGCTCTTTTGGGGGACAGTTTTGCTGGAAAGAGCACGCTCTCCTATGCCTGCGCGCGCGCCGGGTGGATCTTCGTGTCGGACGATGCCGCGCTGCTGGTGCGTGACCGCTCGGATCGTTACGCGGTGGGAGATCCCTTTGCCATCCGTTTGCGGGAAGACGCGAGGCGGTTTTTTCCTGAGCTGGAAGATCGGGTGCCGATCACGCGAGGAAACGGCAAGATGGGCATCGAAATATTCACCAGCGAACTGCCGATTCAAAGCATTCCCGGCTGCTCAATCGAGCACATCGTGTTCCTCAACCGTAATGAACCGGGTCCGGCGCGCATCCGGCGTTACCCGAAAGACGATGCCCTGGATTGGTGCGGACGCTACGTTTCATTTGGAACCCGCGAGACGCGCGAATCGCAATTGCAATGTTATCAGCGCTTGTTGAACGCGGGGATATGGGAAATGCGCTACAGCCACCTGGACGACGCGGTTGCGCGGCTTGAGCAACTGGTGGACTCCGGAGATTAAATAGCTATGACCAAACCTGACCGGGTATGCCGGTTTATCCTGTTGCTTGCCGCGCTGGTATTTCTGGCCCTGCTGCTGGTGCTGGCGCTTCCCATGGACGCTCAGGTTTCTTCCGGCGTCAATTTGCTTTAAGATTCGATTCTGGCCCTCTTCGACTCACTTGTTCCCGGTTATGTCAGCGCGGTTATCGCCGCGCTGCGCTTTTCATCGCCGGAATTCGGTCCGCTCGAAAAACTCACGGAGAAGGATTGGAATAAAGTTCTATACTTCTGCGACCGCACTCAGTTGACGCTTTGTCTTGGCCTGAGGTGCCGCGAGCATTTGCCGGAATGGGTCCGCGCACGCATTGATGGCAACCTGGCGGCCAATGCGGCGCGTTGGGAACGTACTAAATCCACCTATCGAGAAGTCGCTTCCGTGTTTGGGCCGGCGGGTCTCGAGTTTCTGGTGCTAAAAGGTTTCACTCATTACCCGCGCTTCGTGGATAACCCTGGCCATCGTCCCCAAGGCGATCTCGATCTGCTTCTTTCTCACGATAATGTTTCGCGCGGGTTCGACCTGGCCGGTGGGCTAGGCTACGTGCCGATCACGCAGCATTCTCGTCCCGTCGATCACTTACCGATGATGATCCGCAAAACCGGCTGGCAATGGCGCGGGGATTTCTTCGACGCCGAGAGCCCGGTGTCGCTGGAGCTGCACTTCCGGCTCTGGGATGAATCCACTGAACGATTCGAGCCGGAGGGCTTAAACGAATTCTGGATTCGGCGCCAGCCGCGTGAACTAGAGGGTCTGCGATTCACGGCGTTCCATCCCGCCGACGAAGTTGGCTATGCCGCGCTGCACGTGCTGCGGCATTTGCTGCGCGACGGCGTACGTCCTTTCCACATTTACGAGCTGGCCTGGCATCTCCAACATTCCGCCGAAGACCTGTCTTTTTGGTGCGACTGGGCGCAATTGCATCACCCAACGCTGCGGCGGCTGGAGGCTATATGCTTCTCGCTGGCTCAGCACTGGTTCGACTGCCGTGTATCGGCAGTGGTTCAAGAGGAGACCCGCCAACTTCCGTCCGATGTTTCCCGCTGGATGGACATGTACTCGGCAGCTCCACTTACGACGCGATTTCGGCCGAACAAAGATGAGCTGTGGCTGCACTGGACGCTGCTGGATTCACGCTCCGCGCGCTGGAGTATCTTGCGCCGGAGACTGCTGCCGGAGCAATTGCCCAACATGCTGGACGCCGTCCATGTACCCGCGGAGAAACTCACTTGGTGGAATCAACTCCGCAGTCATTTTCGAATCGCGGTTTATTTAGCATCGCGCGCCTCGCATCACATCCGCGCTCTGCCGGTGGTGGGTTTCAGCGCCATGCGTTGGTTCTGGCCTGGAGCAGGACTGGGCCGCCAGTTCTGGCGCTTCTTCTTCGCCGAAGCTTTTTTCGATTTTGGCATGTTCGTTTTCTTCTTCCTCTACAATCTCTACCTGCTGCAACTGGGATTTCACGAGGATTTTCTGGGCTTGATGGCGGGCGTGATGACGGCGGGGAACATCGCCGGATCTTTACTGGCGGTGGTGGCCATGCAGCGATTTGGAATTCGGCGAACGCTGTTGGCGTCGTTCACTGTGACTGCCGCGCTCGCGGCTTTGCGCGCCTACGTTACGTATCCCTCCGCACTCATCGGATTGGCAGCGGTGGCAGGCCTGTCCTCAGCAGCTTGGCCGGTGGCCTATTCGCCCGCCATCACGCAACTGACTACGGAAAAGAATCGCCCGTTCGGGTTCAGCCTGATTTGTTCGGCTGGGATATCCATTGGAATCCTGGGAGGGCTGGCCGCGGGACGGCTGCCCGGTTGGATTGCGCGTTTCCATGTGGCGTCAGCCGGTATCGAGTCCTATCGCCTATCCTTATTCGCCGGCTGCGCGTTCGTTTTACTGGCGCTGGTTCCGCTGTCCGGCGTGAAATTCGGCGAGGCCCAGCCGAGCGAGAGAAAGCTGCATCGGCCCAGCCCGCTGCTCTTGCGCTTTTTGATCTGCATGGCTGCCTGGAACCTGGGAACAGGAGCGCTGAATCCGTTTTTCAATGTGTTTTTCGCGCAGAGGGTTCATTTGCCGGTACAGCAAATCGGCTACGTTTTTGCCGCGGCACAGATTGCACAGGTGGGCGCGATTCTGCTGTCGCCTTTGGTATTCCGCAAGTTCGGTCTTACGCGCGGCATCTCGGGAATGCAGATGGCGACGGCTTTGGCCCTGGTGAGCTTAGCGGTAGCCGGTGGTCCAGTATTTGCGGCTGTCGGATATTCGGCGTACATGATGTCTCAATATATGAGCGAGCCCGGGCAGTTTACGCTGCTGATGGAATCCGTGCGCGCGCCGGAGCGCAACAGTGCTTCCGCGCTGAACTTCCTGGTATCGTTCGCCGGTCAGGCCATCGCCGCGGCCGGGGCCGGTTGGCTGCTGGCGCACGCTGGTTACCCGCCGGTGATGGTTCTGGCGGCGGTCATCTGCTTAGTGGCGGCGATTCTATTTCGCGTGCTGCTGGCCGATCAGAAACCAGGTGCTCCATCACCGCCGTGATGTTTTTCCTGTAATGATCCACGGTGTACTTGGTTTCCCATTCGCGCCGCGCTTTGGCGATTACCCGTTGAAGCGGCTCGTGGCCGAGCAGAATAATTTCGCGGATTCGCGCAGCTAGAGCCTCGGCCGTTCTCTCGTGTACCAAGAACCCCGTCTTGCCGTCGGTGATCACTTCCGGTATGCCGCCGACGGGAAAAGCTACGACGGGTACGCCCGCGGAAAAAGCTTCCAGCATGACGCGCGGCATGCCCTCCGCCTTCGATGCGATCACCAGCAGATCCAATTCAGCCAGTACCGGCGCAACGTCGTCCTGCCATCCCAACAAATCCAAAGGCAAACAGTCGGCGTACTTCTGGACCTGGCGCAAATACTTCCCGTGCTGAGAAATCGGTGCGCCACAGAGAACGAATCGTGCGCCCTCGAACTCGCGTGCCAGTATGGTTGCAGCGCGAAGGAACTCCAACTGGCCTTTCTCGGGGCTGATGCGGCCAATGATCCCGATGCGCCATCCAGCCACGGGACGCTCGCGGACACCGAGGTCGGGAGTGCCATTTGCGACGACCCTCAACCTGTCAGGCCGGACCGAAGGCGCCACAGCCCTGGCGCAGGAAACGACGGTGGCGTCGGCGCGGCGGATGCTCCAGCGCTCGAGCCAGTCCTCAAATCTCGAAGAGACTCGGCTGTGTGCGTGAAACAACGCGGGCCTGCTGCTGCCAAAGGCGATCGCGGCGCCGGGCAGCGCCCGTGGTCCGTTTACGTAAAGCAAATCGAATTTCAACTGGCGCAGGATGCTGACTTGACCTTGCACGTCGCGTATAAAGCGGAGCATGTCGGAGACGCTTTTCCTGCCGGATCGATATGGCCCGCAAGGAATCTGATGAACGCGTACGCCACGGGCGCGCAGCAGATCCACGAGCGGTCCATTGCCGGGCAGGGCAGCCGAGGCGCGCCAGCCTCGAGTCTCTATCTCCGGCAAGAGATCCAAGAGGCAGCGCTGCGCTCCTCCGAGTTCGCTGAATTGATCCAGAAAGAGAACGTGCATATCGCTGCTGTCCCCTTGCTTTACGCGCGGGGCTGCTGGGGGTCTGAACCGAAGCCCCGCGCGTGAGCCAGGGGGCCAGCCAGAGCCAGGACGAACAGATACACCGGCAACACGCGCCAATAGGTCAGCAGATCGGCCGAAAACATTTGCACAACCTGGCCGGCCCAGAAGCAGAACATCCAGGTTCCGCAGAACGATCGCACCGGATCGGTAGAACGCGAGGCGCGCCGGGCAGTGACTAAAATGGCAATATTCAACGCCACCACCGCGGCCAGTCCGGCGATACCAGTTTCCAGCAGCAGGCTGAGGTAGGTGTTGTCGCCGATTGCGGTACTGCCGATAAAAGTCGAGTACGGAAGCGTCTTGTATCCGATGCCCAGGAGCAGGTGCCAAGGTTCGGAGGCGATGAAATTCGCAAGCATCCGCCAACTCTCCAGGCGGCCGGACATCACCTGGTTAGGAGCCTCCCAGAAATATTGCACAGCAACCAATACCCGCTGCCAGTAAACGCCCGCGAAGACAGGGAATGCGAATGAGAGCAGGGCGGTGGCGCCGGCGCCGGAGATGGCCGCGCCCGCCAACAGACGCCGCCAGCGGATGCGGTCGCGATGCAGCCAGAGCAGGACTATCAGAGCCACCGCCAGATTGAGCAAGGACGCGCGCGAGTAAGACAGAACCAATGCGCCGGCCAGGGCAATTCCGCCTGCGAACATAGCCGGGCGCGAGATCGGTTGCGCGTCGCGTGGACGGAACAGCGCTACCGCAATCATTTCCAGGAAGAACGCGCAAAGATTTCCCAGCGTGCTGGCTTCGTAGAAAACTCCCTGGGCCCGGCGGAAGACGCCGCTCTCGAGCCATATGAACTGCTGCGCGTATCCCGCTGGGGCTGGAAACTGAAAGTAAAAATCCACACAGGCGAACAAAGCCGAGAGACTGGCAGCCCAAAACAGCCAACGAATTGCGCGCATGGATTGCCGCTGATTCAAGGCCCCCGGTCCGCCGCGTACATAAAGAAACGCATAGACCGATATTCCGAACAGCAGCACCCGTACCAGGCTGGCCGCGGCAACGACTTGGCCCGAATAGATGGCGGCCATGCTTACGCTGGCGAAAAAAATTGCCCAAAGGGTCAGGAGCGAAACGGCTGGCAAGTCCGCCCGAAAACGCCATTCGTGAACTCGCAGCAGACCCACAAACAATCCAGCCGCCGCGAATAGCACGGCGATGTGAGGTCCGGAATCTCCCAGCGCGATGGGCAAAGGCGGCACGAGCAGCGCGGCCAGAAAAAACAGCGCCAGCCAGGCGTTGGGCGCGCGCAGAATAAACCAGGCAATTGGGATAGCCAGCAGCGGCGCGCAAAGCGCTGCTTTGGTAACCCATCCAGCGGAGAGCGCCACCGCTGCCGCATACAGCCCCAGGATCAGCCCAACCAGCAACTGGTGGCGCTGATTCCATGTCGCGGCGGTTGGGTTCATGCGCGCATCCCGCGTGTCACGGCGGGTTCGAAACCCACTGCCCGGCGCCGCAGCACAAACGCGAAGCTCAGGTAAATGACGGATGCGGCGAGGGCCAGGAGCAATGCCGCCGCTACGTTGAGCGGAACGTTGGGCGAGCTTGGCCGTTGCGGAACTATTCCCGGATCCATAACGCGCAGCCGCTCTCCGCGGCTTCCTGCCGCCGCGCGAAGTTCTCGAAGATGGGCCTCGGCAGCGTCGGAACCGGTTTGCGCCGATTTTACTTCGTTCTGCGATGCCTCCCGCTGCGCGCTGCGGCCGGCCATGGTTGAGCTTAACTTCTCAATGGATCGCTCCAGCTCTTGCAATCTCTTCTCCAACACTTCCGCCCGCGCCCGTTCGGATTGCAATTGCTCGCGAGCGAATTGTGAATCCGTTTTCCCCTGTTCCTGGTATTCGGCGATGTTCGTTTGCGCTTCCACCAGTTGTTGGCGTAGTTTGCCTTGCTGCTCCACACTCGCGTCCAGTTCACCTTCCAGCGCTTCCACTGGTTCCCGCACAGACAAGCTAGTCCAGGCCATTTGCGCCTGCGCCAGACGGTGCGCGGATGCCGCGGCCTGTTTCTCGGCTTCGTCGATAAATTCGCGATCGGCATCCAGGCTTTCGGCATGGCTTAATGCCACGGTCTCGTCGGCCAGATACTGAGCAACACTTTGCGCCAGCTTGGGGTCGCGCAATGTCACGCTGATTTCCATGATCTTCGTGTCGCGTAGCTTGGAGACCTTCAGCACTCCCCGTTTTAGCGACTCTATGGGCCGCGCAGCGCCGCCTGTCTCCTGAAGATGGAACTTGTCCGCAGCGCGCGCAAAGAGGCTGTCGCTATCGGCAAAACGCTCGTAGGTTTTCAAGGACTCCAAATACACTGGACTGATTACGATGGCGGTTCGCGCATCGGTGTTGCCGGGCGGTTCAATCACGATGCTGGCCGTTGCCGTGTAGCGTTTTGGCATCAGCAAGCTCAATGTGAGAGACAACGCCAGCGCCACTCCGCATGCCACGGCAACCACGCGCCAGCGCCTGCGCAGATAATCGACATACTCGAAAGCGTCAAATGATTGATACACGCAATTCCTCGATAAAACCCTTGGCAGGCTGAATGTCCGCCCTACTTACGTTAGCCTGATTCATATGCGTCTTCTTGTGCCGTTGATTGCGGCACTGGTCCCGCTGCTGGTAACGCCCGGGCTAGTCGCTTATTTCGATGTTACGCCGAAAATTGCGTTTCTTCTAATCGGCACGGCGCTAATTCTGTTATATCGGGCGGAAAACATACGCAATATTAGTGCCGTTCTGCGCACGCGAGTTGGCCGCTGGTGGGTTGCGCTGCTGGCCGCGCAAGGGCTTCTAAGCGTCGTAGCAACGGCCTTCTCAACACATCCGGCGCTTTCGCTCAACGGCGGCAACTGGCGGGGCTTCGGACTGATCCCGGAAACAGGGCTGCTGCTGTTCGTTTTATTCGCCGGCGCGTGGCTAGGGGCAGATCGTGAGAATATCCGAACGCTCTTGAGGGCCTGCACGGGTGCTGGCGCGCTGGCCGCGCTCTATGGAATTGCGCAGTACTTCGGCTGGGACCCGCTAATGCCGGTGAAAGCCTACCGGGCCGGCGAGGGTCCGTTCACCATCGTTCGACCACCCGGAACCCTCGGCCATGCCGATTATTTCGCTGCATGGTTGGTGCTGATCGTGTTCTTCGGCCTGGCGCTGGAGCGACTGGAAGAAAAACGATGGCTGAAGGTTTCGGCATTGATCGCGACTGGCCTGGCAATTTTCGCCATCGTTCTGAGCGGTACTCGCTCGGCCCTGCTCGGCTTGCTGATCGGCGCAATGGTTTTCATCATCGTGGGCCGTCCGCGCCTTGGTGCGGGTACTGTCGCCGTTTCGCTGGCCTGCCTGGCTGGTTTTTCTTTTTTCTTTATCTCAGCGCCCGGAGCGAAGCTGAGGGCGCGGCTGCATTGGTCCATTGAAGATGTTCGCGGGGGCGGGCGGCTGTTGCTGTGGCGGGATTCACTGCGGATGGCCGCGAATCGCCCCGTCCAGGGTTTCGGTCCAGAGACATTCAGCACTGAATTTCCGAGGTATGAATCTCGCGACCTGGCCCGCGCTTATCCGGATTTTTATCAGGAATCGCCACACAACATTTTTCTGGACGCGCTAACCAGCCGCGGCCTGGCCGGTTTGTTATCGCTAGTGGCGCTGTGTGGATTGGGAATGTGGGCAGGGCTCCAACTGCTGCGGCGCGGCGACACTATGGGAGCACCGTTGACGGCCGCACTCGCGGCCAGTCTGGTCTCGCAACAGTTCATTGTATTCATCGTTCCAACCGCGCTTTACTTTTATCTGCTGCTCGCGATTTTGGTAACTGCCGTTATTTCTCCAGACGCACTGGAAGCCTACAACGCCCGCTGGTACGCGCCCATCGCGTTTGCCGCGGCTGTTTTCCTCGCCGTCTTCGCGGTGCGGTTAGTCACCGCCGACGCCGCGCTGGCCTTTACCGAGCGCCGGATAGAAGCTGGAGAGGCGGCTCGCGCGGCACAAGCCTACCGTGTAGTTCTTCGATGGCAACCTGCGGGCGCGGCATCCGATTTGCGCTATTCGCGCGCTATGCAACAGCTCTCCATCAGAGCCCCACTGTTTGCCACCACCCTGTTGGCGCGGCAAGAGGCGATCAAAGCCGGGATCGC
>Ga0210388_10004115_pt1 | contig 11385 bp, 9 predicted proteins | sample IncBWC19OmetaG_FD_155485 | JGI IMG/M metagenome (GOLD analysis project Ga0210388, IMG submission 155485) | Forest soil microbial communities from Barre Woods Harvard Forest LTER site, Petersham, Massachusetts, United States - Inc-BW-C-19-O ...
CAACTCCAGGGTCAATTCCTCATCCGACCCCGGCGTCACCACCACGATCCGCACAGCCGGATTCTGCCGCAGCAGTTCGGCGACCGCTTCCACCGGATTCTGCGCCAGAGCCGCTTCGAAAATCACCACATCGGAAGAAAACTTTTTCACCGCGGATTGGGTCTGCGACAGCGTCTCCGCCTGGCCCACAACCCGAATGTCGTCCTCGAGCGCGAACACCTTGCGCAGTCCCGCGCGAAAGATGGCCTGAGTATCGGCCACAATCACCCGGACAAACGCGCCTTTGCCGTCGTCGCCTGCCCCGAGATTTTCTTCCACCGTAACCGGAATGCTCGCCATAGTCCTTTGCGCCTTACGCGCGTTCGAAATGGTACTCGTCGATCACCACACCCACGCCGCGGCGGCCTCGATCTTCGAAGCTGCGCACGACCCGTCCCCGGCAGTCGATCTGCACGTCCGACCGCGCGCCAACTACATCAGCCGGCAACAGAATCGTGAAGTCCACCATCGATCCCACGGGAACGTCGTTGTCCATGGCAAAGAGCACGCCGTTGGCGGAGATGTTTTCCGTCTCGGCCGAGAACGCGCTGCCATCGGACTTCACCGATGCCGATAGATGAATCGGAAATCGCGGAGCACTCTGCATCTCTTCGTAGTGTCCCGTGTTGGCTTGCGCCTCGGTCATCGCTGCCTTGCCCTCTGCTGCCACTCTTCGGATAACCTTCCCTCCGGGAGCCTCACCGCTGCTTCCCCGGACTATCCTTCAACTCAAGGGCAGCGTACACCCGCGAATCGGCCAAACAAAGTTACCGAAGTCATGGAACAAATGGGGTTAACTGCTTTTCTTTGAATGGATTACAAGGTATTGCACGGGCGGGATTTATGCCTGAAATAGCCGCCGGAACCAGTTGATTCGCGGTCAATTCCGGGTCAATTTCCGGCAATTACAGGAGAAAAACGGGAGGGGAAAAGTAGTGAATGCCGGCGCCAAAAGAACTGCATGCTGAGGTTTCAAGGTTGCAAGGTTTCAAAGTTGCAAACCCTCAGAGGGGTCGGACAGTTGGATGCGATTCGACGTCAGTTCGAAACCGCAAACTCTGAAGCCTCATAGCATCGGGACCATTGAAACTTTGCAACCTTGCAACCTTGAACTTGTTCTCCCGTCCCGAGCGCGGAGCTAGAACTTCGTCACTTCTGTGAAATTAAAATCTTTGACTTTCATCGCCGGCACGACCATGTCAAACGATTCTTCGCCCGAGGCGCGGACCGGAACGCTCATCGCTTCCACATTCGAGAGCATGTGTATCAAACTTTCATTGAAGCGGAAATTCCGCACTCCGACCTGCACGCGACCGTTTTCCACCAGGAATGTACCGTCGCGCGTCATGCCGGTAAGAATCTTTTCGAACGGCTCGACTTCGCGGATGTACCACAGCCGCGTCACCAGGACTCCGCGCTCGGTGGATGCAATCATCTGCTCAACAGTCTGCGGATCGCCGCCGGGGGCGAACACAATATTCTGCGGCATCTCTCCCATTTCGTTCGGCAAAGCGAAGCCGTGCCCGGTCGCCTCGATGGGACCGGCTTTATCTTTGTATTCGGAATTCTTCATGCGCGCGGCGGTCGAGCGCGCATACACGACACGCTTCACCACGCCGTTCTCTACCAGGCCGACTCTCTGCCGCTCCACGCCTTCGCCATCGAACGGAGAGCCCGCCTGCAGTGGGTGCGCCACATCGTCCCAGAGGCTGATGTTGTCGCCGAACAACTTCGTCCCGATCCGTCCGCTCAGAAACGAGCGCTGGTCGAGAATCGCCATGCCCGAATAATCCCAGAACATGAAGCCGACGATATCGAGCACCGCCGCCGGTTCCAGAATCACCGTGTACTTCCCTGCCGGAATCTCCCGCGGCTTCGCCGAATCCAGCGCCTTCCTGGCAGCGATCTCAGCCAGCGCCAGCGCATCGAGATTCGCCACATCCGGCGAACTCGCCTTCTGCCAGCCGGAAGAATCCGCCGCCAGCATGGTGATCGAAATCTCTGCTGCAGTCTGCGTGTGCCACCGGTTCAAGCCGCGCGAGTTAAAAATGCCGTCGATGGATTCGCCGGAAGAAAAAACTCCAGCAGTGGTGATCTTGTGCTTTTCCGCGACGCCGACAATTTTCTTGACGCTTTCGGCGCGCAATTCCGGACTGCTGCCAGCAGTCACCTCAAAATGCCGGGAAGGCGTTGTTGTCTGTGTGGCGCGGGCGCTCCCGCCCGCGGTGCCAGCAGCTTCCGCAGAGTCAGGCATGGGCAAAAGGTCGGAATCCGGATGCTGCACCTTGGCCAACTTCTCCGAGGACTCGACCACCCGCCGCAAGCTCTCCTCATCAAATTTGTTGGTGACAGCCCGCGCCGTCCGCCCGCCAAACACGGTGCGCACCGAGACGTTGTAGTTCTCTTCAGCCACATTCTGGTGAATCATGTTGTTGGCGAAGCGCGTCAGCGCAAACCGCCCGCCAGAAAAAAGCACCTCGACCTCGTCCGCAGACGAGAGCTTGCGGATGCGGTCGAAAATTTCGCCGGCTTGTTCGAATTTCAGCATTTAGCAGTTGGCACTTAGCACTTAGTCATCTGGCGATCAGCTTCCACTTTTTGCACTAGCGATGTAAGCATCTTTCTGACTTCGGTCAGACTCTTGGCAAAGTTACGGTAATCTGCATCCGCGAGAAAACCTAGGTCGTGCGACAACAACAAGTGGTAATCCATCTCACTCGCCGAACCCGACGCAATCTGCAGGTACCGCTGAAACTCACTATTGCCGCGCTTCCCACAGCCTTCCGCGATGTTCGCCCCAATTGAAGCGCAGCATCGCCGCATTTGACTCGTTAGGCCGTACAACTCAAACATGGGAAATGTAGCCGTTACTCGATAAACATCTAACGTCAATTTGTGAGCTTTCTCCCAAACCATCAGATCCCTGAAGTCTTTCATCGTGGCACCTCCGCACGGCCTGGCTAAATGCCAAGTGCCAAGTGCCAAATGCTAAGCCGAAGGCGCACAATTGTCTGTCACATCCATCACGTCCTACTTATACGCACTCCCCACCTTGATCCCTCGAAATCGCGACGGCGCGGCGCCGTGGCCTGTGCCCATCACTTGCTGCGGCTGCCCTTTTCCGCAATTCGGAGTTCCCCACAGCGTCCATTCATCGCGTGAGCAGATCGCATCCAGCGAGTTCCAGAACTCCGTCGTGATGCCCGAGTACGAAGGATTTTTCACCATGCGCACGCGCCTGCCGTTCTTGATCTCCCATCCAATCTCGCAGCCGAACTGAAAGTTGTAGCGCTTATCGTCAATCGACCACGAACGATTGGTCTGCATGAGAATCCCGTGATCGGTCGACGCGATCAGCTGTTCCAGGCTCAGCGGCTTTTCTCCCGGCAGCAAGCTGATGTTCGTCATGCGGATCATCGGCAGCCGGTTCCATCCCTCGGCGCGCAACGTTCCACCGGAGCGGGTCTCGCCGATGGTGTGCGCCGTCTCGCGCGAACTCAGATATCCGGTGAACAGGCCGTTCGTAATGATCGGCGTGCATTGCGCCGCCACTCCCTCGTCATCGAATCCAAACGTTCCCAGCCCTGGACCATGCTCCTGCCGCGCATCGGCGACTACGTTGACCAGGTCGCTGCCGTAGCGCAGCGTGCGCAATTTTTCGAGTGTGAGAAACGAGGTCCCGGCAAAATTCGCTTCCATTCCCAGCACTCGATCCAGTTCAATCGGATGTCCCACCGATTCGTGAATCTGCAACCCAAGCTGAGAACTGTCGAGAATAATGTCGAACTTCCCTTCCGGACACTGATCGGCGTGATGCAGAGCCACTGCTTGCTCCGCGATCCGCCGGGCATTTTCTACCAGCTTCAACTCGTCGATGAGTTCGTATCCTTTGTTCTGCCACTGTCCGCCATACGAATTGGGATACGACCGCTTGAGAATTTCGTTTCCGGCAAAGGCGTACGCGGCATAGCCCGCGCCGGTCGAGAGCTTGGTCTGGTGAATGTCGGCGCCCTCCGACGACACGAACCATTGCTCCTCGCGGTTAAAATTCAGATTTGTTTCCGCCAGCGTGATCCCGGCCACCGATCTCAACTCGGCGTCAATCTTCAGCAGGAGCTCGATATTCTGCTCAACCGAAACTGTAAATGGATCGATCTTGTATGGCGTGGTCCACTCCGCGATCGCAGGTTTTTCCACCGCCAACCGGATGTCTTCCTTCTTGACTCTCGCCGACGCCCGCGCAATCTCGACCGCCTGCGCCGCCGTCGCTTCGACCGCGCCTCGCCCCAACTCGGACGAAGCGGCGAATCCCCACGCTCCATCGGCGATCACGCGCACGCTCATCCCGACAGACTCCGCGTCCGAGGCACTGCCAACCTTGCCGTTCTTCGTCGTGAGCGCACGACTCCGCTGCGCCACGACGCGCACGTCCGCGTAGCTCGCCCCGCGCAGTGACGCGATGTTCAACGCCCAGTTGGAAATGTGTTGCATGGGAAATTTCAGTCTACAACTCGTGGAGTCCCGGACGCTCTCGTCCGGGGAGCAGCACCACAAATCCGTGCATTTAGATTTGCAACTACAAGCTGTACATTTAAACTGCGCCACTCCCCGGGCGGACGAGGGCGTCCGCCCCTCCATGGCTCAGGGTGTGCTCGCTGCCGTCTCCAAGCCTTTTCTGATCGCCAGTAATTCTTTCAACAAACCGCGCAGCTTGGTCGACTCGAGCGCGTTCGCGCCGTCCGACTTCGCTTCCTTCGGATTGTCGTGGACTTCCATGAACACTCCGTCCACTCCCGCCGCCACCGCCGCTCGTGACAGCACCGGAATAAACTCCGGCTGCCCGCCACTCACTGCCGGGCCGCTTCCTTCCGACTGCGACGACGGCAGCTGCACCGAATGCGTCGCATCGAAAACCACCGGCGCAAACTTACGCATAATGGCCAGCGACCTCATGTCGACAACCAGATTGTTGTAGCCGAAGCTCGCTCCGCGCTCAGTCAGGAAAACTTGCGTGTTGCCGGCATCGCGGCATTTCTCCACCGCATGCCGCATATCCCACGGTGAAACAAATTGCCCCTTCTTGATGTTGACCGCGCGACCGCTGAGCGCCGCAGCTACCACCAGATCGGTCTGCCGGCTGAGAAACGCAGGAATCTGCAACACGTCCGCCACCTCGGCGACCTTGCCCACGTCCGCCGTCTCATGCACGTCGGTGAGCACCGGCACACTGAGCTCGTTCTTGATCTTTTTCAGAATCCGTAGACCCTCTTTGATCCCTGGCCCGCGAAAACTTCGAATCGATGTGCGGTTCGCCTTGTCGTAACTCGCCTTGAAGATGAATGGAAATCCCAGCGCCTTGGTCACGCCCTTGATGATCTCCGCCATCCGCATGGCATGTTCTTCGCTCTCAATCACACAGGGCCCAGCGATCAGAAACAGATTGCCCGACCCGATGTGCACGTCGCCGACTTGAAAGGAAAGGTTCATAACAAACGTGGCCACGGATTGGCACAGATCGACACAGATTTCTTCGTTCCTATAAATCCGTGGGAATCCGCGAAATCCGTGGCGCTATTTAGACTCTCGCCCTCTCCGGCCGGTGGAACATCTCTACCGCCGCCGTTTCCTTCTCGGCGCGCCGTTTCACTCCATATTCGTAGGCTGCGCCAATGAACGCGTGGAACAGCGGATGCGGCTCCAGCGGCTTCGACTTGAATTCCGGATGAAACTGGCAGCCGATGAAATGCGGATGATCCGGCAGTTCCACCATCTCTACGTAGGTCCCGTCCGGCGTCGACCCGGAAATGCGCAAGCCCGCGGCCGTCATCGGCTCCTCGTACTCACGATTGAATTCGTAGCGATGCCGGTGTCGCTCGCTGATCTCCAGCTTTCCGTAAATTCTGTAGGCCAACGTGTCGGGCTCGATCTTGCACGGCCACGCGCCCAGCCTCATGGTTCCACCAAGCTCTTCCACGCCGCGCAACTCGCGCAGCTTGTAGATCACGCGATGCGGCGTCGCCGGATCAAACTCGCTCGAATTCGCTTCCGCCAACCCGACCACGTTGCGGGCGAACTCGATACACGCCGTCTGCATCCCCAGGCAGATTCCGAAATACGGAACTTTATTTTCGCGGGCATAGCGGATCGCGATCAGCATGCCCTCGATGCCGCGTTTGCCGAATCCGCCGGGCACCAGAATTCCGTCATAACCTTCGAGTTGCGCTTCAACGCTCTTCGCATCGCAGCTCTCCAGCCCCTCGGCTTCAATCCAGTTCAGTTGCAGCTTCAGATTGTGCGCCAGCGATCCGTGAACCAGCGCCTCCTTCAGCGACTTGTACGAATCTTCATATTCCACATACTTCCCAACAATCCCAATCGTGACCGTATCTTTCGGGTTGTAGACGCGATGGACAATGTCCTCCCACTTCGACAGGTCGCGGTCCTTCGCTTCCATGTGGAGGTTTTTCAACACCAGCGTGTCCACCCCTTCATTGGCGAACACCAACGGCACTTCGTAAACCGAGGCCACGTCCTTCGCGGTAATCACCGCTTCATCCGGAACGTTGCAGAACAGCGCAATCTTCGACTTGATGTCCTTCGCCAGAAAGCGATCGGTGCGGCACAGCAAAATGTCCGGCTGAATTCCGATGCTCAGCAACTCCTTCACCGAATGCTGCGTCGGCTTGGTCTTGAGTTCCTGCGCCGCTGCAATGAACGGCACCAGCGTGACGTGCACAAACAACGTGTGCTCGCGGCCCAGTTCCTGCCGCATTTGCCGGATCGCTTCCATGAACGGCAACGACTCGATGTCGCCGACCGTGCCGCCAATCTCGACGATCGCGACATCCACATCCTGCGCGACCTTCTTCATCGCCGCCTTGATTTCGTTGGTGACGTGCGGAATCACCTGCACTGTTTTGCCCAGATAATCCCCGCGCCGCTCCTTGGCGATGATCTGTTCGTAGAGCCGTCCGGTCGTCCAATTGTTGTCGCGGGAAAGTTTGGCGTGGGTGAAGCGCTCGTAGTGGCCCAGGTCCAGATCGGTCTCGGCGCCGTCGTCTGTCACGAAAACCTCGCCGTGCTGAAACGGCGACATCGTCCCCGGATCGACGTTGAGATAAGGATCAAACTTCATCAGGTTGACCTTCATCCCCCGGCTCTCGAGCAGGCAGCCGATCGATGCGGCCGCCAGTCCCTTGCCTAGTGAAGACACAACTCCGCCCGTTACAAAGATGTACTTCGCTGGCATCTCTTCCTCGCTTTAAATTGTGTTTGAGAAATTGTGCAGGTGGGGTGCACGAGTAATTATGCCAGAAGTGCCCTGTGGAAACAAACCAAAGAATTCCGCTGCCATGATAAATTGCCTCGTGCGCCATCTCCTCACTATCGTGGCGACTTTTCTGCTGGTCGCGGCTGCTTCCGCGCAAACCACGGTCTCTTTTCCCACCGAAGACGGTGGCCTCGTGTACGCCGATGTTTACGGAGAAGGAGATCGGGCCGTGGTGCTGGCTCACGGTGGCCAGTTCAACAAAGAGAGCTGGAAGAAGCAGGCCGAAATTCTTGCAGCGGCAAAATTTCGCGTGTTGGCCCTCGACTTGCGCGGCTACGGCAGATCGAAAGGCCCTGGCGATTCAGACCCGATGGACGCCCCGCTTTACCAGGATGTCTTAGCCGCAGTCCGCTATCTGCGAAAAGACGGCGCGAACAGGGTGTCGGTGGTGGGGGCGAGCATGGGAGGCTGGGCTGCCGGTGACGCCTCCATTGCTTCCCAGCCAGGTGAGATCGAGCGTCTGGTGTTTCTCGGTTCCGCGCCTGGAGGCCCTGCAGACAAGCTTAAGTGCCCCTCCCTGTTCATCGTGGCGCGTGACGACGCCAGCGGAGATGGACCACGGCTTCCTGGCATTCGCGCACAATACAAGAAGGCACCTAAGCCCAAGCGGCTGATCATTCTGGAGGGGTCAGCCCACGCTCAGTTTCTTTTCCAGACGGATCAGGCGGACCGCGTGATGCGCGAGATCCTCCGGTTTCTGTCCGCGAAATGATCCGGCCTCGCCAAGTTTGGCCAATCCAGCGATCCGCGCGCGTTGACTATCTCTGCGAGGTCAGCGAGAATACCTAAGGCCGTCCGCAACGGACAGTCCGTAGTGTCCCCCAAGCAGTGGGCCTGTGGCGCAGCTGGGAGCGCGCTTCCATGGCATGGAAGAGGTCGTCGGTTCGATCCCGACCAGGTCCACCAAATCTATCTCGACGTAGAAGTTATCGCTCTTGCCCGTGTCGTCCCCCCGATTGCCCACTCGTCAGATTTGGCCCGGATCTTCCGGGTCCGGTTCGCGGACGGGCACGTCCGGGTTCTCCGGAGGATTCGGTGGTTCCTTAATTGGCGGAGGGGCTGGTTCGGAGGGAATGCGGCAGTCGTATGCAGCGGTCGAGGAAATCTGTCGGCTCATGCCACTTGGATGACAAAAACTCGCGAGCCGGCCGCTTCTTTGCTCAGGCTTGTACTCAAGGCTTTATCTCGATCGGCGTCCCGTCCGGCACGGCGCGCCAGATCTCGTCGATCTCGCCATCGGTCACCGCGACACAGCCATCCGTCCAATCCTTAAGCCGGTGCGCTGCCCCGACCGCTCGGTAGCCGTTCGGCAGGCCGTGCACAAACACGTCTCCTCCCGGCGAGACGCCATTCTTGCGCGCCTGCGCTCGATCCCGTTCGCTGGGATACGAAATGTGGATTGATTTGTAGAACTGGCTGTGGGCGTTGCGGGAATCCAGAACGTACACGCCCTCCGGCGTCTTGTGGTCTCCCCGCCGTGTTTTCGGCCCAACCGGATCGCCGCCTAAAGCAACCTTATAAGTCTTGATCACTTTCCTGCGGCTGAGCAATTGCAACTCATGCGCCTTCTTTAGCACCACGACGCGGTCGGCATGCAACGCAGCCGTTTGCCCTAGACCTGTCGTGCAGATAAACAATAACGACAGGTCAGTAAGAATCCGGATGCGCATCCCCGCGATTATAGTCGGCGGGATTCTGCAAAGTGCTACGCTGATGAAGTGAATTCCGGCCGGAGTAACGCGAGGATCGCTCAGCTCATGTGGAAACAGCCGCCCTTCGACGCGCTCAGGGCAGGCTCTCGGCTGTCCCGACTGGGCGCAGCCCGGCGGCCTCGGCCACATTCCGTCCTTGTCCTCGCGATCTGCGCCCTCTTCACTCTTCCGGCGACCGCTGCCACTTGGACTGTCCGCGCCCAGCCCACGCTCCTGGTCAACGGCGCGCCAGTCCTTTTTGAAGTGAAGCCCACTGCCAAACTCGAATCCCTCACCGGCACCTGGCTCGGCCACCAACTCACGTTCAGCTACAACGCTCCGACAAAAACATGGTTCGCGCTGGCAGGAGTCAGCATCGAGACCGCTCCAGGAAAATATCCTCTTGAGCTAACCGGCCAACCGAAAGCGGCCGCAAGCCCGCTAACCTTCACCCGCAAGTTCGCCGTGGCGCGCGCCAAGTATCCCCAGATTAAAGTGGAGCTCACGGTGGCAAAGAAATTTACCGAGCCCAGTCCTGACCAGCAACAGCAGGCCGCGGAAGGCGTGAAGATCAAACAGGACTATCTGAACCGCGTCACGCCCGACCGCGAGTGGGACGGCAAATTTGCCGCTCCCTCCGACGCTCCAATCTCTGACGTCTTCGGCTCGCAGCGCATCTTCAACGGCAAAGCCCAGAGCCCGCATCAGGGCCTGGATTTCCGCGTCCCCACCGGCACTCCTGTCGCCGCGATGAACGACGGCACCGTCCTGCTGGCGCGACCTTTATATTTCGAGGGCAACTTCGTGGTGATTGACCACGGCCAGGGACTGTTGACCCTCTACCTGCATCTTTCCGAATTCAAAGTGAAGGAAGGTGACACCGTAAAGCGTGGCCAGGAAATTGGCCTGAGCGGCGGCACTGGACGCGCCACCGGGCCTCATCTTCACGTCGCCGTCCGCTGGCAAGGCACCTACCTCGACCCCGCCCGCCTTATGCAACTTGCGTTGCCCTGAGAGAGTTCCTTGTTGATTTTGCCTGACGCAGCGCGTCAGCGCTGGCAGGTCTGCTGACCCCTCACCCCTAGCCCCTGTCCTACGCCGCTCCGCCCGACAACCTCGCCCGCGGCGCAGTCCGCGATCCCTCTCGCAGCGCCTCATTCAACGCATCTTTCAAACCCAGGTTGCGGATTAGCCGGTGCAGATAATTAGGATGCACTCCCAGAATCCCGGCCGCTTCCATGTAATTTCCCCGCGTCTGCGCCACCGCATCGAGAATCAGCTCCTTCTTCAATTCCTTCACTCGCGCGTGATACTTGCCTTCGTTCGTCTCCGCCGCCGGCGCCTGTTCCAGCAATGATTCCGGCAGATCCTCCAGCAGCACCATGTCCGGAGACCCCATTACCAGCGCCCGTTCAATGGCATTTTCCAGTTCGCGGACGTTGCCCGGCCAGTCGTAGTTCATCAGCGCCACCATGGCTTCGCGCGCGACCGGCTTCGGCTTGACCTTGCATCGCTTGGCATACTTCTGCACAAAATGCCGGGTCAGCATCGGGACATCTTCCTTATGCTCGCGCAGCGGAGGCATGGTCAGCCTCACTACCGCCAACCGGTAATACAAATCCTGGCGAAACTCCCCTAGGCGCACCGCCTCCTCCAGATGCCGGTTGGTGGCAGCGATCAAGCGAATATCGACCTTGATCGGATGCGTGCCTCCCACCCGTTCGAATTCCCGCTCCTGCAGCACGCGCAAGAGTTTCACCTGCAGCGCCGGCGCCAGTTCTCCAATCTCGTCGAGAAAAACCACGCCACCGTCGGCCACTTCGAGCCGACCTTTCTTCTGCGTGTTCGCCCCGGTAAAACTGCCGCGCTCATGCCCGAACAGATCACTCTCCAGCAGAGACTCCGGAATCGCCGCGCAATTGATCGCGACAAACGGTTTGTTCCCCCGACCCCCGTTGCGGTGCAGTGCCCGCGCGGCCAGTTCCTTGCCGGTTCCGCTCTCGCCTTCGATCAGCACCGTCGAATCCGCAGGCGCAACCTTGGCCAGGAATTTATAAATCTCCTTCATCCGCTCGCCTTCGCCCACCAGGCTCTGTTCCTGCCGCACCTCGGTGGTGAGTCGCTGGTTCTCCTGCTCCAGCCATTGCAGCCGACGCGCGTTGTCGAGGGCGACCGCGCACACGCCGGCAATCGCCGCCATCAGTTGCAGGTGATCTTCATTAAAGCGGCTGCTGGCATTGGTGTTGTCCAGGTAAATGCAGCCAATCACGCGCTGAAACACACTCAACGGCACGCACAGCAGCGATCGTACTTCGGACACGGCCA
>Ga0210388_10004116_pt1 | contig 11385 bp, 6 predicted proteins | sample IncBWC19OmetaG_FD_155485 | JGI IMG/M metagenome (GOLD analysis project Ga0210388, IMG submission 155485) | Forest soil microbial communities from Barre Woods Harvard Forest LTER site, Petersham, Massachusetts, United States - Inc-BW-C-19-O ...
AAGCTCGATCGCTTCTTCGGTCGCATCGGCCATTGTCACGTCGTCGTGGACCTCAGTCACCGGCACCATCGTCACGGCAAGCGATACCGCGTCTCGATCGACATGACCGTCACCCGACGGCACGAGATCGCCATCGCGCGTGCGCCGTCCCAGAACCAGTATCTCGAAGACGCGCATGCCGCCGTCGACCGCGCCTTCGAGGACGCCGAGCGCCGACTCGACGACTGGGAGCAGCGGCTTCGCGGCTACGTGAAGTCGCACCAGCCGGCGCCGCTGGCGCGTGTCACGAAAATTTTTGGCGATCGCGGCTTCGGCTTCCTCGAGACCGAGGACGGCCAGGAGATCTACTTTCACCGGAACAGCGTGCTGCGCGAGGCGTTCGCGGCCCTCTCGCCCGGAGTCCTCGTGCGCTACTTCGAAGAGGCCGGCGACGACGGCCCGCAGGCGAGCACCGTGGAGGTCGTCGCGTAGCGCGTAGCGACCTGGCGACGCCATCGGGAGCGTCCGGCATGATGGGTGCTCTCTCCTCGTGCGTTGGCGATCTCGTGATCGTCGCAACACAGGAGCACATCCATGCGTGAGACGATTGCAGTATTCGGCGCGGCGCTGCTCGGAGCGAGCGCTGTGACATGGGGCGGAGTCGCCCACGCTCAGCAGGCCGCGCCGTTCTTCACTTCAAACGATCCGTCCGAATCCTCTGCGACGTCTCACCCCGACGTCGGCTACGGCATGGAGGACATGTACCGGAGGGGCCCGCCAGCGCCCAAGCAAGCGTTCGAGCTCAAGCTCGCGGCCGGCTACACCCAAGGAGTCGGCCATATCCTCCCCAACACCGGAATTCCCTCGGTGGCGGGGGCGGGCATCGCAGGCAACCTGGACCTCGACTACCGAATGAGTCCGCACGCGTCGATCGGCGTGCTCGGGCAGTACCAGGAGTTCACCAGCGAGAACAACACGGCGGCCCGCGGCCTGCTGGGGAACCTCGGCATCACCTATCACGGGGCGCCGGACCAGCGCGCCGACCCGTGGCTCCGCTTCGGCGGGGGCTACCGTCTCCTCTGGTCGGTCAACCCGATCGCGGGCGGACCCACGGTGCTTGTTCACGGCTTCGAGCTCGCCGCCCTGACCGTCGGCTACGACATGCGCCTGTCGTCGGGGGTCGCCATCGCGCCGATGATCGGGGCGGACTTGACCATGTTCCTCTGGGCGAGGGAAGCGGGCCTCACCACGGCCCTCCCCAAGGCGGAGCTCGGGAGCTTCCTCTTCGGGGGCCTGCAAGGGCGCTTCGATGCGGGCCCCACGACGGCGTCGTCGGGGACGGCCTCGTCGAGCAAACCGAGTGGCCTCGGCGTCTGGTGATCGCAGCGCCGCACCACTTCGGGGAAAAACAGGGAGGGAAGGGGATCCTTTCCTCCTCCCCTCCCTGTGATCTCTCTCTCGGACGGGCCCGAAGCCGCCGTCACCCCTCGAAGATGGCGCGCAGCTTCTTGACCCGGGTGGGCAAGCGCAGCTTGCGGAGGGCCTGGGTCTCGATCTGACGGATACGCTCGCGCGTCAGCGCGAACGATGCGCCGATCTCGGCGAGCGTGCGCTCGACGCCTCCGTCGAGCCCGAAGCGCATTCGCAGCACCTGGGCCTCCCGCGCGGTGAGCGTGGAGAGCAGGTCGCGCGTTCCCTCGACGAAGCGCTTTTGCAGCAGCGTGTCCAGCGCGTCGCTCCCGTCGTTGTCGGCCACGAAGTCGACCAGCCGTGCGCTGCCGTCCTCCCCGGCGGGGGTCTCGAGGCTGACGGGCTCGCGCCGGGCCATGAGGGCCATCTGGGTCTTGGCGAGGGGGAGGCCGACCTCGTCGGCGAGCTCCTCGAGCGTCGGCTCGCGACCCTGGAGCTGGGCGAGACGGCTCCGCGCGGAGGCGAGGCGGTTCCCGGTTTCGACCATGTGCACGGGCGTCCGGATCGTGCGGCCCTGATCGGCAATGGCCCGCGTGATCGACTGGCGGATCCACCAGGTGGCGTACGTCGAGAACTTGAAGCCGCGCTTGTAGTCGAACTTGTCGACCGCGCGCATCAGCCCGATGTTGCCCTCCTGGATGAGGTCCGGCAGCTGCAGGCCCTGTCCCGAGTGCTTTCGTGCGATGGCCACGACCAGCCGCAGGTTCGCTTCGATGAGCTCTCCCTTGGCGCGGTCCGCGTCTCGCTCCCCGCATCGCACGGCGGTGAGCGTGGCGTGCGCGGCCCGCGCCTCGGCCCCCTGCTGACCCGCCCGGCGCATGCGCGCGACGACGCGCGTCAGCACCGCACGCGTCAGCCGCATCTCCTCGAGCGCAGCGCAGCCGGCTGTCCGCCGCGAAGCCAGGCTCCGCTCGCGCCTCTGGTGCGCCCGATCGAGCAGCTCGACGGGTGCGAAGAGCTCCAGGAGGCGCCGGCGCGCGTTCTCTTCGTCCTCCTCGTCCGCCGGATTGCGGGTCACGTCTCGCGCCCGCAGCTTCGACTCGCGAAGCTCCTCGCCCACGCTCGCCAGCTCGCGCACCGCGATGGGCGAGGCGACGAGGGCCCGTACGATGTGACCCTCCGCTTGCTCGATGCGCCTCGCCAGGGCGACCTCTCCCTCGCGCGTCAGGAGCGCTACCCGCCCGAGCTTCCGGTAGTACGCCCGGATCGAATCTTCGTCCGCCGGCAACTCCGGGCTGGGCGACAGCGACTTCTTCAAGGCTGCTTCTCGATTAGGCATGATGTTTATGAAACGGTCCCCGAGCCCTTCCTCGTATTCGTAGCCCTAGCCACGCGGGTCCCGCGAACTCTTCATTGTCAATCTGCACCGGATCCGTCCAGCTGGGCCGAAGGCAGAGCGCCACGATCGCTGCCACTGCATGCGCGCCAGCAGCACACGCGACGACGTGTGCGCGGCGGGAGGCCGCTCGCCTCGCGCCCGCATACTCACTTATCGAAGTGGACACGACGCGCGCGGGAGCGAGAAACGGGGAAGAAAGAAAGAAGAGTAGAGCTCGACCGTGCGACCGGCTCAGCCGGACGAGGCAGAGATTGCTCGGCACGGTTCACGCTTGTGCGTGGAGCATGGCTGATGCAGACAGCGACAAGAAGCCGTCGGACGGCTCGCTGACGTGGCTTCGCTGGGTGGTCCCGTTCCTCCTTGTGGCGTTTCTGCTTGCCTCCGAGGCGCTCGGTGACCGAAGGGCCACGGCCCCGGGCATCGACTACTCGACCTTCTACACGCTGGCCGAGCAGGGGAACGTCCAGCGCGTCGCCATCTCGGGGCAGGGCGTCACCGGCACCCTGAAAGCTCCGGCGCAGGTCGAGGGCAAGACGGTGAAGGACTTCTCGACGACGCTGCCACAGCAACAGGACCCGCAGCTTCTGCCGCTGCTTCGCGCGCAGCAGGTGGCCGTCCACGCGGAGGAGAATCAGCCGTCCTTCTGGGGCCCCCTGCTCCTGACCATGCTCCCCTGGGCGCTCGTCATCGGGGCCTGGGTGTGGATCGCGCGCCGGGCGCGGGGGAGCATCGGCATCGGCGGCCCGCTCCAGAGCATCCTGAAGGGGCGTCCGAAGCGCTTCGAGCGTCAGGACCACGTGCGAGTGCACTTCGACGACGTCGCCGGGCTCACGAACTCGAAGCGCGACCTGCAAGAGGTGGTCGAGTTCCTGCGCACGCCGGAGCGCTTCCAGCGGCTGGGCGGCAAGCTGCCGCGGGGCGTCCTCCTCGTCGGTCCGCCCGGCACCGGCAAGACGCTCCTCGCGCGCGCCGTCGCGGGCGAGGCCGAGGTGCCGTTCTTCTACGTGAACGGGTCGGAGTTCATCCAGCTCTTCGTGGGAGTCGGCGCGTCCCGCGTGAGGGACCTGTTCGACGAGGCCAAGGCGGCGCAGTCGGCCATCGTGTTCATCGACGAGATCGACGCGGTCGGCCGGTCGCGCGGCGCGGGTCTGGGCGGCGGAAACGACGAGCGCGAGCAGACGCTGAACCAGCTCCTGTCGGAGATGGACGGCTTCACGCCGAACGATCACACGGTCGTCATCGCGGCGACCAACCGGCCCGACGTGCTCGACCCGGCCCTGCTTCGCCCGGGCCGCTTCGACCGGCGGGTCGTCGTGGACCGGCCGGAGTGCGACGCCCGCCTCGCCATCCTGCGCGTCCACACCCGCCAGAAACCGCTCGGGCCGGACGTATCGCTCAGCGACCTCGCCCGCGCGACTCCCGGCTTCAGCGGCGCAGACCTCGCGAACCTCTGCAACGAGGCCGCGCTCATCGCCGTGCGCCGCGGCGCCGACGCGCTCTCGCAGCGCGACTTCTCGACGGCCATGGACAAGGTGCTGCTCGGCGATCCGCGCGAGACGCTCCTCGACCCGGTCGAGCGACAGCGCGTGGCGACGCACGAGGCCGGGCACGCCATCGTGGCGCACTTCACCGAGGGCGCGGAGCCTCTGCGCCGCGTCTCCATCTTGCCCCGAGGCATGTCCCTCGGCGCCACCCAGCAGTGGGCGGTTGCCGACAAGCACATCGCGACCGAGCCCGAGCTTGCCGCGAAGCTCAGCGTCCTCATGGGGGGGTACGCGGCGGAGTCCATCATCTACGGAGCCCCGTCGACGGGCTCCGAGCAAGACCTGCGGCAGGCGACCGACTTCGCCTTCCGCATGGTCTCGCACTACGGAATGAGCGAGCGGGTCGGTCCCGTGTTTCACGAGCAGCGCGTGGAGCACCCCTTCCTCGGCCAGCGCCTGGCGACCGAGGGCGGTCTCAGCGACGAGACGGCGCACGAGATCGAGCAGGAGGCGCGACGCATCCTCTCGGAGGCCGTCGACTCCGCCAAGCGCCTGGTCCAGGAGAAGCGCGCCGCCCTCGAGAGGCTCATCGCCGCGCTGCTCGAGCACGAGACCCTCGAGATGCCCGAGCTCGAGCGCTTCCTCGGGACCCCCATGGCTGCGGCCTGACGGAGCCCCGGCGCGGCCGCGCAAGGGGTCGCGTCGGTCGTGCGGCCATCCAGCGCCTCAGGCGACGCCGGTCGCGGGCGAGGTGGGGACGCGTACGGTAAGCGCCCTGGGAACGAGCTCGACGTCGAGCGGCAGCCCGCCGAGGGGCTCGCCGTCGACGTCGAGGAGGAACACGTCGCGCGCGGCCTCGTTCTCGAGCTCGAGCGCGAGGTGGTCGCATCCGAAGTGCTGGACGCCCGGCGTCGAGAGGTGGCTCCCGTCGTAGATGCGCCTCGAGTACGCCATGAAGGCGAGCTTGCTCGGCGCGTCCATCGACACGACCTCGAAGCGTCCGTCGTCCGGCTTCGCCGACGGAGCCACGTGCATTCCGCTGCCGAAGTAGCGGCCGTTGCAGACGGCGAACATGAAGGTCTCCACGCGTCGCTCGTGGACCTCGTCGCCCAGCGTCACGCCGCAGCGCAGCCGGCCGCGTTCGCAGGCCGCCAGGGCCTTCGCGCTGGCGAGGAAGTAGGCCGCGCGCCCGCCCAGCGACCGGCTCATGCCCGCGACGTAGCGGTCGACGAGCCCTCCCATGCCCGCCGAGGCGACGTTGACGAACCAGCGCGACGACGGTGAGCCGTCGGGCGCGCGAAAGCGCAGCTTGCCGACGTCGACACGGAGGTCGGCCCCGGTGGCGATCGCCTCGACGTACGCGTCGAGGCGGTGCGGGATGCCGAGCGTCCGGCGGAAGTCTCCGCCGGTCCCGAGGCCGACGTAGCCGAGGGTCGCCCCGCCTCCCGCGTCGAGGATCCCGTTGGCCACCTCGTGGAGGGTGCCGTCGCCCCCCACCGCCACGATGAGCGCGCGCCCGTCGGCCGTGGCCTCACGGGCGATGTCGATCGCATGCCCGGGCCGCTCCGTGCACTGCAGCTCCACGGACCCGAGGCGGCGCTCGAGAAGCGCGCGCGCCTGCCCGAGGCCGGCGGCGCCGCGCCCCCCTCCCGACCGCGGGTTGACGATGACGAGTGTCCGCATGCTGGTATTGTCGGAGACGGCTCTGATGAAGGGAAGTCCGCCGGACGTCCAGACCCTCGTGGACCTCTCGCCGGGACCTCCCGATTGGGAGGGTACCTCCCGTTACGAGGTGCGGGGGCGGATCGGCTCCGGCGGCATGGGGGCCGTCTACGAGGCGTTCGACCACGAGCGAGGTCAGCTGGTCGCGGTCAAGACCCTCCTGCGATTCAGTCCTGCCGCCCTCTACCGGTTCAAGCAGGAGTTTCGGACGCTCGCGGACGTCATCCATCCCAACCTCGTTCACCTTTACGAGCTCGTCGCGACGGACGCCGACCACGTGTTCTTCGCGATGGAGCTGATCCGCGGCGTGGATTTCCGGTTCCACGCCCTCGGCCTCGAGGGCGTCTCCGCCGGCCCGATCTCGCTGCCGTCGGGCCCCATCCTGGCGACGGGCGCCTCGTGGACGGACGCGGACCGCACTGGACCATTCGACGCGGTTGCGCCCGCGCCCCGTCACCCGGTGACGCCGTCGCCTGCCGATTTTCCCCGCTTGCGCTCGGCGCTACGGCAGCTCGTCGTCGGCGTGAGCGCCTTGCATGCCGCGGGTAAGCTCCATCGCGACATCAAGCCCTCGAACGTCCTGGTTACGCCCGAGGGGCGCGTGGTGCTCCTCGACTTCGGGGTGGCGGCGGACCTCTCGCGTGTCCTTCACGAGGAAGCCGGGGAGCGCGAGGTCGTGGGAACGGCGCGGTACATGGCGCCCGAGCAGGCGTTGCAGCAGTCGCCGACGCCGGCGAGCGACTGGTACAGCGTGGGCGCGATGCTCTACGAGGTGCTCGTCGGGCGCCCGCCGTTCTCGGGGTCGACGACCGAGGTCCTCGCGCGGAAGACGCTCGTCGACGCGCAGGCGCCGAGCGACAGCGTGACCGACGTCCCGCCCGACCTCGACGACCTCTGCGTGGCGCTGCTGCGACGCGACCCGCGGGCGCGGCCGGGCGATCAGGAGATCCTGCGCCGGCTCGACGGCCGCCGTCTGCCCCCGAGCCGGCAGGTCCCGCCGAGCCCCCTCCCGCGTCTGATCGCGCCGGCCGTCCAGATACCGCTCATCGGACGAAGCGCCGAGCAACGCGCGCTCCGCGAGGCGCTCGACGTCGCCCGCGACGGCAACAAGCTCGTGACCGCGCGCGTGCACGGCGGCGCAGGGATGGGCGCCTCCGCGCTCGTGCAGCACTTCGTCGGGGCACTGGTCGAGGCAGGCGAGGCCGCCCTGCTGCAAGGACGGGCCTACGCCCGCGAGTCGATGCCTTACAAGGCGCTCGACAGCGTCGTCGACGCTCTCAGCCGGCATCTCGTGCGACTGACCACGCAGGACCCGTCGATGACCTTGCCGCGCGACATCGGGTCGCTCGCGCAGCTCTTCCCCGTGCTGAGCCGCATCGAGCGCGTGCACGAGGCTCCGGTGCCGCTCGGGACGGGGCCGATGACCGTTCGCCGGCGAGCGATCACCGCCCTGCGCGACATCTTCGCCCAGATCGCTGCGAGCCAGCCGCTCGTCCTGTGGATCGACGACGTCCAGTGGGGGGACGTCGACAGCGCCGAGCTGGTGCTCGATCTCGTCAGCCAGCCGTTCGATGCCCCGATGCTCCTGGTGCTCACCTACCGGGACGGGGAGGAAGACGTGAGCCCCTTTCTCATCGAGACGCGCCGCGGCTGGCCGATCGGGGCCGACGTCCGCGACGTGGCTCTCGGCCACCTGGCACCGGAGGATGCGCGCGCCCTCGCTCGCGCCTTCCTGGCCGAGAGCGGCGAGGCGCCGTCCGACGAGACGGCGGACTCGATCGCGCGCGAGTCGGGCGGCAGCCCGCTGCTCGTCGAGGAGCTCGCGCGCAGCGTGGCCGGGACGGGCCATTCGGCGGGATCCATTCCGCCTCCCGCTCCGTCCGGCGCCGTCCGGCTGGAGTCCGTCGTCGCGGCTCGCCTGGCGACGCTGCCCGCGGGCGCGCGACGCCTGCTCGAGCTCGTGGCCCTCAGCGCGCGACCGCTTCCAGTGGCCATCGTCGGGGACGCCGCCGGGGTCTACGAGCAGCTCGACGACACGATCGCGGATCTGCGCGGCCGACGCTTCGTGCGCACCGGGTTCCGCGACGGTCGCGAGGTCGTCGAGATGCTCCACGACCGCGTGCGCGAGACGATCGTGGGCCAGCTCGCCGCGGGTATCCTGCGCGACTACCACGGGCGGCTCGCGCGCGTCCTCGAGCCGGTTCCAGGCGTCGACACCGAGGCGCTCGCCGTCCACTTGCTCGGGGCCGGGGAGAGGGCGCGCGCGGCGAAGTACGCCGGTCGCGCTGCAGAGCAGGCGGCCGCGAAGCTCGCGTTCGGGCAAGCGATCCGCCTCTACAAGCTCGAGATCGAGATCCTGGGCGAGGCCTCCCCCGCGGCGCGGCAGGTGCAGGTGCGCCTTGCCGAGGTGCTCGAGCGCGCGGCCCGCGGTCTCGAAGCGGCGCGCGTGTACCAGGCGGCGGCTGCGCGCGCGCGCGGCTTCGAGCGAATGGAGCTCGAGCGCGAGGCCGCGGGCCAGCTGCTCCACTCCGGCCACCTCCACGAGGGCGACGCCGCGCTCGGCCGCATCCTGGAGGCCGCAGGAATGCGGCGTCCGCGAACCCCCTTCGGGGCAGTGCTCTGGTGGGTCTTCTACCGCGCGGCGGTCGCGCTCGTCGGCTCGCGCTGGGCCCCGCGCGAGCCGCGTGACGTTCGCACGATCGATCACCTGCAGATCGAGGCGATGCATCTGGTGGTCATCGGTCTGAGCTTCACGAACGTCATCTACGGCGTCTGCTTTCAGCCGCGGCACCTCTTTCTCGCGCTTCGCCGCGGCGATCGCTTCCAGATCCTCCGGGCCGCCGGGATCGAGGCCATCAACTGCGCCGCCCGCGGCGGTCCGATCGGCCGGCGCGAGGAGTCCTTCGGCAAGATCGTCGAGACCATGGCCGAGAAACTCGATGACGCGGACACACGCGCATTCCACGACGGGACGCTCGCGCTGCGCTCGTTCTTCCACGGGGAATGGAAGGCCGCGGGCACGGCGCTGAACGAGGGGCTCGACCGGTACACCGCGACGCCGGCGGGCTGGCGCTCCAACGCGTCGCTCTTCGCGATCTACTGCATGATGGCCCGAGGCAGGCTCTCCGAGCTCCGCCTGCACCACGCGGTCCGCCTCGCCGACGCCCAGGAGAGGGGGGACCTGTACTCGGCGGTCAACCTCCGGATCGGTAACGTCAACATCGTCTGGCTCCTGGACGACGATCCGGCCACGGCTCGCCGCCATGTCCGCGAGGCCATGGCCGAGTGGCAGGAGGGGTCGTTCTCGCTCCAGCACTACCGGGCCATGCTCGCCGAGGCGAACATCGAGCTCTACGGCGGCTCCGGGCAGGCGGCCTACGACCTCGTCGCGCGCGGATGGCGGCGGCTCCAGCGCAGCCTTCTCCTGGCCGTCCAGTACATACGAGGCGATGCCTACGCTCTGCGCGCTCGGTGTGCCCTCGCCAGCGGCCGCGTGGCGGAGGCGGCTCGCTACGCGCGCAAGCTCGATCGCGAGCGCATGCCCTGGACTTCGACCCTCGCGGCCGTCGTCTGGGCCGGCATCGCCCGCGCCGCCGGCGATCGCGCAGGCGAGATCGCCCAGCTTCGGGCGGCGGTCGAGCGCGCGGAGTCGACGGACATGCAGCTCTACGCCGCGATCGCGCGTGCGCGTCTCGGGGCCCTCGTGGACGAGGGCGAGGGCGGCGATCTGGCGGAGCGATCGCGCGTGTGGATGGCCGAGCAAGGGGTGTCGCGCCCGGACCGCATCGCGGCGATGCTGGCGCCGGCACCTCCTGGATCGTAGACGCGTGCCCCGCACCCGGGACTTGGAGTAGAGGATCGCATGGCCGTCCGGTTCGACGCTTCGTACTTCCGTCGCTTCTACGAGTCGCGCCGCTCGCGCGTGTACGGCGAAGAGCAGGTCGCCCACCTCGCCCGGGGGGTCACGGGCTTCGTGCAGTGGTTCGGCGGCGACATCGAGCGAGTGCTCGACGTCGGCGCCGGCACGGGCCTCTGGGGGGCCTGGTTTCGGGCCAACATGCCCGCCGTCCGCTACCGGTCCGTCGACGTGAGCGAGTACGCATGCGCGACCTACGGCCACGAGCTGCGCGACATCTCGCGCTGGAAGGCGCGCGAGAAGTTCGACCTGCTCGTCTGCCAGGGGGTCTTGCCGTACCTGGACGACGACGCATGCGCGAAGGCCATCGCGAACATGGGGGCGATGTGTCGGGGCTTCCTCTACCTCGAGGCGATCACCGCGCGGGATCTACGCGACGCGTGCGATCGGTCCCGCACCGACGTCCGCGTCCTCGCCCGTCCGGCAACTTTCTATCGTCGTGCCCTCGCCGCGCATTTCGAGCCGCTCGGCTGCGGCCTCTATCACGTGCGCGGCGGCGACAAGCTCTTCTACGAGCTCGAACGCGCCTGACCGGTCAGGCCAGGACGGCGAACTTCAGGTAGCGGCCCTCGGGGAAGGCGGGGAGGGTGGGGTGGTCGGGCCCGGCCCCCGTGAGTTCGAGCACGGCGAATTCGCGCTCGCCGAGAGCGCCGTCGTCGAGCGTCGAGAGGAATGCCGCGGCGTCGACGTGGCTCGAGCAAGAAGCAGCGCAGAGGATGCCGCCGGGCGCGAGGACGGAGGTGCAGGCGCCGTGGAGCGTCCGGTAGGCGGACAGCGCGCGCGCCAGGGCCTTCTCGCTGGGCGCGAAGCTCGGAGGGTCGCTGACGACGAGGTCCCACAGTCTGCCCTGCTCGCGCGCGCCCTGCAGGAAGGCGCGTACGTCGGCGGTCACGAAGGCGTGCGCGCTCGGATCGACGCCCGCCGCCCGGAAGCTCGCCTGCGCGGTCGCGTGCGCGGCGGCGGCGACGTCGACGCTCGTCACGTGGGTCGCGCCGCCGAGGGCGGCGTGGAGCGAGAAGCCCCCGGCGTACGAGAAGAGGTTGAGGACGCGCCGCCCGCGAGACAGCTCACCGACGCGCCGGCGATTCTCGCGTTGGTCGAGGAACGCCCCGGTCTTCTGTCCGTGCGCGAGGTCGACGACGAACGGCACGCCGTGCTCCTCGACCTGCACCGTGTCCGGCGGCGGCGCGCCGGCAAGAAGCTCGAGGCGCGGAGGATGTCCCTTCGCGCCCGCGCGCAGCACGAGGGAGCGCACGCCCCACCCCTCGAGGGAGGGCCACAGCGCGTCGGTGAGCTCGGCGACTCGGGTCGCAGCGGCGTCGCCGTCGGCCCGCGCGACGGCCACGGGTCCGTACCGATCGACCACCAGCCCCGGCATCCGATCCGCCTCGCCATGCAGGACGCGAAAGGCGTTCGTGCGCGTGCCGTCGAAGAGCCGGGCGCGCCGTTCGCAGGCTCGCGTCGCCCGCGCGCGC
>Ga0210388_10004118_pt1 | contig 11383 bp, 9 predicted proteins | sample IncBWC19OmetaG_FD_155485 | JGI IMG/M metagenome (GOLD analysis project Ga0210388, IMG submission 155485) | Forest soil microbial communities from Barre Woods Harvard Forest LTER site, Petersham, Massachusetts, United States - Inc-BW-C-19-O ...
CTGCAGATTCGTCCGCGCGCTTCGGAATCGTTCTCCGCGCTGCGCATCGAACAGCCGCGCCGCTATCTCCTGAATCCCGGCTCCATCGGCCAGCCGCGCGATGGTGATCCCCGCGCAGGTTTTGCTATTGCCGATCTCGAACATCAAACCGTCGAGTTCTGGCGTGTGCCCTACGACATTTCTTCCGTCCAGGAGCGCATGCGCGCGGCCCATCTTCCCGAACCTCTGGTGCAGCGCCTCATCGTCGGCCGTTAAAAATAGGCCGCTGTGCATGCCGGTTGTTTCGTTTCTCGCACCCGCGTTTCTCGCACCCGCTTGACGCCCGACAACTTTCAGGCCAGCATCTTCCTTTCAACCGGCTCCATGCCTGACACTCTGCAAATCGAGACCGCCGATCAGCCGCAGCCAAAAACGGGCCGCTCCTGGATCGCCTGGATGGGCGCCGCCACGGTGGCCATTGCTCTGGCCGTTGTGATGTGGCCCGCGGCCGAGCGCCGTCCCTTCTCCAGAACGCGCGAATCGCATCTTCCCTTCGGATCCGCCGAGCAAGCCTATGCCCTAAACCTGCAAATCGAAAACCTAGCTCTCAGCCGTGCTGAAAATTTTCTAAATCAAGAGGTCACCACCCTCGCAGGCGGCCTCACAAATGCCGGCAATCTCCCACTCTCAAACGTCGAGCTCACCGTCGAATTTTCTGATCAGCTCGGCCAAATCGTTCTGCGCGAATCTCGCGCCGTGTTCGCGCCTCAAACGTCTCCGTTTGCTCCCGGCGAACGCCGCGACTTCGAAGTCTCCTTCGAGCACATCCCTTCCTCCTGGAACATGCAGCCGCCCCTTGTCCGCGTCTCCGGCATCCTGTTTACTTCTAATAAAAAATAATTTCACTTTTATTAGCTTTCTTTATAGGTTCCATCGTGTGACCTACGTTCCTTGTCCTCGCCTGACGTAAGGGCGCTGTGGGAGGAACCCGCCGAAACCATCCCGCCAAAACCAGCGGGAGCAGGCCCTAGGGTCCCCTCCTTCAGGGCCCTTCAGGGAAGGAGCACGTCAAGAAATGTCCTGTTCTGGATTCCCCCCGCACAGTAGAATTGTCTCTGCCAGCCTCGAGGAGCGTATATTGGATTTTTCCGCCACTATCCGGCATTCGGGACAAGCTTCTCTGATCGATCTTCGTGGCCGTCTCACATTTTTTGAAGTCGGCGTTCTGCGCGAAAACGTCACGCGCCTGTTGCGCGAAGGCCACAAGCAAATCGTCCTCAATCTGAGCGCCCTGCAGTACCTCGACAGCTCCGGCGTTGGCGAGTTGGCGCGTATGTATATAATGGTGCTCAAGAGTGGTGGTGAAATGAAGGTAGTGGGCTTATCCCGCAACGTCGAGAACATTCTGAAGGTCACCCACCTTTACCAGATCTTCCCGGAATTTCCCGACGAGGAAGCCGCGCTGGAAAGTTTCCCCCGCTCCGGCGCCGATAAATCAACTGGAAATACCTAGTGGAAAGATACTAGAGAGACAAAACAAGCCCAAAAGGAGAGAAGCAGCTAAGGCGTTGAGCCTTAGCTGCCTCCCGGGGTGTGTCCTCGAAGTGGTTAGTTATTAATTTAGATGCATGCCGGCAAAAAAGGTTTCCATTATTTCAGAAAAATTTTGCCGCTCCCTTATTCCGTGAAAACTCCTAATAAAACAGGTACTTACGCCACCGCTCGTCCCGGTGTCCGATAAGCCGCATCAGTTGCCTCGAGGTGTGCAACGTGAACGGCCGCGGCCGCCGCGCCAGCTGGAAGCCGGCCTCTTCCGGCGTCCGGTCGCCCTTGCTGTTATTGCAACGGTAGCAGCACGCCACCAGGTTTTCCCACGAAGAACGCCCGCCGCGCGACCGAGGCACAACATGATCCAGCGTCAATTCCGAACTGGGAAAAATTCTCCCGCAGAATTGGCAAGTATTCCGGTCGCGCAGCAATATGTTTTTCCGCGAAAGCGCCCTGCTCTGCTGCGGGATATGCCGGTACGCCAGCAGCCGAATTACCGACGGAACTTTGTGGGCATGCGCCGCAGAGTGCACTTCGGCGCTGTGCATTTCCTCGGCCTGCGCCACTCCCTTTAGGAGCAGCACCATGGCCCGGCGCACCGCCGTCACGTTGATCGGCTCGTAGGTTGCATTGAGCACCAGCACAGGTTCCTGCATCAGCGAGGCCCGCCTCGGCACTGTTGAGTTGTGGGATCTACTGTCCGCGGGATCCGCGGACCCGGGCGAAGAGACGCCACCCGCTTCGGGGGTGGCGTACCGCCCCCGGAAATCGCCCGACTTTGGCCGGTTTGCGCTCATCGCGCTAGTCTAGGTTCATTAATCCCGATCTACAGGTTACCACTATCTGGAGCCGGCAGGGGATTTCTCGGGGCTGGCTACCGTCAGTGCTAGTACCAACGTAGCACCCGATTCCAGCAGCTCCGCGCACGCACCAAGCATCGCCCCGGTGGTCATTAGATCATCTACCAATAAGACGCGCTGATTGTCAACTTGGCTGCCTCGACCTGTGGCAAAACTGCCACGAACGGACTCGCGCGCCCCTCAAAACCAAGGACCTGCTTGTTCGGCCTCGCCCGCGCCCTCATCAGTAGCAATAACCTTACGGGGCGAACCAAGCTTTCGGCCCAGCACCCTGGAGATCAGCCTGGCTTGCTTATAGCCGCGCTGCCACGCCCCATGCGAAGGAACCGGCGTCGCCACGTCCGCAGCCAGGCCCAACCCCGCCGCTTAGCCAGCCCGGCCAGGCGCTCAGCAAAACCACTCGCCCGGCGGACGGTCATAAATCCATAATTTCGCGCCCGCCTGGCATACGTCTACTGCTGCCACGCATGGCCAACGAGCGGCACCACGGCGTCGCTTGTTTGCCCGAAGCATCTGCCGACAACCCCTCGGTCATCCCCGAGCCTTCGACAAAGGAGAGCCATCTCCTATCACGCAAAGAGAAATCGGCTCGTCCTGGTTTCATAATGAAAGAGGGAATGTACGCTAAGGTAGCGTCAGCGCGAACGAAGCCTTAAACGCGTAGGGCCAGCCGTCTGAGGCTGGCCGCTCTTCCTGCCTATACCCAGCGGGGCTACAGCAGCCCCTGTTCCATCTTCTCCTGGCAGGTGATGCAGTGCTTGGCCCAGGGTACCGCTTCGAGCCGTTTCTGCTGCAGTTCTTCCTGGCAGTTCGCGCAAACGCCGTATTCATCGGTGTTGATGCGCTTCAGCGCCGCATCGATCATGTTCAGGATCGTGCGGTCCGTATTGGTCATGCCGAAGAGGAACTCCTTCGTATAGGAATTCGCCGCTTTGTCCGCGAGGTCCACCGTCGGATCTTCGTCCGCGGTTCGCCCCTCTTCTTGGGTGCGCGCGATGGTCTTCATCAACTCCTCGCGCCGTGTCGCTAACTTCTTCTTGTAGTATTCGAGCCTTTTCTTGTCCATGGAAGTCCCGCCCCTCTGTCTGCTTTCGGGGCCATTTAAAAACTACGTAGTGTAGGCCTGCTCGCCCGGGGTGTCAAGTTAGAGGGAGGCTTCCTGAGGCTTTCTGTTTCCAGAACGCCTACAGCACCATGCAGGGCGCGCCGCCTACGGCACCATCGGCAAAACGAGCGCGGAGGGGTGCTCCTTATCGTGATAAATCACGTTCGTCGCCTTGATCATTCGCGTCGCGCGCGCTTGGATCTCGCCGGTATTTAGGTTGCGGTCGAACCGTGGGAAGTTGCTGCTCGAAACCTCCAAACGCAATTTGTGTCCTGCCAGAAAAACGTTGCTGGTCGCCCATAGATCCACGGTGACGTGATAGGTCTCGCCGGGATTTGCCAACTCCGGCTTCTCTTGCGAATTCCGGTAACGCATCCGCAAAATGCCGCTCGAGAGGTTCTGCGCAAATCCGTTCGGCCAAACATCCACCAGCATGCCCGTGAAGTCCGTGTCCACCGCCGAGCTGCTCACATACAAATCGAGGGCCACCGGCCCGGTCACTTCCGTGTCCTGGGCAAACACCGGCGTGGTAAACACCAGAACATCCGCTCGCGTTTCCGCTGGCCGCTGATCTTCTGGTCCGATCCCTGTCGGCAACGATCCGCAGCACAAAGGTCCGCCAATCGTGGGCGTCGCGTCGCTCGGATCGTAGACGTATTGATCCGGCTTTTCCTCTCCCGGCGCTGCCGTGCTCAGCGTTCCATGGCCCGCCAGCCCCGTCGCTCCGCCCGCCGGCGCGTGCAGGAAATAGCGTGTGCTCTTCGCCCGGGACAACGGCCAGTCATCTTCATCGCGCCACTCATTTTTCCCCATCACAAAAATTTTCACCGGCTTCTCGCGCTCCACCCCGTTCGCTTGCCCCTTAAGAATTGCGTCGTACCACTTCAACGTCATCTCGTCCTCGTCGATCGGCAGCTTCTCTCCAAAATCCACCGCGCCAACTTTTCGGCTCGCCGATCCTCCCGCATGTCCTCCAACATAAACTACCAGCCTCTGCCCGCGCTTCGCAGCATCGGTTCCCGCTTCCGTTTTCAATCGCGCGTAATTTCGCAACGTCCCGCCGAGAAAAATGTCGTACCAGGCTCCAAAACTCAAAACCGGCACCTGAATCTGCGCGTAGTGATCCTCGATCGACCACTGCTTCCAATACGCGTCAAAGCTCGGATGCCCCAGCCAATCCTTAAAGTACGGCGCTATCCCGGCCGCCGAGGGCGCTTCGAGCACGGCGTAATCTGTCAGCGGCAAAGTCTTCGTCCCCTCCAGCGCGTTACTTTGTTCCAAGCGCCGCCGCATCGTGTTCATCGCCAATCCCGTGCTCCAGGATTCGTTGAACCACTGCTCGAACGCCCCGCCCTGATACGTCCATCCGTCGTGATAATTCGATGCCGTCACCGTCGGGCAAATTCCCGCCAAATGGGGCGGCTTGGCAATCGCCGCCAAATACTGCGTGGCGCCCACGTACGACCCGCCAAACATCCCCACTTTTCCGTTCGAATAGGGTAGCGCCGCCGCCCACTCCACGGTGTCGTAACCGTCCTGCGATTCATTCTTGAACGTGTACCACTCGCCTTCGGATGCAAATCTTCCCCGCACGTCCTGCTCGACGACTACGTAACCTCGCGCTGCTCCCTTCATTCCGAAAGACGATTCCTCCGTCTTGTCGTACGGCGTGCGCACGAGCAGCACCGGAAATTTGCCCTCTGCTTTCGGCCGGTAAATGTCCGCGCGTAGCGTCACCCCATCGCGCATTTTCGCGGCGACGTTGCGCTCGACAAGCACTTCATAATTTTCCGCCGCGCACGCCACTCCCGCCGCCATCAACGCGAACATCACCGCGCATGCAACAAGCCACCTGGCCCTGTTCCACCCATGCCCCAAGCCGTTCCGCAAATTCATTTTCATGGCTCTGCCTCGTCTCCGCAGTTTTCCTGTCTGAACTGCCGCTCTCCTAAAGTCTCTTTTTCCCCTGGAAAGTCGTGGAGCGTAGGCCCACTCTCCGCCCTTGTCAAGCAGGCGCCACTCTTTGCTCTCGTTAGCACTCGAAATGTCCGCTCCGGAGGGCGGTCCGGGAATTCCTAACTCTTTCTGCGCTTCTTGCTTTTAATTCCGCGAAACATGAAGTAAACCAGTACAGCGGTAACCGCCAAGCCCACCACCGCCGCCACCTCCGGGTGTCCGTGCTGCAAAAGCAAAGGCAGCATCTTTCGTCCATACCGCGCCGCCAGGTAGGCCAGGATCAGGTACCGCACAATTCGTCCCAGCGTGATCGCCAACAAAAATTTGTTCACGGAATATTGCATGGCCCCGGCAGCCAGCACAAAGGGCACCATGGGCATCGGTGGTGGCAGCAGCGCCGGTATAGCTATGGCCGCAAATCCCCATCGTTCGAAGATTTCGTAAACCCTCTTCAACGTCTTCGCTGAAACCTTGCGCGCCAGCGATTCTTTCCCTCCCTTGCGCGCCAGCCGGTACGTCACGAAGGCTCCCAGCACCGAACCCACCGTGGCCATCAGCGCGTAGTAAGGCCATAACGTTGCATCGCGTGCTGCCAAGACGATGGTGAGCACATCCATGCTGCCCGGCAGTGGAATTATGGAGCTGTCGAGGAGTCCCAGGGGGATGAAGCCCAATGCGCCAAGGTGATAAATCCAGCGCCTCAAGCTGCGCGCTGCGGTGGGTGTGGCGGCGGCAATCAGCAGACGGGTAAGCATTCTCTTTAAACCGCGCCTATTCTCGCATGCTTCACGAGGTGATCAGCATTCCTGCCGCGGCTGCCGTCATCACCACAAATGTCGCCCAGCCCAGATATCCGAGGAGCGGCGAATTCACGTGCTTCCCCATCACTTTGTGGTTGCTGGTCAAAAGTATCACCAGCAAAATCAATGGCGGCGCCAACAATCCGTTGATGACCGCCGACCAGAACAACATTTTCACCGCATTTAATCCCAAATAGTTCAGCGCGAAACCTAGCGCCATCGCCAGCGCCATCACCCCGTAGAACGCGCGCGCCTTTTTGGGCTGGTCGGACATCGAGCCACGCCAATTCGCTCCTTCCGCTACTGCGTACGCGCTCGATCCCACCAGCACCGGCACTCCAAGCATTCCCGTGCCGATGAGCCCCAGAGTGAAGAGCAGATAGGCGCCATTTCCCGCCAGTGGACGCAGCGCTTCGGCGGCCTCCCGCGCCGTTGTAATGTTGGTTAGTCCGTGCGCGTGCAAAGTAGCGCCGGTCGTCAGGATGATGAAATACATGATGAAATTTGAGAAAAACATTCCCACGACCGTGTCGGTGCGCGCATCTTTTAATTCTTCCGTAGTCGCGCCCTTGCGCTGTGCGACCGTCTTTTTGCCCTGGGCCCGTTCTTCTTCGACTTCTTCCGCGGCCTGCCAGAAAAAAAGATAAGGCGAAATTGTCGTCCCCAGAATCCCCACAAGCACGGCCAGGAAGCCGCGTGACCATTCCAGGTGCGGTACCAGCGTCACGAGCAACGCCTGTTTCCAATCCACATGCGCGAAAAACGATGTCAGCACGTACGCGAAGAGCACCAGCGTCATCCATTTGAAAACCCGAGCGATCAGCTTGTAGGAAGTCCAAATCAGCAGCCCAAGAATCAGCAATGCATAGAACGGAATCCAGAAGAGCGGCCGAATCCCGGTGACCAGCTCTGTGGCTTCCGCCATGCCGCCGAGATCGGCTCCGATGTTGATGACGTTCGCCACAATAAGGATCAAGCACGCTCCCCAGAGCACCCATCGCGGATAGTTGCCGCGCACCGCCGCAGCCAGTCCTTGCCCGGAAACAATGCCCAGCCGCGCGCACATGAGCTGCACGGCGGCCATAAGCGGAAACGTGAGCAAGGCGATCCAAAGCGTGGCATAACCGTAGGCCGCGCCAGCCACAGAATAGGTTGAGATTCCGGAGGGATCGTCGTCCGCTGCCCCGGTGATGACTCCCGGCCCAAAAACCGCAAAGATCTTCCGCAGAAAGCCCGGCCTCTTGCCTCTTTCGGCCCCGCCGTGCGGCGGTGCTTCAGGAAGTGCGGCCGGTGGCTTGTCAGCCAGAGTATCTGTCGGTTTTGTTCCCGGCATCCCTTCTCACAATCCGTGCTCTTCGAGAGTGGTGTCAGCAAGGCACCGTGCTCTCGACGCCTCTCTAACAGGGCACTAACGGGGCCGAGGTAGCATGTCCGAGAAAAACTTGGCTTGCAAGTTCCTTGGGTGCGTTTCGGCAATTTAAGGAGCGACCCCCCTTGACGGTCGAGGGTTCAAAGTGGAAGGTGAAATCCGCAAAAAATGGCTCACTGACGCGGTTGTGCCGTCCCGGTGCAGACCGAGATGCGAAAGATCGGGATGCGGTGAATAGGAGCGGAAATGCTCTAAGGGGTTGGATGCGGAGGGCGGAAGCCAACGCGGCACCCGGCGAAGAAAGAAGCGCGACGGACTGGGTGTCCGTCACGTTTCTCAGGAGTGAGCGGGGGTGCATCTGATACTGGCGAATCTCCCTGGCGTCAGCTACGAGAGCGCGCCGAGAAGATTCCGGGAGACAAGAAGCACGATCCTCTACTGGCGGCATTCTGTCATAGAGTGATTGCGTCGCGCAGTACCATATCGCACAGGAGCGCCGAATCGAATATTCGACAGAATGGATCGGGTTTTTACCCCGTCCGATAACCAAAATGCTGTAAAACCTCCTGCCGCTGCACCTCGTCTGCGCCGTCCGCTCGCAATGGTTGACTTTCCCGCTGTTCTCGTTCGAAATGGACTGGCCGAAAATACGCGCAGAGCGTAGCCGAGCCACACATGAATATCCTCGACTTACTTGTTGGCAAGCCGATCAAGACCTCAGACGAACGCGCCGAACAGATCGGCCCCATCCAGGGCATTCCCATTTTTGGGTTAGACGGGCTCAGTTCGGCGGCGTACGGGCCGGAAGCAGCGCTTAGTCTGCTGATTCCGCTGGGGCTTTTGGGGGTGCAGTACATTGTGCCCATCAGCGCGGCCATCATCACCTTGCTGATCATCGTTTATTTTTCTTACCGGCAGACGATTGCGGCTTATCCCTCGGGCGGCGGGTCGTACACCGTCGCGCGGTACAACCTTGGAGCCCTTCCGAGTTTGCTGGCTGCGGCGGCCTTGTTGACGGATTACATCCTTACGGCTGCCGTGGGGATTTCGGCAGGCGTTGGGGCGCTCATTTCCGCGGTTCCTTCCCTGCTGCCACACACCGTAGCGATTTGCGTGGGGATTCTTTTCATCATCACGGTAATCAATTTGCGGGGAGTGCGCGAGGCTGGCGTCGTTTTCATGGTGCCGACTTATTTCTTTGTCGGGACCCTTTTGATCACCATTGGCGGCGGATTGCTGCGGGCGGTGACGAGCGGCGGGCATCCTTTGCCGATGGCGCCTTTGCCGCCGCCTCCGGCGATGACGCAGGCGGTGACCTTCTGGCTGCTTTTGAAGGTGTTTTCGAGCGGGTGCACGGCGCTTACTGGAGTGGAGGCTGTCAGCAACGGGGTGAAAGCGTTTCGCGAGCCTGGGGTAAAGAACGCGCAGCGGACTTTGACTATTATTATTTCTCTGTTGGCTTTGCTGCTGGCGGGAATTTCTTACCTGGTCAAAATTTATGGCATTGCGGCTACCGATCCGGGGAAACCTGGTTATCAGAGTTTGCTCTCCATGCTGATTGCGGCTGTGTTCGGGAAAGGAATTTTTTATTACCTGACGATGGCGTCGATTCTTTTGGTGCTTGCGCTGTCGGCGAATACGGCGTTTGCGGACTTTCCGCGGCTGTGCCGGGCCATCGCCTCGAACAACTACTTGCCGCATGCTTTCGGGTATCGCGGCCGACGGCTGGTTTACACCTACGGTATTGTGGTTTTAGCCGTTTTGACGGCCATCTTGCTTATTGCGTTTGGAGGGGTGACGGACAACCTCATTCCTTTGTATGCCGTGGGGGCATTTCTGGCGTTTACCTTATCGCAGTTTGGAATGGTAGTGCATTGGCGGAAAAATCGCGGGCCGCACTGGGTCAAGAGCGCGATGGTCAACGGGCTGGGCGGGTTTGTTACCGGGATTACCGTGATCGTCGTGCTCGTGGCGAAATTCGCCGAGGGAGCTTGGATCACGCTGATTTTCATTCCTTTACTGATGTTTTTCTTTCGCAGAGTGCGACGGCACTATCATGCCGTTTTAGTGGCTACCACGACCAGCGAGGCGGTGGCGCCAGCGAATCATGGGCAGGCTCCTATCGTGATTGTGCCTGTCGATCGATGGAGCCGGATTTGCAAACAGGCTTTGGAGTTTGCCTCGCGGATTTCGCCGGAGATTATCGCCATTCACGTCGAGCCAGGGGAACATTCGGAGTTGCTGCGAGAGGATTGGGAACGGTATGTGGAGCGACCTTTCCGGGAGGCTGGGGGCGAGCCGCCGAAGTTTGTGGTGCTGCCATCGCCATACCGGTTCATTATTGTGCCGTTGGTGCAGTACATTCTCGATCTGTCGGAGAAGCATCCGGACCGGCGAATCGTGGTGGTGATTCCCGAGCTGGTCGAGGATCATTGGTATGAGTATTTCTTGCATAACCAGCGTGGCCGGCTTCTGGAGTGGACGATGCTGGTGCGTGGAAACGAACGCATTTTCACCGTTTCGTCGCCCTATTACATTTCTGAAAAGGCATGGTCGGCCAGGGCGGCAAGAGTGGAAGAAAGCAAGAAAGTGTGAACAACCACGGGAACTCGGCGGGTGCTGTTCACACTGGAGGTCAACCCTCAACAAGCACAGCCGCACGGAAGTAAATCATATAAATTCCGCAAAACCCCCCTCGATTATATTTGCCTCGTAAAGATTCCAGAAACAATTGAGGAGACATGCGAAGGGAATTTTCGTCTTCCCGTTAGCTCCGGTAGATTGAACCGTTTGCTCAGCTCGATGGGGTTGGTGGCCACCCGGGAGAGCTCCCCTGCAAGCGGGCTGTGGTGGTTGTGCAGCCGGGGCGGGGGAGGAAGCGATGTTGGCCACCGGCAAGAGTCTGCGGACTCCTTTTCTGGTTTTAGCGATTTGTTTGATGGGCACCACCAGCAGCTATTCGCAAAGCCCGACGTTTTTCAACGCTTCGGGGTCACCCATCGACCGAACGAGTTCCGGAGTCTGGCTGGAGAAGTGCGAGGCGGTTTCCGCCAACGGGTTCGCCGGCTGGCGTTTTAGCGACCGAAGCGCATGGCCGGCAGTTGGGAACGGCCCGCCAGAAGATTTCATCGCCCCAAGCGCGGAGGCATTCTGTGTGGAATCGGCCCTCCGCGACACGCCCCGGGCTTCGACCGCCAGTCTCTGTCCCGAGAGTGTCGTCGGTGCTCCGGGTGTCCCAGGTAGTCCCCGCCATGCTGCCTGTAACGATTCAGGGGATCCGGTCTTGGCGGAGCTCTCGGGGTTAGGCAAAGCGGGCGTGAAGCTCGCGCGGGCTCGCGAAGAAGTTCTGGAGATCCTGCGTTCCGACAATGCCTGTACCGAATGGATCCGAAGCAAAGACGCAAAGCCTGCCGATACTTTTCAGTCGCTCAATTTCTTGCTCGATCAGCATGGCCCGACGTATGTTTTGGAATCGAGAGTGTCTGCATCCATCGTCATGGTTCGACAACCTTACGTAGCGAGGGCCACGCAGGACGGAGGGGCGCATACGGCAATAACGATCAATGCGTACGGCGCGTTCTACCGGACGCAAGGGAACGCGCTAAGGGTACTCCAGGAAGGCGGTCCCCCGCTTACCGATGGCTCGCGGCTGCTGACGGTGGGCGATTATCTAGGGGACACCCTGCCCGCGCAGATGGTGACGCTCTTGCATGAATTCGGGCACATCATCGATCTGCTGCCGGAAGATGCGGATAATCTGGACGGC
>Ga0210388_10004119_pt1 | contig 11381 bp, 7 predicted proteins | sample IncBWC19OmetaG_FD_155485 | JGI IMG/M metagenome (GOLD analysis project Ga0210388, IMG submission 155485) | Forest soil microbial communities from Barre Woods Harvard Forest LTER site, Petersham, Massachusetts, United States - Inc-BW-C-19-O ...
CGATTTTGCTACCGCAATCGCTGCTGCTTGCAGCGATTCTCATCGTCGTGTCGGTCGGCATCGCCTGGCTGTCGTCCCCGACGGGACCCACCGCACGCACGGCGGAGGCTCTCGGCGTAGAGCCCCGTGTCGTGCACACACAGCTGCCGCCGCGGACACGGCCAGGGGATTGGCTCGAGCGCAGTCCGGTGCTGAATCTGCTGCTGCTGGCGCTCGGTGGCCTCTGGCTCATACACGAGATATCTGGCAAGGGACTGGCGCTGGCGATCTCGAGCCTCAACACCTACAACTTCCTGTTTCTGACACTGGGTTTGCTGTTGAATTGGAATCCTCGGAGGTTCCTCGATGCCGTTGCCCGCGCTGTTCCGAGTGCCACCGGGGTGTTGATCCAGTTTCCGCTCTACGGCGGAATCGCTTCCATCCTCACCTCCGCGAAGGCTGCCGACGGGCATAGCCTGGCGCATCAGCTTTCGGCATTTTTCACTCACATCGCCACGGCGGATAGTTTTCCCGTGGTGATGGGCGTCTATTCTGCGGTGCTCGGCTTCTTCGTGCCTTCCGGCGGCGGCAAGTGGTTGATCGAAGCGCCGTATCTGATGCAGTCGGCAAATCAACTTCACGCCCACCTTGGATGGGCTGTGCAGGTCTACAATGCCGCCGAAGCCTTGCCGAATCTGATCAACCCATTCTGGATGCTGCCGCTCTTAGGGATAGTCGGCCTTAAGGCGCGAGATGTGATTGGATTCAGCTTCCTGCAGTTCGCCGTACATTTGCCGATGGTGCTGTTTTTGCTTTGGTTGCTGGGGCTATCCCTCACCTATCATCCACCTGTGATGCCTGCACCGTAATCAGGGCACTATTTCTCGCAGTACCGCGCCGATTTCAGCGTGGATGACGACATCCGCCCTGCCGTCCATGTCGGTCGGCTCGCAGTTGATAATGGCGAGCGCGGCGCCGTTCGACTTTGCGACCATCGGCAGTGCCGCAGCGGGATAGACCACCAACGACGAGCCGAGCACGATGAACAGGTCGCAGTCACGCGCAGCGGCTTCGGCACGGCGCATCGCTTCGACGGGCATCGGCTGACCGAACGAGATTGTCGCCGACTTGACGATGCCGCCGCACGCTCGGCAGGCTGGCAGCGTGCCTTGCTCAAGAAACGAGTCGCGCAAGTCCGCCAGCTGGTGTCGCAGCCCGCAAGTAAGGCAGGTGGCATAGCCGGCATTGCCATGAAGCTCGATCACCTGCTGCGCGGGCACGCCCGCATCCTGGTGCAGATTGTCCACATTCTGCGTGATCACATGGCCGACCTTGCCGCTGTCGACCAGGCGCGCAATGGCAAAATGACCTTTATTTGGTTTGGCGCCAACCCAGCCGGCCGCTCCGGAAAAGGTGCGCCGCCAAGCCTCGCGCCGCGCGTCCTCGTTGTGCATGAATGTGTCGAAGTCGATCGGTTTCATCCGGCTCCAGACGCCGCCCGGGCTGCGGAAATCTGGAATGCCGGATTCAGTCGAGATGCCGGCGCCGGTGAAGACGACGGTTCGCGCCGAACCGGCAAGAAGGGCCGCGAGGCGGGAGATCGGCGGCATGGAGGCATTCTCGCACATCATCCTCATTGGGATTCCGGTTGATCGCAGACTGCCTAAACGTTTCGGCCATCCGGGCCACCCTGCCCGTGCAGTGCATGACCTTTCTCAAAGCGATCTTAAGCATCCCGAATCGCGCGGGTGCGATATTGATTTAGGCACGATGGCGCCTGCATGCGTGACAACTCGAGAGCCGACCCTAAGTCCGGCTTGCGCCGCCTCCTCCGCCGAACCACCGCAAAGGCGCGCGGCCAAATAAGCACCATTGAACGCATCGCCCGCACCCGAGGTGTCCGCAACGATATCAACCGTGGGTGCCGGCAATCGCGTGCGAACCTCGCCATCTACGACGAGGCAGCCTGAGGACCCGAGCGTGATTGCCAACTCGCGCACCCCCATTGCCAGTAACAGGTTCGCTTGTTGTCCCGGTTCCTCGAGTCGAAACAGCCGTGCGATGTCTTCGGAGCTGGGCAACGCGATGTCGCAGATCGACAAGGCCGACTCGATGGTTTCGGCTGCGATCTGTGCGGTTTCCCACAACGCCAGCCTCACATTTGGATCGAATACGATCCTGCCAACGTGCGTGCGGACACGGCGCAGCAATTCAATTGCACGCGATCGATCATTCAAGTTCAGGATGGCCAGCGCAATACCGGAGAAATAAATGATATCGGCGCCCCACAAAATCGATTCGCCTTGAGCCTGCAGCAGCGATAACCAGCGGCGCGCGGCAGAATTGCTACGCCAATATTGGAAGCGACGCTCACCGCACGAGTCCGTCTCGATCAGATACAAGCCCGGCAATCCGCCCTCTACAGTAAATGCAAAGGCGTCATCAATCCCGTCCAAATGCCAAGCATTACGCATCGCGCGACTTGTCGCATCGTCGCCAACAGCAGTGAGAAACTGCACCCGCGCGTCCGGCAGCGAACGCTTAAGGTAGACTGCGGTATTGTAAACATCTCCCGCGTACGCTCTTTCAAACGTGTTCTCGGCGGTAGCGCGCAGCTCCACCATACACTCTCCAATGCAGATCACGCGCATCACGAGGCGGCGTTGACAATGGAGGCGCGCAGCATCGCATTCGACCGAATCGGCGGCGGAAACAAAATCGGATCGTCGAGTGCACTTTGCAAATCGGCCCCTGCGCGCGACCAAGTTGCGAGGAGTTCCTGATGAGGATCCTTGATGCAGCCGGCAGCTGCTAACTCGAGCCAGCCGCGCACGATGCGCGACAGCCCGCGAACCGGAATGCCCGCGCCGGCGTTGGCGATCAAAAGTGGAAAAATCCGCTGGGCGAGCTTGACGGAACCGTCTTCGGCGATTTGCGACAGGCGATGATCTATCCGCGGATTGAGGAATCTCGTGCGAACCGTGCGCCAGTAGTCAAGAACCGGAATACCTTTAAGCGCCGGGGCAATTTCAACCGACACCAGATTCTCAAGAAATTGTGCCAGTTCAGGGTCGGCAATGGCTTCGCGAACGTAGCAGTACCCGCGCGGCAGGCCCAAATACGCGAGCGCGCTGTGGCATGCATTGAGCACATGCAGTTTGAGTTGACTGTAGTGGCTGACATCCTCCACGATCTGCACGCCCACGCCATCCCAGGCAGGCCGAGGACCCGCGAAGCGGTTCTCGATTACCCATTGGCTAAATACGTCGCGCTGCACACAGGCCATATCTTGTAAACCAATTGCGGCGCTCACGCGAGCGCGAGAGGCCTCGGTTGCCGCCGGCACAATACAGTTCACCACAGAAACCGGGAATGCGACGTTGTCCCTGAGCCATGACAGCATTTCCGGTCGGCTTCGCTGCGCAAAGGCCGTCACGGCGGCGCGCAATTTTGCGCCGTTCGCCTGTAAGTTGTCGCAACTGATGGCGGTGATCGGCGCGCCATGCGCCCGATATCGCGTCGCCAGACCGCGCACCAACCAAGCGATCGCGGAGTGCGGCTCGTCCGGATGCAGCAAATCGCGGGCAATGTCGGAATGCGAGAAATCCAGGGTGCCATCCGACCCAAGACAGTAGCCTTTCTCGGTTACCGTCAATGTCACGATGTGGGTTCGCGGCGCCGCTATGGCGGCCAGGAGCCGCGCACCGTCGGTTAGGGCGCACAACGAAGCGCGGATCGCCGCCACCACCCGGTAATCCGCCTCGAAGCCCAACGTTTCAACTGTGTAGAGTCCATCTTGCGCTGCCAGTGCATCAGCTACCGTGGCGTGCCGCAGGGATACGCCGAGAATGCCCCAGTCCCCGCCGCCGACCCGTATTGCATCCTCCGTATAGAGCGCTTGATGTGCGCGGTGAAACGCACCAATGCCCAGATGCACGATGCCTGTTCCTAGGTTCAGAAAATCATAGTCTGGGCGCCGCACTGCGGCCGGCAGGCCGGCTAAAGCGTGAAGAGTGAGTCTCGGCGTCACAAACGGTACGCGGCTTTTGGCAGACGATAGGCCAGATCCACGGCCACATCGGCGGCTTCGTCCTCGGGCAATCTCGACGTGGCCACCAACTCTGCTAGGTAAGCGCAATCGATCCGTCGCGCCAGGTTGTGACGCGCCGGAATCGATAAAAATGCACGAGTATCGTCGTTGAATCCCACCGTGTTGTAGAAGCCGGCAGTCTCTGTCGTCTGGCGCCGAAATCGCAGCATGGCGTCAGGCGCATCGTGAAACCACCATGCCGGTCCCAATCGAAGACACGGATAGTGACCCGCAAGCGGCGCCAATTCGCGGGAGTAGGTACTTTCATCGAGCGTAAAAAGAATCAGGGTGAATTCGCGGCTCGAGCCAAAGCGGTCGAGAAGCGGCTTGAGAGCCGCTGTGAAATTGGTTTGGGTGGGAAAATCGCCGCCTTTGTCGCGCCCAAAGCGATTGAACAAGGCTTGGTTGTGGTTGCGCCACGCGCCGGCGTGCAATTGCATCACCATGCCATCATCGCAGGACATTTGGGCCATTTCGGTCAGCATTTGCGCGCGAAACAGCTCTGCGTCGCCCCGCCTTTGCTGAGTCGCGAGAATACGTCCGAGTAATTCTTGCGCGCGGCGCGGCGACAGATCTGCCGTGAGCGCGGTCGGGTGGCCGTGGTCAGTCGCCGTCGCACCGTGCTCACGAAAAAATGCGCGGCGCTTCTTGAGCGCCGCCAGGTAGCCGCGCCAGCTCGCTGAGTCCTCTCCGGTCAGCTCCCCCAGCCGCTTGACGTTGGCGATGAAGTCGGCGCGATCCGGATCGGTGACATCGTCCGGGCGAAACGTCGTTATCACACGGCCGCTCCAGCCCGACGCAGCTATGGCTCGGTGATGATCGAGAGGATCGAGCGCACCCTCGGTCGTCGCCAGGACCTCGATGCCGAAACGATCGAAAAGTGCGCGCGGCCTGAATTCTTGGGTGGCCAAGGCGGCGTTGATGGCATCGAAATAATGGTCTGCCGTTTCAGCCGCGAGCGCGACCTCGAGGCCGAACACGGTCGCAAAAACATGGTCAAGCCAAAGTTTCGATGGCGTTGCGCGAAATAAGCGGTAGTGCTGCGAGAATAGGCGCCAGATTGCGCGCCGATGCATCTCGACGGGCTCGCCTCCCACGGGCGATAAGCCCAGCTGCTCGAGCGCCACGCCTTGGCTCATCAACATGCGCAGCAAATAGTGATCCGGCCATAGCAGCAGGCTGACGGCATCTTCGAATGGCGCATTAGCCGAGAACCAGGCCGGATCCGTATGGCCGTGTGGACTGACGATCGGCAGACCCTCCACGACCGCGAACAGCCGGGCGGCAATCGCCCGCTCGGTGCGGTCGGCCGGGAAAAACCGCTCGGGATCAAGATGCAGGGGTCGACTCATGCTCGCACCGTGAAGTGGTCAGACAACATTGCCATTCGCAAAAGAAGCGGTCAATATTCAAGTCAAATGGCCGCAACGCCCGATACCCGCAAGCTCTACCAGCAGGTAGCCAGCAACATCATGGCGTCGATCATGGGTGGCAGGTACAGACCGGGGGAGCGGCTGCCCTCGGAACGAGATCTGGCGGTCCAATTCAAGGTCAGCCGGCCGACGATTCGTGAAGCGATGATCGCGCTCGAGATTCGCGGCCTTGCGGAATCTCGCCACGGTTCGGGAATCTATATCACGGATCAGCCGGCGGCGCAGGTCGCCGCGGGCGATTTGGACATCGGCGCCTTCGAGCTGACCGAGGCGCGGCGGCTGTTTGAGGGCGAGGCCGCGGCGTTGGCGGCTACCAGCATTAGCGATGAGCAGTTGGAGGAAATGGAAGCCATCATCGCCGAAATGGTCAATGAGAATGAGCGCCGGCAAAAAGGCGAAATTGCTGACCGGCGCTTTCACGTCGCCATCGCGCGTGCGACCCGCAATACGGCCATTACGTCTGTCGTCGAGAATCTCTGGGATATGCGCTACAAGTCGCCGTTGTGCGCGTACATGCTGGAGCGTGCGCGGCGCGTCGGTGTGCAGCCGCGTATTGGCGAACATAGGAAGATACTCGCGGCATTGCGCAAGCATGACCCAAAGGGCGCCCGCAAAGCGATGCGCGACCACCTGGCGAGGGTCATGGATGGCTTGCTGGCCGCAACGGAGAGTGATGCGATCGAAGGAGCGCGTACCAAAGCGGAAAAGAAGCGTCACGAATACACGCGCCGGCTTGCCATATAGTATGGCATGCGGACGAGCGACGTCCGCGTGCCATAAACCCATTAGCGGCTGGCGAATGCTACGCGAATGCCGAAGTATCGATACCAGTCGCGCGGCAGCTCCTGATTGTAAGCGGTCCCGAGCGGAGCCGGGTTTGGGAAGGTCCAACTGGCGCGAACATTGTTGATGTTGTCGGCGTAGTGCTTGTCGAACACGTTGTTGCAAAATATCGAAAAGCTCAGGTGCGGGATCGCCTGCGGCGTCAGTTTTAGATTTAAATTGGTGATGCCGTAGGCAGGCTGAAGCGTCCCAGGATCGCGCGTGATGGAAAAATCTTCCGCGCTTTGCCAAAACGAAGTGACGGTAAAATCGCCGTCCACCGGCAGGCCCGGAATGTTTCTCTGGTAGTCCAACCCGACGCTGACCTTGTTCTTCGGCGCATTCGGCAAAGTCGCGCCATCTAGATTTTGAAACGCGGGAGAAGCGGTGCAGGTGGCGGGAAAGGTTTGCCCGCTATAGCACTGGCCGACGGGATAGTTGACCGCGTAAGCGTCCGTATAGGCATAACCCAAATTGAAGTGCAGATTCTCGGTGATCTGCGCGATCGCGTCGAATTCCACGCCGCGTGTGCGCACTTTTGGGATGTTGGTCAGAATGAAGGTATTCAAGATATTCGGTATGATCGTCTGCACCTGGAAATCAGTGTATTCCGTGTCGTACACCGTGCCATTGAGTATCAAGCGCCGGTCAAACCACTCGCTGCGCAACCCTACCTCGTAATCGTTGGATTTCTCCGGCTTGACTGGAAAGCTGGCCGCCTCCGCGGCGCTCAAGCCGGTGACCAAGTCATAGGCAACGCCTTTGTATCCGCGGGCGAAGAAGCCGAATGCCATCATCTGCGGCGTGATCTGGTACTGCAGGCCAGCCTTTCCCGTGACGACATTGTCGACATTCGGGCTGTTGTAGCCGAACGCGGGGAAGGAGATCACCCGATAATAATCTTGATAGTTGTAGCTGCTCTGTTCGCGATTAAAGCGCAGGCCCGTGATCAACGACAGGCGCGGCACAAACGTCCAGGTGCTCTGACCGAACAGCGCGTAATTGTCGTATTCGGTTTCCCCGCGCCAGTTGGCGATCGCCTTGGTATTGCCGACGAAGCCACGGCCGAAATTGCGGACCAGATCCTCGTCGGAGAAGTAAGCGCCGATCAGGTAGTTGAAATCGCGAACGCCGTTTGAAACCAGCCGAAATTCTTGACTGAACGTGTTCACCGTAAATCGGCCGCCCTGGAAAAGGCCGCCGTTCAATAGCGGCGTCGAGGGGGGATTGGAGCCGGCGGGCTGAGTGTTTGTGAATGGCGTGAAATATTGCAGTGTGTTGACGTTGGTCGCATCGTAGTCAGTTAGATCATGCAAAAAGTATTGATCGATGCCGGTGATGGACAGCAGCGTGACGCCACCGAAATCGTAGCCAATGTGAGATGTGAAACCGACCTCATGCGCGTAAGCGAGCGGTGGCTGATTCACTACGACGCTGTCATTCAAGGGGCTCGGATTGATTCCCGGGATCGCCACCGCCGGTGTTAGCGCAGGAACCCCGAGTAGATGGGCTCCAGGGCCGAGATACGTCAGCGGCACCCCGCAGCATTCCGCGTGGTCGTCGCTGTAATGCAGCGTGAATGTGGCAAGCAGATTGTCGTTAGGGCGCCATTGCAGTTTGCCGCGCACGGCTCCTGTCTGATCACTGTCAATTTTGCCGCCGCTGTTGAAGTTGTTGACGTTGCCGCCCCAGTAGCGCATCGAACCGCTCACCCGGAATGAGAGGGTATCGGATATGGGACCGGACAGGCTCAGCGAAACACGCTCTTCGTCATCGTTCGTCGCCATCACATCGCCATAATAAGTGAAGGTATCGGTCGGCGCTTTGGTGGTGACATTGACCAGGCCGGCTGAAGCCGACTTGCCGAACAGGGTGCTCTGCGGGCCGTTGAGCACTTCCACCCGATCGATATCAACCAAATCGGTGAACGCCTGCGCTTGGTAGCCCACGGCCACATCGTCAATCACCACCAAAACGCTGGGTTCGGCGGCAATGCTGAATGCAAAAGTGCCAACACCGCGAACAATGATTGCGCTGTTAGCCGGCTGGTCGCCCGCGGTCATGGTGAGCGAGGGCGAGAACGCCGCAAGGCTCGCGAAACTGGAAACGTTCGCCTTGGTGAACGCGTCGCCGCTCACCACGGTTACGGCGATGGGTACCTCTTGCAGATTTTCCGAGCGCTTCTCGGCAGTCACTACGATTTCCTGAAGCTGCGGGGCCTCCTCGGCGGGCGCTGCAATCGCGCTGCTCATGCATGCGGCGATGACGCCGGTTCCACAAAGCAGCGCGCGAATTACAGAGTTCATGTTCATTCCCCCGATTTAGGAAGCCGGCTTTTTCTAATGACTGCGAATTTATACTGGCCAGGCCACTTTATCAACATTGATCGAGTGATTGGACCACTTTTAATCGTTTGTGGCACGTTGGCAACTACTCGCGGATGACGGTGACCGGGATATATGAGCCATAAGTCCTCTAAACTCGATAAAAATGCTGCACACGATCGCATATTGTGCTTGACTAGATGTCCGACACACGTTGAAGAGGCCTTACCAGGTAACGTAATATCGGTCCAAGAATGCACAAAGCGCATACCCTACCGATCACCGCGGCACATGTGATAGTGACCTGTCCAGGCCGCAACTTCGTCACCCTCAAGTTGCAGACTGCGCGAGGGATTTACGGGATCGGCGACGCCACGTTGAACGGCCGGGAATTGGCTGTTGTCAGCTATCTGTCCGATCATGTGATCCCCTGTCTGATTGGCCGTGATGCTCACCAGATCGAGGATATTTGGCAGTTTCTGTATCGCGGCGCGTACTGGCGGCGTGGGCCGGTGACCATGAGCGCGATCGCGGCGGTCGATACGGCGTTGTGGGATATCAAAGCGAAAGTTGCGGGGCTACCCCTTTATCAGCTTTTGGGCGGCGCCTGCCGCAGCGCTGTGCGGGTCTACGGGCATGCAAACGGAGAAACTCCGGAAGCTACGATTGCCGAAGCGCTGCGCTATCGAGACATGGGTTATACCGCGATCCGCCTGCAGTCGGGCATTCCCGGTCTTAGCTCCGCGTACGGGGTATCAAGAGACAAGATGTTTTACGAACCGGCAAACGGCGCGTTGCCTGCGGAAAATCTCTGGTCAAGCGCGAAATACTTGGCGGCTGCGCCAAAGCTGTTTGAGGCGGCCCGCGCCGCTCTTGGCTGGGAGATCGATCTGCTGCACGACAGTCATCACCGTCTGACGCCCATCGAGGCTGCACGTCTGGGAAAGGATTTGGAGCCCTATCGGTTGTTTTGGCTGGAAGACACCGTGGATGCGGACAACCAAGCTTCATTCCGCTTGATTCGTCAGCATACGACCACGCCGCTTGCGGTCGGCGAAGTGTTCAACAGCATCTGGGACTGCAAGCAACTTATCGAAGAGCAGCTCGTGGACTATATTCGCGCGACTGTGGTACACGCCGGCGGCATCAGCCACCTGCGGCGCGTTGCATCGCTGGCCGACCTTTATCATGTCAAGACCGGCTGCCATGGGGCGACCGATTTATCGCCGATCTGCATGGCGGCGGCACTGCACTTCGACCTGTCCATCCCGAACTTTGGCATTCAGGAATACATGCGCCACACCAGCGAAACTGACGCGGTGTTTCCGCATGAATACCGGTTCACCTCAGGGTCGCTGCATCCAGGCGAGGCGCCGGGTTTAGGCGTCGACATTGACGAGGAACTCGCTGCACGATATCCGTATCAACGTGCCTATCTTCCGGTAAATCGGCTCGAAGACGGCACGATGACGAACTGGTAGCACGGAAGGGGGATGAGTGGACCATCGTTGCTCGCGCGATGCGATAGTCGCGGTGTTGTCGCTCGGCCTGATGTCTGCGGCCGCGGCGCACGATACCCGCCTCACCTTGCCGCTGGACGCCGGGTGGCGCTTCCAACAGGCCTCAGGTTTGTCGGATGTCGAAGCACCCGCGTTCGACGATACGCGTTGGACCTCGGTCGATGTTCCGCACACCTGGAACCGCCTCGGCAACGACGGCAGCGAACGCTCCCCGCTGTCGAACGATGTGCAGGGAGTGGGATGGTACCGGCTACATTTCAGGACTCCACAGGTCGCTGCCGGCAGCCGATATTTTTTGCAGTTTGACGCGGTTGGCGCCGTCGCGGACGTCTGGCTGAACGGTAAGTACCTGGGCAAGCACCAGGGAGCATTTTCCCGATTCCGCTTCGACGCCTCATCGTTCATCAATCCGTCAGGCGATAACCTGCTGGTGGTGAAAGCCGACAATAGCCGTCCTCAACCCGGCGCAAGCACGCAGGACATCATCCCGTTGTCGGGCGATTTTTTCGTATTCGGCGGCATCTATCGTAGCGTGGCATTGATCGTCACCCAACCCGTGCATGTGGATCTCCTGGACTTCGGCGGTCCCGGTTTGTATGGGTGCATTCTCAACATCGATGCGACTTCGGCGACGGTGCAAGTCTCGGGCAGGCTGGTCAATGACGCCGCGAAACAGCAGCAGGTCATGGTTGAGTTCGCGATCGAAGACGGCGGCGGAAACCTCATCGCCTCGACGTCGCTCAAATCGACTGCCTCGCGGCGTGCCACCGCGGTCCAAGCCCGACTGCGCGTCGCACACCCGCGGCTTTGGCAAGCAACGAAGGATCCCTATCTGTACCGCACGGTCATGACCATTCGGTCCGAAAAGGGCTTGGTCCTGGACCGCGTCACACAGCCCTTGGGACTTCGCACCATGAAGTTTGATCCCGATCAGGGCTTCTTTTTGAACGGCGAACACTTGCGGCTGAATGGTGCCTCCATGCACCAGGATCGCCCGATCAAGGGCTGGGCAATCTCGCGCGCCGATCAGGAGGAGGACTTCGATCTTCTCAGGGACTTAGGTGCCAACTCCGTGCGTCTGGCGCATTACCAACATGATCAGTATTCCTACGAGTTGGCCGATACGCGAGGTTTCGTCGCGTGGGCGGAAATTCCCTTGGTCAATAAAGTATCGTTCGACGGCTCGCCCGCGAACGCCGCTTTGACCGCCAAT
>Ga0210388_10004120_pt1 | contig 11381 bp, 11 predicted proteins | sample IncBWC19OmetaG_FD_155485 | JGI IMG/M metagenome (GOLD analysis project Ga0210388, IMG submission 155485) | Forest soil microbial communities from Barre Woods Harvard Forest LTER site, Petersham, Massachusetts, United States - Inc-BW-C-19-O ...
GTTGAATCACCGGTTGCTCGGATTGCACCTTGACGTTGCCGGTGAAATAACGGCCGAGGGTGCGGAAACAGTAGCGACGCAGCGCCGAGCCGGCCAGCAAAATCGCGAGGCCTAGCGCAAACCAGGTGACGCGGTGATTGCGCAGCGCGAACCTTGACCAGGGCGCTACCCAGAATGTGGCAGGAACGGCCAGCCACGAAGCGATGATGATGAGCGTCATCGATCCGCGATCTGTTTTGTCTCCGGGGGCCGGCTTGGCGCGGGCGACGACGAGAAATTCGGGCACGTAAGCGACTAGAAATACTGCCCAGAAAATCCAAGCGTAAGGAGAGGTGTAGGCCAGAGGCTGGATGTGCGAAGTCATCTGGGTGTAACTGAGAGCTGAAAACTGAAAGCTGAGAGCTGCTTCAACGCAGCCGGCCCAGCTTTTCCATCGGCCAATATCCGAAGACGGCTTTGCCGTAGATGTAGCGCTCGTTGACGCTGCCGAAATCGCGGCTGTCGTTCGACATAGTGCGATGATCGCCGAGAACAAAGTAGCTATTCGGTGGCACCACAATCTCGCCGTAGGAGCGCGCGTCGGCGTAATCGCTGGGTACGTAATCCTCGTCGAGCGCGCGGCCGTTCACGTAGACCTCGCCGTTCTCGATGCGGATGCGGTCGCCGGCCAATCCGATCACTCTCTTGATATAACTCTTCGTGGTGTCGCGCGGATAGCGGAAAACCACGATGTCGCCGCGCTCGATGGGCTCCCAGCGGTAGACGAATTTGTTGACGAAGATCCGCTCCTGATCCTCCAGCCCGGGCATCATGCTGGTGCCTTCCACCTTCACTGGCTGATAGAGAAAGATGATGATAAAGGCCGAGATGGCGAGCGAGACCAGCAGATCGCGCGCCCACACTGCCATTACGGGGAGCGGATGCGCGGCAGATTCTTTTGCCGCCGCCGGGGCGAGCGGTTGAGGAGTCTCTACATCTGGCATTGTGTGAACATTCTATAGTAATGGAGGTATCGGTCAGAGGTTGATTGCAGAGGTGAGATGCAAGCCTCGGTTTTACCTCTGCACAATCTAACCCCATGACCTCACATGACCTCACCTCAGGCCTTGCCAAGTCTCTCCATTCCCCGTACAAATAATCTTCTCCCATGACCGACTACTCCATCTTTCCCAAGATCAATGCGACACTCAACGGTTGCAGCGCTGTATTGCTGGTTACGGGACGCGCTCTGATTGCTCGCCGCAAGATCGCGGCGCATCGTGCCGTGATGATCACGGCTTTTGTTACGTCTTCGTTATTCCTGATGTCGTACCTGTACTACCACTGGCCGGGTCACGGCGGCATCGTATATTTTCGCGGCACGGGATGGACGCGAATCCTCTACTTCACTATCCTCACGTCGCACACCATCCTGGCGATCGTGATTGTTCCCATGGTGCTGATCACACTGACCCGCGGGCTCCGCGGGCAATTTGACCGGCACCGAGCCATTGCCCGCTGGACGTTCCCTATCTGGCTCTACGTTTCGGTGACGGGCGTGATTGTGTATTTCATGCTGTTTCAGATCTTCCTTTAATCGAACGTACAGGAGACAGGACCGTGCCCGCCGGCCGCGCCGCCCCGAGGAACATCGACGAATACATCGCACCATTTCCGCCGGAAGCTCGGGCCATCCTCGAAAAGATACGGTCGACGATCTCGAAAGCGGCGCCCGATGCAGAGGAGACGATCAGCTACAAGATGCCAACCTTTACCCTTGGCGGCGCCTTAGTTCATTTTGCTGCCTTCAAGAAGCACATTGGGTTCTATCCGCCAGTGCGGGGAGATGCGAAGTTAGAGAAGGAGGCTGCGGCGTATGCAGGAGAGAAAGGCAATCTCCGATTTCCGCTCGACCAACCAATCCCCTACGATCTAATCGAGAGACTTGTGAAACTTAGAGCAAAGCAAAACTTATTGAAGGCCCGGAAATCGCCTAGAGCGTAGAAGCTACCGAGACCCAACTAGGGTTTCCAGCCCGCCGATTCATCACACATTTCTAGTACGCAGCGCACTGCCTTTACCGCGGCGAATTCTGCTATAGTGAGCTTTTCACAGCCATTCGCGAAGGAGCCCGCTTCATGAAAAGTGTCAACAAAGTCATCCTGATTGGAAACCTCGGCAAAGATCCGGAAATGAAGTTTACGCAGGCCGGCATGCCGGTCGCCAAGTTCTCCATCGCTACCAATGAGCGTTTCAAAGACAAAGACGGCAACTGGCAGGACCGCACCGAGTGGCACAACGTCGTGGCCTTCCAGAAGCTGGCTGAAATCATTGGCCAGTATCTGAAAAAGGGCGGCAAGTGCTATATCGAGGGTAGCCTGCGCACCGGCTCCTGGGATGACAAAGAAACCGGCAAGAAGATGTATAAGACCGAGATCATCGCCAACGATCTGGTTCTGCTCGGCGGACGCGGCGAAGGCGGCGGTGGCGAATACTCCGGCGGCTCGCGCGGAATCGCGGCCTCGTCGGGCGGCAACAGTTTTGATCAATCCGCGCCTGAGCCAGAGCATGCGCCGGTCGGCACTTCGCCGATTACGGACGAAGATATCCCGTTCTAGGAGTCTCGCCATGAGCGCTTCTACGCTGGCTGATCGAGATTGCGTTCCCTGCCGCGGCGGCGTGCCGCCGCTCAAGGGGGCTAAACTGACCGAGCTCCATCGTCAATTGGCCGACCCGGCGCAGTGGAAAGTCGCCGACGAGCATCACATCGTTCGCAGCTTCAAGTTTCCCGACTTCAAGTCCGCTCTGGCTTTTGTGAATCGAGTTGGCGCGGTCGCCGAGGAGCAGGGTCACCATCCCGACATTCTGCTCGGCTGGGGCAAGGTCGAGATCACGACTTGGACGCACGCGGTCGACGGTCTGACCGAGTCGGATTTCATCCTGGCTGCGAAGATCGACCAGTTGTAACCCTCATCTCTGACTTTGCACGGATCGCCCCCCACCTCAGAAAGCAGATTGTGCGCCCGTAGCTCAAACCTCACTCCACCTGCGCCTCCGCTGCTTTTCGCGTATTCAGGCGAATCGACAATGCCCACCATCCCGCCGGGATCACCATCAGCATCCCCGCCACGCTGGCGACGTTGCGGGCGGCGAAGCCCCAGTCGACGAAGCGTCCGGCGAGATATGCGCCGGCGGCGATGGTTAGCATGCAGAGGCAGAGGTCGGCGGCAAAGACGCGTCCGCGGAATTTGTCATCACTTTGCATCTGTAACAGCGTCGTTGAGAATACCCACACGACCGAACTGCCGGAATGCGCCAGCGCCACGCACAAACACGCTTGCCAAAGATGGCCGGAGACGCCGATCAGCGTATAGCCCGTGGCCGCTGCCATGTATCCGCAGAAGATCGCGACCTCCAAGCGGCGCTGCCAGTGTCCGGCCCAGGAGGCAGCTAGCAGTGGGCCGAGCAGCGCGCCCACGCCGCGAGCGCCGAGCAGCAAGCTCATCCCTAAGAATGCGCCGCGTTCGGGAGCCATACCACGCCAGCGAACGGCAAATTCATTTTGTCCCATCACCGTGAAGAGCACCCAACTGGGGCCGACGATCAGGTTGCCGAATTTCACGAGAATCGCCGAGCGCAGCTTCACATGCGCGCGCACATAGCGGATCCCGGCGATGACTGGCGAAAAGTCGATCAGCTCTTTCGCTCGAAATGGATGGCCGCCTTCGGCATGCGGCTCGGCGAAGCGCATCCCCCAGATCAGCGCGGCGGAAGCCACGAAAGAGAGCGCATTCAGCAGGAAGACGGTATCGCGTCCGAAGAACGCCGCTACAAAACCACCGAGCGTTGCGCCCAGCATCAGGTTGACGCTCCACGTAGTCGAGGAAAGCGTGTTCGCCACCACAACGTCTTCCCGCTCGACAATGTTCGGTATCACGGCATTGCGAGCCGGCTCGAAAAAGGCGACGAGCAAAGTTTCGGCCATCAGCAGCGGATAGACAATCCACACCTGCTCTTTCGAGCGAATGAACAACATGCAGAGCACGATCAACATGCGTCCGATATCGGACGCGATCATGACCTGCTTGCGGCGCAGACGATCGTTGACCACGCCCGCTGTTGGGCCGATAAAAGTTTGCGGCAAAACCTGGAGCACCAAGGCCAGCGCGACCGATCCGGCGCGTCCCGTGAGTTGCAGCAGTAGGTTGTAAATCGTCAGGGTGTAAAACCAATCGCCGATCTCGCTGACAACCTGGGCGCTCCACAGGCGGCGAAAGTTGCGGTTGCCACCGATCAGCCGCGCGTAGGACACCAGCGACACACGGCTAACTTCAAGTTCAGGAATAGGTTCCATTCAGGCGTGAAGTTAGGAGTTCACAGCATACCGGATTGGGCCAAACCGAGCACCCAGAGCCGGGATGGGAACAGCCACCGACAAAACTGTGCAAGATTCTGCATACTGGGAAAACTGTCGTTTAGGAAAACTTGTAAAGAGTTACTTTTTGTGCCGCCGATTTGCCCTAAAAACAGCTGTTTGAATGGACCGTGAATGAGGCCAGTTTGGAAAACCGCTTGCCACCATTCAGGGGGAAAGGAGTTTCACCTTGCGAACTCTGGGCCCTGCCGCTCTGCTCGTCCTGATCGTGTTCGTCCTGACCATATCCACAAATTCCTTGGCCGCAACTGTGGTTGTGAGATCCTCTGCTGTTCCGGAACCTGGCGTTCTCGCCTTACTTGGAAGCGGTCTGATTGGCCTGGCCGCTGTGATTCGGCGGCGCCTGAGCCATTGATTCTCGCTGCCGAGAGCCCCCTCGGCGATCATCCTCCATTTGTTGAAGGTTAATGTGAATCTTTAACTTAGCGGTTGCGCCCTTGCCGACAGGGCTTACTCTGCGGTGCGCTTGCCGTTTGCCACCAAATCCAGAAAATATTGGTGAATGCGGCGGTCATCGCTGAGCTCGGGATGAAAGGTGGCGGCCATCGTCTTGCCTTTGCGCACCAGCACAGGATCCTTGCCCTCCGTCGCGATCACTTCCACGCCCTCGCCGACGCGCTCGATCTTGGGCGCTCGGATGAAGACCATCTCAATCGGCTCATTCAGAAATCGGCCTTCGCGGATGGAGCTGTCAATTTGGCGGCCGTAAGCGTTGCGGCGGACGGTAATGTCGAGCGCGCCTAGTCCAGCTTGCTTCGGATTCTCTACGTCGGTTGCGAGCAGGATGCATCCCGCGCAGGTGCCAAAGGTTGGCTTCACGCGCACGAAGTCTTTTAGTTTGGCGAGGCCATCCTCGCCGAGCAGCTTGAGAAATGTGCCCGACTCGCCTCCGGGGATTACGAGGCCGTCGAGCTCGTTGAGCTGCTCGGGCTTGCGGACGAGAACGACCTCCGCGCCCAGCTCTTCGAGACGGCGGCGATGCGCGTCGAAATCACCCTGCAATGCCAGGACTCCGAGTTTCATGTCGGAACCCTCCAACTTTTAGCTTTCGACTCGATCACCCGATGCCTTGCCCTTGCCCTTCGGCTCGGGCAGGTCTTTCGCTTTGAGCAGATCTTTCAACTCGGCCATGAATTCCTGCACATCTTTGAAGTCGAGATAGACGGAGGCGAAGCGCACATACGCAACTTTGTCGTAACGCCGGAGGCGATTCATGATGAGCTCGCCAATCTCGCTGGTCTTGCGCTCGCGCTCGGCTGATTCGATGACAAAGGTCTCCGCTTCATTGACGATCTGCTCGAGGCGGCTGATGGGCACGGGACGCTTTTCGCAGGCGCGCATCAGTCCGTTGAGCACTTTCTGGCGGTCAAAACGTTCGCGGCGGCCGTCTTTCTTTACCACCATGTATGGGATTTCGTCGATGCGCTCGTAGGTGGTGAACCGCTTCTCGCACTTCAGGCATTCGCGGCGACGGCGTATGGAATCCGCTTCCTTACTCTCGCGCGAGTCCACGACTTTGTCATTTTCAAACCCGCAAAAGGGGCATTTCATGCGCTTGGCTGAGCTCGGAGTTCAACAAGATTGTAGCAGGCGTTTCTTCAAGCGATGGCGAGCCGGGGCACGAGGATGGCTCAACTTCCGTATGGGCCGCTAACCGCCCAGAATCTTGAAGGCAGCGAGTCCGGGTCGTGAGCGCTGTCTAATTTTCCGTTACTCGGCCGGAGTGTTCTTTGTCCTGGACGAAGGATTTATCGGCGAGAGATGGCCAACGGAGCGCGTGTAACCCAGCCGATGCATCCTTAGCGAACCCGAGCCACGATTGCGGTCACGTCATCGGACTGCTTTCCCGAGCTGAACTGATTTACGTCTTCCAGCAATTTTGTCAGCAAAGCTGAAATCTCCAGATTTCTGTTCGCTTCCAGGACTTGAACGAGCCGCGTCTCGCCAAATTCTTCTTCGTGGTCATCGTAGGCTTCGGTTACACCGTCACTGTATAGGACCAGGAGATCTCCGGGTTGTAGTTGCACTTCGTTCGTCGAACATTGCCATTGTTCAAACAGGCCCAACACCGTTGCCGTCGCCGAAAGCCTTTCAACCCTTCCATCCGGGCGAAGGACCAGAGGGGGATTGTGGCCGCAATTCACGTAACGCAGACTGCGGGCGGCGTCGTCGTAAGAGCCGGCGAATAAAGTCGTGTATCGGTTGGGCTCCGAGTTCTCATAGAAGAGGCGGTTGACCGACTCTAATATTTGGGGAAGGTTTTCCGATGCCACTGAGTATTGGCTGCGGATACTCGCCTGCAAATTGGCCATCAGCAGAGCGGCTGACATTCCCTTGCCCGCCACGTCGGCAAGCACGAAGCCGACCCGACCCGCACCCAATTCCAGGAAGTCGTAATAGTCTCCGCCCACGGCGCGCGCCTGATGACAGCCGCCCGCGTATTCCAGCGTCTTCAAGTTCGGAAGCCTTTGAGGAAACAGCTTGCGCTGTACTTGCCGGGCGATTTCCATTTCCTGCGAAACGGCTCTTTCCGCCTGCAGACGTTCGGCGATGGTTTCCGCCAAATTTAGATTTTCGAGCGTCACCCCCGCCTGGCTGGCAACCGAGCGCAGAAGCATTTTGTCTTCGCTTGAATAAGGCTCATCGGAGAGCCTGGGGCCGAGGACAAACAATCCCAGCAGATCGCCGGAGCGGCTTGGGAAAGGAACGATGCACTCCGGCAGAAGCGGAGCGAACAGGGAAAATATCGCATAGGCACTCGGACTGAGCGATGCATCCCAGGGCTCGCCGTCAGCACCCAGGTGCTCCAGTCCAGGCGAGTCTTTGCGGATCCTCTTTAACGCGAGCGGCAGTATGGCGTCGTCGCTCTCCAGATAATCAGCTCCGGCCTCCACATACGCAGCCGACCAACTGGGGTGAAGCGCTTCGCCGACGCTCGGACCCATTTCCAGAGCCAATTCCTGGCGTGCTTTGACGGTGCGCGCCTTCTCGGCTAAGTCCTGGAGAATTCGGCGAGCATCATAGGCGCCACGGAAGAACGCCCGGTCAATTCGCCCCGTAATCTGCTTCAGGCCTGGAGTCGAGACCCACGCGAGCATCACCCCGAAACCCACACCGACTGCCATTGCAGCTGTCGACCCCAAGGCAAAGAATCTCGAAAAGGAAAGCGTGAACAGCACGGTTATCGAGACCGCCATGAGCAGCACGAAGACGATCAGTCCCCGGCTGACCAGAAGATAGCGGGCGCTGCGACGGAGCAAGACTGGAATCGCAAGCACACGATGCTTCACCACCGCGTACGCAAACGACGTCGGGAAAATAAAAAGCACGATGATGTCGAAGAAGTCCAACCAAAACGGCACATGAAATTGCAGGAAATCCGCAGCGCCGCGCGCGATCGCCGCCGGCGTGACACCAACCACAGTTCCCCAAAAAATCACCCGGATCTTTCGCCGTGCCTCTCTGGTAGGTAGAACGAACGCGTTCCAGGTCAGTGAGAGCAAGCCTAAAACAAGGCAGCCGTAGATGAAAGCCAAGACGGCACGATCGGCCACCCGCTGTCCCATGAAGCTGACTAGCGCCGGCCAGGGCTCAGGTCCTCCTTTATCCAAGCCAAAAACGCCGAAAGAGACACCGGCGCCGAGCAGCACCCATTTCAGCCACGGAAGACGACGATCGAGGGGAGATCGCGCCGGAAAGACCGCAAAAAAATAGTAAAACAATGGAGTAATGGCACCCACGAACAAAGCTCGGTAGCCCAACATGAATGGCAGAACGATTCCGTGTAACGCCATGAACGAACTGGGAAGGTCCGAGACGGCGATAAATCCGGCAAAGAGAAGCGCTAAAAGCCATGCGCTCGGATCCTCCAACCGCATAAACAACACGGACAAACCGACGATCAGGAAGACGACCGGGTAACTTCCCATGATCTGGAGGGCTAGGCTTCGCGCCAGCGGCAGAGTTGGACTAGAGGCGGCTCGGAACGTCGCTTTTATGACAAGGGGTTGTTCGACGCCCGGCCTTTGAATCGTCAGCGTAACCACATCGCCCGGTCGCCCGTTGGACCACGCAGAACTCAGCGCAGTCGCGTAAGCGTCGAGTTTTTTCCCATCAACTCCGATAATACGATCATTAGTTCGCAGACCCGCTTCGTCCGCCGGACTGCCTTTCTCCACCTTGGTAATCTCGCTTACCTCGGTTGAAGAAAAAAGCGTTGTATCCATCCCTAGTTCTACGTTCGGATGAAGCCGAACGTAATACATCCATACGCAGCTATAGACGACGGTCGCAGCGGCGAAAAGGAGCGCGGCCGTCAGCAGCACCGTGTGGAGAGCTGACTTTGGCCCCGGCGGAGTGACGGGAGGCCGTTGCAATTTTGGCGATCGATCCGCCTGCGCTGGCTGACCGTTAATCTCCACCGCTGGAGGCGAAGCGGCTGGCAACATATGCGGAGGATTATAGCGCCGGCCCTCACTTGTGAGCCCCAGGAATAGCCTCCAGGATCCGCTGAAAACAATGGTCAAGAGCAAGTCCGGTCGGTAATTCGGAAATTGCGCCGCCACGAGCGACTCAGGTCGCTTCTTCAACTGCAGCGACCTCTTCCGCGTGCTCGGTTGCTTCCGAGAGCTTGCGCAGCGACAAGCGCTCATGATGGGAGAGCAGCAACCCTACGGGAACGATTGCGAAAAATGTCACCAGCCACAGCATGATGCCGCAACTGACGGCGAGTTCTTTGGGGACGATGTGGAAGATGTGGTCGAGCGCGCTGATGGTGGCGAGTTGCGAGCCGCCGCCGACTCCGGGCAACTGGACCATGGAGCCGATCATGCTCGCTCCCATGAGCAGCAGAACTTTCGTGACGCTCATCGCGGCCATGGGAGCGCCATAGGCGTGCGTCACTTCTTTGTAAGCCAGCGCGATGATCCACCACATCAGAACCGACACAGCGGATAATTCGAGAAATGCGACGGGGCCGTGAATGGTATTGAGTCCGATCGTGAACTCGCGAATTTTTTGCGCGATGCGATGCCCGAGATTTTCGGCAAGATGCGCAAACCGATCTTCGACGAATTGGGCAAGACGATTTCCGCGGTAGGCGATCAGCAGCGCTCCCACAAACAGTCCGAATACGAGGGCGATCAGGGCGTAGCCAGTGAGATGAATCCAGTGGCTGACTTCGGGCGGAGCGGCGAGCATGAAGGCGCGCAGCTTTGAAGGCAGAAAGATCGCTGCCACCATCAATACCGTAAAACCGCCGACATCAAAAATGCGCTCGACTGCCCAGACCGCGACTTGCGAGGCGAAGGGCAGGTTGTTGCGGCGGGCGATCAAGTAGGGGCGAATCAGTTCGCCGGCGCGGCCGAGAAGGGCGAGCCCGGTGAATCCGATCATGGTGGGCGGGACTAAGCCGAGGATGGATGCTTCCTTGCGCACCGGGCGGAGAAAAATCTTCCAGCGTAGAGCGCGCAGAAAGTAGGCGATATAGATGTAGGCGACGCCGTGCAGGATGTGGCGCCAGCTTAGTCCGAATTGAAAGAGGCGCGCCCAGTCGAAGTTCTTCCAGGTGCGGAACTGGAGATAGACCAATCCAGCCAGCACCAGAAAAACGACGGCGTAAGCCAGGTATTTTTTCTTGTTCATGCGCTGCGAAACGGCAGAGAGGCGCAGCTGTGGTGTGCACGGCCCCAGTTGAAGGTAAATGAGGACCGAGCGAGGGTCAACGTCGGGGCGAGTAAAGTCAAGGCGGTCAGATCCAAAACCATCAAGGCTGCGATTGGGCAGCGACCGTAGTCACGACTGGCTTCGTGGCGGGTTGAGCGTGGGCTGGCGTTTTGCTCGGAGGCTTGGTGGCTGCATGGGCTGAGAGCTGTTTTTGTTTGGCCGCCGCTTTTTCTTGCGCGATCTTTTTGGAGTTGTACTCGTGCACGATGCGCGCTACGTAGGCGCGGGTTTCGCGGAAGGGTGGAACTCCCTGATACTGCTCGACGCGCTCGGGGCCGGCGTTGTAGGCGGCGAGGGCTTTGACTAGATCGAAATTGTAGCGCTCAAGCAGTTCGCGCAGATAGCGGCTTCCGCCGGTAACGTTGGCTTCGGGATCGAAGGCGTCGTTGACGCCTAGTTGATTAGCCGTGCCGGGCATCAGCTGCATCAGCCCGCGAGCGCCCTTGGGAGAAACGGCGTGGGCGTTGAATCCGCTTTCGGCGTGGATGACGCTGTTGACGAGATCGGGATCAAGATGGAAGGTGGCGCTGGCTGTGTTCACTACCTCGTTAATAGGGAGTACGGATGCCGATTTTTGGAGCGCGGGTGAGACCGAGGCAGCGGATGGCCCGGGCGGCGGCGCAGAAAGATCTTTTTCGAAGCTGGCGATCTCTTCGGTCGGCACGTCGGTAAAGCTGGAATCGTCGGCGGAGAAAAACAGGCGCGTGGTTGCTCCAATTACCTGGCGATGTTCGTGGCGTATGGAGAAGCCGTTGCGCAAGACAGCGAGATCGGCGGCGCTCGCGGGACGAGCCAGCAGAACTAAAGTCACGACACAAGAAAGTGCGATGGCGTTCGCCGCCATTCTTGAAGCTCTCTCCCTCGTTAATGATGTTTTCGGAATCATCTTCTTAAAATTTACAGGCTAACGCCGACTGCCGATCCGCAAGCTTCGTCAAGTCCTTCCGGTTCAATCGCCTTGCCGTTCAGCACATGCTCGACGGCGGCCGATACGCCGCTTTCGGCGTTGGTGCGAGTCAGCGTCCAACCCCTGCCACGCAGCTCTTCGGATGCATTCCCCATGATAAACGGATGGCCGGCAAAGGCCAGCATCTCAATATCATTATAGTTGTCACCGATGGCCATGACCTGATCGCGGGTAATCTGCCGGTAATTGGCCCAGCGCTCGAGCGCGTGCCCCTTGGAGCAGTCGGCGTTGAGCACATCGACAATCGAAAGGTCGCGGCCGGGATACTCGGTGCGG
>Ga0210388_10004121_pt1 | contig 11380 bp, 8 predicted proteins | sample IncBWC19OmetaG_FD_155485 | JGI IMG/M metagenome (GOLD analysis project Ga0210388, IMG submission 155485) | Forest soil microbial communities from Barre Woods Harvard Forest LTER site, Petersham, Massachusetts, United States - Inc-BW-C-19-O ...
TCGCGGACGGCAGCTCCAGCCTCATATAGGGCCGCTCTGTCCGGCTCCGACGTCTGCTGGGCTAGGTTCACGGCATGTTGCGACTTCCTTTTTGCCTCCTGCATGTGACCAACATATGCCTCGGCAAAGGACTCCTGGTCAACGACCGCATCTTTTACCGAAGATTCCTTTAGAGCAGGGGTCGATACGCTTTGCATGCCAGCTTGATTACCGTTGATGAATGCAAGCTGAAACCGACTCACGAGAGAGTCCGGTATGTCCAGACCACGCTCTGAGGCTTGCCGTAAGGTCTGCTTGGCTTCCTCGAAGCGGTTAAGTCCCTGGTAGCTCATGGCGAGTACGTTATAACCGATTGCAAATGATGAATCTGCCTCGACTGCTTTCTTCGATTCTTGGACTGCCTCTTCGTATCTACCGAGGACGGGATAGATAATTCCCGACAGGAACATGTGAGGTTTCAACTCGTGAGGGTAGGTTTGTTTCCAGGCTTCGCATGCCTGTCGTGCCCTCTCGAGGTCACCCGTTACCACCATATCGTAGGAAGTAACGATAAAGAATCTCTCCTGATCACTTAAATGTGCTCGCAATTCGTATGCCCTGCTTGTGCTCTTCACAGAGAGAATTGTTTCGCCGATATCTCCATAGGCACGTCCCAACATGGCGTGTGCCATCGCAAACTGGGGGTCGATTTCGGTTGCACGTTGGAAAAGAGGCAAAGCCGTCGCCGGACCGGTTGAGGAGAGCGTCTTCCAACCTGCACTGTACATTTTTAAGGCTTCGAGGGACGGCGTCATCACCTCAACCAGTGGGGTATCGTGCCTTCGTACCATAAAACGCGCTTCGCCCGCCCGCCGCCGGAATCTGCTGGCAATCTGAGTAAGCACGTTGAGAACGTCCTCCTTAGTTGCAGCTTGCATCTGCTCCGCGTCGAGCACCTCGCCATCATGACAATCCACGGCCCGGAGTGCCAATACATACCGACTTCCCAGACTGGCGATTGAACCTTCCAGCACCGTGGTGCTTCCCATCCGCTGGCAGACCTCCCGGGCGACTGTCGCGGTAAGGACTCCATCGGTAGGCTGCCCCATCAGCGTGAGTGTGTGCTGGATCCGTTCCTCTGAGATAAGACTGAGAAAGGGGGATTGTTCGAGCTGCACCATGAGGCCCTGATGCAACGTGCCGTCGAAGACAGGGTCGCCGGTCGAGTTGGCGAAGTCGGCGAGGACGATCGTGTCTTTTTCAGTAAGGGCGTGCTTGTGCTGTATTTCGAATCGGATTGCGGCCGCTAAGACGAGAAGAAGTATGCAAGCGGCTACCCATTTGATTGACGACCGTTTCAAAAACGCCGTTGCCGTAGAGGCAACAGCCGCCCCAGCCTGCTTCTCAACCAGCTTTATGGATGCTAAGGTCAGATCCTGTTGAGGTGGCAGCTCGGCGGTTGGGGAAGGTAAGTCGATCTGCGCCATGAAGCGATACCCAAGGGTGGGAACCGTTTCGATGAACCTCGGGTGGCGGGGATCATCACCCAGTTGTTTTCGAATGAGTGCGATCGCACGGGTAAGAGTGCTTTCCTCGACGAAGGTATCCTTCCAGACGGCTTCCAGGATGGCGTCCTTCTCGATCAGCTTGCCTCGCCTTGCAACCAGCAGGAGCAGAACGCGCAGGGATTTGGGCTCCAGGGCCAACCTCTGGCCAAGATAGCTTAGTGTGAAGTTCTCTTCGTTAAGCTCATATCCCTGAAAGAGATAGATCATGAAATGCCTCGATCCCAAACAGCCCTAAGGAAAGCCTAGGAAGAACCTAAGCACAAATGCACGACGCCTTCACCTTGCTGAGGCAGACTCCACTTCGTACCAGACATACAGGAGGTGGTCGATGCGCCGTATCTATTGTGCTCTTCCCCACAGCAACTGTCCGCGCTTTCCAAGCAAAATCGCAAGCGGGGAAAACCCCTTCGAGCGCCCGTCGTCGAAGAGCCGCCTTCCTGAGAAAAGACCATTCGTTGATCGGCTGTGATTCAGGACTTCAACCCGCTTCTCTATCTGACCACAACGACCGCCGCCTAACCGGAAGACTTAAGGAGATGAAATGAAACTAAGGACATCGATCCACATTGCCTGCACGCTCGTCATTACTGCATTTTCTATTTCACTGCAACTCAGCGCACAGAATGGGCTGCAAGATCAGGCAAAACACCTTCCACGCTATACCGTCACCGACCTTGGCGTGTTGGCGGCCGGCACGAACAGCGCAGGCTACGATATGAACGACATCGGTTGGGTGGCCGGCTCTTCCAATCTCATACCTGGCGGTCCCCAACATGCCTTCCTTTGGTATGGTGGCGACCCTTTGAAGGATCTCGGCACACTAGGCGGACCGAACAGTGCCGCCGATGGGCCCAACTGGTTCGGCGAGGCACCCGTGATTTCCGAAATCGCCGAGACAGACCCGGATGGTGAAGATTTCTGCGGTTTCGGCACTCACCTTCAATGTCGAGGTGCGATTTGGCGGTATGGCCTACTGACGTCCCTTCGCGGACTCCCGGGTGGCCGCAATGCCCTTTCCATCGGTATTAACAACCTGGGGCAGGTTGTCGGGTGGGCCGAGAATGGCATTCGGGATTCCACTTGCGTGACCGCAACGCCTGGTCAAGTCTTCCGTTTTGAGGCTGTGAAGTGGGAGCCAAATGGCGAGATCCACGAACTCGCTCCGCTCAGGAATAAAGGCGACACAGTTACATTCAGCTTCGGGATCAACGATCGCGGCCAAGCTGTAGGCTCGTCAGGTATCTGCTCTACCCAGGGCCTGCCGCCTGCAAACACGACTGGGCTGCACGCAGTACTCTGGGAAAGAGACGGTTCACCCAGATACCTCGGCACCCTCGGAGACGCGAGCAACACGATGTTCAATGCTGCTACGAGCATCAATGAGCTGGGGGAAGTCGTCGGGACATCTCAATATACAGATGGCACCATTCATTCCTTCCTGTGGACGAGGACAACAGGGATGCAGGATCTCGGCACTCTTCCAGGGGCCTTTGCGACAATAGCCGGTTGCTGTCACACGATTAACAATCGAGGTGAGGTGGTTGGCTTTTCGATAGATGGGAAGGGGTCTACAGCCTTCCTGTGGAAAGACAGCGTGATCAGGGACCTCAACACCCTCATTCCAGCGGACTCGCCTCTGCATCTGTTGAATGCCGAATCGATGGATGATGCAGGAGAGATAGTAGGGCAAGGTTGCGTGATGCCTGCCTGCACTGTATTACACGCTTATCGCGCCACTCCCAAATGGCGATAGATCGCTGGTGGTGAATGAAATAAAGGGGGTAAGCGGTGAGTGATTCTCAACGTTTACTCCTTCTTCGCGGTTTCACTGGTCTTGCCGCCGTAAGAAATCCCACCAGAAAATGGCACAAATAGTTACTTAGATCGGATTGCGTTTGCCGATATAAGTCCCCCAGATTGTTGTCCTTCGATTCTCCGCGATAACGGGGCTTAGCACTCATCGAGGTCGGGGGTGACCCGCCGCCCGACTCTCCAAAAGAGTCAGCCACAGCAGGCCCGACAAGTGCGATATTTCTTGGCCCCGAATTAGCAAAACACAACCGACCAGCAAGGAGCGCGGTCTTGAAAAGGCTGGCGTCAACCGTTCTACGACCTCCTCGTCTTGCACATTCCAATAGGGTTCGAAGGTGGCTTTCCGTCAGCAAAGCAGGGCGCGACCATGTATCTTGACGAAGCCTACTGGCCTCCTCCAATCCTGCCCAATCCAATTCCGATGACGTAGGTAACCGCGCCTTCGAGCGCACCAATCCAGGTCATCTCGAATCCGCTGCTCCACCAGGAGCGAATTGTTATAAGCGACTTTGCAGCTCCGACTGCGAAATGCGCGACTAGCGAAACAATCGCGGCGACAGTCACCGCTCGTAATCCCGTCATAAAGAAGAAGGGGATGATTGGGATCAAGGCCCCAACGGCTGTAGATAAGGCACCCGAAAGGGCGGAGACCATTGGTTTACTCAGCCCTTCCTCCGTCGTGTTGAGACGCTCCCGCGCGAGCGCCCTGATGAGTTGCTTCTTGTCCCGGGCGAGGTGATCGACGAAGCGTTCTGCGTCTTCTTCCGGCAGGCCTCGGATTTGATAGCTGAGGGAAAGCACTTCACGGGCTTCGGCTTCGTTGTCCTCGACGGCTTCCCGCTCCCTTGCAAACTCCGCCTCGAATATCTCTCGCTCGCTTTTTGCGGCAAGATACGCTCCTGAACCCATGGATAACGCACTAGCTACCATGCCGGCCAGGCCTGCAATGAGAACAAAGTGGCTATTGCCTAGCGTCGCCCCCGAGACGCCGGAGACGATGCCGAAGATCGAGCCAAGTCCATCGTTGATACCGTAGATTGCGTCTCCGACCCATGCTGCCGCCTGCGTGCGCCCCTTGTCGCGGGAGGCCAGCAGATCATCGAGCGCCTCCTGCGCCTGTTCGGCAGTCATCGCAGGCAGAGGCCGGCGCGACCGGATCAAATTGCCTAGTGTCTGATAGTGCTCCCGTTCGTCGGCAATCACCTCTTCCAGGATTGCAAGGCTGGGTTGATCGCCAAGGGCCTTCAGCTGCTTTCCATACTTGGCGATGTCCCGGCTTTCGTCGATCTCGAGCCGGCGCAGGGCCAGATCGGCCCCGCCTACTCGATTTGCCAACGAAGCGGCCTGACCCGACATGTCGCCCGCGTACTGGGGCACTGGTGCGCCTAGCTCCTGGATACGTCTGGCCCATAGGTCGGCATGATATTTCTCCGCAGCGGCTAGACCCCGCAAAGCGTTCCTACGTTGCGGATCGACTTCGGCTTTAGCAAAGGCCGTGTAGGTGTGGTGACCTTCCATCTCGGCCTGCCAGTTGGCCTCCAGCGCAGCGAGAAGTCTCTTATTGTCGGGACCTGTCATCACTTATGCCTTTTCTATTTTAAAGTAAGCCCTTGAAACGGGATCATCAGTAACTTTCCTGACTTGAGAACAGATAGCCGGGCTGCGGGTGGCGGATCATTGCGGGCAGGTTCAGTTAGACAAGCGCGACGACGATGCGTGACCAGTCACGACCTTTCCTGATTTCGGCTATTGGATTGGCGAACGCGGCTGTTGCACGCATGAACCGCCGTTCTGGACCATAACAGTCCCGCTGCCGTTCGTCTCCGTCAGCGTCGCACTGATTTGAAGCGTGATGGGGCTGGATCCCATTCCCAGGTTGATGTTTGCGGTCGCATTGCGTGATTGGCCGGCGAGGAGTGGCACCGAATTGAGTGCGACGCTTAACGTGCCGAGGCGCACGGTCGTCGTGGCGCCCGAATGCGTGACCTTGAATGTTGAACCGTTTCCAGTCTGGCTTGTCCACGCGTTAAACCAGCTCGAATCCGCGTCGTCGAAGCTGGCTTCCACATCGGGGAACGCCGTGAGGGACGGAGTTGGTCCCGTGTTCGCTATGGCTGTCAAAGTAATTTGGGCGCTGCCGTTCAGGGTGGTGGCGTTGGTCAGCGGGAAGACACACGGACTAGAGAACTGAACGTTTCGCTGCCCGACCTGGCTAGAGTCGGGCGCATCATCGTAGTTGGCGGGGGCCGGCTCGCCGTCGGCTTCGATCGCGGCGAGAATGCACCTGTGGCCGTTGCCGATGCCGCTCGTGGGCGCGGTGAATGTTAGCGGGCCGATGAGGGCATCGCCATTTGCCGGCAAAGTCACACCTGCAGAGCTTCCATTGTTTCCGACATACTGGCCGCCGGTCACCGGGTTCCATTGGACTGACAACGCAGAAGGATCCGCTAGATATACGAGCGCCTTGACATTGTTAACGTCGGAGCAGCCAACATCATTGTGCACTCTGACCCAGATGTCGAACTTCCCACCAGGAGTGATGGTCGTTTCGGTCGAGACCGCATTGAGGTCGACTGGGGCGCCATACGGGACGAGGAAGATGTCAGGACTTTCCCAGAAGACGGCGTTGCCCAGCGTCGAGGGGGTAGCGCCGAAGTCGTTCACGCTGTCCTTCACATAGGCTTGGCTGTGCCCCAGACAGCCTCCAGTAGTTGTCGCTGTGATGGAGGTGATTGCCAGATCCGAATTCGGGTAGGCGACGATGGGGCTGCCAATGACCGCCAGATTATTTGACTCTTTGGTGCCGTTGACACCAAAAGAGCCCAGAACTGCGCTCTCGTTCGGTTGAAGGGTGGGCGGCGCGCATGTCGGACTGGTCCCGGTCGTGTCGCCTGCACAGGTGGACGCCGCGACCTGGGTCACAACTTCTGCATTGGTGAACTGAGCCTGCGAGCAGCCACCGAAGCCGATCAGCCCCCCACCGACGTACGACCAGTTGCTTTTAAGGCCGTTGGTATCCGGCGCTACCACGGCATATGTGTCCGGCTGTCCGGGAGCGACCCAGCTCAATCGCGCGACCATCTCCAGCATGCCGCCGGCGACCGTCGTCGCGATATTGCCGAAATCAAAAGCCTGGAGGCCGCCGGCTCGCCGCATGGACGGAGGTGAATAGCAAGTGTGCGAGTAAGTTTGATTGGTAATGTCATTCTGATAGATGCAGATGGCGTTCGTCGAGCCCGAGGACTGAATGGTGAATTGAGCCGACACCGTATCGCCGGCGTTGGGGCCGCTCATGAGCGTCCAGCCATTCGCGTTGTTCTGAACGCTCCATTGATTCGGCGTCGTGGCGAGTGAAGGAGGGCAGATTAATGAATTTGCGGCGTAGGTTTCCGCGGAAAAAGCGTCCTGCTCGGACTCCGCCTGCGGAACCGTGACTTCGACCTGACCGTAGACGAGCGATGGGGTACTGACAAAAGAGTTCATCCCAAGTTGCGCATCAGGATGAGGGATGTGGCTGTCGATAAATTCTTGCGTTGCGCATGGCACCGAGCGCCATCCGTTGGGGGTCATTTCGTAACATCCGGCCACCGGGGGTGGAGGCGCGGGTAAGGGCGCCGGCAGCGAGGGAGGCGATCCCCCTGAGACCTGACTCGGCCCATTCGGCAAAGTGAGCCCGAGGGCGGCGACCGTCGTGTCGGCGCCAACTTCGATGGAATTGGCAAAAAATCTTCCGGCGAACGTCTCCTTGGCTGGCGCGACCATCGACAACCACCCGTTCTGCGCCGAGACGGTGCCGCGGAATGGTGCGGAAAGGAGGCTTGGTTCACAGCCGAACGCCGCGATCAGCACATGCCCGTCTGAGCCGCCCTGCCTTTCGTTGCCTGCAAAGACAAAGCGACTTTTCACAAAGACGACAATCGCGCCTGCCTTCTCGTCCAGCGCCAGCGTCCCACCCGCGAGAACGGTAAGGGACGTCATGTAGTAGGTCCCCGGCGTAAGCGCCAGCATGCCGCCGGCGTCGACGCGTGTATCCCCGTATCTGCCGGGCGCGAGCGTGCGGTTTGAGCCGCCACTCACGTCAATCGCCGGCTCGGGCGAGAACTTCACCGTTGCCAGTGGCGGCACAACCGCGCTGATGGGCATGTTTGTTTTGACCGTGCCCTTGAGGCTGGCGCTCGAAGGAGCGATCAGAGCCCCTCCGGCTGTCAGAGAGCCGTTAACAGTAACGCCTTCACCCAATGTGACCTTGGCGTTGCTGAGTAGGCTACCCACGTTCGCGCCCTCTCCCAGGAACGTGTTCGCCTCACCGAGGTTCGACACTTCGCCAAATGCACTGACGCCGTTCGCGCTCTTGCTCGTCCTCACGGACGAGCGGGGACCGATAACGAGCGCCCCATTCGCCGAGAGGACCAACTCCGTCGCGAGGTTGGGGAGAGGCAGGACGAGTTGGAACTCGTCCGCGAAACATTTCTCGCGTGGAGCTTCGGGCGCTGTGGCGCAGCAGCCCTTTGCCTGTACTTCAGTTTGAGTCGGCCGCGGTTGTGCGCTGCGAAAGCATTCCTTCGGACGTGCTCCGATTACGGCGTTGACTGGCGCCTGCTCACAGAGCCTTAGCTGTTCCTGGGCTGCGACCTGGTTTGGGCAGCCAGCCATCGCCAGGAAAACAAAAGTGGAGAAGTAGCATACTGACTTGGCAACCACCATGGCGGTCCTCCAGAGTGTCAATCGCGTGACGCCGGGCTGAACCACTCAACGCTAGTTGGGTGATTGACAGAAGTTGTCGTACAGCCGCATTTCCCCCTGAAGCATCTGCTGCGTTTGTTTTATCACTTGTAAGCAGTCGAAGCTTGCTGGTCCGGCGCAAATTGGCTTGGTTCGCTCGGCTTGTTCCGCGGCAAGCTGGTTCTGCAACGCCGTGATCTCCTTCTTTAGGTCAGGGCAAGAAACCGCTTTGTTCATGAGCGCGTTGATAGTGGCCTGCCCGCGCGGCGTTCCCCACCCTGTTACTAAGTCATATCCGGAAACGGCCGCGTACTGCTTTGGATCGCTGGAGATTGAATTGTTTCCGGTCGCTATGTCGTGAAAAGCGGCGAGGTAGCCCGAACCCTTGCCGATCGAATAAATAGCGGGGTCCACAAAGCCGAGCGTGGCTAAACCTTTAGACGCGGCCTCTTGGTTCGCGAGCGCCATAAATCCCGCCCACAAGGGCGCCGCGGAACTTGTCCCACCGGTCACACTCCAAATACCGTTTCCGGAACGCACCGCTACATTCTGCGCAACCATCGCCACGTCGGGAACATTGCGCGCCACGGTGGAAGCCCTGTTCTGGGTATTGCTGATTCCTTGCTGGTAAGAAGGCAGATCAAAATTCGCATCGCCACTTTGCCACGGGCTTACTCCACCGCTGCTGGAGCTCCAGGCCGCCTCTGAAACCCAGTTTCCCGATGCGTTCACGGTCAATACTGTTCCACCAACGGAGACGATCCAAGGAAAATCAGCCGGCGGAAACGGTGTGTTACCAGGGTACGTCGTGAATGCCCCCGTATCCCCTGAACAACTGAAAAGAACCTGACCTTGCGCAGCGATGCGCTTCAGGGCTGCGTAGATGTTTTGGTCATAAAAAAAGAAATAAGATGTACTGAGTTGGTTGGGAAGCGGTTCGCCCTGTGTCGGGCTAGCCATCTCACCCAACAAATCGAGAGCAGCTAAGTCGTTGCTAGCCGCATACACTGTTAGCTGAGTGATCCCGGGGGCCATGGAGATCGCGTTCTCGATATCCAGCGACACCTCACAATTGTCGCCCGACACCGAGCCGTTGAAGCCATCGATGAACACATTCTTAAGAGGAACCTGCGCCATCCCGGCCGCGACCTCGTAAGCTTCGATGTCGTTCGCGAAGTACCCATTCAATGCAAGGATCCCAATAACCTCCCCGGTCCCTGTAACGGGAACGTCCGGCGCATAAGCTTTTCGGAAAGACTTGCCAAAATACGCCGACGCCGGCGGTTGCGTCAGCTCTGTCGCTCCCTTGCACGGCGTAACAGCCGGGCGTGGAAGGACGAAATTGTCAAGCCCCGTGATATGGGATATCGGCACGTCCGATGGAATGAAAGGCTCTGACGCGGGAGAATAGAAGGTCCTATTTTCCGTGGGGTGCTGATAGAGATTCAGTTCAAGGCGAAAAGCCTTCTCGATGTTGGTAGCCGTCCCGCGAACGTGAACCACCATATTGCCCGGAGTTGAAAGAACCTGAAGGCCGTTCGAGCGCGCAAAGGCTTCCACTCGGTTGATCGAGTCTTGCGTTGGCGCGAACCGCAGATCGAACTGCTGAGGCGATAGAAAGTGGCGGAACGACGGGTCGGCTGGATCGTAGAGTCCCCGTAACGTCTCATCGATGTTGGTCCCGCTCCTGAAGGCCATGCCGAGCCCCAGGTCGAGGAACTTGTTCGCATCTAATCGACCCAATGATTTGAGGGTTCGGACCGCTTGCGGAACGTGCACGCCGGGCGGTTGTTGTCCGAGGGCGGGGGTAGACCGGCAACTGATCGTTAAGAGAACAAGTGCAATAGCTTTTAGCGCCGGTACTCTGCTTCTTGTCTCCTGAAGGCCCCGCGCGTCCAGGCGGATTTCATTTATGAATCCATTCGGCATCTTCATCCATCCTTATCAAGTCTGATTCGTCTTCTCGACGCTGCCCGATAGCTGAATGAAACCCCTTAGCGCGAGGGAGATAACATTCTAGTGTCATTCACCCCGGAATCGTTACAGTCGATGTGGGGTTTCGGAAAAGACGAAAACCGTCATCGCTCGTAGGTCGTTAGCCGCTAGTGGATGTCCCACCTGAGATATTCCTTTCTCATCGTCCGCTGATAATGGTGAGTGGCCCGCCCATCCCAAGCGACGAACCTGGGCGTACATGTCTTCTTTGCTCCTTCGCGGTGGACGAGTAGTCGGCTTTGCGGACAAGTGACCCTCCCAGGAAGCCGACTGCTATTCATTTTCGGCGAATTTACTTCACAGTTAGCGATACGGGCTCGCCCCGATGAGTCTGGGTTGACCTGCTACTGCGCTTTTGAAAATGTCCCTCACTGCGGAGCATACAGACGACGCTCTGTTCTCCACCTCGTTTGAAGCGAATAATGAATAAGGAGAGCGATTTTGGAATAGGCTGGCGTCGACTGTTCTTATATATGCACATCTATCACATTCCCATAGACTTGGAAGGGTGCCTTTATCGGCAAGGGCAGCGCACGACCAATACACGACCATTCCCGAAAAGTGTCATGTTGGTCATAACAGGTTATTTAGCCAAAATGCGCGAAAGCCTCCCGTACGGTAGGGCTTATGACTTCAATCCTGTAACGGCAATAAATACGTTGGCTAACCCAAGCGATCTATCACTCACCCGGAAAGCGGAACAAGCCAGCCAATATAAACGCGCCAATTCCGAAACACGCTCCTACGGCGATCAGTTTTAAGAGATCAGAACCGTGGGCGGCTGCGAGGCGAGGATTGCTTAGGCTGTTTAGGAGTGGCATAACACCGAACAGTATGAGAAATACGCCCGTAAGCCTACTTGGTTTACGTTTGTTCATGGCAGCCATGCTACACACCTCGCGCCGAATGAGCAGTCACGCATTGCAAGCCGAGTCCGGTAGCATGGCTGGCATGGATAACAAAGTCCAGAAGCTAATCGCAGAGGCGTTCGGTGTCGGTATCGGAGCACCCATTCTTCAGGGGGTGGCCCGATGGGTGCTCAATAAACCAAATGCAACGTGGCATGCGTTCGCTCTGGGTTTGGCGACGTGGACATTCGCCGCCGTGGTGGTTTTCACAGTCCGCTATCTTTGGTACAAGCGAGCTTCAAGACGCTTGGGTTAGCCAAGGTATTTATTGCCCTTGTAACTTATTGATTCTAAATGGTGGCCAGAGACGGGATCGAACCGCCGACGCCGGCCTTTTCAGGGCCGCGCTCTACCACTGAGCTATCTGGCCTTGGCATAACGCTATCGTCGGGGATT
>Ga0210388_10004122_pt1 | contig 11380 bp, 9 predicted proteins | sample IncBWC19OmetaG_FD_155485 | JGI IMG/M metagenome (GOLD analysis project Ga0210388, IMG submission 155485) | Forest soil microbial communities from Barre Woods Harvard Forest LTER site, Petersham, Massachusetts, United States - Inc-BW-C-19-O ...
GAACCTGCTTCATGAAAATGGCCCCGGTGGTGCAGCGCCTTTACGAGCAGATGCTCGAGCCGCGCTGGGTCATCTCGATGGGCTCCTGCGCCAACTCCGGCGGCATGTACGACATCTACTCGGTGGTCCAGGGGGTGGATAAATTCCTTCCCGTCGATGTGTATGTCGCAGGCTGCCCGCCGCGGCCGGAGGCATTCATGCAGGGTTTGCTTCTGTTGCAAGATGCCATCGCGGCGGAACGCCGCCCGCTCTCCTGGGTGATTGGAGATCAAGGTGTCCACCGTGCGCCGTTGCCGGCCCAGCGGGACCTGAAGCACGCCGTGCGGCAGGCGCAGACCAGCCTGCGCACTCCGGATTCGGTCTGACGTATGGCGGATGGAACCTCGACGGTGCTGTCCGATGTCGTGGGCGAGCTTTATGCGCGCTTCGGCGAGAACCGCTTCGTCCACCAATCGACCAAGGACGACGTGCCAACGGTGTGGGTCGCGCCGGAAGATTGCGCGGCCGTTTTACGCTTTCTCAAGAGCTCTGTGCCGCGCCCGTTCACGATGCTGCTGGATCTGCAGGCGGTCGATGAGCGCATGCGCCGTCATCGCCAGGGGCTGCCGCCGGCGGACTTCACGGTGTTCTACCACCTGCTGTCGATCGAGCGCTGCGGGGCGAACGATTCGGGTCAGGTGCGTGTCAAGGTTCCCCTCCAGGGCGAATTTCCGTCGATCCAATCCATCGTCGGCCTGTACGCCAACGCCAACTGGTACGAACGCGAGACCTGGGATCTGTTCGGCATCCGCTTCGAGGGCCACCCGCACCTTGAGCGGATACTACTGCCGCGCTACTGGCAAGGTCACCCCGGTCGCAAGGATTACTCGGCGCGCGCCACCGAGTTCGACCCGTACCTGCTCACCTCCCTGCGTCAGGATGAGGAGCAGGCGGCGCTGCAGTTCAGCCCCGAGGAGTGGGGCATGAAACGCGGCAGCGAGGAAGAGGACTTCATGTTCTTGAACCTCGGCCCGAATCACCCCTCCGCACACGGCGCGTTTCGGATCGTGTTGCAGCTCGATGGTGAGGAGATCGTCGACGCGGTGCCCGATATCGGCTACCACCATCGGGGCGCCGAAAAGATGGCCGAGCGGCAGTCCTGGCACAGCTTCATTCCGTACACCGACCGGATCGACTATCTGGGCGGGGTGATGAACAACCTCCCCTACGTACTGGCGGTCGAGAAGCTCGCGGGCATTGAGGTGCCGGATCGTGTCAAGACCATCCGGGTCATGATGGCCGAATTCTTCCGCATCACCTCGCACCTGCTGTTCCTCGGCACCTACCTGCAGGACATGGGTGCGATGACGCCGGTTTTTTTCATGTTTGCCGATCGGCAGAAAGCCTATGACGTGATTGAGGCCGTCACCGGCTTTCGCATGCATCCGGCCTGGTACCGCATCGGCGGCGTGGCGCACGATCTACCCAAGGGCTGGGATGTCAAGGTGCGCGAATTCCTCGACTGGTTTCCGCGCCGCCTCGAGGAGTACGTGACGGCCGCGGTCGAGAACAGCATCCTGCGCGGGCGCTGCGTCGGTATTGCGCCGTACGACACCGCGCAAGCGCTCGAATGGGGTGTGACCGGCGCCGGTTTGCGGGCCACCGGTTGCGCCTTCGACTACCGCAAGGCGCGTCCTTATTCCGGTTACGAGAACTTTGAGTTCGAGATACCGGTGGGCAAGGACGGCGATGCCTACGATCGCTGCACCGTTCGGGTCGAGGAACTGCGCCAGAGCTGCCGCATCATTCGTCAGTGCCTGGAGCACATGCCCGCGGGCGCCTACAAGGCCGACCACCCGCTCACCTGTCCGCCGCCCCGCGAACGCATGCTCAAGGACATCGAAACCCTGATCACGCACTTCCTCGCCATGTCCTGGGGTCCGGTGATACCGCCCGGCGAGTCGGTTCAGCTGATCGAGGCCACCAAGGGAATCAACAGCTACTACCTCACGAGCGATGGCAACACCATGAGTTATCGAACCCGCATCCGCACGCCGAGCTTTCCCCATCTGCAGATGCTCCCGCAAGTTGTCCGCGGCCGCATGATTCCCGATCTGGTGGCGCACCTCGCCTCCATTGACTTCGTCATGGCGGACGTGGACCGCTGAAGACCATGAGCACCGCCCCCACCAATCAGCCCTACGCGCTGCACGCCGAGGATTTCATGGCGATCGAGGAGGAAATGGGCCACTACGCAGATCCGCGGGCCGCGAGCATCGGGGCGCTCAAGATCGTGCAAAAGCGCCACGGCTGGGTACCGGACGCCGCCATACCCGCGATCGGCCGCATGCTCGGGATCTCCGCAGCGGACGTCGAAGGCGTGGCCACTTTCTACAACCTGATCTATCGCCGGCCTGTCGGCCGCTACGTCATCAAGGTGTGCGATAGCGTGGCGTGCTTCCTGACCGGCTACGAAGAGATCGGGGCGGAACTGCGCAAACAGCTCGGCGTCGGCCTGGGTGAGACCACGGCCGATGGCCGCTTCACGCTGTTGCCGATCTGCTGCCTGGGCGCCTGCGACCGCGGTCCGGTGCTGATGATCAATGACGAGACCCATTTTGGCGTCGCGCCGCCCGACATTGCTGGCTTGCTGGAGCAATATCCATGACGGCGGATACCAAGCCCCTCACCTACCGGGTCAATCTCGCCACGCCGCTGGATCTTCGCGGCTACGAGTCCCAGGAGGGCTACGCCGCAGTGCGTAAGGCACTCAAGGAGCTGCAGCCGGCCGAGGTGACCGGTTTGATGAAGGCGGCCAACCTTCGTGGCCGCGGCGGCGCCGGCTTTCCGACCGGTGTGAAGTGGAGCCTCGTGCCCATGGGCGCGGATGCCCCCCGCCACAAGTATGTGATCTGCAATGCCGATGAGATGGAGCCGGGCACGTTCAAGGATCGACTGCTGATGGAAGGCGCACCGCATCAGCTCGTCGAGGCCATGATCGTCGCCGGTTATGCGATCCAGGCCAGCCGCGGCTACATTTTTCTGCGCGGTGAGTACGTGCTGGCCGCGAAGCGCTTGGAGCGGGCCATCGAGGAAGCCAAGGCGGCAGGTTACCTCGGCGCCCACGTGCTGGGCTCGCCCTGGAGCTTCGAGCTCTTCGTACACAGCGGCGCCGGTCGCTACATACCCGGCGAGGAAACCGCGCTCATCAACTCGCTCGAGGGTCGTCGTGCCCACCCGCGGGCCAAGCCCCCGTTCCCACAGATCGCGGGGCTATGGGGTAAGCCCACTGTGGTCAATAACGTTGAGACCCTCTGTAACGTCCCGCACATCGTGCTGCGGGGTGGGGAGTGGTTCCGCGGATTATCGCAGGGCAAGAGCAAGGACTCGGGCACCAAGCTCTATGGCGTGAGCGGCCGCGTCAAACGCCCAGGGCTGTGGGAATTGCCCTTCGGCGTGACGGCACGGGAAATTCTCGAGCAGCATGCCGGCGGTATGCAAGCAGGCTACAACCTCAAGTGCTGGCTGCCGGGCGGCGCATCGACCGATTTCCTGATGCCCGAGCACCTGGACCTCGCCATGGACTTCGACACGATTGCCAAGGCCGGCAGCCGCATGGGCACAGGCCTGCTCACGGTGGTGGACGACAGCCGCAGCATCCTCTCCGTGGTGCGCAACCTCGAGGAGTTCTTTGCCCGTGAATCCTGCGGCTGGTGCACCCCCTGCCGTGACGGCCTGCCGTGGAGCGTGCGGTTGCTCGCGGCGCTTGAGCGTGGCGCGGGACAGCCCGGCGACCTCGAGACGCTTGAGCAGCTGTGCCGGTTTCTGGGTCCCGGCCGGACGTTCTGTGCGCACGCGCCCGGAGCGGTCGAGCCACTGCAGTCGGCCATCAAGTATTTCCGCCACGAGTTCGAGGCCGGCATCGCGACGCCGGCCGTGCAAGCCGTGGCCTGAGGCAACAAGGGTAAAGCGACGTGGCGACGATTTACATCGACGGTAATCAGTACGAGGTGGGCACCGAGGACAATCTGCTGCACGCCTGTCTGTCGCAAGGTCTGGATATTCCCTACTTCTGCTGGCATCCGGCCCTCGGCAGCGTCGGTGCCTGCCGGCAGTGCGCGGTCAAGCAGTACCGCGACGCCAACGACAAGGTGGGGCACATCGTGATGTCCTGCATGACGCCCGCGGCCGAGGGCACCCGTATCTCCATCGCCGATGAGGAAGCGCAGCAATTTCGCGCCGGCGTCATTGAGTTGCTGATGACCAACCACCCGCACGATTGCCCCGTGTGCGAAGAAGGCGGTCACTGCCACCTCCAGGACATGACGGTGATGACGGGGCACGCGGCGCGCCGCTACCGCTTCACCAAGCGTACGCACAAGAACCAGTTCCTCGGGCCCTTCATCAATCACGAGATGAACCGCTGCATCGCCTGCTACCGCTGTGTGCGCTACTACAAGGACTACGCTGGCGGCACGGACCTGGATGTCTACGGCGCCGCCCACAACGTGTATTTCGGGCGCACCGCCGACGGCGTGCTGGAGAATGAGTTCTCGGGAAACCTGGTCGAGGTGTGTCCGACCGGCGTGTTCACGGACAAGACCCACGGTGAGCGCTACAACCGCAAGTGGGACATGCAGTTCTCGCCCAGCATCTGCCAGGGTTGCTCAGTGGGCTGCAACATCTCCCCCGGCGAACGCTATGGGGAGCTGCGACGCATAGAGAACCGCTACAACGGCTCGGTCAACCACTATTTCCTGTGCGACCGCGGCCGCTTCGGTTACGGGTACGTGAATCGCAAGGACCGCCCGCGCCAACCGCTGCTGCGTCGCGCGGGCGCTCTGGTCACCGTGGCAGCCGACGAGGCGCTCGCACGAGCCGCCGAATTGCTCAAGGCCGCGCGCGGTGTCATCGGCATTGGCTCCCCGCGCGCTTCTCTGGAATCCAACTTCGCGCTGCGGGCGCTGGTCGGAGCCGCGCATTTCCACGATGGGCACGCGAGCGGTGAGGGTGCCCTGGTGCGTTGCGTGCTCGAAATCCTGCAGGGCAGTCCGCTTCCCGCGGCGACGTTGCGCGGCATCGAAAGCGCCGACGCCGTACTGGTGCTCGGCGAGGATGTGACCAACACTGCGCCGCGCGTCGCGCTGGCGCTGCGCCAAAGCGCGCAGGGCAAGACCGCGGTCCTGGCCGCCGCGAAACACCTTCCCGAGTGGCAGGCTGAGGCCCGCGCCAACGTCGGCCAGCACGAGAAACATCCCGTGTTCCTCGCCAGCATGGCCGCGACGCGCCTGGACGATATCGCCGCCGCTACCTTGCGCGCGGCGCCCGATGATATCGCGCGCCTCGGCTTCGCGGTGGCACATGCGCTTGATGCCAGCGCGCCGCCCGTCGCAGGGCTTGATCCCACGACCAGGCAGTTGGCGCACAGCATCGCGCTCGCCTTGTCGGCGGCCAAGAGGCCGCTGATCGTCTCGGGTACGGGTGCCGGCTGCGCCGCTGTGGCGCAGGCGGCCGCGAACGTGGCGGTCGCCTTGCGCGCGCGCGGCCAGCAAGGCGAGCTGTGCCTGATCGTGCCCGAGGTCAACAGCTTAGGGTTGGCCCTGCTCAACGCAAGCCAGGAGCGCTGCGACCTTGAGGCCGCCTTTGCCGCCGTCGAGGGCGGCGTGGCCGATACCTTGGTGGTCCTGGAAAACGATCTGTATCGGCGCGCGGATCGCACGCGGGTCGATGCACTCCTCGCCAAGGTGCGGCTTATCGTACTCGATCATCAAAGCCATGCCACCGCGGCCAAGGCGGAAGTGGTGCTGCCCGCCGGCTCCTTCGCCGAGAGCGACGGCACGGTGGTGAGCCATGAGGGCCGCGCCCAGCGTTACTTCAAGGTCTACGAGCCCGGCTACTACGATCCTCACAGCCTCATTCGCCAATCCTGGGAGTGGCTCGGGGATCTGCGCGAGCGCGAGGCGCTCACCGAGTGGCAAGGTTTCGATCAGTTGACGGCCGCCGTGGCGCGGGCGCTGCCGGCGTTGCGGGAGATCGTGCACGCGGCGCCCACGGCTCAATTTCGCATGCGCGGTTTGAAAGTGGCGCGCGAGCCGCACCGCTACAGCGGGCGCACCGCGATGCGCGCCAATCTGTCGGTGCATGAGCCGCGTCAGCCGCAGGACGCCGACACTGCGCTCGCCTTCTCGATGGAGGGCCACAACGGCACCCAGGCGGGAACTCGCCCCGGTGCCCTGATTCCGTATGCCTGGGCCCCGGGGTGGAACTCCCCGCAATCCTGGAACAAGTTCCAGGATGAGGTGGGCGGGCAGCTGCAAGGAGGCGACCCGGGTATCCGGTTGATCGCGCCACGCGACAGCGGGGCCACGGCGCAGTATGACGCTCGGATACCGCAGCGATTCGTCGCGCGCGCCGGGGAGTGGCAAGCGCTGCCGCTCGCGCATATCTTCGGCAGCGAGGAGCTCTCCGCACGCGCCGCGCCGCTGGCGAGTCTCATTCCGGCCGCCTACGTGGCGCTGCATCCGGCCGATGCCGACCTCCTCGAGGCCCAGGAGAATTCGACGCTCGAGGTGGCCTTGCCCGCCGAGAGTGTGTCCTTGCCTTTGCGGCGCCGCGCCGATGTGCCGCGCGGCACTGTCGGCCTGGCAGTTGGCCTGCCGGGATCCCCGTGGTTCTGCGCGGGCGTCACCGTGAAGCTCGTCAGAGGATCCGGCACGTGAGCGGGTGGACCCCCTCATTGACTGCCGCGCTCATCGCTGGACTGAAGGCCCTGGTACTGCTGCTCGGCCTGGTGTCGGCCGCGGCACTGCTGATTTGGGGCGAACGACGCCTGCTGGCGCTATGGCAGGACCGCTACGGCCCCAACCGCGTCGGACCGTTCGGCCTGCTGCAAGTGATGGCGGACATGATCAAGATCTTCTTCAAGGAAGATTGGGTGCCTGCCTTTGTGGATCGCCCGGTATTTCTGCTCGCGCCCCTGCTGGCCATGACCACGGCATTGCTGGTGTTCGTGCTGATCCCGGTGGCACCCGGTTGGGGCGTGGCGCCCGATCTGAACGTGGGTGTGCTCGTGTTTCTGGCGCTCGCGGGGCTCGGCGTATACGGGGCGATGCTGGGTGGCATGTCGAGCAACAGCAAGTACGCGCTGCTCGGGGGGCTGCGTTCAGCTGCCCAGATGCTCTCCTACGAGGTGTTCATGGGCATCGCCTTGATGGGCGTCGTGATCCAGGCCGGCTCATTCCGGCTCGATCGCATCGTCGCCGCGCAACAGCACCTCTGGTTCATCATCCCGCAGTGCTGCGGCTTTTTTGCGTTCTCGCTCGCAGCCGTCGCGAGCGTGCACCGTTTTCCCTTCGACCAGCCGGAAACCGAACAGGAGCTCGTCGCCGGCTACCACACCGAGTACTCGGGCATGAAGTTCGGCATGTTCTTCGTCGCCGAGTACGTCGGGATCGTCGTGGTCTCCGCGCTCCTCACCACGCTCTTCCTCGGCGGCTGGCACGGCCCGCTTGCCGACCGGCTGCCCTGGATGGGCTTCATCTGGTTCGCGCTCAAGACTCTGTTCTTCATCATGATGTTCATTCTGCTGCGCGGCGCCCTGCCCCGCCCCCGTTACGACCAGATCATGGCGTTGGGCTGGAAGTTCTGCCTGCCACTGTCGCTGGGGAATCTGCTCATCACCGCGGCCGTCGTCCTCACGGGTACCACCGGAGTCTAGCCATGTTCAGCATTCTCAAGGGCATCTTCTCGAACCTGCGTACCCTGGTGATGATCTTTGCGCACGCCACGCGCAAGCGCGACACCATTCTTTATCCGGAAGTGAAGCCCTATCTGCCGCCGCGCTATCGGGGTCGCATCGTGCTCACGCGCGATCCGGATGGCGAGGAGCGCTGCGTGGCCTGCAACCTGTGCGCCGCGGTCTGCCCGGTCGGGTGCATCTCCTTGCAGAAGGGCGAGCAGGCGGATGGCCGCTGGTATCCGGAGTTCTTCCGCATCAACTTCTCGCGCTGCATCTTCTGCGGCCTGTGCGAGGAGGCCTGCCCGACCAGTGCCATCCAGCTCACGCCGGATTTCGAGCTCGGCGAGTATGACCGGCAGAACCTGGTGTATGAGAAGGAGCACCTGCTGATCAGCGGCACCGGCAAGGTGCCCGAATACAACTTCTACCGCATCGCCGGACTCGCCATCGCCGGCAAGCCTAAAGGCGCGGCGGCCCACGAGGCGGCGCCGATCGACGTCAAAGACCTGCTGCCCTGAAGGCAAGCGAAACCAACATGCAATTTACACTCTATCTCGAAGCGACCGTGGCCGTGCTGGCAACGGTGCTTGCGATCAGCAACTACAATCCGCTGCACGCGTTGCTGTATCTGATCGTCTCGCTGCTCGCGGTGGCGATGGTGTTCTTCAGCCTCGGCGCGCCCTTCGCCGGCATACTCGAGATGATCGTGTACGCCGGTGCCATCATGGTGCTGTTCGTGTTCGTGGTGATGCTCCTCAATCTGGGAAAGGCCACCGTCGATCAGGAGCGGCGCTGGCTGCTCCCCCGTACCTGGATCGGGCCGGGGATCTTGTCCCTGGCGTTACTGATCGAGCTGGCGCGCGCCTTGGTCCACCGGGTCGATGACATCAGCATGGCGGTTCAGACCATCGCGGCGCGAGAGGTAGGCGTGGCGCTGTACGGGCCGTATCTGCTGGCGGTGGAGCTGGCCTCGATGTTGCTGCTCGCCGCGTTGGCGACGGCGTTGCACCTGGGGCGACAGGAATGAATACCGCGTCCCTGCAATTCACGTTGGTGTTGGCGGGCATCCTGTTCTGCCTGGGCCTGCTCGGGGTGCTGCTGCGGCGTAATCTGCTGTTCGTGCTCATGTCGATCGAAATCATGATCAACGCGGCGGCGCTCGCCTTCGTGGCCGCGGGCAGCCGGTGGGGGCAGCCCGACGGGCAGGTGATGTTCCTTCTGATCCTGACCCTGGCCGCCGCCGAGACCAGCGTGGGCCTGGCGATCCTGCTGCAGCTGTATCGGCGCTTCAGCACCCTCGATACCGACGCCGCCAGTGAGATGAGGGGTTGATCATGTTCAATCTGCTCTTTCTCATCTGCCTCGCCCCGTTCGTGGGCTTCATCGTTCTCAGCTTCGGCCGTACCCGTCTGTCGGAGGATGCCGCGGCCGCCATCGGCATCGGCGCCATCGGTGTCTCGGCGCTGACGACGCTTGCGGTCGGCATCGAATTCTTCCTCCATCCGCCGGCGGGCGGCGCGTTCACCCAGCCGCTGTGGCAGTGGCTCGACGTAGGCGGCTTCGCGCCGCGCCTTGCCCTGCGCCTGGATGGCCTGTCGCTCAGCCTGCTTGGCGTGGTGACCGGCGTCGGCTTCCTCATCCACGTCTTCGCCGCGTGGTACATGCGCGAGGATGACAGCTACGCCCGCTTCTTCTCCTACATGAACCTGTTTGTCGCGAGCATGCTGTTTCTGGTGCTGGGCGACAACCTGCTGTTCCTCTTTTTCGGCTGGGAAGGGGTCGGCTTGTGCAGCTACCTCCTGATCGGCTTCTGGTACAAGGATTCGGCCAATGGGGCAGCCGCGCAAAAGGCCTTCATCGTCACGCGGGTGGGCGATGCCTTGATGGCTATTGGCCTGTTCTGGTTGTATCGCGATCTCGGCACACTCGACATTCAGCAGGCGGTCCACCTGGCGCAAGGACACTTCGCGCCCGGGGGTTGGCCGATCACGGGTATCACCTTGCTGCTGCTCGGCGGTGCGGTGGGCAAATCGGCACAGCTGCCCTTACAGACCTGGCTCCCGGATGCCATGGCGGGTCCGACGCCCGTGTCCGCCCTGATCCACGCGGCGACCATGGTTACCGCGGGCGTATACCTGATTGCACGCACGCACGGACTGTTCGAGCTGGCACCGACCTCCCTTGAGGCGGTCGGGGTGATCGGGGCCACGACGCTGCTCCTCGCCAGCTGCGCGGCGTTGGTCCAGACCGATATCAAGCGCATCCTCGCCTACTCCACCATGAGCCAGATCGGCTACATGTTCCTCGCGCTGGGGTGTACGGCGTGGGGTGCTTCGATCTTTCATCTGATGACGCATGCCTTCTTCAAGGCACTGCTGTTCATGACCGCCGGCGCAGTGATCCTGGCCTGCCACCACGAGCAGGACATTTTCAAGATGGGGGGCCTGCGCAAGCAGCTGCCGCTCGAGTACGCCTGCTTCCTCGTGGGTGGACTGGCGCTCGCGGCTTTTCCATTGCTCACCGCCGGCTACTACAGCAAGGATGAGATTCTGTGGGAAACCTACGCCGGTGGGCACACCGGGCTGTTCATCGCCGGGCTCATCGGCGCTTTTCTCACCCCCCTATATACCTTCCGGCTGATTTTCACCGTGTTCCACGGCGAGGCGAAAATCCAGGCGCACCGCGGCCACGGTGTGACCTATTGGCTCCCCCTGGTGGTGCTGCTGGTGTTCTCCACCTTCGTCGGCGGCATGATCCATCTGCCACTTGCAGGCGTACTGCCGGCAGCGAGCGAGCAGGCCGCCCACGAATCAAAGTTCGCGGTTGGCATCCTTTCCAGCACGATCGCGCTGAGCGGCCTGGCCGTGGCCTGCGGCCTGTTCCTGGGGCAGCGGCGTCTGCTCACCTGGTTTGCGGGCACGCCGCCCGCCAGGCTGCTGGCCCGCTGGTGGATCCAGGACTGGGGGTTCGATTGGCTGTACGACGTGCTCCTGGTACGGCCTTTCGTGGGGTTTGCACGGGCCAACATCCGCGATGGCATCGACCTGGCGATCCTCACCATCCCGGCTGGCTTGCGCGCGCTCAATGCCGTTCTGGTGCGCACCGAGAACGGCCGGATTCGCTGGTACGCCGCGGGCATGGCGGCGGGAGCGGTGCTGGTGATCGCGATGGTGTTCGTATGAGGGCACAGCCATGACTCTGCTCTGTCTCCTGTTGATTCCTTTCATCGGCGGCTTGCTGTGCTGGCCGGCGCGGCGTTCGGGGGTGCTGCCGGCGCGCACCATAGCATTGGGCACGATGCTGTTGGTCCTGGCGCTGGCGGTCGTGCTGTGGCTCACCGGTGATTACTCTCAGACGCTTCTGCCCACGCCAGGTCATGCGTCGGGACGCTGGGTGCAGCAGCTCTCCGTACCCTGGATCCCGCGCCTCGGGATCCGCTTCAGCTTAGGCCTCGACGGACTGTCGCTGCTCCTGGTGACACTCACGGCACTGCTTGGGGTGCTCTCGGTCGCGTGCTCGTGGAAGGAGATCCAGACCAACGCTGGCTTCTTCTACATGAACATTCTGTGGAACCTCGGGGGCGTGATCGGCGTCTTTCTGGCGACCGACCTGTTCCTCTTCTTCCTGTTCTGGGAAGTGATGCTGGTCCCGATGTTCTTCCTG
>Ga0210388_10004123_pt1 | contig 11376 bp, 5 predicted proteins | sample IncBWC19OmetaG_FD_155485 | JGI IMG/M metagenome (GOLD analysis project Ga0210388, IMG submission 155485) | Forest soil microbial communities from Barre Woods Harvard Forest LTER site, Petersham, Massachusetts, United States - Inc-BW-C-19-O ...
GCCTGGCTTCAGCGAATTTTTTTTCGACCTTGGGCGTTAAAGCAATCACCGGACGCGGATTTTTCCCTGACGAAGACAGCGTTCCCGGAAAACAACCGGTAGTCGTGCTTAGTCGCAGGTTTTGGCAGGAGCGCTTGGGTTCAGACCCAGGGATCGTCGGTAAAACGCTCACGTTGAACGCCCGCACGTTCACCGTGGTCGGGATCGCGCCCGCTGATTTTTCCGACCTTGAGCCGGGTTTCCAGGCAGACGCGTGGTCGCCAATTTCAATGCAGAAAGAGCTTGCGCCCGGCATGGACTTGCTCGGCGAGCGTACTGGCTACTGGATTTTCGTGGTTGGGCGACTCAAGCCCGGCGTTAGCCAGAAGCAAGCGCAAGCGAACGCCAGCCTGCTGGCCCAGCAACTAGCAGTCGATCATCCCGACACGAATAAAGGATGGGACGCGGTGATTTCTCCGCTTAGCGGACTCGATCCGGAAATCCGCGGAAATGCGGCGGCTTTTGGCACGCTTCTTATGGTTCTCGTAGGCTTGGTGCTCTTGATCGCCTGCGCCAATGCGGCGAATTTACTTTTGGCACGAGCTTCCACACGCCGGCACGAGATGGCCATTCGCGCGGCTTTAGGGGCCAAGCGTAGCCGCATCGTTTGCCAAGTGCTCACGGAAAGCATTTTGCTTTCACTGATGGCCGGTTTCGTTGGAATATTAATTTCAATCTGGGCCGGCCCGCTGATTCTTGCTTTGAAGCCCAGCATGCTTTCGTTCATCAAGCTCGATCTGCCGCTTGATTGGCGTCTGATTGTATTCACGCTGGTAATTTCCGCGGCAACAGGTGTGATTTTCGGCCTCGCGCCCGCGCTCAACTGCTCCAAGGTCGACGTGATCTCGCAATTGAAGGATGAGACCTTGGGCAGCCACCGCAAATCGCGATTCAGTAACGCTCTGATCATCATCCAAGTGGCACTTTGTGTGGTGTTGCTGATCGGAGCGAGTTTGTGCCTTCGCAGCTTGTGGAACGCGCGCTCCATTGATCCTGGATTCGAGGTGAGTAAACGGCTGGCGGTAAATCTCGACTTGCGGATTCTCGGTTATTCGGAGGCTCGCGGAAAGGTTTTCTATTCGCAGCTTCTCGAGCGTCTGGTCGCCTTGCCGGGCGTGCGCTCGGCAAGCGCGACTGACTATTTGCCGTTGGGTTTTGATGCCACTACTCAGGGTCTCGTGATTGAAGGCGAGCCGCCAGATAAAACGAAGGATATTGGAGTAGGCGCGATGTCTGTAGGGCCAGGCTACTTCAAGACCATGGGCATTCCCCTCCTGCAAGGCCGCGAGTTCTCGAAACATGACAATGAACTTACGCCCGCCGTGATTATTGTGAACGAAACCTTGGCGCGTCAATTATTTCCCGGTCAGAACGTCATCGGGAAACGCCTATCTACCAATAGGGATTCGAATCAGCAACGGATCTGGTGCGAAATCGTCGGTGTGGTGAAGACAGGGAAGTACCGCAGCCTGCGGGAGACATCGAAGCCATTCCTATACCACCCGTTCTTCCAAGCGTCTGATTCCCGGGCAACGATCGTTGTTGAATCCGCCGGCGACCCTCGATCTCAGATCCCCTCCGTCCGCGGCGTTATCCAATCGCTCGATCCAGCGCTTCCGATCATCGAATCGCAGACGATGAGTGACTACATGAAAGTTCCTTTGTTTCCCGCTCACATTACTGGCGTTCTATTGAGCGTATTTGGCGGAGTCGCCCTTTTGCTGACCATGGTGGGCCTGTACGGCGTGATTGCGTACTCCATCGCTCAGCGGACGCGCGAGATTGGAATTCGAGTCGCCCTCGGTGCCAATCGCCGGGATGTTTTGCGATTGGTGCTCGGGCAAGGTCTTAAGCTGACTCTCACAGGGGCCGCGATCGGATTGGTCTGTGCGTTTGGTGTGACCAGGCTTATTCAGGACTTGCTATATGGTGTTAGCGCAACCGATCCGATAGCATTCGCCGCGGTCACTATCCTGCTGACGCTCGTCGCGCTAGCGGCTTGCTACCTCCCCGCGCGTCGCGCCATGCGAGTCGATCCCATGGAGGCTCTCCGCTACGAATAAGGGATTTTGATCTGTGGACGAAGTGATGAGCCAATCGCAATAATCAAGATAGCGGATACGTACCCGCGGGGAAACTGGTCGGCTGCAAGTTTCGAATCGAACCGGCGATTTCCATTCCACTATGCCACTTAGCCTTGAGCGCCGAATCTTTCGGTGGCGCGAGCTCTTGCTCTGGCAGCCTCTTCTTCGCGATTTTTTGGCGGAGCATTAGTCTCCAACGACTTCAGCAGACGGTATGACACTTGCGCGATTTCATCCACCGCGCCAAGGAAGGCGCCTTCGTTCGCCTTTGACGGCTTGTTGAACCCGCTGATTTTTCTCACGAATTGCAGCGAAGCATCCCGAACCTCCTCCCGCGTGACCGGCGGCTCGAAATTGAAGAGCGTCTTAATATTCCTGCACATTCCAAACCTCCTTGTGCCGTCCCTTTAGATGCTAGCGCATTCCGTATTCAAACAGAATTGCTCTCGGCGTGGCAATCCTGCATGCCGGCAATCACGAACGCTGGTGCGCTCGGAACATCCGCGCCTTGCTTTGCACTCGAAATCCGGCATATAAACCTGTCGTGGGCTTTAGGAGGTCGCGCTTATGAAGCGAGTCGCAGCGCTTTCGTTCGTCTTCACTTGTTTCGTTGCTTGTCTTATGGCGCAACAACAACAGTCGCCGCTGCCGGACCTGCCTGCCGATATTCCAAAGGATGCGCTCATTCGGATGGTGCTCACGGATGGCACTCCCTCTGGCCAGGACGTTATCTGGAAATCCTCCGACGGAACTATCCATGAGTTTTCGCAGTTCAATGACCGCGGACGCGGGCCCAAGATATACACCACCTATCGCCTCGACCCGCGCGGACTGATCGTTGCCGAAGAATCCCAAGGCGTGGATTACATGAAGAACCCGGTTGAGGAGCGTTTTTCAATCGCGTCCGGCGAAGCCTCTTGGAAAAACCAGGCGGAAGATGAGAAACAGGCGAATGCCGCCGGCAAGTTCTACATCGATCTTAACGGCGGAGCAGAATCGAGCGCCATTCTCGCGCGTGCACTGTTGAAAAATGGAGGCAAGCTACCCGTTCTTCCGAGCGGCGAAGCCAGCATCCGGAAAATGCAGTCCGTCCCAGTCGAGGACGGCAGACAAAAACGTACAGCAAGTTTGTACGAAATCACGGGCCTGGGTTTCACTCCCAACTATCTCTGGCTTGACGAAAATCAGCAATTCATGGCTAGCATTTCCGGATGGTTCGCCATGATCCAGCGCGGTTTCGAATCCGCCGTTCCAACCCTGCGTGAATCGCAACAACGCTCAGAGGAAGCGCGCTCCGCCGAACTGTCGTCAAAGTTGACGCATAAACCGTCCGGCGATCTCGTCGTCACCAACGTCACAGTCTTCGATTCGCAGGCGGGCACTCTGGTGCCAAACCAGCGCGTCACCGTTCACGGAGACCGCATCTTCGCCGTGGAGCCCGATCACGGGCAACCCACTCCAGCGACGTCGCAAACCATCAACGGCAAGGGCAAGATTCTTCTGCCAGGTCTGTGGGACATGCATGCGCACCTCGTCGCAGACACTGCGTTTCTAGACATAGCGACCGGAGTTACCATGGTTCGCGACTTGGGCAACCCCATTGATGATTTGACCAAGTTGCGCCATGAAATAGATGGTGGTTCCCAGATTGGGCCTCGGGTCATTCCTGCCGGGCTCATAGACGGCCCGGGTCCATACCAAGGTCCCATCAAAGTTCTTGCAGCTACTCCTGAAGAAGCTCGCCAGTGCGTGGATCGTTACGCGGACCTCGGGTATGTCCAGATAAAAATTTATAGCTCCATCAAGCCCGAATTGGTGCCTGTGATCGTGGAGGAAGCGCACAAGCGCGGGCTGCGCGTCAGCGGACACGTGCCCTCCGGAATGATTGCCGAACAATTCGTTCGCGCCGGCGTCGATGAAATCCAACATATGAATTTTATTTTTTTGAACTTTATGCCCGATGTAAAAGAAACGCGCACACCCGCTCGCTTCATTGAACCAGGAAAACGCGGCGGCGATCTGGACTTGAACTCCCAGGCGGTGAACGATTTTATTGCACTCTTGAAACAGCACCACACCGTTCTCGATCCAACCATGGGGGTCTGGGAGAACACTTATTTGGACCGGCCCGGACAAATCGGCAGGATCGACGCTGCTATTTTCGACCGTCTGCCGGTACAGGCTCAGCGCGGCTCAAAATCAGGAGGCGGCGCACTCGACGCCACCGATCCTGCCACCGACAAGCAGTACCGCGCCGCGTACGCCAACATGGTGCGCATGTTGAAAAAGCTGTACGACAGCGGCGTCCAGCTCGTCGCTGGCACCGACGCCGGAAGCGGGTACGCTTTCGATCGCGAACTTGAGATCTACAATGAGGCTGGAATTCCGGCAACAGAAGTGCTTCGCATGGCCACTTTCGAGGCCGCCACGGTTATGCACAAAGATCGCGACTTCGGTTCCATCACTGCCGGCAAATACGCCGACATGATCCTGGTTAACGGTGACCCCACACAAAACATCAGTGACATTCGGCACGTCGATACTGTAATCAAAAACGGCAACGTCTATCGGCCGTCCGAAATGTATCCCGCCTTCGGAATTCGCGCCGAGTAGCAGCTCCACCGCCAATCGGGACTAGATTTTGTAGTTTGCCACCTCCGGACCGACGGGATACGTTGGCTCAATGCGTTTCTGCTGAATTCTCGGAGCGCGATTCGACTCGGCGTATAATCCCGGCCATGCCATCCGCGCCACCTTCCATCGAACAAGCCTCGCGCGAAAAACGGCTGGCGGCGCTTGCCTCTATTGGCTCCGCGATCGTTCTTGTCACGCTGAAGATTTTTCTGGCTGTGCTTACCGGCAGCTTGGGAATTTTGTCCGAGGCATTGCATTCGATCCTGGATTTTGCGGCCGCGGTGATCACCTACCTTTCGGTGCGCGTCGCGGACAAGCCCGCCGATTCTGACCACCTTTACGGCCATGGCAAAGTGGAAAGCTTCTCCGCCTTCGTGGAGACCGCGCTCTTACTATTCACCGCGGTTTACATTATCTGGGAGGCGATACACCGGCTTGTGTTCCACACCGTCGAAATGCGCCCGAGCCTCACCGCCATTTTTGTTCTCGCGGCAGCCATGGGAATAGATTTCGTCCGTTCGCGCGCGCTCAATCGAGTGGCCAAAAAATATCCCAGCGAAGCGCTGGAAGCTGACGCGCTGCATTTCTCGACCGATGTCTGGAGCACTTTCGTAGTTATCCTGGGCATCACCGGCGCTCTGCTTGGAAAAAAGTTCGGCATCCCGTGGTTAAGCAAGCTGGACGCAGTTGCGGCTCTCGCTGTCGCCGGCGTGATCATATGGATCGGCTCGCGCCTCGGCAAACGCACCGCCGACGCGTTGCTCGATGTGGCCCCGCGAGGATTGCGCGAGCGCATCATCTACGCCGTGGATAAAACCGAAGGCGTCTTGCGCACGGAACGCGTCCGGGTGCGCCGCGCCGGTCAACGCTATTTCGTGGATGCCACCATTAGCGTTCCGCGCACCGCCAGCCTGGAGCAAGCCCACGCCGCCAGCGAAAGGGTGGAAAAACGCATCGGCCAGATCGTTCCGGCGGACGTACTGGTCCACGTGGAGCCGCGCGCCAGACAAAATGAGCATCCCTTTGAAACTATTCGCGCCATTGCGCAGCGCCGTGGCCTCGCTATCCATGAAATATCTGCAAACCATTACGACGGCCACCTCTTCATCGAACTCCATCTTGAAGTGGAAGAAGGCTCCAGTCTTCGCGAAGCCCACCGTCGCGCCACCGAACTCGAAAACGAAATACTGAAGACCGCTGAGCCAGGGGCGCGCGTCAACATTCACATCGAGCCGTTGGGCGTGAAAATTGGTGGCGCGGAAGAAATGAAAGAGCTTTCGCGCGCGGTTCAGGACTTCCTGAACTCGCTTCAATCGGAATATCACGAGCTAACCGATTGCCACGACGTGCGCGTGCGCAGCGCCGACCACAAGATTCTGGTCTCTTGCCATTGCGCCATGGATGGAAGCCTTCCCATCACCGAAGTTCACGACATCACTGCCGCGCTGGAAGACCGCGTAAAGGAACGGTTCCCACAAATTTTTCGCCTGACCATTCACCCCGAGCCGGTCGAGGAAGCTTAGCCGGACTTGCGCGCCGTGCCGGCGCGTGGGGCAAATACCTGTGCTGCCAGCGCAATCACAGCGGGAAAACATTCCAGCACGTAACGCGGTTCCGGCGTTTCAACAAACTTCGTGAAGAAGGCCGTTCGAATAACAATGAAGGCGATCAAAAATGCCACACCTGGCCGATGCCGCGCGATCCAAACTCCAGCCAGTGCCATCGCCAAATAAATAAAGTTCACAATCACCAGGGCAAGCGTCGCCAGAAAATCCGGTCGGTCATCCTCCCATTCCACCCTCATGGGCCACAAATGCCCGGAATAAGGGAGCAGCTCAATGCGCGGCGTAAACCACAAGGTGAGCGCGCGCAGAAACGGGATCTCGACATATGTACGCAGCGGACGGCGTGTGGTTCGCTCGCGCGCGATTTCTCGGAATTGTTCGTCGAGCTGTGGCCCCATAGTCAGTTCTTCGTTGTGTTGATCCAACAAGTCGGAAACTCGCTCGCGTTCTGCCGGCGAATCGAAAGCTGATGCGGGAATGTCATCCAGCGAAATCTCTTCCACATTGAGTTTCCACTGCGTCAGATACACATCGCGAAAATGCCAGAGCCAGGTATTGGTCCAAGCGTTGAATCCCAGCGGCGTGTATTCACCGGGCAACTCGCTGTAGCGCGGCGCCAGGAATTGCACGTCGTGCAACGTACGCCAGTTGCGCGCAGCCCATGGAACAAGCGGCAATATCACTCCGAATCCGAGCAACAATCCCGCTCGCAAAAGTTTCAGCCAGTCCACCGGACGCCACCACTTGATCGCCAGCACCAAACCCGCCGCAAAAAGCAGCAGAGGCGTCTCCGGACGCACCAACGTGCCAAATCCCACCACGAGTCCCGCCAGAAACCACGGGTTCAAAAGCCAGCTCGTAGGTCTCCGATCGCTAAAGGCACTGATTTTTTCGCCCAAGTCTGTTTCGAGCAGGATCAAAATCGCCAGCGTGGTGAGAAATATGGTCAACGTTTCGGTAAGCGCCACCGCGGCATAATTTGCAGTAAAAGGACAAAGTGCCGCCAGCCACAAGCCGGCCAGCGCGACCCGTCTGCGTGATATTTCCGGTGCAAGACGCGCCGCGATCAGCGCGATAAGAAAACACGTTGCTAAGTCGAGTACGGCTTGCGCCAGCATCACGGCGCGAGGGGAATTTCCAGCAAAGGCGAATACGGCCGCAAGAAATGCCGGATAGCCCGGGACGCGCATGTCCACCGGCGTGAGTTGACCGTTTACCGGAAATCCATACACTCCACGCTTCAGCCAATTCCAAGCCAATTCAATGTAGAATGGAGCATCGCCCGAGTCAGTGACAGGAAACTTCAGCACAAAAAACACTCGCAGGGCCAACCCAACTAATACAGCGAGGCCAGCATTTACGCGCATCTTAGTGTTGTGGGTAATTGACACCATCTCAATGGACGGCTAGCTTGGATTGTCCCGATGCCTGAACGCAAGCCCATTTTCTACGACCAGGAACGGCGCCGGTGGCGACGTACTCGCCGCGTGCTCGAAATCACGGGCGGATTCTTTACCATCGTTCTGGTTATTTTTCTAATCAACGTGGGCCGCAATCCGGAACTACCGGATATTTTGAAGGCCGATACCCATGCCGGTTTGCACGCCGTCCACACGCGTCTTCCGCTTCTAAAACCGAAACCCACTCGTGGACGCAAGCGCAAGATTGCCGCGCTCGGAAAAATTCCACAGAATTATGATCCGCTTCGCGCCGCGTTTTACGAGGAAGATGACGCCTCCAGCTTGGCCGCCCTGCAACTGCATTACAAAGACATAGACTTGCTGATTCCTGACGCGCTTCACGCGGCCTGGCCCGATGGCCACTTGGAAATTGACCGCAACACAAAACTCGACGCCTGGATGAAATCCATGCAGCCCACCGGGCTCGAGTTACCGGTCATGTCCATGGTCAACAACTACAACGGAAAAGACTGGGCCATAAATGACATGGCGGAGATGTTGGCGCATCCTGCAGCGCGCGATCGCCTCGCCAAAGAGCTCACCGATTTCGTGAAGTCGCAGCGCCAGCCCGGCTTGGTCGTGGATTTCGAGCAGGTCCCCAAATCCAGCATGCCAGACTTCAATCGCTTCGTTCACGATTTAGGTGAATCACTGCGCGCCTCGAATCTGAAATTGATGGTGGCACTCCCCGCAGCAGACTGGACCTACGACTACAAATATCTGGCAGCACAAAGCGACGCAATAATCTTCATGAACTACGATTTCCATTACTCGACTTCCGACCCTGGCCCGATCACGGCTCAAGATTGGTTTATCACCAACATACAGAACATCCTCAAACTGGTGCCCGCCGAAAAAATTGTGATGGGCATCGCGAATTATGGCTATGACTGGCAGGCGAAATCGAAGACAGTTCCGCATCCCGTCGCGCAACCAGTTACTTTTCAGCAGGCCATTGTTACCGCGGTGGAATCCGAAACAGACGTTGAGTTCGATTCCGATTCTTTAAATCCCCACTACTCGTATGAAGATGAAAAAAATAACGTGCACCAGGTGTGGATGCTGGATGCCCTCACCGCTTATAACGAATTGCGCGCCGCCGAACGCGCTGGTGTTCGCGGCACCGCTCTGTGGCGTTTGGGCATGGAAGATCCTTCCATTTGGTCCATATGGGATGCGACTCATCCCGACGATGCCATCCGCAGCAAAGTGCAGGATGTCCCGCCGGGTTATGACTTGATTCTCGAAGGCCAAGGCGACATCTGGCGCATTACCGCGACTCCACAGAGTGGACGGCGCGAAGTCGAATACGATTCCTCCACCGATCTTTTCACCGACGAAACCTTCAAGACCTATCCGCTTTCCTGGCGCATCGACCAAATGGGATACGCACTGCACAAAGTTGCGCTCACATTTGATGATGGTCCGGACCCCGCGTGGACCTCCAAGATTGTCGATATCCTGAACCAGAAGAAAGCGCCGGCAGCCTTCTTTGTTATCGGTGAAGCCGCCAATCAATATCCCGGAATCGTGAAACGTGAGTTCGACCTTGGAAATGAGGTTGGGAACCACACCTTCACGCATCCTGACTTTGAAAACGTTTCGAAATCCGCGCTTCAATTTGAGTTGAATCTTACTGAGCTGCTCTTGGAAAGTAACCTGGGAGTGAAAACTCTCCTTTTTCGGCCGCCGTTTGGCATCGACCACCAGCCAGAAACGGCCAGCGAAATCGCCATGCTCCCTGTTCCGCAATCCATGGGTTACATCATCGTGGGAGCGCAGATCGATCCTCACGATTGGGGTGAAGCAGAAGGCGGCGCGCCTCCGCCGGTCGATACGATTGTTCAGCGCGTAATGGCAGACACTCAGACGGGAAAGGGAAACATTATTTTAATGCACGATGGCGGCGGCGACCGCAGGAATACCGTTGCCGCCCTGCCGCAAATTATCGACGGCCTTCGCGCCAAGGGTTACGAATTCGTTTCGGTGGGGAGTCTGCTGGGCCAAACCCGCGCGCAAGTGATGCCGCCGCTAAGCCATCAGGAATGGCTTCTCGCCCGCGCCGATGCATTCGCCTTCGAAGCTTTCCGCTGGTTCCGCCTAGGCATTTCCTTCATTTTTATGACCGGTATTTTGTTGGTGAGCGGCCGCGCTCTCATCATCGGATTGCTTGCCTTGGCCGAAAAACTCAGGCCTTCGCCCGTGGATCATCCCGAGTACCAACCGGAAGTCACCGTTATGATTCCGGCATACAACGAGGAATCCGTCATCGTCGATACCGTGCGCTCGGCGCTCGCTTCTGTTTATCCGAAACTCGAGATCCTTGTAATTGACGACGGTTCTACCGATCGCACAGCGGAACTGGTGCGCGCCAATTTCGGACGCGACCCGCGCGTGCGATTGCTGCTGCAGCCAAATCGCGGCAAGCCCGCGGCTCTAAACCATGCCCTCTCGGAAGCCGTGGGTGAAATCGTTGTTTCCATCGACGCCGACACGATTGTGGATCCGGAAGCGATCCCGCGCCTGGTGCGGCATTTCGCCAATCCAAAAGTAGGCGCGGTGGCCGGAAACGTAAAGGTGATGAACCGCAACAAATGGCTGACGCGCTGGCAAGCTTTGGAATACATCACCAGCCAAAACCTTGAAAAGCGCGCGTTCGACCTGCTGAATTGCATTCCTGTGGTGCCCGGCGCGGCGGGAGCCTGGCGCACGGATTTGCTCCGCGCTAACAGCGGATTCTCCGGCGACACGGTGGCGGAAGACACCGACCTCACTCTTACTATCCGCCGGAACGGCTGGAAAATTCTCTACGACGAAGAAGCCATCGGGCGTACCGAAGTCCCCGATACTGTGGAAGCTCTGATTCGCCAACGGTTCCGCTGGACCTTTGGCACCTTGCAAGCCGTGTGGAAGCATCGCGACGCGGTAGGCAAGCCGCGCTATGGCACGCTTGGATGGATTGCTATTCCCAACATATTTTTATTTCAGATTATCCTTCCTTTAGTTTCACCCGTTATCGATCTGCTTTTTATACTCTCTATCGCGTTGTGGGGCTTGGCTCAACTTCGCATCGCACATTTGCCCCAGCTGTGGACGTTACAAGACGTCGAGCGTTCCTTGATTTTCTTCGCCATCTTCATGGTCATCGACTTGCTTACTTGCGTTGTCGCTTTCGCGCTGGAAAAAAATGAGGACTGGACGCTGCTGGCACCACTAATCCTCCAGCGCTTTTATTACCGGCAAATGATGTACGTTGTACTGTTCCGCGCGCTGAAAGAGGCGGTGCAAGGGCGCCCAGTCGGATGGCGCGGCGTGGAACCTCAAATGCCGGCGCCCGTCACCCAATCCTAACCCAATCTTAAAGGAAGCCCAGGTCAGCAGCCCTCGGCACCACGCCTTCCCGTTTCGAATCCATCCACTAACTGATCCTGAGCATGCAACTTTTGCGCGGAGGCCGGGTTGAAAGAAACGGAACCGCTACGGAGCGACTATGCAAATTGCCTGTATTGCAAAGGCTACTAGCGGAGTTTCGTTTGGAATTGACACTCTGGCGAAGCTCGGATTATAGTTTCCTCACTTATTACTGCCCTTGTA
>Ga0210388_10004125_pt1 | contig 11375 bp, 7 predicted proteins | sample IncBWC19OmetaG_FD_155485 | JGI IMG/M metagenome (GOLD analysis project Ga0210388, IMG submission 155485) | Forest soil microbial communities from Barre Woods Harvard Forest LTER site, Petersham, Massachusetts, United States - Inc-BW-C-19-O ...
CCGTCAATCCCCTTGGTGACTCTGAATCACGTCCCGCTGGAAGAGTTGCACGCTACGCTCGAACCCATGCACGTTCGCACGCACGCGGCTGGGAAATCTTCGCAGGTCGCGTTCGTCACGCCCTTTCGATTCTGCGTCGGCAAGTACTGGTATTCTGTGAGTGTTGCGTCAGGTTTGATGTAGCAAATCACAAATAGAAAGCGACGGCGCGGCGGAGTTTACTCAGGCTGAAAAGCAGAAGGCCCACCTTGCGGCGGGCCTTCGAGGGGAGAAAGCTCCACGGCCACTGCGCGGTGGGCGGCAGAACTCTTTCCTCGGTCGCAGTCTAGTACGAGGTGCGGAAATCAGTCAAGCAGGAAAGGGCACTTTTTGACCATTCGTTAAGATACTGAAAATAATAACCTTAGTCGCAAAAACGCAGCTTTTCCACCGGGTGGTCACTTCGGCGGTTTTCGCTCGATCCCGTAGAAGTCCTCTGAATTGATGGGTTTACTGCCCAGCCCTAACTGCAGCACTTGCATTGTGCTGCTGCGATCAAATACCTTATCCGGCAACAATCGCTTCACCACAATCCGAAACCCGCCAAATGCAATCCCTGAAATCAGCGCGAAGCAGCAGATAATGCCAGTGCCGATGATCGCTCCGACAATCATCGTAGTGATCGGCGGCTCTTTGAATTGAAATGTCGGCTCGTTCCAGGTGACTTCCGCTCCAGATTGAACCTGATCCAATAATTTATCTGCTTCGACCTGCGTCCGTGCGCCAAACACAATCGCCAGCAGCGTGATCGAGCGCTTGCCGAACACCGGAGAATCATTCCGCTCCCCATCGGCCGCGTTCACGTGATAAACCTGCTGCAGCTCGTTCAATTTTTTCTGCGCCGTCTGTGGAGTAGGGAAGTCCGCGATCAGCAAATTCAGCTCGCGTCCGTCCACGTGATATCTCGCGACCTCCGCTTCCGCCCCAGTCGAAAATCCCAGCCAATCATTCTGCGACACCGGGAAAAATTGGTTCAGCGTCACCGGTCCCAAAATGTATTTGTCGGAACGGTCAATGAACCCTTTCACCGGCAAATGTTCGGTAAGCGTCGGCAGAGGGCCTTGCTGTGCTTTGGGCGTAACGGCGCTTACCAAGCCATTTAGGTCCCCGGCATTTTTGAAGAGGTCACTGCCGTGAATATCGAGCACCAGGTTTCCCAGCAGCACCAGCGCTTCGTCGCGAGACATTACCGAATGTTCATTCGTTCCCGACCGCTCCATGTCCGGCGAGCGCAAGTATGAGTACAGCCCGTACGCTCCACTGGGATCCTTCATCCGGTATAGAGTCACTTCGATCGAGCCGTCTTTGTCGCGAGTGTAAGTCGCCGATTCACCAGCCACATACCCATACTCGCGCGCGGCAGCCTCCGTCGCGGGAGCCTTGAACCCGACGATAGGCGTAAGAGCGGTGCCGGCACTCCACCCGCCAAAAGAGTTCGGCAAAACGGCCTGCGCGGACGCAGGGATAGCCGCTAGAAGTACAAATACTAGAAGCAAAGGCATGGCGTGGCGCATAGTGTCCCTTTGTTAGACGCCACTATTCTACTTAGGGTTCCCGTCGGAAGCTACTGTGGCAGACCCGCCGCCCGAAGGACGGTTTGCGCTGACCAGCTTGGACTTATCGTAGGAAAGACTATTGAGGCTGTCGAGATAAGAAGCGATGCCGCGATACAGCCCGTCGGCGACCCGCTGCCGCTGGTCAGTCTTGCGCAGCAGCTTTTCGTCGCTGGGATTGCTGATGAACGAAATCTCCGAAAGCACAGAAGGCATGTTCGCGCCGATCAGCACCACAAAAGGAGCCTTCTTCACGCCGCGATTGCGCTCATCCTGGCTCACCAGCTGCAGCCGATGCGTCAGCGAATCCTGAATGTCGCTCGCGAGCTCCTTGGACTCTTCCACCTTTTCGTTGCGCGCGATTTTCTTGATGATGTCCTGCAAATCGTGCAGCGAAGACTGCGCCAGCGCGTTTTCGCGCGCCGCCACCGCCATGGATTCTTCCGAAGTGGCAAAGTTCAAATAATATGTTTCGATTCCGCGCGCTGCGGCGTCGTGGCTGGAATTGGCGTGCACCGAAATAAATAAATCCGCTTTCGCCTCGTTTGCTATCGCGGTGCGCTCTTCCAGCGGAACGAAGGTGTCGTCCTTGCGCGTGTAAATCACTTCCGCGCCGGGAAGTTTTTCCTCGATCTCGTGGCCCAGCCGCATCGCTACATCCAGGCACAGGTCTTTTTCCATCAGCCCGTGCGGCCCAATCGTTCCGGTGTCATGTCCACCGTGGCCCGGATCAATCACGATCCTGCTGATTTTCAGTCCCAGCGCCCGCGTCAGAGAGCGCTGCCCATCGCGAGTCGGTTTCGACTCCGGCGCCGGCCCAAGCGCGGCCGTCTTAGTGTTGTCCGGTTTCGATTTCCCCGCAGCAGGAGCAGCTGCGGCCGAGGCCCTGCTAGTAGCAGGCTTGCTTTCCGAGCTCACTGAAACTGTCTCACCGGCTACCGCGCGCGGCTTCGAATCAGTGTCATCGGATTCCGTCTTCGCGTACTTTGCCTCCGCGTTAGACGCCGCCGCTGCCGGAGTCGCCGCGTTCGCGACGTCAATTGCGGAAGAAGCAAGCGGCTTCGCGTGAACATCAATAACCAGCCGGTAGGGATTCGCCAGCAGGTAAGCGGAATAATCGCGCGCTCCGTTCACATCCAGCACCAGCCGCACCACACCGTCCTTATTCTGCCCCAAACGCAAGGACTTCAGCAGCCCGTCCTTCACATCCCAGTTTTTCTTGGCAATGTCCGGCGTAAGCTTCGCTCGGTGCAAATCGAAATAAACGCGGTCCGGCGCCGCAATTCGCGCTGCATTGAATGCAATCGTGTCGTCCAAAGTCACGATAATCCGTGCCGCAGTCTCCGAGTTCCAAATCTTGACGTCCCGCACGCGCGGCGTCCCGGTCTCGCTCTCGTGCTGCTCCACCGCCTTGCCTTTCAACTCCGGCAAAGCATCCGTCGCGGCAGCAGCCTGCAATTTAGCTTGGGCCTGGAGCTTCGCCTGAGCTTGTGCCTGCGCTTGCGCCGCGGCTTGAGCCTGCGCCTGCGCCTGCGCTAAAGCTTGCGCTTTGGCTTGTGCTTGGGCCTTTTCGCGCGTATCCGCAATATCCTTCAACGCCACGCGCGCATCGCTCGCCAGATCAGATTTCGGGTAGCGCTTTATGTAATCTTTCAGCGTCGCTTCAGCCACATCAGGCTGGTGCAGCCCATCTTTTTGCACCAGGCCAATCGCATACAGCGCCTGCTGGCGATAGCGGCTGCCCGGATACTGCTTCAGCAAAAAATTGTAAGAATCAATCGCGGCTTGAAAATACTTGGAGTCAAACAATCTCCCCATTTCTTCGTACAGCTCCGCTTCCGCAATCAACGAAGGCGTCACTTCTTCAGCCTGCGCCGAAATCAGATAAACCTTGTGGTAAGCGGAAACAGCCGCGCGGTAATCCACAAGAGACCGTTCCTTCTGCGGAGTGCCTTCCAGAGTAGTACGCATCCGCACCGCGCGCTCAAACTGTTCGCGGGCGTCCATCTTGTGGTCGGTTCGTGCGAACGAACAAAGGGGAACGGCTAGCGCCAGGGCTAGGAGGAGCCATCGGGCCGGCAATATTCTAACGGATACCACGTGCGTCATTCGTTCGTGAAAATTACCCGGCCATTCGAGTCCACTTCTTTTCGCACTGGATTTCTTGGCGGAGTCCAGAGCGTCGAATCGCGGCCCGAGCCGGGGCGAAAGTATGCGTCTTGCACCTTATGTACGTACCGTTGCGTTTCATAATACGGTGGAACGCCTCTGTTGGCATCCACGGCGTGCTCGCCGGCATTGTAGGCCGCGAGCGTTTTGTCCAAGTCGCCGTTGTAACGATCCAGCAGAGATTTCAGGTACGTCGTCCCGCCTTCCACGTTCTGCGCGGGATCGAAGGGATTGCCGACGCCAAAGCGTTGTGCCGTCCCAGGGATCAACTGCATCAACCCCACGGCGCCCTTGCGAGACACCGCTTGCGGATTCCATCCGGATTCCGTGCTGATTACGGCTTTCACCAGCGCGGGATCCACCTGATGACGCGCAGCTGCATCGCGAACAATGCGATCCAGCCGTCCGTCATTGGCACCGAGTGCTTCCGCCGCAGAACCGGTCGAAATCCCAGATCGGGAATGCGACGCGCCGAACGCAGAACTGCCCGTTGCAGAACTGATAGTACTCCCACGGCGGCCGTTCGGGGAATCCTCATTCACGAAGACGAGCTTGCCGTGCTCGTCCACCTGGGTTGCAATCTGGGCGCGCAACGGCGTGGAAAGCGCGAACAGCGCGCCCGCGGCCAGCACTGCAACTGGGATGCAGTTTCTGTTCATAGTTCTGCTTTTCGCCGGCGCTTTTTCAGGGCGTCGGCGCACTACCCTGCAGCGAGCCTCGGGGAAGGCAGAGCGCTTTGCTTCCGACCACAAACGAAAGACACACATACGGCGAAGAAGGAGGCTTCTCCGTCGTAAGCATCTGGCACAGCAGCAATTATAGCAATCGGTCGAGTAGGGGGTAAACCTGGTCAAGGGCGTTTTGTATGCCCGATGTGTCTTTACCGCCAGCCTCCGCCAAATCGGGACGGCCGCCGCCAGAACCGCCCACCAGCTTGGCCAGCTCCTGGACGATTTTGCCCGCGTGAAGCTTCGGAATGAGGTCCTTGGTAACTGCTGTAATTAGAGCGACTTTGCCGTCATCGGCCGAGGCTAGGACAACTACACCGGATCCCAGCTTCTGGCGCAATGCGTCCACCAATTGCCGCAGGGCGTCGCGGTCGTATCCGTTCACTTGAGCGGCAATCAGGCGAACGTTTTTCACCGTGCGAGCCTGTTCCACCAAATCGCCCGCCAGCGAGCCTGCCGCTTTGCGTTTCAGGGCCTCCAGCTGCTTTTCCAGTTGCTTGGTGGATTCAAATTGGCGTTCCAGCGCCGCGATTATTTCGTCCTCGCCCGCATTCAGCATTCCCGCGACGGCGCGCAGCGTCGCGAGCGACTTTTGATATTCGGCGAGAGCGCGATCGCCGGAAATCGCTTCGACGCGTCGCACGCCCGCGGCCACGGATTGCTCCCCGATGATTTTGAAAACGCCGATGTCGCCGGTGCGCACCACGTGCGTCCCGCCGCAAAGCTCCTTACTGTAGAAACCCCGCGGCGCGGTGGCGTCCGGGATGGTTACGACGCGGACATTCGCTTCCGGATACTTGTCGCCAAAGAATGCCAGCGCGCCGGACGAGAGCGCGTCGTCAATGTTCATGATGTCCGTGCGCATTTCCAGATTTTTGCGGATTTCTTCGTTCACTTGCTGCTCGATTTCGCCAAGTTCGCTCGGATCCACTTGCGCGAAATGCGAAAAATCAAATCTTAGATGATCGGGCGCCACCAGCGAGCCGGCCTGCTTCACGTGTGTGCCCAGGATGTTGCGCAAAGCAGCGTTCAGCAGGTGAGTGGCCGTGTGGTTGCGCATATCGCGCACGCGCCGTTCGGGATCCGCGATGGTCGCGACGTGATCGCCTACGTGCAGGTCTTCTTTTGCGACGATGCGGTGCGCGATCAGCCCGGTGACGGGGTAGTACGCTCCGCGCACTTCAGCAACTTCCAGCGCCCCGGAATTATCGTAGAAGCCGCCGATGTCGGCGACTTGGCCGCCCGACTCGGAGTAGATTGACGTGCGGTCGAGCACCACTTCGGCTTCGGTGCCGGCCTTGATTTCGTTCACCGCGCCGTCTTTGGTGACGATAGCTTGAATGCGTGCGTCGCGCGCCTTCGTGCCGTGGTAAAAATCCTGCTCGGTCTTGTTCGTCTGCGCGAGCTTCGAATAGACGGGATTCGCCGCGTCCTTGTGCGCACCTTTCCAAGAGGCGCGAGCGCGCGTGCGTTGTTGTTCCATGGCACGATCGAATCCGGCCCAATCGACTTGAACACCGGCATCGTGAGTTACGTCTTCAATGAAATCACGTGACAACCCGAAAGTGTCATAGAGAGAAAACGCCCTGTCCCCCGTCAATGTCAGCTTGTCTCCGAACACTTCACCCACGAGGTCGGATACTGCCCGTACAGCTTTACTTGCAGCCCCCGGAGCCGCCTTTTCAAGTTCGGCGGATACTCTTTGAGCCCGAGACCAGTGCCCGGCGAAGAGGGGACCAGCGTGTCGACCGTATGCGTCACTGGCCTCTCTCAGTAGATGTTCATCGAGCTTCTTTAGGCCAGTGTCCACCGTAAGGCCGAAGCGTTTTTCCTCTTCGTCAAGGACGCGAGTGATGCGAGCCGCATGCTGTTCCAGCTCAGGGTATGCATCGGTCATTTCGGTGCGAACGCCTGCCGACACGACCGACAAGAATGGCGTGCGAGCGTTGAGATCGTTGGCATGCACCAGTGCACGTCGGATCATCTTGCGCAAGACATAGCCACGCCCTTCATTCGAAGGGATTACTCCGTCAGATATCAGAAATGTCGCGGCACGGGAGTGGTCGGCTATGATTCGAAACGACGGTCGGTAATCAGTCGTCTCAATGACTCCTTCGATCTGCTTTTCGACAACGTCGTCGGGCAACCCGACTAGCTCACTCGCTCGTTTTATGAGCGGTTGGAAGAGATCCGTCTCGTAGTTACTGATGACGTGTTCGAGGACTGCGGTGGTGCGTTCAAGGCCCATTCCGGTGTCCACGGACGGTTTCGGCAGGGGATTGAGGTTGCCGGAAGCATCGCGATTGAACTGCATGAAGACGAGGTTCCAGATTTCAACGTAGCGGCCGCAGTCGCACGGAAACGTGCAGTTTCCCGCTGCGCAACCTGGCGTTCGCGGATCGTCAACGGCTGCGACGCCCATATCGTAGAAAATCTCGCTGCACGGGCCGCAGGGGCCGGTGTCGCCCATGGCCCAGAAATTGTCTTTCAGGCCGGGGATCGCAAAAACTCGATCTTTTGGAGCGCCTGCCTGGAGCCAGAAGTCAGCTGCCTCGTTATCGGTGCCGAGCGTGTTGCCGGGCGCAACTTCCGCGCCGCCGAAAACGGTGAAATAGAGTTTTTCCAGCGGAATGCCGTACCAATCCGGCGAAGTGATCAGCTCCATCGCAAACGCAATCGCATCCTTCTTGAAATAATCGCCGAAGGAAAAATTTCCCAGCATCTCGAAGAAAGTGTGATGGCGGTTGGTGAAGCCGACGTTTTCCAGATCGTTGTGCTTGCCGCCGGCACGCACGCATTTCTGGCACGTGGTGGCGCGGTTGTAATCGCGCTTTTCCAGGCCCAGGAAGACGTCCTTGAACTGGTTCATCCCGGCATTGGTGAAAAGCAGCGTCGGGTCGTTCGTTGGGACGAGCGAAGAGCTGCGCACCACGCGATGCCCGCGCTCTGCGAAGAATTTCAGGAATGTGCTGCGAACTTCGTTGCCGGTCCACTGCTTGGTCGTCAAGGATGCCCTCTGTCGAAACGCTTCATTATCGCAGAGGGTCACAGCGCTCGCAACGCCGCGCGCCGCCACGAAACGCATCAGGGGAAAGGACAGCTGTCCTAATTCCTAATCGCAAAAAGGTACAGGTGGGAAACTTTTTCGGCCAGCTTGTACTGATTCTGTCCCGCCGCTCAGCTGCTTTCGCATCTCTTCAGTGTTAATTTCCAACGGAAACCAAAAAATGAAACCGCACACACAATCGCACGATTTACTCAAGCGCCCAACGCCGTTGCAGTCTGCCCCGCTCGGCCTCCCCACTGTTCACGGGTCGCGAGCCACGCGCCGCGATCCACGGCCCACAAATCACCAATCTCAATTCAGTCATCACTCGTCACGTGTCACTCGATACTGTCGTTTTCTAATCGCTAGTCCAGTATTAAAAATCGATCTAACTCGTTCACAACAAACAAGAAAACTTTTTCTAATCGCTAGTTTTTTCGCACTTTCGGGCCTGCGCCACATCGTCACAGGCAGACTACGGGCGGCTCTGAGAGCCGCCCCTACGGTCTGCGACGAAGGTAACGCGGTCACGCGCTGGGGCGCTGCCCTAGTTTTCTGGCGCGGCTTGTTTCTTGGCTTTGGCTGCGGCTTCGGCTGCTGCAGTCCATGGCGGGACGACGCCGTTCATGCGGGCGTAGGCGATGGATTGGCCGAGGTGTTCGTGCGCGTGGGTGACGAGAATGTAGATCACGTCGCCGTAGTTGGCGTCGGGACCGAGCTTGGGCAGCGGCTTATTGAAATCGGCGTTGGTCATCGCTTCGATAGCGGCGTGGGCGCTGGCGAAAGATTTATTGAGCGCTTCAATGATCTGGGCCTTGTCGGTGGTGGACTTTTCGAAAGTTTTCGGATCGAAGCCGGCCGGGAGCGGCGTGCCCATCAAGTTCGGAATATTGTAATTCGCATTAGCGATGTGCAGGAAGACCTCGCCGATGGAGCGAACGCCTTCAGCGGGACGCCAGCCGTATTTGTCGGCGGGGACGGCAGTGGCCAGGTCCACGAATTTCTGGTGCATTGCGTCGAGGTCCTGCAGGGATTGCGGTTTCATGTCGTAGCTGGGAGGAGTCGTGTCCTTCGCTTGCGCGGCGGGAGCGGACTGTGCAGCCGGACCAGAAAACGCAAACGAGCGGGACGCGCTGGCGCTGAGCAGCAGGGCCAGGGCCGTTGCAGATATTAAGAGTTTCTTCATCTGTGGTTCTCCTTTAGAAACGGATGCTGCGAATTTAGTCGTGCGCCCCGCGGAGCAGCACACTGTCCGAAATCGGCAAAGCTTGTGGCGCAGTGTCCGGAGTCGAGATGACGCCGCCGGATTATGGATTGCGCGTTTGGCCACGCTCCAATTTCTGGGAGTCTGCAGTGAAATTTAGCTTCATGAACATCCCCGTGGGTTGCTGTGGGGCTTAGACGGAGGAGGGCGGGAAAAATCTCACGATCGCGGCGATTTTTTTCGGCGGGCGGCGGCGCCGCGAATCATAGCTCGGAGAGTTCAGAGTCAGAGGCGTCGGGAAGTTCGGGGAGGTCGCCGTGCGTGATTCCTTTTAGTTCGGCGCGGATTGTGTCGGAGGAGAAGCCGGCGCCTAGAAGATTGCGGTAGAGGGAGGCGATTTTCTTTTGATCGAGCGGACCACGGAGATGGGCGAGGCGGCGAGTGAGGCGCGCGCGGACCAGGCTCGCTTCGTCCGTTTCGGCAAAGACGGAGTCCACGGCGGATTCGATGTAGCGGTCGGGGACGCCGCGGGCGCGTAGTTCGCGGGCGATGCGGAAACGTCCCTGCCGGCGCAGCTTGGCATGTTGCGCGGCGTAGTTCAGCGCGAACTTGGCGTCGTCGAGATAGTTGAGTTCGCGGAGACGGGCGATTACGGCAGGGATCAGATCTTTATTTTCGGCGCGGCGCTCAAGGTGCTTTTTCATTTCGGAGACGGAGTGCGGACGGCGCATCAGGGCGCGTTGCGCGGACATGTAGAGCTGAGTTTCGGTGAGCAGCTTGCGGGTGGGAGGACTGGAGCGCATCAGTTGAGGATAGTGCAGTAGGTAGAGGAAGTATAGGAGGTGCGGGCACGGCATGCCGTGCCCTTACGGAAAATTAGCGGCGCGAGGAGTTGGTGTTGTCGAATTCGGACATGGCTCGTTCCATGTCTTCGCGGGCGGAATCGGCGCTGGAGCGGATGCCCTGGACGCGCAGACGGAAGTCGTCCGGGTTGGAGGCGCGCAGAATCGCTTCTTCGAATGTGATCAGGTTGCGCGAGTAGAGATCGAAGAGCGATTGATCGAAAGTTTGCATGCCGTACTGGCTGACGCCGGCGGCGATAGCGTCGCGGATCATACGCGTCTTATCTGGGTTGATGATGCAGTCGCGAATGTATCCGGTGGTGATCATGACTTCGACGGCCGGGACGCGGCCGCTGCCATCGGCTTTGCGCACCAGGCGCTGGCTGATGACGGCCTTCAGTGTGCCGGCAAGCTGCAGGCGAATTTGTTTTTGCTCGGGCGGTGGAAAGACGGCGATGATGCGCTGAATGGTTTCCGTCGCGTCCAAAGTGTGCAGTGTGGACAAAACCAAGTGGCCCGTTTCGGCTGCGAGAATGGCGGTGGAGATGGTTTCAAGGTCGCGCATTTCGCCGACCAGGACGACGTCTGGGTCTTGGCGAAGTGCGGCGCGCAACGCGGTGGAGAACGATGCGGTGTCCACTTCTACTTCGCGCTGGTTGATGAAACCTTTTTTATCGCGGTGCAGATATTCGATCGGGTCTTCGATGGTGATGATGTGCTCGGAGCGCAGCGAATTGATGCGGTCAATCATCGCGGCGAGCGTGGTGGATTTTCCGGAACCGGTGGTGCCGGTGGTGAGAATCAAGCCGCGCTGCTCTTCGCAAACGGTGGAGAGAATGCGCGGCAGCTCGAGTTCTTCGATCGTGCGAATTTTTGTGGGAATCACGCGGAGGACCATGCCGACGTTGCCGCGTTGCTGGAAAACGTTGACGCGGAAGCGTCCGAGGCCGGCGACGCCGTAAGCCATGTCGAGTTCAGCGGTTTCCTTGAACTTTTGCTTCTGGCGATTGGTCATCATGCTGAAGGCCATGGAGAGCATTTCTTCAGGCGTGATGCGCGGCACGTCGCTGAGCGGGTTCAGGATGCCGTCAACGCGAAGATAGGGGTGGTTGCCGACTTTCAGGTGCAAGTCGGAGGCGCGGCTTTCGACAGCGCGGCGCAGCAGATCGTCAATATTGATGGCCATTTATCGTCCTGGGCTCCGAGGAGCGTCGTCTAGTCAAACTAGCATGGATTGTGGAGGTGGCAAGGAGAGCAGGTTGGGTATGGTGCGAAATGGACAACCTGAACGTTGGGACAGGTGGGGTAAGAGCTTGGCGAAAATGGAAAAGAGAAAATGGAAAATTGGGTTCGTTCAGAATGACAGCGCTTCGCTGGGAGCGCGTTTAGATTGGGGGTTGGTCGGAGAGGAAAATGCGGTCGTAGATTACGCCGGCCAGGACGCCGCCCAACAGGGGGCCGACCCAGTAAACGCCGTGGTTGGTCCAATGATTGCGCGTTACGAGGGCGGGGCCGAAAGCGCGGGCGGGGTTGACGGCGGCGCCGGTGAAGGGGAGGCCGCAGAGGGCGTCAACAGTTACGGCGAGGCCGATGGCCAGGCCGGCCACTTTGTGGAAGGCGCCCTTGGCGTCAACGTTGGTGGCGAAGAAAACGAAGACCAGAAAGAACGTCATCACGCCTTCCAGCAGCATGCCATGCAGGCGCGTGAAATCTGGCGCGAGCGTAGGAGTGATGGAGCCGAGAGCTTCGGGGCGCCAACTGGAATCGGGGATGATGACGACGAGTGCGTACGCG
>Ga0210388_10004126_pt1 | contig 11375 bp, 8 predicted proteins | sample IncBWC19OmetaG_FD_155485 | JGI IMG/M metagenome (GOLD analysis project Ga0210388, IMG submission 155485) | Forest soil microbial communities from Barre Woods Harvard Forest LTER site, Petersham, Massachusetts, United States - Inc-BW-C-19-O ...
CTGGCCTATTGCGGATAAGTCGTTTGATTTCGCAGTCTGCTCGCACCTGCTGGAGGACATTCGCGACCCGATATGGGTTTGCTCGGAACTGCGGCGGATCGCCAAGGCCGGCTACATTGAGTCGCCTTCTCGGGTGGTCGAGCAATCAAAAGGCGTGGAGAATCCGCGCCACGCGGGCTTTTACCACCACCGATGGCTCATCACCCGAAGCCAGAAGGGACTGGAGTTCCGGCACAAGCCTCACGTCTTACATTCCGTGAAGGATGCCATCGTTGCCCATTTGACGCCGGGCCGACGGATCAACTCCGAACACGCCATCGTAACCTTGGATTGGGCCAATGACTTCGATGCCGTGGAGGTGCTTGAGTTTGACGAAAGAAAAGTGATCGAGGAGTTGTGCGAATTCGCTGCGGAAGCCCGGCGCTTGCCAAATCTGACGGTGAAAATACCTGCTCCGATGCTGCAATCCATTAAGCGTCGAATTTTCTACTACCGTCTCTGGCTCGGACAAGCAGGATAACGTCGGTAAAAGTCATGAACCGGGAAACGGTCAGCGTCGTCATTCCTTACTATCGAGCGAGCCAGACGATCGCCCGGGCAGTGGAGAGCGCATTGGCACAGACGGTTCGGCCCCTGGAAATCATCATTGTTGACGACGGATGTCCAGAAGATGCGGAGGCCGCAACCAGACAGTTTGGTTCTTCCGTGACGCTGATCCGAAAGCCCAACGGCGGCACTGCGAGTGCTCGGAATCTGGGGATTGAGCATGTGCAGGGTGAGTGGATCGCTTTTCTTGACGCCGACGATTACTGGGAACGATCCAAACTCGAGTACCAGCTTTCGTTTTCTGAAGGCGTTGGAATTGTAGGCGGCGCGTGGTTTACGGAAGCCCCTGGCGAGCCTCGACGCGTAGCGAAGATCCTCGATCCTGATTTTTTCGGCAGAGCGTTCAAGCCCCGCGAATCAGAAGTGTTCCAGGTGGCCATGAACATGTGGACGAGTGTTTTGCTGATACGGCGAAAGGCCTTGGGCGATCTACGATTCGTTTCCGGATTGGAACCTGCGGAAGACCGTGACCTGTGGATCAGGCTGGCTGCAACAACGGCCGTATACCTCGTGCGTGAGCCACTCGCCACCTACACTCAATTGCCGGATTCCCTTTCCAACAGCGACTCCGACCGAAACGGCGTGAGTATGCTGAAGGTCATACATCGCCACGCTGGGCTGCTCGGAGCGAAGGGAGTTCGTGAACAAGAAACGATCATCTACCGTCGTTGGGCCGGCAGTCACCTTGCGCGAGGAAAACCGCGGTCCGCGATAAGCCCGGCAGCGCGGAGACTGGCGATACAGCCCGTATCTTTCCAGGCGTGGTGGATCCTGTTTAAATCACTGGCCAGATCGATATTGTCCTAGTTCCCCGCGGCGTCATTCGGTCGACCGCGAAACGTTTCTCACTTCAACGTCAACTTAGCTGCGCTGAGCAATCTTGTCGCCGGACGAGGTATGCATCTCGTCATTCTCTTCATAACGTCGCATCGACTCCCTGAGGTGCGCTCATGCTTTCGGCGGAGATCCTTGTCTCATCGAGGGTTGGACTAGCCGTTGGCCGCGGTCAAGTTTGGCAGTGGCGCCAGCGTTGGGTGCCGAGTGGTTTTGCAAGTGGCGCTTTTTGTTCGCCAAGGTCAACTCGAAGAGGGATTCGTATTGATGCCAGGTCTCTCGGATACTGAACCTTTGCGCCCAACGTGCGGCGACTCTTCCTTGGGTGGAAAGATCACGGCGGCTGGCCGCTCGGAGGATTTCCCTGGCCAGAGATTCCGGTTGACCTGGAGTACAGTACCCCGCAACGACGCTCTCAGGTGCCAGCTCTGTCAACCCGGGCAGCCGGGTCGAAACGACTGGGAGACCGGCCGCCATGGCTTCCATCAGAGAAATTGGCAGGCCTTCCGAAATGGAAGAAAGGACGAAGAGATCGAGAGTGGAAAGAAAGCCGGGGACATCGAGACCGACGCCATGGAGGAAGACACGATTTGTAAGCCCTAGAGTTGCTGCGATTTGCGAGAGTGCGATGCGGCATGGGCCGTCGCCGAGGATGTGCAGTTCGGCTAAGGGCATTGCCGCACTGACGATGGCAAAGGCCCGAATCAGGGTGACGTGGTCTTTGGCAGGCACGAGTCGTCCGACCGTGCCAATACGAAATGTGGGCCGAGCCGCGGAAGGGTGTGCGGGGCGGGATGTGAATTTGTCAAGGTCGATGCCATTGTAGATGACCGAGGTGCGGCGAGTGGTGAGTCGATCTCTCGCAACATAAAATTCGCGAACCGCTTCCGAGATGAAGACAAGGGCATCCGTCCAGCGAAGAGCTTGTCGCCAGATGCGTTCGCAATGGGGGTCCCAATTGTTATTACCGCCGTGACGAGTGTTAACGACAACGGGGACGCGGGAGAAGAAAGCGGCTGCAATAGCGTAATGAAGCACAAGCGCGTTGTGAGCGTGAAGCACATCTGGTCGATCCACTCGTAGCCTCAAAACCAGGTCGCGGATCAAGCGTGGAGAGAAACCTGTGGCCTTTCCGAACGAATGCACCGGGACGTTTGCGGCTTCGGCTTCGGGCGCAAATTGGCCTGGATGGCTTGTGCAATAAATAGAAGGCTCGTGGCCTTCGGCTATTTGCTGACGCGCCAGGTCGACAGCAAGACGCTCCAGTCCGCCTAGTTCGAGACTCGGGAGGATTTGGATAATCTTCATTCGGGTGAGCCGTGCGAAAGCAAGGCCAGCGGTTGGAACCTAATACGGTGAATCGCCTTCTGTGTAATACCAACTGTCTGCGACGGCGGCTGCCGTGGACGAACGCGGCTCGTATGTGAAGAGAGTCTTACAATGTTCGTGGTGATTCTTATTAGTGCGCTTGCCAGGCGGCACAGCCGACCGCCGGGAGAAACCATGGCGGAGAAGATTGGCTGCAAGAATGCCGTTGGAACAACTGAGCGACAGGGCGGAGAGTCCACATCCCCAAGCGATGGCCGTCCAAGATGACAGCAGACAATCGAGATCTTCGGGACCGCCTGATGCGAGGAAGTCGGCGCAAACCGCGGAATGGTCTTCCACGTAGTAGATCAAGTAGCCCAATAGTCTCGACTTATCCTCTGTGAGAAGGCCCAAGATCTTGTACTGGCGCAGTGGGCATTCTTGATATCGCCACTTCAGAAAGCGTCGGTCGCGAATGGTCACGGCCCATTGTTCGGACGCAATCTGATTCCAGAGTTCATCAAATCGTTCGTCGAAAGAGGGCAATACTTGAGTGAGCCTTCTGCTCCGCTGCCTTCCGAACATTTGTAGGGCGGCGAATCCCTGGTCGGCTATCCTCCCGATAAATGGAACGATAGCCTTCAACTTTCCGGACTTCTCCAGGTATTGCGAAATCCGCAGGACCTTTGCGTAACGATGTACGCGACAGAATTCATGGTACCCAACATATTTCATGACCGCGGAGCCAGCAGAATTCGGCACACCGTAAACAACTTGAACTCCACCATGCGAGGAAATGAGCATCGCCCGCTGAAGCTGGAGGGCAGGCTGAAGAAAGCGGTGTTCCTTGTTCACAGCGAGGTCGCATGCCACTCCAGCGGTGGCTACCGTGCCGTTAAGCTTGAGCGGACGCATACCCAGGGAGGTAGTACCTACGGGCTGGCCGTTCGATTCCAGGATCCAACTTTGACCTAGCCCGAACGGGTTATTTAGGAAATGCCAGTCATACTTATCCTCGAGATGGACGGTGTCAGCGAGGTTGTGCTGCCACAAGTCGAGAATGACTTGCTTGTCTTTCACGAGATCAGCGGGAACTACCGAGTATTCAGACATGATGGATATTCGGTTCGCTTATGGCAGGCGAACAGGCGCGCCGCGAAGCTTGAAAGGCTCCGCAGGTCCGGCGTACTTAAGAATCTGTGCTTGAAGCTGGCGAGAATTTCGCGTCGCGTCGAACATTTGCTCGACGCGCAATCTGGCGCGTAGGCCGAATTCCCGGCGGAGCGATTCATTCTCAAGAAGTGTTAAAACTGATTCTGCTATCGCGTTGGTATCGCCGGGGGGAACCACGAACCCGGTGACGCCGTTGACAACCGCATCTGGCATGCCGCCGTTTTCCGAGACAACGGCAGGAATTCCGACAGCCATTGCCTCGAGGCAGGTGCGTGCAAGGCCTTCCGTAAAGGTGGTGGGGCAATGGACGAAGATATCGACGCAATTCATGATGGAGGGGATGTCGTCGCGCCAACCCGTGAAGATCACGCGTTCGTCCAAATCAAGGGCGTGCACGAGACGAATGAGTTCGCAGGTCAGTGCGCCGCCATCTGGACCTTCGCCACCGACGAGCAGGAAAACGACGTTTGAGTATCGCCGGATGACCGCGGCTGCCATTTCGATAAACTCCGGCAGGCCCTTGCCGATTTCGACTCGCGTGATCGCGGCGACTATCTTCCTTCCATCTGATATTCCCAGAGCTGCGCGCATAGAGCTACTGGGCGGCAGCGATGAGAACCTCTGCAAGTCCAGGCCTTCGTAAATATTGATGACCATCCTTGTGCCGGGGGTATTTCTCTGATCGGCCTCGGTGGCTTTCGAAATGCTCACAAAAAGATCGACGCAAGGATTCAAAAACCATTTGAGCTTTCTGGCTTCGCCGATCCCGCCGGCTTTGCGACAGATGCAGGGCTTGCCAGCCAGTTTGGCAGCGACGACACCGGGGACGTGAAAGTGAACGTCCTGATTCAGCACGACGACATCGATCGACTCGCGTTTGATAAATCTCCACAGCCGCCATGTAAGCGGCAATTGAACGCGGAAGAGCCGGGAGAGAATTTTGGCAGCAGTTCTCACTTTGCGCAGGCGTTTCAGACTTCTGTCAAACAGCGCTGAAAATCGGGCGGAGTTTTTCTGGGCTATAGCCTGCTTGCGATTGAAAAAGACGACTGGATACCCCAGGCGTTGGATCTCCTCAACAGTTTTGCTCGGATTCTGGGAATAGAATCCAACGATGACGTGTGCCGTCGAGTGGTCCACATGAAGCAGTAAGTCTCGGATGAAATTTACCGAGCCGCCGGGTCCTGAGCCGCTCTCGAGGAGGAGAACACGAACGGGATGTGAAGCGCACGATTCAAACTCGGGCGTCATTTGGCACCTCTGGTATCGCTTCACAAAGCAAAGGCATGCGATGGAGATAACGCGTCGCATTGCGGGTGGCGTCGATAACACGATAGACGCGGGCGACCTGATCGGTGCTCAGTTCGATCAGGGGCGCGACTTCTTCGGATTGGAGACCGTGGTTCTTCGCATACAGACAAAGATCCATGCGGTCGTAGGGTAGGGGGAAATAAAACTCCTCCTGCGATTGGTCCAACGGATAAGTGTCGGTTGTCGGAGGACGCTTCTGGATCTCATTTGGTATGCCGAGGTATGCAGCCAACTGATAGACCTGAGTTTTGTAAAGGTGCGCGATCGGCTTCAGATCGGCCGCGCCGTCGCCATTCTTGACAAAAAAACCCTGGTCGTACTCTAGGCGATTCGGAGTGCCGGCGACGGCCAAGTTGAAGAGGTCAGCGTAGTAATACTCCATCATCTTGCGCGTGCGCTGTTTGAAATTGGTGGCCGCCATTACACCGAGATAGGACTCCAAGGTGAGTCTGGCTTTGGTGCGCTCACCCGTGGGCGATTCGACGACGACAGAAAAAATCGGATATGCGCTGGTGTTCAACTGGTCGGGCAGGACGATTTTGCACTTATAGCCCTCCTTGTATTCCGGTATGACTTTGCGAATGGCCTCGTCGCGGCGCTGGTAACATCCGGCCGCGGTGAGAATGCCGCCAATGTTTTCCACGTATGTTCGAAGGCCGAGCGATTGCGCGAGCAGATTCGCAAAGTGGAGGCTGTCCGGCGACGAATCGTCCTCTGGCAGCATAAGACCGAGAACGCGAGCACTTCCAAGCGCCCTAAAACACAGAGCCGCAACGACGCTACTGTCGATTCCACCGGAAATGGCAACGATCACACCTCTCCGGTTCAATTGTTGAAGAACGATCTCGCTGATCTTGCTCTCAATGCTGGCCGAGACAGCGGCGGCATCGATCTTTAGCACGTCAGCCAAGCATACACCGCTAGCACTCGTCATCGTTGCTTCTCAGAGGGACCAGCGGTGCGGACAAGTGGGCCAGCGCCAGTTCCCTTTTGTCGATCTTGCCGTTTGCGATCTTTGGAAACTCGCCCTGAAAGTCGACAAACTTGGGGACCATGAAATTTTCCAGGTTGAGCGAGCACCAATGGATGACTTGTTCTGCTGTACGATGTACGCCGACTTGAAGTCGAATCACGGCTTTGATAGCCGCACCCAGAACTTCGTCGGGAACACCGATGATGGCGGCTTCTGCCACGCCTGGCATGGCATGAAGGACGTCTTCCACCTCGCGGGGACTAACCTTCTCGCCGCGTGTCTTGATGATGTCGTCTTGACGGCCAATAAAATAGAGATAGCCCTCTTCATCCATTCGGAAGAGGTCACCGGTGTGAAGGACTTTCTCACCAGGCAGAGAACCGGGCTTCAACACCTTGTCTGTCTCTTCCTGTGAGTCCCAGTAGCCTTTCATTACGTTTGATCCACGAACAACGAGTTCCCCAACTATGCCAAATGAGACGCGCTGGCCAGTTTCATCCGCGATGTAGACCTCTTCGTTGGGCATGGCGCGGCCGACCGAAGTTGGCCGTATGTCGATCTGATCGGGGGGCAGGTAGGAAACGCGCTTGCATTCCGTAAGCCCATACATGGAGAAAATCTTTACGCTGGGGAAGAGATTACGCAGTCGGCGAATGTGACCAATGGGAAGTGCTGCGGCTGTATTGGTGATGTAGCGAAGGGCCGGAAAGCGATGAGCGGAAAGATCCAGTTGCAAGAGAACTGCAGAGATCGTTGGGACGATGGGGAATGCGGTGACGTGCTCCTCGTTAAGGAGTTCGATGATGCGGTACGGGTAGGCGAACGAGCGTTCCAGGACGACGGTGCCACCGATCTTGAAGGCCATGAGGACTTGGTACAAGCCATAATCAAAGGAAAGCGGAAGCACGCTTAGAATGACATCGCTTGGTTCGTTCTCGAGGTATGTGGAGATCGAATTCGCAGCAGAGACGATATTGAGGTGGGTCAGCATGACGCCCTTAGGCCGGCCGGTTGAGCCTGAGGTATAGATCAAGGCCGCGAGGTCGATGTCGATGCACTTCTTAATTGGGGGAACCGGCGACAGCTCAGCGTTTTCGAGTACGGTGGTGAGATCAATTCGGCACTTGGATGACGCAGATTCCGCCGGAGGCAGACCGCCTGCGACCCAAACGCTCTGGAGATGCGTAGCTGCACCAACAGCGGCTGAAAGGGTAGCGAGTTTCGATCGATCGGTGATTAATCCCGCCGCACGGCAGTTGTTCAAGATGTAAGACACTTTGTCTGGCTTGGCCGTGGGATTCATGACTAAAAAGACGGCGCCAGCTTTCAAAATGGCGAAAATGGAGACAACGGCTTCCACGGAGTTTTCAAGGTAAATGGCTACACGATCTCCGCGCAGAATCCCGCCCGCGATCAACGAGCAAGCGAGCCTATTCGCCTTCGTTTCCAACTCCGCGTAGGTGAACCGTTTGCGGTTGAACACGAGCGCAGTTTTCTGCGGAAATTTTGTGGCGCTATGTTCCAAGAACGATTCGACTTGCATCATAAGCTCCCGTGAGATTTGGCGGAAGGCGGCTTTCCACGAATCTCGCCAAACCATTGACAGAATCCAAGTTGTCCGGAATCAGGTCCTGGTCGAGCAACTTGATGCGATAGCGATTTTCCAGGAATGCTATTAGTTCCATGACGGCGGTGGAATCGATGATGCCGTGTTCGATGAAGGAATCGTCATCGGCAAAGCCCTCGTAGGGCTTGCCAAACATGAAGCTGTCAGTCACGAAGGCCCGCAACTCGTCGTTAAGCGTCATGGGGTGCCATCCGGCGTTCAAAGTGATTGATGAAGTGATGAATCAAAAGTTGGGTGGAGATGATGCCGACAAGTCCCATATTGTCCTTTGTACCGATGGCGGCGCCCTTGCGGAATTTGTTAACGAGCATCGTCACTGCCGGCGCATCGAAAATGCCGTCACGGCGTATTTGTTCGGGGGAGAGCAGATCGTCCATGTATGCGCGCGCGGCTGGCTCTAAGAAACTGCAGGCTTCGGGCGCTCGGTAGGGTTGCTTATGACGGTTTGCAATCGAAGGTGGAATCAGTCCCTTCGCGCAGCGTTTCAAGAGATACTTTTCGTTCAGCACTTTCATTTTCAGAGATGCAGGAAGTTTGCTGGCGAATTCGACCACTCGATGGTCAAGGAAGGGGAAACGGCTCTCTATAGAGTGGGCCATGGCCATGCGGTCACCTTGAGAAGACAGGATGTAACCTGGAAGCAGGTACTTCGTTTCGAGGTATTGGGATTGAGAGAAGCTGTTCCACGATGGGTAAGACTCTGGTAGCCCCTTCCGGACCTTGCAATAAGTGTCGTCTGCGGAAATTTGTGCGCGGACTTCATTGGAAAAGAACGTTTTTAGCTTTGCGGTCAATTGCCACCGCGGAACGTGCGAGAAGAATGGCTGCAGCTTGGGATCGACGTTGATGTGGAAGAACGCTTTGCGGTACGCATCGGGCTGGTTTTGTATGTTCTGCAAGTAGGGATAGAGCCGGCGAAGAAGAAGCGGCCGCATCTTGGAATCAGGTTGCGATTCCCAGAAACGACGGATTTTGGCTTCTTTGAATATGTCGTAACCACCCAGCATTTCGTCAGCACCTTCTCCGGTTACGACGACCTTGAAGCCACTGTTTCGGACGAGCCGGGAGAGAAGATAAAGGGGAGCTGGAGCCGTCCGCAAGACTGGTTTCTCGGTATGCCAGATCACTTCTGGAAACACTTCGGCGATTTGATTCTTAGTGCAGCGCAAGTCTTGGTGTTCCGTGTTGAGAAAGTGGACCGCTTCGTTTTGGAACGTACTCTCATCGAATTCGGCACTGTCGAAAGAGATGGAGAAGGTTCGGAGCTTGGCGTTAGTCACTTTCTTGACTAAGGCTGTGGTCATTGTCGAGTCTAGCCCGCCGCTGAGGTAGGCACCGACGGGGACATCGGAACGCAGGCGGATCTTCGTTGCATCAGCGAGAAGATCCAGTAGTTGATCCGAATAGGATGCTTCATGGCATGGATCGACAACCTCTGGCGACACGGCGAATTGGAGGTCCCAGTATGGCCGTGTCGCAATGCCGCCTGCGTCCACGGTCATCGAATGGCCGGGAGGGAGTTCGTGAACATTTCGAAAAAGCGTGGTTGGAGGAATCGGGCACCAGTAGGTGAACAGTTCATCTAGACCTGTCAAATCGATTTCTCTGCTGACCACTGGATTCGCGAAGATTGCTTTGATCTCGGAACCGAAGAGAAAAGTCTTGCCAGTTTGCGTATAGAAGAGAGGTCTTACTCCTAGACGGTCGCGGGACAGGAATAGACGGCGGCGTTGGTTGTCCCAGATGGCGAATGCCCATTGTCCGTTGAGGTATTGAACGCACTCCTCTCCTTTTTCTTCATAGAGGTGAAGTATGACCTCGGTATCGGAGCGTGTGGCAAAGGTATGTCCCCTGGCGAGGAGCTCTTCTTTGAGTTCGAGGTAGTTGAAGATTTCGCCGTTAAAAGTGATCCAGATTGAAGAGTCCTCATTGCACATCGGCTGATGACCGCTCGCGAGGTCGATGATGCTGAGACGGGCGTGCGCCAGCCCTGCGCCATTTCGGGAATAAATCCCCGTATCGTCCGGCCCACGATGTCCCAGCATCCGGATCATCCCCCGAAGTGACACGGGAGCAACCGGCGCTCCATCAAGATTGAATAAACCTGCGATACCACACATGCCGTTTAACTCCCTGATCTCGGGAACGACCTCGGTTCCGGGCTCCCTCACGGGTTAGAGATGGCTAAGACTCTCTTGGGAAGCGGGGCGGGTTTAAGGGAACTTGTTCATCGAAGGGCTGAGCGCCATTTCACGCAAGCCCAGCATTTATATAAGTTTGCCCCTGTTTAAACTGCCATTTGGCCAGTTCTGCTAGGTGCCCGCCCACCTGTTCCTAACCCCATCCTTCGGGCACCTTTGAAGATTCTTGGTCACGTTGGACACGTGGTCAGGTCACGTTGGACATCGGAGGACAGCATTTGGGCAGTTGCCTTTTTTGGGACTGTAGGTCAGCTGTAAAGGACATCTGGCTCCTGTAAAAACTGTAGGTAGAAGCACGCGTCGCAATTTGACACGGGGCTTATGCGAAAGCCGGAGCCAAATGTTAAGGGCCATTCATTCGCAACTGACTCAAAAGACTCAACAGATTAGATTCCTTTTATTCTTCGTTCTATGGGGAGCGCTCATCCTTACAGGATGCGCGGGTTTGGCGAATTCGAGTGGCAATGCCAAAACGAATGTTGGGGCAGGAGCTCCGTCCATTACCACGCAACCGGTCAGCGCGGACGTCACAGTTGGGCAAACGGCGACTTTCGCAGTGGCGGTGACGGGGACGAGCCCCTTCAGCTACCAGTGGCAGAAGAATGGAATCGCGGTAAGCGGCGCGACTTCTTCGAAATATACGACGCCACCTGCGACGACTTCTGATAATCGGGCACTGTTCACGGTGGTCGTTAGCAATAGCGCAGGCAGCATGACCAGCAATACCGCAACTCTCGACGTTTCCGGCACGGCCGTTGTGGCCCCATCGATCACCACGCAACCGGTCAGCGCAGATGTGACCGTTGGACAGATGGCGACTTTCGCAGTAGCAGTGACGGGGACAAGCCCCTTCAGCTACCAATGGCAGAAGAATGGAACCGCGGTGAGTGGCGCAACTTCTTCGACATATACAACACCGCCTACGACGGCTGCCGACAATCGGGCACTGTTCGACGTGGTCGTTAGCAACACTGCGGGCAGCGTGACCAGTAACAACGGCACTCTTAACGTTTCTGGCTCGACGGGAGTCGCGATCACGGTGTCCCCGATTGCCACGACAGTTTCCACCGGAGCGCCGCAACAGTTCACAGCGACAGTAACGGGCAGCTCCAACACGAGTGTAACTTGGGCAGTGAGCGCCGCGGGATGCAGCGGTGTAGCATGTGGTACGATTTCGACAGGTGGGCTTTACAGCGCACCGGCGAGTGTACCCTCCCCCGCGAATGTCAATGTGACCGTGACCAGCGTGGCAGACCCAACCAAATCAGCTTCGGCGAGCGTTACCCTTGTAGCGGCGACGGCGATTTTACTGAGCATTAGCCCGACGAGCGCTTCCGTTCCA
>Ga0210388_10004127_pt1 | contig 11374 bp, 16 predicted proteins | sample IncBWC19OmetaG_FD_155485 | JGI IMG/M metagenome (GOLD analysis project Ga0210388, IMG submission 155485) | Forest soil microbial communities from Barre Woods Harvard Forest LTER site, Petersham, Massachusetts, United States - Inc-BW-C-19-O ...
ATATCTTTCCAGCGATCAGTCTTCTTTTCTTCTGGCTTCTTCTCTTTTTCCTTTGCTTTCTGTGCCCTGCGCTGTACTCGATCCATAAACTCCATTACTTTAATGGGATCAACACCAGGAGGACAAGGTATCTGCGGCTGAGGCCCCCAATACGAAGGAGGCGGAGGGTTATAAGGAGTCTGCCACCAGTTCATGGTTTCTCTCCATTGTTGTTTGGCAGCGTGACGGAGGTCCCATCCCCGAGTTCAACTTAAGGAGGTCTGATGGGGCGAAGAAGGTTCCTGATCATGTCTGGTCACCTCTCTGTGTCGTTGTTTCGACTCACAGCTTCGCGTCCCTGATAATCCATTCTGTCTAGCATCCTAGACTAGACGGATCAGAAATAACGATAACCTTAGTGCGAGGACCCAATGCCGGTCAGGTATGCCACCTAGTTCCCAAGGTGTTAGCGTCCGGTCTTACGCGGCAGCCCTGTATAGAGCTTCTTTATCACTCGGGGTGGCAGTGATGACAGAGACTTATTTACCACCTCTACTTCTCTAGACGATCAGATCAAGAGTAGAGTGAATACACACTCAATGCCAGCTTTTCACACTGGCCAGTTAACCCACATCCCTACTAGTCATGGCTCAGTACCATCTGCAAGGTGGACAACTGAGACCTACCTTCTATGCACCGCCGGTGTCCTTTGGGGACTGAGGAGTCGAACCTCCTGTGCACTCGTACTTTCAGGAATCCGTTCCCCTTGCTTCCTTCGGAAGCTTCGACGGTTGCGAAGCAACCTAGGAATCAGGAACTACTTAGGTTATACCTAGTCCTCGTCATCGAGGTACCAGCCCTAGTCCTAGACAGTATCGTGCCTCTTGGCCTTAATCTGTACCGACTATAAGGCTCATCGTATGAGTTACACCTCTGTTAACCGGAGTCGAACCGGACGTCATACGGTCTGTTTGCTGCTTCCACATCGATTTGTACAGCATCAATATGGCGGACACGTCATTCATCTTTGCATCTGTCTAGATCGCTGTATGGACCAGCAATGTCGATATGCCGTAAGAACCACTTAAGGAGACGGCTACCCTCGACTGGGACTTTCTATTACAGAAGCGACTGATCACGTCTGTCACCGGAGACTCATTCATAGTGCCCATTCTATCTCACTTGGTATTGCTACCTTAGATACTCCGCATAGCGAGTCGTGCGGTCCGCTTTCCCTCGCATCTGGTAGACAGCCAGACAGGTACTTGGCGGGATCAGAGAGCCTCCTTACCATCAGTTTGGACAGAAGGCTGTGACTTGAGGAAATCTAGCCTTTTTTCGAGAACAGCAATCTCGCTGTTCCGCTCCGCTTCGCGTAGGAGGGCCGACTTCCTCTTCTTCCTCTTCACCGAGATTTGACTCACGGCGTTATCGGTATTAACGAAATGTTCATCCAGCCAATCCAAGATCTCCTGTTTGGCTGAGAGGGCAGGACTTGCCTTGCCGTTGTCCATGGTGACTACGAAGAAGGCTTCGTCAGCCCCCACGACCAGTGAATTCTTAACTCGGTTCTTCCTGCCCATAACAAAGTCCTCTCTGTGGGATTTCTTCTTCTTTTTCATGATGGAAGAAGTCCTCCTAGATGTTAATGAAAAGCCCCTTTATGTAGGCCACTGCCCTACTTGTCTGCGGGTTACCAGATTAAAGGGGCTAATCAAATCAGGTCCCCGAAGGGATGTTAAGCATAAGTAACAGGCATTGGCTTCTCCCCCCAATCTGGTCGAGAATTAAGTTCTTGATCAGGATTGTAGGCAGGAGCTAAGTTTAATATCTTTAACGAAGTCCACTTAATGGCGTTTCCTCTACGCATACTTCCTTTAATAGGATGGTCGTAGAAGTCGGCACCCAACTCAACATCAGATCCATCTCCGATAAATCCGTTGAGGTCTGTGTAGTAAGGCTTGTCGTCCTTGTCGGTGAGAGTGATCCGGTTAATGATCTTTCTCCCACGGTATTCACGGGACTCTGGGCAAGAGATATTGGTAAAATCTCCATCTTCATCTGATTTCCATTCGTTCTTAACCGGAAGCTTCTTCATGCGTTCCAGGTCTTCGGCTACCGGGTAAAAACGAGTGGAGAACTTGCCCCACTCGTTCGTCTGGTCTGGGCGACACCACTTGACCTTACCCTTAAACGTCATCTTCTCGCTAGGCAATTAATCAATCTCCTTAACATCATCAACATTAAATTCAATATCAGCATTAGTCTCTGCCCAGGTGGAAATATCACCGTGGATCAGGTTCATAGCCAGGTCTTCAGCATCTACCTCAGTCGGTGCGTCAACCACTACAGAACCAGACAACTCAACTTCATATTTAGACATAATAACCTCCGAGTATAATCATTGGCGGAATACGTTCGATCATGAATAGATCAGGTTCATCAATCTTCGTACAGAATGCGTGCCCATAAATGCACAGGTCTTCACTCAACTGGTCTGCAATCTTCATTCTTACTTCCTTCTTGTTACGTGATAACCCTCACAGTTAGCACAACGGTAGACGTAGATGTTTATTCCTGCTGAAGCGTACAGATGCTTTGATACTGCTGCAGCTTGCTTAAAACTCTTATACCTCCGTTTTCTGAGACAAGAGAACTTGAAGTACTGCCTACGGACAGACTCAATGTGTGAGATACCAGTTCGCGCCCATTGTATAGTCTTGACGATCATCATTCCAGTAGCTCCCTGCCATCGGACAGTTGAGTTTCAATTCCTCACCTGCCCACTTGATTGAGTCTGCGACTATCTGTGCAACTTCCAAACCAATCTCTTTATTTGGTACTTCTATCTGGTACTCATCATGAATAATATCAACTAAAAAGCTTTGTAGTTTATCGAGTCGGGGTGCGAAGTGGGTAGCAGCAAGTTTGATGATGATTGCCTCTCCACATTGGAGGTATCCGCTGGGGGCAAGGTGCTTTCGTTCGTCAATTGTATTTCCTGGAATTGGAACTCGTCGTCCGTCGAGGCCGATAAAATATCCTTGCTTAGCGTCACTTGGAGCGACCTTTCGCTTAACGTAATCAATCCCAGGATATTCCCGGAGCAAGAGAGCGAGAGCCTTCTCTGCTTCGTATCTTGAGCTATCCAGAATTTCCGCAAGCTTGCCAATGCCTGCACCAAGGAATGTAGAGAAGAGGAATTGCTTGGCTGCTTGTCTGGTCTTGCAGACAGGTCCAAAGAGGGTTTTATTAAAGGAATGTGTGTCGGTCTTATCGGCTTTTCGTCCATTAACAATTCTTTCAGTTAACTTAGGGTCGTTGATATAATGCGCAGCCACTCTGAATTGAATACTATCTGCGTCTACACCTAAAAGTAATCTTCCCTTTCCTGCAACCCATAGAGATCGTAATTCTTTACCTAAATATTTAACTTGTCCTGTAGCGTTATCAAACTCTAAAGGAATGTTAGCTAGGTTAGGAGCCCTATGCGCCATCCTCATGGTCCAAGCGCCGATACCAGCAAACTCTGCATGGATACGACCGTCTGGGGAAAGGAGAGAAAGCCATTCGGTCAGTGTACGACGCCTGGACTCACGGAGGATACGCTTGGCAATCAAGCGGGCAGGAGGAGGGGCTTCGTAAAAGGTATTCTTTAGCTGATCCTTCAAATCTTTCAAACCATCCAAGGTATCCATTACATAACTTGCAGAGAAGTCCACGAACATTGCCTGTGGCGTGACAATGATCAACCACAAGTTCTTTTCGTTCTCCACAAATCTTGCAACATCCTTGTTGTTCAGAAGACATCTGTTCAAAATCTTCAATAGAAATTCTATAATTTTTCCTGAGCTGTCGGTCTTTAGATGCTCTTGGATTTTTATAGTGTGCAGCAAGTGCTGCGGATTTAAGCTTATTACGGAACTCTTCGTTTGTTCTGTAACGTTCTCTACGGTACGCATTCTTTTGTAAACGACGTTCAGGTCTTTTATCGTATTTACGATAATATTCTCTTCGTCGTTCTGAAGTTTTAAAAGGCATCTGTTCTTATCAATCAAACTCGCGAGATTATTTTCGTTGACTTTCCAACCGTACTTCTGAAACTTGATTAGTTTAGCAGATAATTCTGCTATGTCAAGATCTTTTTCTTCAGTTCGTGATCTCTTACACTTCGCCAATTCGCGTAGTGTCTTGATGTGTGTGTCAGTCTTGTCTGTCGGAGACCAGCCTGCTTGATTGAGTACTTCAATAACCTGCTTAGGAGATGCAGGATTAAACGGTTCGTAAACGAGTCGGGTAAAAGGACCACCGTTGTATTCTGATAAATCACCATCTTTAACGAACCTGAAATCACTTCGATTAAGAGTGCCGTATTTGGTAAGTTTTGGATGTACTTCTCGTATAGGCTTCGGTTTCGGTCTGAAGACCTCTTTAATCTCTGTGTCCAACCCATCTAACTCTCCTTTGACCTGGTTCAGAAGAACAGTAGCCTCAGAAGAATTAAAAGCAAAGCCATGGTCGTGTACACTATTAAGAATAACCTGGAATTTATTCTCCAGTGTAATGCTTGGAAGCCAAGCAGGATCCATAATGTAATCCAGAAAATGTAGATAAACTTTATGGCCCAGATCAACGTCCCGTACACAGTAGTCCTCCATCTCTTGAGACCAGTGTGTGAAGTCGCTAAACCAGATCTTAGCTAGTTCAAACTCTACCCCATAAGATGCTAAGGAGTGTCCGTACTCACGAGAGTAATTAACTAAACGAGAGATAACCAGAGTATCAATTGTCCAGTCAATTCTAGGTAAAGACCAACCCAAAAGATTAACGAGGACAGGAAAATCAAACTCAAGAATGTTATGACCAATCCAAAGAGTGACACCGTCACTAAATTCGATAAAGCGTTTCTTAGCTTCTGCATCTGTAGTTAGGTTCCTAAATATATGGTACTGGCCTGTATCAATATCTTTACAGACGACAACCCAAATCTGTGTTGGGTCGTGTAATTTATCTGTCTCAATGTCAATTACACACTTCAATCAATAGGCCGATCTAATCCGTAATAGTGTTCATAAGGGTTGAAGCAATCCTTGTGGAAATACCAACTAGTACTGCCAAAGTCTAATTCTGCAGGAGGACCAAAGGTGAACAAGTCTTTCTCTTGAATAAACCCATTACACTTATGACAAGTAACCTTACCTCCGTGACTTGGATCGCTTACGTACGCGCTTAGCCTCAGCTCTTGCAAGTCTCTCTCGGTCTCGTTCATCCATCAACTCCGGGTTAGCTCTACGATCAAGGACGTACTGGGATACGTTCATGGTTCACTCCTCAAAGTTATCTATCGGCGCTTGGGTTTGTTGAATTCGAAGACTTTGTCTGATGACTGGGGTCGTCTGAAACTCAACGTAACGGGCGATAAGGTTATTCGGATGCTTCCATCCGATGTTGGATCCATCATCGACATGGCCGCAGTCAGGTCGTCTGAAACTACAACCATCTCTAAGTCCCCACTTCTCCGCCAACGCAGAGACATGGTACATTGTCGGACTAGTTCGTCCCCATCCCGTTTGATCAAAGTCACAGGCGCCTCCATGGTAGTGGTTAGAGTTCGAGACGTGAGTTCCTACAGGAGCCCAACAACCGATGTGTTTAGGAGTATAACCTATTTTCACTAAGTCGTCAACAAATCCTTGGAAGTTCGGTACTAATTTTCTTTCCACGGTGATTGGTATTCCAGCGGCTGTGGGGACAGTAACCAAGTCTCCCGACCCTGCGGTAAGAACGGGAACGGTCGTTCGTCGAGTAGATAACTGTCTGCGACGGGACAATCTTCTATTACGGGCGGTTGAGTTGCTATGTCGTATAGTTGGTTGTACAGACCAATTGAAGCCAGTAGACCAACTATTGCTAGTAACGTTATCTCGTGGTCGGTTATGCGCATTGCCTTCCCCCATTGTCAAGAGTAAAAGAACTCCTATTACAAGTCCCTTCAACATACCAACCTCCCGTCATTGTCTGGCGGCCCTCAGATACTCTTGGTAAGCTCCTTCTTCAACCTTAATGGCAGGATCAAACATCCCGTCTTTGTTGTGTTCCTTAAACCACTTAACTGAATTTCTCAATAAAGACAAAGTGTTAAAAGTATTAAAATCAACTACGCTTCCCATGCACTACTCCAATAGGTCTAAGAAAGTCTTCTGAAAACAGAAGAGGTCGGGTATATGCCAGCAAACACTGTTATCCCCGTGATCAATAAGCTTCACGTATTTGCCAGTACTCCTCGCTAATACTTCTAACTCCAATACATTCTTTGTGATGTTGTCCATACACAAGAACCTTGTACCGACAGGTAAAGGCGTTATCCAGTCCTTTACATGGTTAGGAGGACCAGGCCCTTGATCGTTATTTATCGCGAGTCTTGGTTCCATTTGGCCACCTCAATCTTGCTCTGAATTTAGGAAAAGAAAGATGCTGTGATCTTCTTGCCCAAAGACCCGCGATAACTTTTAAATGAGCCCATCTTGTGCTTATTCCTGATTTATCTTCAGACCAGCTAACAATGTGCAAAGGCCATACACAAGGGAATCTATTCCAAATGTCCTCCATCTTCTGTTTAAGGTTCATGTCGACTTCCTTTAATAGGGTGCGGATGTCCTTTCCCTAACCGATTAAACATACCAATTACTGAACCTACATTTCTTTCTAGTTCTTCTGCAATATCTTTGGCAGTGTAGCCCAAACGCCTTAATTCAAGGACTTCATCAATTTCCTTTGTGGTCCAGGATTTACATTTGGTTCCCTCTTTCATGGTAATCTCCTCCGCGTCTTGTGAACGCTCTCTGCGTTCGCGTTAAGGAAGACGCCAATCAATCGGGTCTTGGCCTAACTCTACCAGCTTAGCATTCACTTGGGAGAAGAGTCTGGAACCCAAGAACGGTCGTGATCCTTTAAGTGCAGCTAATGGAGAAGGGTGAGAAAACGTGAATAAGCGATCAGAAGGATAATTGTTGACGAAAGTCCTAGCGAAAGAGCCAAGACAAACAACCACAGCTCCTTGCTCATTACATTTCTCCACTATTTCCTGAGTTAAGAAGTACCATTCCCACCAGTCTCTGTGCGACGCGGGGAGTCCTGCTTGACATGTAGGAATTACATTCCAAAGCAAGACTCCTCGCGCAGCCCATGGCTTAAGACTTCCGGAGGAGGGGAACGGAAGCCCTAAGTCCTGAGAGTATTCTTTGAAGATGTTAAGGAGCGTCGGCGGATAGTTAACCGCATTACCCGGAATGCTAAACGCAATGCCCGTAGCCATATCTTGTGATGGATACGGGTCTTGTCCGAGAATAACCACATTAACCTTCTCAGGAGAAACAGCTTCAAGCGCAGCAAATAGATTTCCACGGTCAGGATTGTCCACAATGCCCTGTTCCAAGCGGTCACGGAGTCTCTCCTCTATTACTTGCCATTCCCCGGAGTCAAAGAACTTTAAGTTCCATTTAGAGAGACACATCATTCCTCCTTGACACTTAGCCCCATCTCGATGAACTTCTTCTTCAAGTCATCTGTAGCCCCAAGAGGACGAAGGATGAACTTCTCTCCATTGTCTCTCTTGTAGATATCCATAAAAGAAATCTCAAACTCAATCTGAGCCCTCTTAGAGAGAGCAAAGAGTAGCGCAGACTTCTTGTTTCTCATGATGATGACATCAACCATTTGCTACTCCCTTCCATTCAGCGTTATCGTTAGCTACTTCCGTAAACTTACGAGTAGAAGAATTGAAAGTGATGCTGCCAGCGAAGCCACTACGACCTGTAAAACGGCAAGGTTTCGATATGGTTTGAGTGATCGTAGACTGAATAATAGGGTCAGCGTTAAGTACATCACGAGAAAGATCAATGCGAATGTCAGCCAGCTTTCCGGGAGCACGACTTCCACGAGTCTGTCCAAAGTCATTGACGTGGCTCACCACTATGAGTGCGAAGCCCAGCTCTTTGACCATCATCTCCAAGCGGGACATGAGGTAGTCTAAGGCTCGTCTTTCATCCTCCCCGGCAAGACCTGTAACAGCCATGGTGATATGATCCAACAGGATATACCGACAAAGACAGGCAGACACGAGAAAGCGAATTGTGTCCAGAAGAGCATCTGGATCAATGCTCCCAAAGTGAGAGTACAGAAAAAGACGCTCATCTCTCTTGAGAAGATTCTTGAGGGTATCAACTTGCTCAGGTACGCTAATGGTTTGGTCTGGAAGATGAACGGGTGCTCCTTTTTCAATACCGACAAGCGAGCGGAGGTGCCACTCTTTAGGTTCCTCAATGTAGATCGCGCCGACATTGTCATCTGTCTCCCTTAAGAGTTGAACTTCAACAGCCTTCATCCACTCTGTCTTACCTACTCCTTCCGGAGCAGTGACGAGGATAGTCTCGTACTGACGTATCCCGCCAGTCATCTCGGTTAAGGTGGGCCATGGATAAGGGACCCCTTTAGACGTGTCCTTGGATAGTGCATCCTCGAACTCCCCGAAGGTGGAGATAATATTATCTGGCTTATAACGCTTGGCGTTAGTCCAGACGTTCAGGAGTTCGTTTACTTCACCATGTTGAAGGTGGTCGTTAGCGTCCTTTCGGGCGAGATTAACGACGTAGACGCGGTTGACATCGAACAGCTTGGCAACTGATGCGAGAGCCTCTCGACCAGGTCCGTCGTTGTCGAAGCATATGTAGACGCGGTCGAACCCAGATAACCATTCGAAGCTAGCCACACAGTCCCTCCGAGCAGTACTACTAGACTGCACAGAAACTGCAGGAATGCGAAGAACTTGCCAAAGCGAGTGCGCATCTTCTTCTCCCTCCGTGACGACACAGTATTTGTTTGATCCTGAAGCGAATATGTCTGTGCCGTATAGCCCGGGGACCGGGGAACCAAACCAATGGAATGACTTCCCTTCTAAATCTCTAATTTTAACCGCCCCGTTTGGATAATGATACCCAACGGAGATAGGTTTTCCTTCTCTATTAATTTTAGTCTGGCAGCCATAATGCCTAAAACACTCTGACGTAATGCCTCGTCGTCCGTAAAATTCATAAGTGAACTCTGGTCCATCGTCTACCACTTAGGCTCCTTGTTATTATTTAATATAATAGGTTCTTCTATATTAGCATACTTCCTACGTCTACGGCAAGAGAAACAATAGCCGTGACCATCCGAATAGATACAATAAGCATCGGAACTAGAACACATGGGACAAGGAATATGTTGTTCAAGTATCTTCATCGCGGGACTCCTTATAACTACCACTAAACTACCATCCGGTTAACCTAGTGGTTAATAGACTATAGTATATATGGTCTGTCCGACCATTATACCTACATTTTCTAGAATGTCAAGTACTAATTTCCAAACCACTTAGAAGTAACCCCGTAATCAATATACGCATACCAAGATATAAGCTTACCCTCCTTATATCTTGCTTGGATACGGACCTGGCCTACTAACTTACGCCAGGTCTTTGCAGTGAGACTGTTAGGTGCATGAAGAGTAGGACCAGGATGGCTCATCACTCATACTCCTTAGGGGTGAAGGCATAGTATTCTCGCAGCCACTGTTCATTAGGCGAGGTGAACATACGAACAGGGAAGAATAGACTAGACAGTAAACCTCCCCAGTATTCCTGCCTGCCTAAGTACATCCATGCATCCATAGTAGCACAACCACGCATGGAGTGCACTATACCTCTAGCCTTGAAAGACTCTAATATCTGTCCATTGAGAGGGAAACCATCCTTGGCTCTAATCATGTCGCGGTACGGACGAAGTATCCTGACCCTTCTCCGTTCGAATTCTACGGTGTTTTGATGGTACGTATCCAATACAGAAATGTGACTGGAACACACCACATACAATTCCCCCTGTATCCTAGCCCTATCTGCAGTAGCGCCACCAGGATGCGGCCAGAGGTCTGAGTCGGTTGCTACCGCCTGGCTAGCTTTACCTAGACGCTTATTGTGCATGACGAAGTAATTGTCCGTATAGCACGTAGCATCTCTTTCAGCCAACGTCTCAGGCAGAAAGCAATGGGAACGGTGCGCATACTTCATTTCGTTGTAGATGAAGACACGTTGGAACTCTGATCGCTCTAAGTCTGCAATGTCTGGCGTGAACTTATTACGCTCAGCAGCAGACATGATCATATCGCGTATCAGAGCTTCTTGAGCGAGTTGGGGGATTGTCTTCTTGTGGGTGATGCCGAACATGGAAGTAGGCTCCGCATTAACGGTTAGAACAACCCCGGTGGGTCCCATTTAAGGGGTCGTCCACCGGGGATTTACTAACGCTACTCTACAGTACCGTTATGCGGCAGCCGCCTTTCTAGCGGCACGCTTCTGAGCCAGAGTGAGCTCCGGCTGGACTTGGGCAGGTTCTGTTCCTGCTTCTTTCTTAGGTTCCTCGGCGGTCTTCCAGTTCTGTATCTGGTAGTTCCGCAGGGAGAATAACCAAACGCTACCGAAATCGGGGAATGTACGATTGAGCCTATCGATTTCATCATGGGACATACGCCAGAGATGTTCGACAGGCATATTCTTCAATTGAGCGAAGAGCGTAGAATGCTTCTCTTCAGCTTTCTTGGCATCATCATTGGACATGATGGGGCGAGACTTGAGATCGAGTTTCTCTAACTCCGTGATTATCTTGTCCCTCACAGCCGTAGGCATTACAGGAATCTTAGACGAGGGCGGGGCGGATCGAGCGGCGTCAGGATCAGGACCCTTGGCTGTGGGTACAGAAGGTTCCTTACCTGTGGCAACAGCATCCAGTGCAGCGAAGCCCTTACTACCAGACTTAAGGCTCCCATCCGGATTGAACTTCTCACGGATAATGGAACCTTTCGCAGCCTTTTCGTATGGAAACCCCGCAGAATAACTCGGGACCCAATTCCCTTTGTCATCCTTACGCTTGTACATGTCTGGACAAGTTCCGAAGTTGGTCTGCCAATACTTCTTGGCTTCGTCAACGTCGGTAATAGTCTTCGGGAGAGTGAATAACATTGGCAGCTTAGGCGGCGCTGCCGTAGAAGTATTCAACGACTCTTTAATGCCTTGCTCAGCTAGTGTAGTATCTTTCTTCTGGATCACAGGACGCGGCGATGCTGTTGTAGCGTGTACGCCTTCGATAGTCTTGACGGCAGCCTTATCTGCATTCTGCTGACGAAGTCTACGTTTCTCCGCCAGAGATAGTTCAGGCTTCTCGGCCGGTGCAGGAATCTCTTCCTCGACGGTGGTATCCGTATGTACCTGAATGTCAGGCACCTCATTGGACAGACCACCCCAATCTTCGTCCTTCCTCTTGTCGTTGCCCCCTTCGATCATATAGTTCGCGCCGGTGTTGGCGAG
>Ga0210388_10004129_pt1 | contig 11371 bp, 16 predicted proteins | sample IncBWC19OmetaG_FD_155485 | JGI IMG/M metagenome (GOLD analysis project Ga0210388, IMG submission 155485) | Forest soil microbial communities from Barre Woods Harvard Forest LTER site, Petersham, Massachusetts, United States - Inc-BW-C-19-O ...
CGTGGTTTTCGGTAACATATAACCCAAATGTGACATCAACTCCGTGGGTAAATAATAACAACTGCTGGATCGGAGGTAACTTTAATTTCGGCGGCAGCCTCGTCTACGGAACATACGCCTTGGCACAGGCAGCAGCTATAGCTGGGACAATTTCGTTTGATGAAAATGGTGTCACAGGCGACCCGCTGTTTGCTCAGGAGATCACCAACCTATCGTGGAGCAGCGCAGGCGGCGGCACCGGCACGATTACGACAGCCAACCCGCATGGGCAGGTCGGCACCTTCACCGCAACAATTGACGGAAGCAACTGGTACAACGGTGCCAGACCGATTGCTTTCAACGGCACGTTCACGGCGACAGTGACGGGGGCAAACTCATTTACGATCCCGCTGGCTGGACCCGACCCGACAGCAGGCGGATTCCTGGCCTCTAACGGGACGTGGGCTGTTGGTACGGTTGCTGCGACGCTGGTGACGGCTTCATGGAAGCTGGGCAGCGTGTCGTCATCGTGCTATCGGACGGGCGTCAACGTTGCGACGACGTTCGGCGTTGATGCAGGGTCTACGGACTTCTTTGGGAACGCCATTAACCCAGTCCTATCCAATATAGGCTGCGACGCCAACGGCAGCCCTTAAAATATCTGTTGCAAATACATTAGATTTAGTATATTAAGTTTCTTAATCTGCTACTAATGGAGAAATAATCACATGATCAACAAGCTTCTATGTTCGGCTCTTATTGCTTCGGTTTCTAGCTGCGCTATCCCAGATTTCGCAGCAGCTCAAACTCAGCAGCAGCAACAAGCTGACCCTAAGTACCTTATTGGGCCTTTGCAATCTCAGCGAGACCGAGCAGCAAATGAGGTTGTATTGTGCTCGGCAGATAACGCTGCCCTAAGCGAAGAAATAGCTAAGCTAAGGGCTAAGGTAGCTGATTTGGAAAAAGCTGCTGCTGCAAGCTCAAAGTAGCGATTGCCCAGCCCAACTTATAATTAAGCGTTTAGCATGCTGGGCACAGGTCAGCTGGCGCTATTATTGCGCTTGTGTGGTAGTATTTAAGGCATGGCAACAAGTTCCCAATATAACTTTAATCCCCCACTCGGCAGCCTAACGCTAGCAGCATTCTCCAGAATTGGAATTCGCAGGACGGAATTGCTCAGCGAACACATGGAGAATGCGTATTTTGAATTAAACCTGATGCAGGCGGACTGGGGCGCAGATGGGATTTTGTGGTGGACTGTTGAGCTCGTTAGCGTGCCACTCTCTGTAGGCGTCGCCACATATCAAACCGACCCAAAAGTTGTAAGTCTATTAGATATATATATCAACAACGGATCATACAACAGATTGATCTGGCCATTCTCGCGGACTGACTATGCCTCACTAGCTAATCCAACACAGCAGGGCTTTCCAACGGTTTATTGGTGGGATCGCCTCATACAGCCAACCATAACGCTCTGGGAAGTACCAGACGCCAGCGCAACTTATACAATGAATTATTACGCCTACACTCAGATGCAGGATGCTGTGCCAAAGCAAGGTGGCAACGCCAACATACCATATTTCTGGTTAGATGCTTATGTTGCAGATTTGGCACACAGGCTTGCTAGGCATCATGCTCCGGCTCTGGAGCAGCAGCGCAAAGCTGATAGGGATATCGCCTACGGTAATGCGTGTAAGCAGGTAGAAAACACGGCCATCTTTATCTCACCTGGATTATCGGGCTACTTTCGAAACCAGTAGTTGTAAACATGTCAGAATACATTATATACGTTGCAACAACATGAGCCGACAGCAAAGTAAATATGTTAAAGTCAACCCAAATGACCCATCTGGAGCGAGCCAATGCGACCGATGTGGTAGGTGGTGGAATCTAGATGAACTAACTTGGCAGTATAATTGGGGTGGTAATAGGCTATACAATCTCAGAATACTTGTGTGCCCCTTGTGCTATGATAAGCCATCAGAATTTCTAAGAACAATTATTCTACCCCCAGACCCTTTGCCTCTGCTAAACGCTCGCACTCCAGACTTTGATTATGAGGAGCAAACTGTTATACTTATGCAATTCGCCGGACCACAGGAGCCCCCATGGGGCGCAGGTCCAGAACTTATAATGTGCGACCAAACCGGGGAGACGGCCTTAGTGATACAATACTTAACTCAATCTCAACCAGATGCTGCGTTGCCTGGATAATTTATTTAAAATGGCATCCTTACAAATACCTCTCGACGGCAGGCTTACATCGCAAAACATCCTAAGTGGCCCTCTAAATGGCCAAGAGGTAATGTACATTGTATCTCCCGGAACTGCTGCTGCCGGCAACAGCTACCAAGTAACTACTGATGTTTTGGCTGCGTTCTTCACTGCATATCAGTTCTTAAACACCGAAATAATAACCGCAGGTGCCACTGTAATTAGTCCATATCTAGTACAGACCACTGATACTAGAATACTATTCAACAAGACCTTAAGCTCTCCCAGCTACGCCACGTTTCCACTCGCCGCATCAATGCAATATGACCAGCCAGTCTTGATCAAGGACTATAAGGGAGATGCAGCCACCAACAATATTACTATATCATTTACAAATGGAGAATTGTGCGACGGGCTGTCTCAAGTTATAATCAACGACGCCTACGGGTGGGTTACAGTAAATCCATATCCATCAGGTGGCGGAGGATGGTACCTGACATAGTATGATTAGATATATAATAGTTGCTTTATATGCAGCATTCTTATTCCTATTCCTAATTGCTAGCCCTCCGCGTCATGCTTTAGCAGAATCTGGTTGCTCGGGACAATTTGCTGCCGGAGAACTATGCGCCAACCCATCGGGGTTTCTATCTCCACCAGAAGGTGTATTGCCCAGCACGTGGCTAGATTCCATCTATGGCACAACTCCAGGCACATTAATCTATCGCTCGACCAGCACATGGTCTGCACTTAGTGGCAACACAAGCGGCACGCGCTTCCTAAGCGAAACAAGCGCAGGAGTACCTAGCTGGGCAACTGTAAGCGGCACAGGCACCGTCACTAGTGTTGGCGTTGCTTTGCCTAACATATTCACAATTAGCGGCTCTCCCGTAACAAGCGCAGGAACCCTAACAGGCTCGCTTGCATCTCAAAGCCAAAACTTAGTCTGGGCATCTCCAAGTGGCTCAAGCGGAGTTCCAGCGTTTAGATCACTAGTTGCTGGCGATTTGCCTTCGATAGCTGCCAACACATTGCTGGGCAATAATACATCAGGATCATTACCTGCTCTAGCTATTTCTGTTCCATCTTGCAGTACAGCAACCTCTGCTCTAACTTGGACTACTTCAACTGGTTTTGGCTGCAACTCGATCACTGGCACAGGTACGGTTACTAGCGTAGCAAGTGGCTCTGGACTGACTGGCGGACCCATTACCACCACCGGCACACTATCTCTTGCATCTATATCAGCAAATAGCCTGCTTGGCAATGCAGCTGGCGGAGTCCCTGCTGCTGTATCTGTTCCATCTTGCAGCGCAGCGTCTTCGGCTCTTATATGGACAAGCGGATCAGGATTTGGCTGTAACACAATCAGCGGATCGGGCACTGTAAACATACCAACCGCAGCTACTAATCTGGCTTGGTATGGCAGCGTTACTAATGTTGTTAATGGAAACATAAATGCAAACATATCTGCTGGTGCCCTGACTCTTGGTGTAGCAAACACCACAATAGGACAGCTTGTACTTGAAGGAAGCGCAAGCGGGGCGCTTACAATTACTCCTCAGTCTGCAGCAGGCACACCAACATGGACTGCTGGCAGCGCAAGCGGCACACCTGTTGTTACAGCTAGCTCTCCTCTAAGTATAACTACATCAACCGGCAACATAACAATTACTGGCGCTGCTGGAGAAGTCCTTGGCGGCTCTGGTCCTGCTTTTACTGCTCAGCCAACACTTGGACTAAGCGGGACGACTGGTCAGGTTAACTTCGTTGGAAGTGGCGGCGGAACAGTAACATTAACCGTAAACAACAGCGCCGGAACTTGGACTATGAAGCTTCCAACCAGCGCAGGAACAAATGGGGAGTTTCTGTCTACCGATGGCTCAGGAAACACAAGCTGGGCAAGTGCAGGTGGCGGAGGTGGCGGCAGCGGAACCGCAAATAATATAGCTTATTACGCCTCAAGTGGGACAACATCGGTTGGCAATGCAAACGCCAACATAGTCGGTGGAGCACTTACTCTAGGGCAGGCAACATCAACAATTGGGCAGCTTTTGCTTGCTGGCAACACCGGCGGTACCGCTACAATAACTCCTCAAGCTAGCGCAGGAACACCAACATTAACACTTGGCAACACCAGCGGAACACTTGTGGCTGTGGCAAGTTCTCCGCTATCTATTAGCGCAACTACAGGAACAATTTCTATCACCGGCGCTGCTGGTCAGGTTCTGGCAGGCTCAGGGCCAGCCTTCACAGCGGCACCCACGCTAGGGGCCTCAGGCACGCCTGGGACGCTTGCTTTTGGCAACTCCACCAGCGGCACCGTCACCCTCGGCACCGTCACAGGTGCCCTCGGCTCAGCCACAGCAAGCCTTCCAGCCAACACCGGAACCATTGCCGAACTAAACCTTGCCCAGACTTGGACTGCTGCCCAGGCAATTAGCAGCGCAAGTGCATCAGCCCTTGCCGTTGGTCTTAGCGGCTCAACCAATCCAAGCTTTGTGGTAAACGACTCAACAGCGCTTCAAGCTGCAGGTCTGAGCGTTACTGGAGCAGCTACAGGAGGAACTGTTGCAGTTGCAACTATTGACAGCGGCTCTAACACAAATCTTACTATAAACGCCAAAGGCAGCGGCACCATCGGCATTGGCAGCGTATCTACTGGCTCAGTCACAATCACGCCACCTGCCACGCTTAGCTCCGCACTTACATATGGCGGAGTTACACTATCAAATAGCGTAACTGGAACTGGCGGCAGCATGGTTCTGGCATTAAGCCCAACATTGGTTACCCCAACTTTAGGAGCGGCTAGCGCTACCAGCATAAATGGCCTGACAATAACTAGCACCACATCTGCAGCGATAACTATATCAAGCGGCAAGACATTTTCCGCAAGCAACACAATAACTCTGGCTGGAACTGATGGCATAACTTGGACTGGTGCATCTAGCAACATGACTTTGGCTGCACTTAACTTAGCAGATCAGACTGTTACTGGCGGCGCCAACGTGACATCTGATAGCTTAGGAACAGTTAGTAGCGGAGGTACTGTTACTGTTGATTGCGGCTCAAGGCCACTGCAATATCTTACTAACAACGCAACGACAACAGCGTGGACTATAGCAGCGCCAGGAGTTGGGCACGACGGATCGTGCATTATATTAGTAACAAACAACTCAAGTGGAGCGCTAGTGGCTCCTAGCTTCTCCGGGTTTAGCGTAGGAAGCAACACTGGCGATACTTATCTGACTGCGAACAATGACCAATTCTCTCTATTCGTCTGGCAAGTTAACGGCGTGGCAGGATATAGATGGGCCGCTCATCAGTAATTACTAGAACAGGCGCAGCACTATTGCTTACTGCTGGACTTTGGGTTACAGCCCAGGCCCAATTCTTCAACCCTGTTTTTGTACCTCCTAGCAGTTTAACTACATATACATACACACAATTTTTAACAGCTAGTGGAACTTGGACTGCCCCCACTAAGTTTGTATCTCTTGTATCTGTAGAATGCCTGTCTGGGGCTGGAAGTGGGAACAAGAGCGGCACCGGCTCGGCTCAGGCTGGTGGCGGCGGCGCAGCATATGCAAAAATTACTAGTACAACAACGACCCTGTCACCTGGAACCATGATAAATGTAGGTGTAGGCGCAGGAGGCATAGCTACTACAACAGCTACAGGTAACCCAGGAGGCGATAGTTATTGGAATGCTTCTTCTTTGAGTAATGCAGTTTCTAACGGCTCTGCCCAATCACTAGGCTGCTCTGGCGGTGGTGGCGCTACTAGCGGAACAGGGGGTACTGGAGGTCAAGCGTCTGCCAGCGTAGGTACAACAAAATATTCTGGAGGAAACGGCGGCGCTAATGGAGCATCTAACTCAGGTGGTGGTGGCGCCGCAGGTCCAAGCGGGGCAGGCGGAAACGCAACTGGAGGGTTAGGTGGCTCCGCCGATAATGGGACTGTAGCAGGGGGAGCTGCCAATGCTGCAGGCAACAGCGGCACCGAGTGGCAAATGTCTCCAGCCTACGGATCAGGATCAGCCGCCGGACGCGGCGGAGCCAACTGCCGCAGCGGCGGAAACTATGGAGGCGCCAGCAACGGATGCGGAGGAACGGCGCTAGCTGGATCAGCTGGGATCGTCGTGATAAAAATGATATGCACAACTATTACATGCACATAACACACGGACAGGGATAATTTGAAATGATATTCTATAACAGCAAGACTAAACAATTAGTTATTTATCCTATTGGAATACTGGCTATACTGCTTTGGATTGCTCTTTTTTTGAGCATTCTGCCAAAGAATGGTTATCCAAAGAACTGGGACATGGATGCAGCACAAACTGAGGCTGGCAAGATCAGGTCTGAATATCTATCAAAAGCTGGAACATTGCCAAGCTACAGATATAGCGAAGAAACAGGCAAAAGCGAACCTACTGGCGAGACTTACCACGCAAATTGCTGCGGAGAGGCCGACGCATACGAGGCAGATGATGTGTTTATAGATGCTGAAGGCAGCACCTGGGCAGTCTTGACTTGTAACGACCCAGATGACTGCAAGGAGGTCCAAGGTAAAGAGGTGCGCCAGCCCGGCACTAAAATTAAGGTACCTCAAGATAGGGTTCTTCTAAATTATGAACCTCCCAACTTCACTGGGCATGGATGGATTTATCTCAGCCCAAACTCTGGGGATAATCCTGCTGTGTATTGCTACGCAGCCCCAGCAGGATTTTGAACATTACGTATAGGGGATAAAGAAATGATCGATAGAATATTATGTATAGAAATTTATACCGATTGCCCAGCCATTGACGCACAAAGTGTTCCAAAGCCTGCTGGCAAATACAGCTACGCCAGCGGAGACGAGCTTGTTTTAGAACACACTAATAACCACGGCAAGGAATCATCCCATTGGTGGCTTTTTGATAGCAGTGGCATTAAAGAATACTTGGAGTGCGACATTGTTGATAATAACAGAGAAGACGGGTCGCGAGACAGCGTTCCAGCTAAGCACTATTTGAGGAAATAATACAAAATGACAAATATCCCTTACCTAATTAAGCAAAACCAATCTAGGTGGAGTGATTGCCAGATAACACCTTCACGCAAGGTAGAGGTAATGCTAGTTGCCAGGCGCCTTGTGGCGGAATATGCCAAGAATCAGTACCTGGCTCTAGAAAAAGCGACTGGAGTGCCTTGGTTTATAGTCGCCGTAATACACGAGAGAGAGGCTGATCAAAATTGGGCGTGCTCCCTGGCGCAAGGAGATAGATGGAACCGCGTAAGCACCCACGTTCCGCGCGGAAGAGGCCCATTCAAATCTTTCTTCGACGCTGGCGTGGATTCTTTAGTCAAGTGCCCGCCATTTGCATCAAGGTGGAAAGATTGGACACCTGGCGGGGCCCTAACTCTAACAGTCCTATACAACGGAACTGGATATGAAGACTTCCATCATGAGGCTAGCCCATACGTCTGGGGTGCTACCAACCACGAGGAGTGGGGGAAGTACGTAGGCGATGGAGTATATAATGCTCACGTCTGGGATACCCAGCTGGGTTGCGCAGCTATGCTTCTTGGAATGATAGAACTCGATCCATCCATTAAGTTCGCTGACTCCCCTCAGCCGGCTACACAAAACCCATTTGACACACTGTGGGTACAGCAGCAGCTTAATAAGATAGGATACAACCTAGTAGCTGACGGCATCAACGGAACCAAGACCTTCCTAGCCATTAAGGACTTCCAATCAAAGCATCATATAGCTGTAGACGGGCAAGCTGGTCCTGTTACAATAGCTGAGTTGCAAAGCAGCATAGACCCAGGTATAGCAGGAGCGAAAAAATCACCATGAGCAGCGCCACCAGAGAAATCGAAGTTGATGCTGAAGACGTACTTGCGCTTATTGGCGTAGCAGCCCGCACTATTGATTATGTTACTAGCTCTTTAGACGAAGTTGATTCTGAACTAGTTGGCGAACTTGTTGAGAGAATCACCTATCTATCTGAAGTATATAGCGAATTGAGCTATGAATCCGCAGAAGAAGACGATAATGGAGATCAGGAATAACCTAGATGGCAACAACAGCAGAATTAAACGCAGTATTTACTGCATTAAAGACAGACATCGATTCTCTAGTTAGCGATCTCGTGCCCTCTTTTTTGCAGGGGGAGGCTAACCAGCAGATCACCGTGGCTCGCGTACTAAAGCTAGTTACAGATGGCGTAGCTGCTTACGAGCAGACCAAGGCCGCAGGCAAGTAATGGATACAGCAGAATCATTTTGGGATTTGGCTAAACCTATAATTTACGGTCAGCTTAGGCATGCCCTGACGGCGGCGGCGGGTATTTTGGCGGCGCGGGGCGCTCTTGATCCAAGTCAATCTGGTGCATTTGTAGATATCGCAGCAGGGTTTGCGATGTATGCTTCTGGGGCCGGCTGGTCCTGGTGGCAAAAGGTGGGTCAGTCACGGCTGACAGCAGATGTAGCACGGTTCCATGACCTTGTTACAAAGACAGTATCTAGCAACAAAACAACACAGTAAACAAGGGAGACATTTAAAAATGAGTAACACTTTTTCAAGCATTATAAGCGCCATCACAGCAGCAGCTACAGCAGGCAACGGAGCGCTTGCAACAGAACTAGCTGGATTGCTTCATGTTGGATCAACCACAGCTGGCCTTAACTTCAAGGACAAGACAATGACCACAACTTGGTTTAATGCCAACCAAGCTACTGCCGTTCCTCTTGTCGCAGGCGGCTGGACAATTATTCCAGGCTAAAGCTTGGAATTCCTTCTGGCTGCTGGTTTAGCTGCAAAAATAGTTGGCGGTGTTGCTCCGGTAGCAATACCGCTAATTAATAATATAAATCAGCAGGTTATCATGCAGCAACAAGTACAGATAGCGTACTATCAGGCCTTAACTGCGTATTATTATAGCAAAGGCAAGCGCTGCCGCTGCGGCTGCAAAATTAGCGCGATAGCAAGGAAGAAGAAATGAGCGCCAGCAGCAGCATAAACAAAATGGAAATAACAAACGCTGCACTGATGGAACAACTAGTCGTAATCAAGGGCGACGTTGGCGAAACCAAGGGTAAACTAGACAACTTTATAGATGCCCACGAATCTAGGATGACTTCAGTCGAGTCTAAGGTGCGCGCAGTAGAGAACAGGCAACATTGGTATGCTGGAGCTAGCGCAATTGCTGGCATGGTCGCAGGATGGTTTGGCTCTGGCCACATAAAGGTATAAAAAGTAATGGTTAGGTTTTTATCTGTGGCTGTTGTTGTTTGCGTGGCTTGTACTCATGTGCTATATGCCAAGCATAACGCCTACGAGTGGTCTAAGCATGTCCACGTATATGCTCCAGCCTATTACGCAGACCCCGCTGGCCGCAATGATAACATGAACCCAGACAGGCAGCTAGCTGGAGCCAGCGACTAAACCTCTCTTTGGTCAAAAATACATTTAGGTGTGATATCTATTCCCTTTGGAGGTATAGCATTTTCTACTACTTTTTTACCGAACTTTTCACACTGATCTAGTGAGTAAAACCTCTTATAAGAATACCACCCCAGCGGGCTGGAGTCAGGCCAGTTTCCGCAATATAACCCAACACACAAGAATACAATTTCCCACATAGATCATCTCCTCTAGAAGTAACGAAAACATAAGCCCATACAGGAAGCTAGCTTGAGCTAGCGACTATAGATCGCTTTCTTACTGGTAATGATACCGCTTGTTCTGCGCTCATTCCATATCTAAAAATTCTATCTCTTAAAGTTGCCCTTTTTATATTAAATTTATCTGCTGCAATTGATATAGGAAGACGTTCACCAAAAACCTCTATATATCTTGTATTGCTTTTATTATTGGCTTGCTGTTTTGGCGTAGCCCAGTAACAGTTATCCGGCTCATAATTTCCATTGAAATCTATCCTTTCTATTGAATGAGATTTTGAAGGAGGCTCTCCCATATCATTTATAAATGCTTCAGAGCCGGATATTTTCCCATCCCCCTTTAGCCATCTTTCACAAATTTTAATTCCTCTACCTCCGTATCTCATCCATTCCTTATCTTTATTATTTGTGCATCTTTTTACCATGGCATAGTATGAACTAATAACTCTTGTCCCTGTCTTCCCGTGAGTTTTATGTGTGGTCAAACTCCTCCATAGACATCCACAGGATTGGACCAAACCTTTTCTTAACGCAGAGCCGTCAACATCTTTTTCATTACCACAGTCACACTTACACCTCCACATTCTAGCGCGCTGTTTCCCTTTATGCCCTGATAGGTATAATACAATATACCTGCCATACCTTTTACCAGTCATATCTATTGATATTCTGCTCATTTTCTTACGACCACTTCTCCAGAAATCTTTCGCTTAAACTTGGAATCTCTGCCACACGCCCAGGTGCTCTTTTTCTTTATGCCTAGATATTTTTTTCTCTTTTTGTAAACTAGGCTCTTCTCTTCCACGTCCTTGGCAGTCTTTTCTTTGTGGTGCGCCACCAGCAGAGGCCATAGGTTCCCCTCGCGGTTTTGGCCTCCATTTACCAGAGCCACAATATGATCTAATTGCCAGGCTTCTCCAGCAGTGATCTTGCGAGTGCAGCCGCAGCAGCATACGCCATTATACTTGTTAAACAGGCGCACTCTTACGCGAGCGGGGGCGGCGCTATCATCAGTCTTTCCAACCCACTCCTCTGTTGAGCGAGGCATCCTAAATTCCATACTTTGATAGAATCAGCAGTATAATTAAAACTATTAAAAAAACAAAACTCCCCATGGCGACGCCTAGGCACATATAATCTGCCGGTCCGTATTGATCTCTATCCTTCATTTTTAATCTCCTCAAGCAAGACTGATTCCGGTATTCCACTTAGCTGGCTGAGCGCATAAGTAGCTCGCTTAAAGAATCGCTCAAAAGTATCTTGCGGCATAGACGCAAAGCTTATGCTCTTGGGTATCCTATATATCTGTCCATCCATACCCTTAACTGCAGTAGTCAGTCCAGTAGCTATCTTAACTATTGTTAACAATTCCTCGACATCTCTATAGGTCTCGCTGTTCTCCACCACGCAATTTAGTATTGCAAATAGCTTCCTATGGTGCTCGACATTGCGTGGCTTAAAAACCCTTAGTAAAACGTCCTTTCCATCTTTTATAG
>Ga0210388_10004130_pt1 | contig 11370 bp, 13 predicted proteins | sample IncBWC19OmetaG_FD_155485 | JGI IMG/M metagenome (GOLD analysis project Ga0210388, IMG submission 155485) | Forest soil microbial communities from Barre Woods Harvard Forest LTER site, Petersham, Massachusetts, United States - Inc-BW-C-19-O ...
CCAACCCGCGGTATGACTACGATAGCTAACTGGCTGTCACATCAGTGATCGTCGCCGCAATCGCGTTCGGGCAAGTGCAAACGATGGCTGTACGCCTTCAGCGACGGCGCGGACGGGCATTCTCCCTTAGAACGCCTACGTGTAAGCTTTCGCCATCGCGGGCAGTTTCTCTTTTGGGCTGCTCAATCCTCACTTCGTCTTCGGATTATCGTTCCCGTGACCGATGCGGACTTGATTCTTGTCGACCGCCCGGACCTCATCAGCGTCGACATCCACAGTCACATCTTCGTGGCCACCACTGTGGAGCGCATTGCAGTCGTATGTAAACTACGTTGTAGGACACGCCTGCTCTGCGCGGGTCCGTACAAGGAAGCATTAGCTGGACATCTGGAGCCGAATAGCCATGCACGTGCCTACACGCGGGACATAGGAAATTTCGCCTTAACCCACCCTTGGGCCACAATCCGTGACCTTCAAGTGTGTCGGGACGCGTGGTGGCTGGAGGGAGAGGAATGGGCCGAGAGCAATTCTTGCAAACAAGAGCGGGAAACTGGTCAAAACTTGCCATGGAGTAAACCCCTAAGCGCCGGTTCTCTTTCTTGGAGCGGCCTTCGCCATACGTCTCACTGGCAAGTTCATGCGCTTTGAAGGTGACGTGCCCGCGTCTTCTTGGGCTGCGACTGAGGCCCGTAAGTCTTTCAACAGATCGGAACCGAAAATCGTAGGGTAAAGAGCCTGCGCCTGCATTACAAGAATCAGCCTCTGGGGCAACTCACGCTCTCGATGGGCGTAGCCGCGTTTCCGGAGCATGGTACGTCATCCGACGACTTGCTCAAAGTCGCGGACCGATGCCTCTATGAGTCCAAGGCGCACGGCCGGGACCTGGTGACCGTGGCTTTGCCTCAAAGCGCGCCACTGCCGTAACTCTTGTAAGTCCGCGCGGTAACAGCGGGCACGTCATCCTTCCGTGCCAGTAGCGAGGTTTTTCTGACTTAGAATTCTTTCCGCTTTGGCCATGAGTTCTGAAGGGAGGAATGGTTTTTCCAGAACGTCTCCTCCGTTCTTGATCGCGTCGCGCAATTCTGGGAACTCGTCAGCAAAGCCAGTAATAAATAAGAACTTCATCTCGGGGCGGGTCGCACGAATCTGGTCTGTCATCTGCAGGCCGTTGAGTTGGGGCATGACGATATCACTCACCGTGAGGTGTATCGCGCCATCGTGCTGCTGGGACAAGCGGACTGCCTCTGCGCCGTTGGAGGCAGAAAGGACCGAAAACCCGGCCCCTTCGAGCGTCCTTTGCAGAAGGATTCGGAGGTTGTCATTATCCTCGACTAAGAGAATGCTGGCGGAACGCTGCCCGCTCGGCGCGAGGTGAGGTCTCCGTTGCGCTGATCGAACCTCTCTTGTCCGGCGTAGGTTCAATTCATGCACAACGCGTCGGGCAAGTATCGTCAGAGAATCCAATTGCTCCGCAGTGATAAGGTGGGGTATCCGGTCCATTACGGCCAGAGTACCCACACCTTGGCCTTTGACCGGAATTAGCGGTATCCCTGCGTAAAATCTGACGCCAATTTCTGCCACCAAGAGGATGTTTGCGAATCTTTCGTCAGCGAGTGGATCGGGAACGATCAGGGCGTCCGATTGCAAGATCGCATAGGCAGAAAACGCCTGCTCCCGGGGAATCTCATTCGATTCAAGGCCGATCTTTGCCTTGAACCACACTCTTTTCTCATCGACGAAATCGACCACGGCAATAGGAGTGTCGCAGATAAGAGCAGCCAGACGAGCGAGGTCATCGAATACTTGCTCGGGAAATGTGTCCAGAATTCGAAGGTCGGTAAGACTTTCGAGACGGGACCTTTCGCCTTCCGGCAGAACCAGCACTGATACCTCACAGCAAATCGTGACAGGAGTCCTATTAGCACCCAAAACCGATTGGGAACTTCCGGCAAGCGCTCTCGCCGTGAGCAATGACAAGCGCGCTTGACGGCAATCGCCCTCCGCAAAATCCGGCAGCGCCGACGAGAGAATGCCAAAGATGTGCTGTTTGCTCAGGAGTCTTATGGAATGCCGAAATATCGGCAGCTCTGCCGAAATATCGGCAGCTCTGACAAAATATCGACCTGTCTTCAAAGATTGACAACCGGGCCCTTCTCCCTTCAAAACGATTCGACTATTTCTATGGGGTATCAGACTGTGCAAATGTACGCTACCGCACATTCTACTGTCGAGAGTGTACAATAACACTGTGCGCTTTCGTACACCGTTATGACGGTCCCCGTTTATCTCCAAGATCTAACAGTGGGCCAGCATCGCAATTTGCTTGATCTAGCGCAGCTCGTAACCCGCCACACCACGTTAGATGCTCTCGCCCACGAATTGACGCTTCGCCTGCGACATGCCTTGAATTTTGATGTCATAACGTTGGGTCTGTATGAACCAATCACGGGAAACGTCCGTCTAAGCGTTTGGAACACGGGGGGTGCGCAAAGCACATATGAATCACTTCCCAGTTGTGCGAGCCGATGGTCCTGGAAGAACCAACGATCAATGCTTGTTCAAGACTTGCACGCTGAAGTCCAATTGCCCGCATTCCTCGAATCACTTCGCAGAGTGGGGGTTCGTACCTATTATGTCCTTCCCTTAACCACAACTCGCCAGAAGCTCGGAGCTATAGGATTCGGCAGCTTGCAAGTTATTCCCAAAACGAACGAGACGATTGAGTTCTTGCACCATACGGCGGCCATGATCGCTCAGATCCTGGACACTACGTTCTCATCCGACACGCACGCGGCGGCGACCGATTGCTTTCAAATACCCTTGGTTGTCACAGCCGGGCTCGAACAAGAACCGCGGGATCTCGATCTGAGGGATCAGGCGAGTCCGGACGAAACGTTTCAAGAGATGGTGGGGGATAGCGCTCCTCTAAGAGAAGTGCTAAGACAGGTGCGAATCGTAGCTGCAACTGATGCGACGGTGCTGCTCCAAGGCGAAACAGGGACCGGTAAGGAGTTAGTCGCACGTGCTCTTCACCGACTTAGCCCACGGGAAAGCAAGAATTTTGTCAGCGTCAACTGTACTGCGATTCCGACGGAGTTGCTGGAAAGCGAGTTGTTTGGGCACGAAAAGGGGGCGTTTACCGGAGCGATCAGCAGGTACATCGGTCGCTTGGAACTGGCCGACAAAGGGACTCTGCTGCTGGATGAAGTCGGAGACCTTCCGGCTGCAATTCAGCCGAAGCTGCTGCGGGTGCTGCAAGATAAGGAATTCGAACGACTGGGCAGTACGCGCACCTTGAAAGTCGACGTGCGTCTGATCGCTGCTACTAATCACGACTTGCACCAAAGTATCGCCGACGGCCGCTTCCGCGAAGATCTATTTTATCGACTCAATGTCTTCCCGATTTACGTTCCGTCTCTGCGTGCCAGACGGAGTGACATTCCCGCGCTTGTGCGCCGTTTCGTGACCAGATACGCGAGTGAATGGAAGAAGGCGATCGATACCATTTCTGCCGAAGCCATGAATGCTCTTGTGAATTGGAACTGGCCCGGGAACATCAGGGAGTTACAGAATTTCGTTCAGCGATGCGTAATTCTTACGGACTCGACAGTCTTGAGCGTTCCAATCGGTGAGTTGACGGGTCGCGCACACCCAGCCTCTGGCAAGATGTCTGAGGCCGCCGAACGTGAGCTTATCCTTCAAGCTCTGAAAGAGGCAGGCGGAGTGATCGGTGGTGCTTCGGGCGCAGCCGGAAGACTTGGAATGAAACGCACGACCTTCTACTCGAAAATGAAAAAGCTGAATGTCAGTTCGGGACAATGGAGCAGTTAACATTTGCAAGCTGACCACGCCTCCCAATCCCCGCGTCACTCTGAACCTAGCCTTTGACCGTGACATGGAGCGCCTCAGTACTGGCAGCGCAGAGACCTCCGCCATGGAAAGCTTGCGTTAGTGAACTGACGGTGTCGAAGTCTGTCTTTCGACAAAGTCGACAGTGAGGCACAACATCTTCAGCCAACCTTTTCTATGGCTTAGCCATTCTCTGCGATGGTGTGAGACATGCTAATGTCCGCATGACAACATGGCAAAAAGAGCGGAGCAAAGGTCGACAGGTGTGATCCTCCGACGTGAGATCATCCTCAAGAGGACCGCTTTAATCCAGGGCGTGCTCGTCGCTCTCGGTCTGGAGGTACTGTCTGTCATGGGTAACCCCTCCCCTAGGGTGTTACAAGTGTCTGGTGGGCTGCGTCACCCTTCATGGGGACGCAGGCAGCCAGGCGCTAGGGGAAAGGAGAAGGTAATGTTCGCTCGCGTTCTGGAATGTGAAGCCAAGGATGGCCGGGGTAGGAAAGTCGTGGCGGTTCCCGAGAGACAGACAATCTTCGCGCAAGGGGATGAGGCTGACGCAGTCTTCTACATCCAGCAAGGCAAGGTTCGGCTCACGGTCGTATCCGAGATTGGCAAGGAAGCAACCCTGGGTATATTGAGTGAGGGAGAGTTTGTCGGAGAAGGTGGCTTGGCTGGACAGTCTTTACGCATGGGGTCAGCAATCGCAATGACGAACTGCATACTCCTGCAGATCGAAAAGAAGGCAATGATGCTCGCGCTCCACCGAGAACCAACGTTCTCGGATCTTTTCATTGCGTATCTGTTGGCACGTAACATCCGACACGAAGAGGACATAGTCGACCAACTCTTCAATTCGAGCGAAAAGAGACTAGCCCGGATTTTGCTGTTGCTTGCTCATTTCGGCGAGGAAGGCGTGCCCGGCGCAGTAATCCCCAAGATCAGTCAGGAGATCCTCGCCGAGATGGTGGGCACAACCCGGCCGCGGGTCAATTTGTTCATGAATAGATTCAGAACGCTGGGCTTCGTTGACTATGGCGGGACCGGGATGCAGGTTCATAGTTCACTTCTAAATGTTGTTCTCCACGACTAGCTTCCACACCACGATCCCGAGGCCCCCAGGTCAAGTCAAGAGACGGCGCGGCGCAAATCATACACGTGCTGGATCCAATCCGAAGGGTGCCGGTATTTCGTCACGACGTTACTTAGGATTGCAGGGTTAGACAACCGGAGTTCGGTCTGCCGAATCCAAACTAGTGTCAAGGGAGCGTGCCATGAACTCCTCGCTCTCGCAAAGGTGGCACAGGTTCCCTACATCCCCGGCTCATGTACACAATCAGCAAAGTCCCGGAGGGCGTCATCCTGACTTGTCAGGACTGCCCTCACGTTGAGCGCGTCAGTCAGTTTAGCCTGTCCCTCGGCAGTCAGCGCACGCAGGCGGCACGAGCGATGCATGCGCACTCACGCGACAAACACAATTCGGGACCACTACTCAAACTCCTCCCGACGAAATACGGTGTGATGGCGCAGTGGTAGGTTGCAGAGTGGCTGTTATCGGTCAAGAGTCCGACTCCGCCGATGTGGCCACTTGCCGTCTTGCGCTCCTCGATGTTTCGAATTTGCTGTCCTCTCGATCTTTGATCAAGTCGCATCCCGATCGGTGGTCGATACCTGCTCTTGCGACAGTCTTCGCTCTGGTTTAGCTGTTCCAATTCCGTTAGATACTGTCGCACGGTTTGGTTTACTGAACCCCTCCGCTAACTGCAATGCGGGATTCGGCCCTCCTTGTTGCGTTGACCTCGAAGACCTCCCATCGACCGAAAGCTTGTCCCCTTTGACCATCCCAGCTTCCAGACAGAGCGCCGCGATCGCTTCAAACGGCTGCTCCAACAATTGGACTACTGGAAGCACCCGTGCCTGGTGAGGATGGAGCAGTGAGGCTTTGTCAACCTCCCCAGGGAGCCCAATTCTCATGCCAATCTGAGAATTGCTCTCCGACCGTGAAATGAGACGCCCTCAGTACCTGAGAGTGTCGAATCGTCTGTCTTTCGACAAGGTCAGACACAAGCGACACTAAGCGTACCGGATCTTCGGAACTGTCTTTTCTATGGTTTAGGTATTCTTTGAGATGGAGTAAGACATGCAAGGTGGCCATATGGGAAGGGAAGTGGGGCAACGGTCGTCTGAACAGCATCAGCCAGGAGTGCCCCTCGCCTTGGTGCGGCACCGGAGACTTTCGGTGACGAGACGACATAGAGAGGATGTCGAGACCATGCCGGTTACGTCAACCCAGAGCGTTGTAGCGAAGATGCACCTACGAGACGGTGCAATTTACAGGGACAGCTCCAACAACATCATTCGCCTGCTCTCAATTCATGGGGATTACTGTGCTTACGTTTACATCGCCCTGGGAGATCCGAGATGGGAGATGCACGGTTCCGTAACCGGTGTCACTAGAAGAAACGTATTCGAAGCTGATTTTGTATTTGTCTCAGAGTGTGTGGAAGACTGGAACGGGAGTCAACGCAAGAGTTCAGACGGGCGGATTCAGGCTTTACATATCCATCCTCCCTCGGTCGCATCGGTGTCCGAACCTCAAAAAAGGAGCGCCTGATGGCGTCACACGCTTCCCCAAAGGCCATCTCACGGCGCGCCCTGTCGTTGCGGATGGTCCCTTCTTCATCACGGACGAACCTAGTTGCCGCCCCCCGGCCTCTTCAACGTTGTTCGAGCGTTGACCGTCGACGGGAATGCGAATTTTAGACCATCGCTGTTTATCCGACGCACCCCTCTCGATTTTTGGGCCATCTGTCAAGGTGGTTCGGCAAGTTCGATCTTAAGTGGCTGATTTCAATTAGACAGGTGGATCGATGGGCACCCCCCTCAGCGTTCTGATGGTCGAGGAATCGGACGAGGATACCGAACTCGTGATTCGAGAATTGCGCGGGGGGGGATACGATGTGACCTTCCAGCGTGTCGACACGCCGCAAGCAATGAGCGCGACGCTCGAGAATCGGGCTTGGGACGTGGTGATCTGTGATTTCTCGGTTCAGAATTTCGGTTGCGCTGGCGCCCTCCAGCTGCTGCGAGCAAAAGATCCAGATACGCCCTTCATTTATGTTTCAGGCACGATCGGCGAAGAGACGGCAGTCGCTGCGTTGAAAGAGGGCGCCCACGACTATGTAATGAAGGACGGCCTGAAACGATTGCTCCCGGCGATACAAAGGGAGCTGAAAGAGGTGGAACAGCGCCGGGGGAAGGCGCAACTGGAGCGGCAAGTGCGGCAACAGGAGCGGTTCGAAGCGATCGGCAGGCTCGCAGGAGGAGTTGCACACGACTTCAACAATATTATCGGTGCGATCCTTGGGTGGGCTGAGTTAGGAGAAGAGGAAGCCGGAGATGGGAGCGGGCTGCAGGGTCGGTTCACGCAAATTCGCAATCAGGCGGAGCGCGCCGCAGGACTTACTTCGCAACTGCTCGCTTTCGCTCGTCGCCAGGTGCTGCAGCCCGTGAAACTAGATGTGAACAAATCCGTTACAGAGATACGCCGCTTTCTAGCGAGCGGAATGGAAGAAAATGTCGAGTTCAAAACCATTTTGGACCCGAGTCTTGATGTCATACAGGGCGACGCATCTCAGGTTGGCCAAGTCATTATGAATCTCTGCCTAAATGCCAGGGACGCGATGCCGGGGGGTGGACGTTTGATCGTCGAGACCGACAATATCGAAATCGATGAGGAATTCTGCCGCAGAAACTCCTATGGCCGCCCGGGCCGTTATGTGATGCTTGTGGTCTCCGACACGGGCACTGGCATGAATGCCACGACGGTAGATCGCATCTTCGAACCTTTCTTCACCACTAAGGAACTCGGCAAGGGGACAGGACTTGGACTGGCTACTGTATACGGGATTGTAAAACAGCATGATGGGTTCTTGAACATATACAGTGAAGTCGGGAAAGGAACAACGTTCCGAGTCTACTTTCCTGCGAGCACGGGATGCGCGAGTCAACGGCCGCCAGATATAGCCATGATTTCGGTGACAGGGAGCGAAACCATTCTCGTTGCCGACGATCATAAAGGCATTCGCGAAGTCGCCCATGAGATTTTGAGTTCGTATGGCTACGCGACAATCCTCGCCGCCGACGGACAGGAAGCGCTGCAACTCTTCAGAGAAGACCCGACGAAGATTGATCTCGTGATTCTAGACGTCGCCATGCCAGGTCTGAGCGGGACCGAGGTATTTGCCCAGATGAGTGCCATTAGACCTGATCTTCCCGTCGTATTCACAAGCGGGCACACGTCGGAATCAGTTTCTGTGAATTCGAACATAGCGGCTGAGGCTATTTTCTTACAAAAACCGTACGCTTCAAGAACACTTGGCCAGATTGTCCGGAGCACGCTCGATCGCCACCGGCTGTCGAAGTCCGACCCCAACCCAATCGATCGGCCAGACCGTGTCTCATTACGCCAAAGTCCGCAAAGTCGCCGCAGCGGGCATGGGAGTGGTGTATGAGGCGGATGACCGCTTCTCGTAACAGGGGCCAATGTTCGGGGCTCGCGGCAGCGTCTTCTCCGGGACTTCCGGGCGACATGGGGCCGAAACGTAACCGAGATTTTTCTTGCGCTGCTTAACCCTCAGCGAACTTGCCGCACCATTCAGCGGCCACAACATGCTGAAAATGCGGTTCTGAGGCTTAATACGCACAATGACCACACCGAACATTCGCTCTGTCTCGCGGGCGATGTGATCCGTCGACATCTGGACTCGATTTCATTGTTGGTACTGCGGACGTTAGCTTAGTCGGGCGGGTTGGGAGGAACCGCCGTGTAGCTAAACTCGTTGTCGCGGGGGCAGAAGAAGAGCATACTCGACCGCTTGCAGCAAGATATCCGGGTCGTCCAGGTTAGACTTCTGCAAATAGCTCGCCGCGCCGTCTCTCCTCAATCTAGCATCGTTACTGCAGGGCAGACCGCTCAGGGCAATCACCGGAATTGTCTTGGTCGCGCGATTCTTCTTCAGGGCGAGAAGGACTTCCAAACCACTAAGTTTTGGCAGCATCATATCGAGCAGGATCAAATCCGGCCTGCTGCTGCCAGCAAGCTGCAAACCCTCACCGAGCCAACACCCGAGTAAGAGGGAGGCACGTCCTTTTTCGGGGAGTGCCCCTTTTTCGCTATTTGTAATTGTTCCCTGACAGGATACCCGCGCCGCGCCGGATCACGTGATCGGTCGCAACCGCGACGTGCGTGGTGCCGCTGCGGATCATCCCCAACACCGACGACAAGACACCGCGGACAGCAGCAACCTCCTGGCCGTTCTCATCTCGTGCGGAAGGCAGCGCATAGCAGTACCGGAATAGTTCGTAGGTGCCGTCGACGACATAGACTTCCAGGGGTGCAACTCCAACTCCACGCGCAGCGGAGTGCTGTGCCCACTAAGACGAACTTAAACCAAACCGCTCATAAATCGCATTGCTAAGAAGTTTCTTGTCTTCAAGATTCAAACTCCAAATGTGGTCTTTTTCAGGTGTAACATGCATCACCCGCACATCGAGTTTGTGCTTGAGCGCTGCGACGAGATCGTCCTTATTTACGAGCGGATAGGCAGTCACGGTTTTGTTACAAGCAGTGCATTGGACTTGGAGCGTGATGGGCTGATTGGAGTTTGTCATTGACGATCCTTCCGCCGTGAAAACTGGGGGCAGGCGATTTCGAGTGTCCTAACCTGGTTGTGAAGGAGATACGGGGAAGGGACTTTCTAAGACCAGACCCCGGCTTCACCAATAGCAAATGAGGTTGGCATGGTTGAAGTGGCTTTGAAATAGATCGGTACCGAACGGGTTCTCAGGCTGCATTTTCTGCCGGGTTTTTGCTCGCCCGTTTATCCTCTTTGCCTTGCTGGTTCCGGTCCTTCTCCGTACTCGTGCCGATGTCGTCTGCGTCACGCTTGCCGCTGGCAGCAATCTCTTGCTTGCCGGGAGTGTCTTTTTCAGTTTCCGTTCTCCGGGATGTTTCCGTGCCTGTGTTGCCAACCTGCTCTGCGGTCTTCGTGGCAGAGGCAAGTAGGTAATCGATCCTTGCCCGAGCGGCACGCCATCTGATGTTGCTCGCGTTTCCTGCTCGCTCCAAAAAGGGAGCGAGGTCTTCCTCATTGGCGGTTCCCCTGTCCTTCAAGAATTGCATAACACCCGTGATCTGAGTCTCCAAAACCTCCAGAGAGGAGAATAACTCGTGGAGTATCTCCTGCGCAATATCTTCCTTCATAACTTCGACTCCTTCGACACCATTTGGATGCAATTATCCCCGCCTCGAATATCGCCCGTCCTTTGGTGAGTTAATACTGTGGAACTATGCACGTGCTGGCTTGGCAAGAGAGGATGATCTTTCTTGCTGAGTTTCTTGAGCCAAGGTCGGCGGAGCCTCATGCGGCCGTCATCATCCCACTTGACGACTGCGTCCTCATCGTTCGCCTGTTCAACTGTGCCCAACTCCCCAGTCGGTATTCCAAAGTTGCCCAGACCTTCAACGCGATCTCCGGGATTCAGCTCCTTCCCAGTAGACGGCCCGGCGAGCGGTGGACGTTTGGCCCGGTCTGAGTCAGGGGTCGCTCCGGGGTGTGAAAGGGGCGGTTGGGGAGCCTTGGGAATCTTGGGCCTCGGGTTATCGGTGGTATGGGTCTTATTCATTTATCCCTCTCAAAGAGGCAGCGGAGCGCCCTTCTATGCGAGCCCGTCAATATTCGTGGAGCTGAACTTTGGCTCGGCGTAGATAAAATGTTGGCTTCATTCAAAGAAACAGTAAAAATCTGAGCTTCATAGCCGTATACCCGCCGCCGATCCTCTGACACTGTTCGTCTTCGATAGTCCAACCCCATGACCAAGTGAAAAGTGGGCCTGTTGTTCCTCACCTTCCAATACTATGTTTCGCAAGTTGGCCAGTCTGGTCAAAACCGCTCGGTAAGCAGTTTTCTTAAACCGCCAGCCCCCCGGCCCTAGATTGACCTACAATCTCATGTGAAGGAACAAGAGCCCAGGGCCTCCAATGCGTGTGGAAAAGTGTACCGAGGCTAATGAAGGCAGTTTGTCGCCGGGTAACCGGGTCGTTAAGGGGTTAATTTCAAACTGAACGATTTCTAACCGTCTGCGGTTGCCTTGCGCGTGGTGATTCCCTCAGTTGCCCAGTCGAGCCATTTCCACGTTGCAGGTAAGAACGCGGGGTGGTGGTGAGTGGACTTCGGGCATTCTCCCTTAGAACGCCTGACCTGTAAGTTTTCGCCAGCGCGGGCAGTTTCTCTTTTGGGCTGCTCAATCCTCACTTCGTCTTCGGATTATCGTTCCCGTAACCGATGCGGACTTGACTCTTGTCAACCGCGCGCACTTCATCAATGTCGACGTCCACAGTCACATCTTCGTGGCCCACCACGGTGGAGCCATGCGGAACAACGACCGCCCCATCTTCCGGCACGGTCATCCCCACGTTTGCCAGTCCCGTTAGACTCACTTCCAGCAAGTGCATTTCCTTTA
>Ga0210388_10004131_pt1 | contig 11370 bp, 15 predicted proteins | sample IncBWC19OmetaG_FD_155485 | JGI IMG/M metagenome (GOLD analysis project Ga0210388, IMG submission 155485) | Forest soil microbial communities from Barre Woods Harvard Forest LTER site, Petersham, Massachusetts, United States - Inc-BW-C-19-O ...
GGAGCAAGACGCTTGGCACGCGATCGTCAGGAAGCACGGCGGGTTTACGCGCGTCGTTCGCTTCGTCGACGAGGCCATGGCGGCGCTCGAGGCGTGCCGGCGCGGTGAGCCGTGAGCGCGGTGGCCCGCGAGCTCTGGCCCCACCAAGTCGAAGCGATCTCCCGTGCGCGCGCTGCGATGGGCGAGGGACACTCCAAGATCGTCGTCCAGGTGCCGACGGGCGGCGGCAAAACGGTCATCGGTACAGAGGTCGCCAAGGCGGCCGCCGCGAAGGGGCGCAAGGTCCTCTGGCTGGCGCACCGTCGCGAGCTCGTCGACCAGGCCGCCGACACGCTCGAAGGCGCGGGGCTTGGTGTTGGGGTCATCTCGGCAGCGAGGTCGTGGCGCGCCAATCCGGACGCGCCGGTACAGGTCGCATCGCTGCAAACGCTCCTCGCGCGCGACCTCCGTCCAGAGGCGGATCTAATCATTCCGGACGAGTGCCATCACCTATCGCAAGACGGCGCGAAGTATTGGACGTCGCTCCTCGAAGCATACCCGAATACGCGCGTGCTCGGGCTGACGGCGACTCCGGAACGATCGGACGGAGAGGGGCTCGCACCGCTCTTCACGTCGCTGATCCAAGTGTGCTCCGTCCGGGACCTCACGCGCACGGGCGACGACGACGCGCACAAGCCGCTCGTGGCGGCGCGCGTAGAGCGCCCCGGTCACTACCTCAAAAAGCGCGGCGTACCCGGACTACCGCTCGCGCAACATCCCGTAGAGGCGTACCAGGAAAAGGCGAGCGGCACGCAGGCGATCATGTTCTGTCGCAGCGTGAGCGAGGCCGAGGACTTCGCGCGCCAGTTTCGCGACGCCGGCATCGAGGCGCGTTGCGTGACCGGCGAGACCGCGGGGTGGGACCGGAGCGATGCCGTCGAGTCGTTCCGCGCCGGCACGGTCCGCGTCCTCACCAACGTCTATTGCTTCACGGAGGGCACGGACCTTCCGATGGCGTCCACGTGCATCCTCGCCCGGGGGTGCTCCACGGCGGGCACGTACCTCCAGATGGTCGGCCGCGTACTTCGCCGCGCGCCAGGCAAGGCTTCGGCGCTACTCCTCGACCTGCCCGGCGTCTCGCACCTGTTCGGCATGCCCGAGGACGAGCGGCTTTGGCGACTCGAGGGGAAGGCATGCAAGCTCCTCGACGGCGAGACGCTCTGCAAGGTCTGCGGCAAGCCCGTACTCGAACCGCCGAGCGTCGACGAACCGTGTCCTCACTGCGAGTGGAAGGGGCCCGCTGAAGAGGAAGAGGAACGCGACTTCGGCCAGACGACGATCGAGCGGCATGCGCTCCAACCGTTCACGCGCGCCATCAAGGGCGGCCCGCAGCAGCGCCACGAGACCGCGCTCCGGTGGGCGCAAGAGACCTTCCTTCGCGGCTGGAGACCCGGCGTTGTCTTTCATCGGTACGAGGCGATCTACAAGGAAAAGATGCCTCCCACGACGTGGCTCCTCGTCAAGCAGATCTGCGCCGACGGGATGCTACGACCGTGAGCACGACACCCGGCAACGTCACGCACCTCTGGAAGTCGCGCCTCGTCGCGAACAAGGAAGGCAACCCGAAGGCATGCATTACGAACGCCCTTGCGCTCCTCCACTGGCATCCGGCGTGGCGAGGACTGCTCGAGTACGACGCGTTTGGTGAATGCATCCGGACACGGCGCGCGCCGCCGTGGAACGAAGAGGTGACGCTCCAATCGGAATGGCAAGCCGGGCACGAGTGGAACGAGGAGGACGCGGGGCGGCTCGGCGAATGGATCGAACGCACGATCCACGTCACGATCGGCGTCCAGGCGATCGAGCAGGCCGTCGCGATCAACGCACGCCAACGGCGCGTGCATCCCGTCGAGGACTACCTCGGCGGCATTCGGTGGGACGGGCAGAAGCGACTCCCGACATGGCTCACGACCTACGTCGGCGTCGACCCGTCACCCTACGTCGAGGCGGTCGGCACGTGCTGGATGATTTCGGGCGTGGCGCGAGCCCTTCGCCCAGGGTGCCAGGCCGATTCGATGATCATCTTCGAGGGACCCCAAGGCGCCCGCAAAAGTAGCCTCGTTCGCGCCCTCGTCCCTGAATCGAGCTGGTACTCCGAGACGGGCATCACGATCGGCGAAAAGGACAGCTACCAGGCGCTCCGCGGCAAGTGGATCTTCCTGCTCGACGAGATCGATTCGCTTCGTCGTGGCGAAACAACGAAAGTCAAAAACTTCCTGACCTCTCCGGTCGATTACTACCGTCCACCGTACGCGCGGCGTGCCCGCGACTTCCCCCGCCAAAACATCTTCTGCGGAACAACGAACGAGGGGGAGTACCTCTCCGATGCAACGGGGGCCCGACGCTTCTGGCCCGTCAAGTGCGGCACGATCGACGTCGCGGGCGTCGCCAGGGACCGCGATCAGCTCTGGGCGGAGGCCAAGGCGAGGTTCGATTCCGGAGAGCGGTGGTGGCTCGACACACCGGAGTTGCGATCCCTCGCTGCGGATGAGGCGTCACAACGTCAGGTTGACGATCCGTGGCTCCCGAAGGTGACTGGATGGCTCACACCTACGCACGGACACATAGGTGTAACGACCACCGAGGTGCTGACCGGGGCGATCGGTTGTGACATCGCCAAGTGCGGGCGCGGTGACGAGACTAGAGTAGGCGCAATTCTTCGTAAACTCGGGTACTTGCCGCGTCAAAACCGAGAGCAAGGGGCACGTGTCCGGCGCTACTTTTTGGACGCTTAGGGGGCGTCACAACCTGTCACATCCTGTTTTGGACCCCCTAGGCCCGAATTGGCACGATTATTAACCTCTACGACCTCAGATGACCCCTAAAATCGGTTGTGACGGGTTGTGACAGCTCAGCAGTAGGGTTTTTTTGGAAAAGTTCGCGTGGGTATCCCACCCACCCCCACCTAACCCATCCGCGAAATCGACCCCACCCCCATCTCGAGCTGGCTGTCCGAGGAGAGCGCTGGCGAAGGGGCCTCCCCAGCCTCCGCCCGCTCGCCACCGTGCCCTCAGGACGCGTGGGTGACGCTGCCTGCCCCGGTCATGGGTCGACGGCTGCGGACGCGTCTGGGTCCGACGTGGTGGCGGCGTGAGCGGGACAGGTGGCCGTGGTGCTGGGGACGGATGTCACAACCCCCTCGCTGGCGGGCTGCGGATGGGGTGGACAGGTGGCCTGCTTGCTACGGTTGAGCTGTCAATGCCCCCTCGCAATGCCCGGCGACACGGTCAGCGCTACGATCGCTTCCGTGGCGAGCAGGTTCGGCGGCGACGCGTTCGGGTACTGGCAGTGGTGCGCCGAGTGCGAAGAGCTGGTGGGGCGAGCGTGGCCTCACCCGCGCCTCGTGGTGCATGGGCGAGGTTGGCCTGACGTGACACGATGCCCGGGAAGCGGCGCGCCGTGTGGGGACGATGGGCGGGCTGGACAGTTGCCCGTGCTGCCGGAGATGACGGACGCGGAGGCGGAGCGGATTTGGCGGAGCGCGGTGAGGCCGAGCGCTGTGGCTACTGGTGCGGAGATGCCTCGTGGCGGTACTCGATTGTGGTGCGGTTTGCTGACGGCGGTGCTGCCGAATTAGTGGGAGGGGGAAGGGTTGACTGCACGTCAGACAACTGTCATACGTATGGGCGACATGACGGAACTAGCCAACGCACCGCAAGACGAAACGAACGACTGGAAGGTCAAGCCTGCCGACACGTGCGAAGGCTGCGGCTCGCATCACGGCGGACCGACCGCGGAGATCCTCTGTTTGCGTGCCTGGCGAGCGCATTGGCAGGCTCGCGCTGAGCGTGCCGAGTTGCGGCTAGGGCACGTGGAATCGGAGGTGCTCGAGCTCCGGGCCGAGGTTGCTCCGCTGCGACAACTGCGCGCCGAGGTGGCTGCGACGCCGCGGTGGAAAGTGCCTGGAACGTGACCATCAAAACGAAAGCCGCGCGGCTGAACGTGCGCGTAACCCACGAGGAGAAGCGTGAGATGAGGAAGCGCGCGCGGATGGCCGGCGTGACGGTTGGCGAATGGGTGCGACGGGCGATTGCGGCGGCAATGGTCACGGTCGTGATTGTTCTGTACACGGGCGCCTGCGAGATGGCGCAGGAGTGGCTTGCGAAATGAGCTGGTCAGATATTCCAGGATGGTTCGCCTTCCGCGCAACATACGACGAGATGGTCGCGACGTGCCCGAAAGACGGTGTGCTCGTCGAGGTCGGCGTCGCGTTCGGTCGATCCGCGGCGTACCTCGCGCGCAAGGTTCTCGACGCGAAGCGCACGGATATCCGCATATGGGCCGTCGACCCGTTCTACGACGACTGGTGGCAGTTTCCGAACGACTACCCAACTACGTTGACGAGACCTTCGTGGGGCGGCGAACATTCGCAGTGGGCGCGTGAGCAAGGCGGCCCTTACTCGGCGTTTATTCAGGCGATGCGAACGCACGCCCCGGAGGAGCTCGAGCGGCTGAACGTCGTTCGGTGCAGATCGGTCGACGCGGCGAAGTTCATTGGCGCTTGCCACGGCGTTTTGATTGACGGGAATCACGATTTCGAATTCGTCGCGCAGGATATCGCCGTGTGGAAGCCGCATATGATGCCTGGTGGAATGCTGGCCGGCGACGATTTCGATCAGCACGACTTTCCTGGCGTCGTGCGGGCGGTGCATGACGCGTTCGGCCTCAACTTCGAGCAGCGGGGGACGACTTGGGTCAAGAGGATGTGACGTTCGCGCTGGCTATTCCGCACTGTCCTTGGATTCCCGAGCGATTCGAATCGCTGAAAAACCTAAGTCGCCAGTTGTTGGCCGATAGACCGTGGCCCGCAGGAATCGAGCATAGAATATTCGACGATCGTGAGCCCAACTGGTCATGGTCCGCCAAGCTCTGGCAATGGTCCACGACGACGGACGCCACGCATCTTCTCCAGATCCAAGACGACGTCATCGTCTGCCGCGACTTCTGGACGCATCTTCACGCGATGGTCTCGGCGGGTCCGCGCGAGATCATCTGCCTGGAATCCGTGCTCGACCCGCCCGGACCGTCTCCGTGGTACACGACAGGCGACGGGATGATCGGGGTGGGGTATGTGATGCCGATCAAGTGCGTGCGACGATACGAGCCGTCTCTCGAGGAGTTCCTAGAATTCCGCGAGAAACTTCGTCCAGGAGCCATTCAGTCCCTCAACGAAGATCAGATGATTGGGCTGTACGCATACTATATGCAGTACAAGATCTGGCACCCTCGCCCTACGATCATCGACCACGATACGTCGATTCAGTCGACGTACGGTAACGATACGCACTCGCATAGGCGACCGGTGCGAACGTTGGTGCACGACGACCTAGCACCAGCATCTTGGTCGACCGTAGGTCCCGTGCCGCACATTCAGATGATGTACTCGTCGACTCCGTATCTTTGCCGACGATGGGTGCCAGGGTTTTCGTACAAGCGTTTTTTGGAGGCACGATGAGTCTAGAGTTGCTTCGTGGAAGGGTACTCGTAGCGCCATACAATCCGCAGAAGATTGGATCGATCGTTCTGCCGGACATGTCGCGCGACTGGCAAGCGAACGCAGAACGCGCAGAAGGCATCAAGGCTAAGTCGAGCCACTTCGGCACCGTTCGCGCATTCGGTCCGCCGGCGATCATTTACGGAAAACACGAGATCCCTCGACTGTTCGACGTCGGCGATCTCGTCGTGTTCGTGTGGTCGCATAACGAGAAGGTGTACACGGGAGAATGGGATCCTGATGCAGGAGAAAGAACATGCTGGATTGGACAAGAACACGTGATTGCCGTCATTGAAGGAAGAAAAGTTTCGTGAACGAGCCTCGTCTGTTCATTGCGACTCCACTCCGCGGTGGCGGATATATCTCGGTGGAGCATCACACTTCGATCGTTCGTCTCCTAGGGGCCACGAATGTCACTAGAGCCTATCTTGCGACTAACGATGACTTGACTCGAGCACGATCGCGTATCGCGCGCGTGTTTTTAGAGGATCCGAAGAATACGCACCTTCTTTTCTGGGATGACGACGTGGCACCGCGCAATCTTCACGCGATTGACGCCATGATCGCATCTGGTCTCGACGTAGTCGCGCTTCCCTATCCTCGCAAAAAGATCTCATGGGAAAGCGTCGAAGCGGCCGCACGAGACGAGGAAGAGATGACTCGTCTAGGTCGCATGGGAGCGGCGGAAATCGAGCAAGGCGCGTACAGTTATCCGATTCGGACGGGCGAACGTAGGCAGGTCGAATCGATCCAGATCGGGGACGACGTCGTGCCGGTGATCGAGGTCGATGGCGCGCCGACAGGATTTATGATGATTCGGCGTCACGTGATAGAGCGGATGATCGACGCTTACCCGGAGTTGATGTTCAAGGATATAGACACCAACGGTGGTGCGCCAAAGATGACGTGCGCGCTGTTTATGCTGCACCTTGATCAGACTTCGCGCGATCTGATGCACGAGGATCACTCGTTCTGTTGGCGATGGCGCAAGCTTGGCGGCAAGGTCTATATCTGGGTCGACGGAGCCAATCATGTAGGGTCGCACGTGTATCGCGGTGATCCTCGCGGTCTCGTGGACCCGCAGGTTTAGGGATCTTCCGTCTCTTGCGCTGTCACGATGAGGAGCGAATCCCCATCTTGCATCCAAAGCAGGCCCTCTTGATACGGCGCCTGACTCACAAGGATTCGCCACGTGAAGTTCTGGTCGACGATTAGAAGCGACTCGCCGCATTGCAAGTTCGCGGCGTTGCTCTGCGGGTAGACGTAACCAAAACCGACGCCGTTCGTGTACGGGGCCTCGCCGACGATGATCGTAATTGCGTACGCATCCGGCGAGGTGCCCGGCGGATGGTAAACGAACGCCGAGAACCCTTCGCGGATGCGTAGCGGGGCGGTCGGATTCGGGTACCACGTCGGCGAGATTGACGGAGCCGGGTTCCTTCGCGGGAACGGATCGAGTGCCAGCCAATTCAGACGGACGGAGCTCGCCGGTAGCGGAATCGTTAGCGGGTAGTCGACCGCAGACACGGGCGCGACGCGTTCCTTCGGGAGCGCGACGGTGACGTATCCCTGTCGGGGCGGCGGTGCCGTCGGATCGGGAAACGACGTCGAGGCGATGGGCACTCGGCGATCCAGCAACGCGAGCGCGAGGTATCCGTCCGTCGGCCGCACCCCTCGCACCGGTACGTTCACGACGGGCGCCACGGGCAGCACGACGGCAGCGACGAGCGGGACGAAGGCAACGTGTCCGCCGGCCTTCTGCGGGGCGCCTGGCACGGTCTCGGGATAGCGAGTGGGCACCTGCGGCGCGCTGATGACGAGGGTCGCTACGGTCGCCGCGTCACGACCCCCTACTGGCCTTCGCAGGATCTCCGGATAGCTCGCGTACCCTTCGGTGGGCGCGGCGAGGCTAGGCAGCGGAAACGGCCAGAATGCGACCGCGTCGGCGGTCATCGGTGCGCGTCGCAGCACATCCGGGTGACTGACGGACGCTATCGACGCCGTTCGCTCAGGCGCGCCTTGCGTGACGGTCGTACCGGTCTGCTTCGTGGGCGCTACCGAGACGCGATCAGGGTATCTTGTCGGAAACTGCGGCGTCGTGAGGACCAACGTAGCGACAGTCGCCGCGTCGGGCGTGGCCGGCTGGCGCCGTAGTACTTCCGGCGCGATCACGTAGCCCTGGACGGGCGCAGCGGTGTTCGGCAGCGGCGACGGCCCCATGCCCACAGAAACCTCGACGGCGCGCGCAGGGGCCCGTAGCGCATCGGGAAACGTGGCTCGCGCGACGCTCGGCAACGGTACGTCGGGGCGAGGGGCGACGGTTTGGTGATCTTGGTGAGCTCGGAGCGGCGACCGAGGGTCCGTGTATTCCTGATCGGCTAGAGGAGCAATGCGATCTGGGGCTCCGGTCTGCGTAGCGAAGTCAGGACGCGGCGGTAGCGGCGCGCGCGGATCGGGATACTTTTGATCGGCGAGCTGCAACGTTCGCTCGGGCAAGCGCGCCGTCGTTGTCAAGTCTTGTCTACTCCTGACAGGCGCAAACGGATCGGGATACGACGTTGCGAATTGCGATGGGACCGATGCGACGATGGGGAGCGGCGCGAACGCGTGTAGACTGCGCGCATCGGTGCGCTGAAGCGCGCGAGGATCCGGGTATGAGACGAGCGGGACGGTCGGCGTTGGCGCGTTGACCGAAAGAAGAGGAATTAGAAATGACCATTGCCGCGGTCGTGTTGCGAATTCACCAATGGGGGGACTCGACGCAGCAAGCCCGAAAGTCCCTGCCGTCGTCCAGATGCTCGAGCTCTTAGAGACCTGGTCGAGCGCCGCGGCTTGCGGACTCCACATCGGGAAATACGAAACAAGACCCTGCTTCCGAACAGGTGAACGCTGCCGCGCTTCGCGAAAGACCTCGGCCTGAGATAACGGCTTGTTCCAAAGCTTGAAGCCGGCGATGGCTCCTTGCCAGTTGCCGTCACCCTCGTCCGAATTGGAGAGGTAAAAGGCCTGCCCCGCGCTGCCGGTGACGACGCCGGTGAGCGTATTCGTCAATAACGCTGCACTGTTCCCAACGTACGAGGTTACAGCGCCCGCATTGCAGACCAGCGCCACGAAATTCCAGCCGGCCGGCCATGCCCCCGTGCCGATGGTTTGAACGCTGTTGTCGTTGGCGAAGAGCCCTGCGTTGCCGAATACCGTGATATAGACGTACGAATTGGTGACGCCGAATGGGTCGCCACCCATCCCCATAAGGACGCCGTCGCCGCCCGTCTTGATCGTCCAGCACGTGGCCGTGAATGAGCCCGCGTCGACCGGAGACGGGATCGAGGAGCCGTTGCCACGAGAGAGATTGGCGTTCGTGAAGTCTACCGCGAGACCATTGCTGCTCACGGCTTAGACTCCCTGGAATTGAATTCCCTGCCACTCCGCGAGGAAGTTGCCGCCGGTCGCGTCGAATGTTGCGCCGGAGCTATTGAGTATGATCAGTCCCCACTTCTGCGGGAGCATGATCCATCCGGATCCGGCTACAAGCTGGAAGTCAAAGAAGTACGTAGTCGCGTTCGAAACGGCTGCGATGGTACAGACCGGAACGAGGTTCGCGGCGTTGTCCGGAGTGAAGCTGCCGTCTGTGCCGCTGGCGCCCTTCGAATAATTCGACCCGTCGTAGGCATAGGCGTAGATCGATACTGTGCCCGTCGCAGAGACCCCGGACGATCCGGTCTTGATCTTCCCATTGACTATAATTTCATCATACAGATTCGTAGAGTTGTCTACGGCTGTATTCTGCCGATACGACCCCGAGGCGAGCGACGCTAGCGTCCACGTGAATGCGGATGCTGCGCCGGAGTAGACCGGCTTGAGCGTCGTGGTCATGTTGGCAGCGCGGGAATAGTGACTGCGGCCGGAGCCGTAAAGGCGCCCGTATTATCGTATCGTCCTCCGACTAGATTCGTCGAAAAGGCGCTTGCGGTGAGAGCTGTTTGCAGTGTCGTAAACTCCGCGATGATAGCGGCGTTCAGAGCCGCGGTGTTCGCGTACTTTCCGGTATTCCACACAACCTCTACGAGGTACCCGTTCTCAATTGCGTTGAGCTCTGCGTTCGTCAGATTGAACGGGGTAATAACGGGTACCGCACTATTCGGAGATTTGCCGGAAGCGCCGGAAGCGCTCAGTGTTGCAAAAGTCGTCGCGCTCGTGACTGGAGCGATCGGTTTGACGCGGTTTGCGGGCGCAGCAAGCCAAAGCGCTACGAGAGCCGCGACGCCGTCCGTGTAGGTGATGACGTCGAGCACTATAGCGGCAGCGGGATTAGCCATCGTCTTCTTCCAGAGCTCTCATCGAACCCCCGCGAGAATCTCATCGGCGATCTCTTCGTATCGCGCCGCGCTCATCTGCCGTTCGTCCCGCGCGCGCCGGTCGAGCGGCACGGCGTCTTTCCGCATCTGCTCAATCGGTGGCCACGGCTTGGCTTCGCGCGCGAGCAGTTGCGCCTCGAACGCAAAGCACTCGCCCGTTCCCGCCATGATGCCGGCGCACTTGGTGCAGATGGGGTGCATGCACTTGAGGCAGAAATCCCACGTTACACCAGGCGACTGAACGATGATCTCGCCCGCGTGGCCGCACGTGGTCGCGTTGTACTCGATCACCTTGTCATCGTCGCGGAGCGTTACGGTAAACGCGCTCTTGAACCGGCGATCGCGTTCGACGCGACGAGGGGCCGACGAGTGACCGTAGACCCGCGGAAGGGGCGGGCGCGCCACGGGTCAACCGTAAGGGGCATGGTCGACGTGGACCGATAGACGCTCGTACACGCCGTCGGTCGCGCGGACCTTGACGTGGCCGACGATCGAGGCGCGAACCGGCGATGTGCCCGTGTAATTCGGTACGTCACCAAACGCACTCGCTTGCGTCACTGCCGATGCGATTCCCGCGTCGATCAGAGCCTTCGCGCGCGTGTGGCAGTGGTCGAGGCCTGCCGCGTTCGAGTCCGCGATGGCCTTGCGAAGTCGCTCGTTGGACCGGAAGAGACTCGTCGGATGTGCTCCCTCTTTCGAGCTGAGCGTGTCCCGCTCGACGTCCGTTTTGGCAGCGGACACGGGATGCGACGGGTCGCTCTCGTGCGTGTGCTGCGGAGTCGTCGCCAGCCATTCGTCGCGCGCAGCCTCGAGGACGGACTTGAGGTCGCCGACGTGCGTGGGGACGGTCGCTTCGATGCGAAAAGACTTCATGATCAGAGCTCCAAAAGCTCGGCGGACATGCCGGTAGTCGTGGTGGACGCGGCGGAGAGACCGAACATATACCCGTTCGAGGCGGTTGCCGGAATGACCAGTTCCGCGCCCGGGCTCGACGCGTACCGCACCGAGGCGCGCTGATTGACGGGCCAGTTCATCAGGATCGCGCCAGCGGTGACCGTGGGATCCGCGGTGACGGTGTCCTTTGCGACGATGGTGGAGGCGATCGAATCGGCCGGATCATCTGCTGTCACCGTGCGCGTCGTTCCCGTTCCCGCAGTTGTGGCCTGCTGGACGATGAAAATGAACGCATTGTCGGCGGGCGACGTCGCGTTGCCCAATTCGAAGGTGAGAATGCGCGCGCGTCGGGGGCTCGATGCCGCCGCGGTGAGCACGAGCGTCGACTTGACCGACGAGCCGCCCGAGTTGCCTGCGATGCCTGCGAACATGAATCCTCCGCTGTCCCGAGCAGACTACGCGCCCAATTCGTACAGCCGCAACCGGTTGCCCAACCGTCAGACCCCGCCCACCGTCACCTGGCCTTCGAGGAACGGAAAGGCGGTCCCGTCCGGGTAGTCGAAGATCAGGGAATATCTCTGGAACGCG
>Ga0210388_10004132_pt1 | contig 11368 bp, 10 predicted proteins | sample IncBWC19OmetaG_FD_155485 | JGI IMG/M metagenome (GOLD analysis project Ga0210388, IMG submission 155485) | Forest soil microbial communities from Barre Woods Harvard Forest LTER site, Petersham, Massachusetts, United States - Inc-BW-C-19-O ...
CCTCACGTCACCGCTGAGCGACGGCCACTAAGCCGATACTCGCCGAGAAGATCGGCAAGTATCCAGGCTGTTCCGGCAATCGCGAAGGTCTCGGCGGTTTCGCTCCAATTCGTATGACTGTGGGGATCCGAAAGAAGCAAAGGTACCCACACGACTAGCCCAAAAATCATAAGCATCATCGTCAGCAGGCGAGCCGCGAGAAGTGCCATGCGATTCGTAAGAAGAGCCACGGCCGCGAGTGCAAAGAAAACAGTCGTCGCTGCCGCCCAAAAGTTCTGGCTTGGCGGAAGCCACTTCGGAACAAGAGTGACCGTAGGCTGAAGATAAAACGCTTGCTCGAGCGTGAAGGAAGCAGCACAAATGCCCACAAGAATGGAGCCAATCCGATTCCGCGTTTCCGATGACCATGCCGAGGACAAGCGCGCATAAACGATTACCGCTCCGGCCACGAGAGAGAACTGCTCGAAGAAGTTGCCCCAGCTATTGTAGACCCCCGGCGCGGCGATGATTCCTGGCAGGCACTGTAAGGCGAAGACAAGATAAACCGCAGCAAGGACAGCCGCGCCGATTTTCGCGGCGACGCCACGGAACTGAATCGCAGCACCGCCGAAGAGCAGAGCAACGGCGGCGGCGTAGACAAGATAAAGCGGTTGATGCCAGCCATTGTAGTTGTGCCAGGCCAGCACGACGAGGCCAAACACCATGGCCGCCACTCCATACACATGACGGCCGAGATTCAAATTGGGCGCGAGTACGGTCATTTATTTTCAATCCCGTTCACGAATATGTTTCACCAGCCGATCGCTGGTCACGCTCATTTCAGCAATTGGAAATCGGAATGGACGCGCCGAGCTTTATATAAAGGGATCGATAGATCAAGCGTAAAGTGCCACAACGCTGGAGGGTGATAGATCGAAGATGGCTCCAATGGACCGCTTGCATACAGGAGTCGGCTAAGCGGGGATGGGGTTGCGGTCGGCGAATTGGCGCTGGTGCCAGTAGGGGTAGACGGGTTGGGTGGCGCTGGCGGCGTCGAGTTTGGCGATTTGTTCTTTGGTGAGATTCCAGCCGACGGAACCGAGGTTTTGACGGAGTTGTTCTTCGTTGCGCGCGCCCATGATGACATTGGCTACTGTGGGCCGCTGGAGGAGCCAGTTCAAAGCGATTTGCGGAACTGTTTTTCCGGTTTCTTTCGCGACTTCCTCGATGGCGTCCACGACTTTGTAGAGATATTCGTTTTCGACTTGCGGGCCGAGTTCAGCGGTTTTGTGCAGGCGCGAAACTTCGGGGAGGGGACGGTTGCGGCCGATCTTTCCGGTGAGGCGTCCCCAGCCGAGGGGACTCCAGATGAGGGCACTGACTTTTTGATCGAGCGCGAGAGGCATCAGTTCCCATTCATATTCTCGGCCGATCAAAGAATAGTAGACCTGATGGCCGACGTAACGCGACCAGCCGTAGCGCTCGGAAATGGAGAGCGACTTCATGAGATGCCAGCCAGAAAAATTGGAGCAAGCGATGTAACGAACTTTGCCGCTTTTCACGAGTGTGTCGAGAGTCGAGAGAGTTTCTTCGACGGGCGTGAGGGCGTCGAAGCCGTGCATGTGGTAGATGTCGATGTGGTCGACGTTCATGCGGCGGAGACTGTCTTCGCAGGATTGAATGAGGTGATAGCGCGAGGAGCCGATGTCGTTGGGGCCATCCCCCATTGCGAAAGTGGCTTTCGTTGAGATGAGAACGCGGTTGCGTTTGCCTGCGACGGCTTTGCCGAGGATTTCTTCGGAGAGGCCGCGCGAATAAACGTCGGCAGTGTCGAAGAGGTTGACGCCGGCTTCAAGGCAGACGTCGACAAGACGCGTGGCTTCCGCAACGTCGCTGGCGCCCCAGGCTTTAAAAAATTCGTTGCCGCCGCCAAATGTACCGGCGCCGAAACTGAGAACGGGAACTTGCAGGCCAGAGTTGCCGAGTTGTCTGAATTCCATGGCGTGTTGGATGCGCAGCGAAATGCGAAGGGTACAGTCGAGAGCGTGGGCGTGATCAGATCAAAGTGCCGCGGAATTGGATTCTGCGGCAGGTACTTCCACGGCAGGGAGTTTTGCACGGCGCAATCGGAACCAGAGCCATAGGGCGGCGAAGGCGAAGAACGCGCCGATGGAGTCGAGAAGGGAATCGTAGGGTGAAGCGGTGCGGCTGATCACGAAGGCTTGGTGGATTTCGTCCATGATGGAATAGCCGGCGGCGACGGAGAGCGCAGCGATGCCCCAGGTCCAGCGCCAGCCTTTGCGATCGCCGCGCACACCTCGGTAGATCAGGATGCAAAAAATAAAATATTCGGTGAAGTGCGCGCTCTTGCGAATGATGTGGTGAATGAAATTGAATTGGTCTTCGGTGAGATGGGGAAAGAGCCATTTCACGAAGAACGAGAGAACCGTCGCGGTGTGCTCGGATGAGAAGGAATCAGTCGAGAGCGTGAAGATGACGCCGGCCCAAGCGATGGCGGGCCACCAGGCGCGAAGCCAGGCGGGGAGCAACAATTTGTGCAGACGGGGCTGCATCTCCGGTAACTGCGGCGCGCGGCGGGGATTGCGCCAGGGTTGCGAGTCAGACAAGTTCAGGTCTCCGGTTACATTTTTTAGTTTAGCTTATCGACTGCTAACTTCCCGAGAGGAGTTTGTCGCGGGCAAGACTAGTCAACTTCCGGAACGGCGGGAGCAGAGCTACCGCACTCCATGTTTATTCCATGCGATAGTTCGGGGCTTCGCGGGTGATGATCACGTCGTGTACGTGGCTTTCGCGGAGGCCTGCGGCGGTGATGCGGACGAAGCGGGCTTTTTCCGTGAGTTCGCGCAGAGTTGGGGCGCCGACGTAGCCCATGCCACTCTTGAGGCCGCCGACAAGCTGATCAGTCAGCGCGCCTAGAGAGCCTTTGTACGGGACGCGGCCCTCGACTCCCTCCGGAACCGACTTGCCGCGCTCTTCCATGTCTTGCACGGTGGCGTAACGATCGGAGCCGGCGTCCATAGCTCCCATGGAACCCATGCCGCGGTAGGACTTGAAGGTGCGGCCCTGATAGAGAATTGTTTCGCCCGGAGCTTCCTCCGTGCCGGCGAAAAGGCTGCCGATCATTACGCAGGAAGCGCCAGCGGCGATGGCTTTGGTGATGTCGCCGGAATACTTGATGCCGCCATCGGCAATGATGGGGATGCCGGTGCCCTGCGCTGCGCGCGCGGATTCCATGATGGCGGTGATCTGGGGGACGCCTGCGCCCGTAACGACGCGCGTCGTGCAAATCGAGCCTGGGCCTATGCCGACTTTCAGACCATCGATACCGAGCGCGATGAGATCTTTCGCGGCTTCGTATGTGGCGACGTTGCCGGCGATGATTTGTACTTCGGGTAGGCGACTGCGGATAGCTTTTATGGCGTCCATCACGCGGGTCGTGTGGCCGTGAGCGGTGTCGATGGCCAGGACGTCGGCCTTGGCTTTGGACATTTCGACGGCGCGCTCGAGATAGTCGCCCGTTGCGCCGACGGCGGCGCCGACGCGGAGGCGACCTTGTTCATCTTTTGCGGCGCGCGGATATTCGCGTTTTTTCTGGATGTCTTTTACGGTGATGAGGCCTTTGAGATTGAAATCCTGGTCGACCACCAGCAGCTTTTCGATACGGTGCTTTTGCAGGATGCGCTCGGCTTCTTCGAGCGTGGTGCCGACGGCTACCGTAACGAGATTTTCCTTGGTCATCACGGAGCCGACGAGCTGTGAGTGGTTTTTCTCAAAGCGGAGGTCGCGGTTGGTGAGGATTCCGGTGAGGCGAGAGCCGCGCGTAACAGGAAGCCCGGAGATGTGGTACTTGTTCATGATCTCGAGGGCTTGGCGGAGGGTGATGTCCGGAGAAATCGTGACAGGGTCAACGATCATGCCGCTTTCGGAGCGTTTTACGCGGTCGACTTCTTCGCCTTGGCGGTCGATGGGCATGTTGCGATGAACAAGGCCGATGCCGCCCTGGCGGGCGATGGCGATGGCCAGGCGAGATTCCGTTACGGTGTCCATGGCGGCGGAGGCCAGGGGAATGTCTAGCGATAGCTTGCGAGTGAAGCAGGTGCGTGTGTCGACTTCGGCCGGGAGCACCGAGGATTTGCCAGGCAGCAGAAGTACGTCGTCGAAAGTAAGACCCTCAGGAATTGGACCTTCAATCATTACAACCTCGGTTCTGAAGATTAGCGCCCTAAAATAGCGCAGCCCAGCGCGCGGTCGCTGGGCGGTAAGATGAATCCATCAGATTGCAAAAATCAATCACTGTGAAACTTCTATTCTAGGGGGCAACGCGATTGCGGTCAAGTTGATTGCCCTCTTGTTCGCGGCCGAAATTCTATCTGCCCTGCAGAAAACTAAGCAGGTCTTCTCTGGTGAACCCCGCTTCCCTAAGCAACGACATGAGAGTGCCTTTTGGGATATCACGGTTGTGCTTGGGAACTACCGCGCGACGTTTCAGGTCTGGATGGTAGTAGATGAAGTGGCTGCCTGAGGCGTGGTCGAGCTGAATCCGTTACGCTCTAGAAATCGAATGACTTCCCGGGGCTTAACGGCGGGAAGTTTCGGCATATTCGAGGTCGAGCGAAGCGACGAGTGAGTCGTCGTCGGTGGGGATAGGCTCGTTGTGTTTCTTGAGACTCTCGATGTAACCGGAAATAGCGTCCTTAGCCATGCTCTTGGCTTCGGAAAGCGTTCTGCCGTAGGTCACGCATCCGGGCAACACCGGAACCATCGCGGTGAAGCCACCCTCTGGTTCAGGCCGAAGTACAACGTTGAAGTGACCGCGTGATTTCTTCATTTGATAATTATCTTAGCGGAAGGATCGAAAGCGGTCAAACCTTCGTTAATCCAAGCATTTTTCGATTGCGGATTAATCATCAGCACCCGAACACCTAGCTGGTAAGCAGCACCTTGTAACTAGCGAGGATGCAGCCGCCATCGATTTGGCGGCACTCGAATAGGTCGAGTTTCACTCGATGGCCAGGATCACGGAACGCGGGGACGCCGGAGCCTAGAAGGATGGGGTGAATGTTCAGACGAATTTCGTCCACCAGGTTCGCGGCCAGAAGGGATTGGGCGAAGTCGCCGCCGCTCATCAGGCAGATTTCTTTGCCGGGGCGTTGCTTCAGTGCCCGGACGAATTCGACGGCGTCGGAGGTCACAAGTTCGACGTTGGCATCGTCGAGAGTTGTTAGCGTGCGCGAGAAAACATAGTCCCGAGTGCGACGCGGGCTTTTCGAATCGCCGGATTTTTTAACGGACGAAGGGTTCATGGCGACCGAGAAGTCGTACGTTTTTCGTCCCCACAGAAGGGTGTCGATTTTTTTCCAGTAGTCGGTCATTACTTCTTGGACGTCCTTGCTGAAGTGCAGCCAGTCGATCGAGCCGTCCATGCCGGCCAGAAACCCGTCCAGGCTGACGGCTGCGCCATAGGTTATTCTGCGCATCGTTTTGCTCCTTGCACTGCGCAGTTTACAAGGTCTAGTTCGATGTGTTTAGCGTGATTTGCGTGTTGGAGGCGTTGTTTAGATACTCGGAGAATTGCGCTTTCTTCGTCGAATTCTTTTCGTTGGCAATCATGGACTCGAGAATGGGGACGAGGAAGCGGTTGTAGCTGGCGAGAGCCGCTCGGTCGTTTGTGGCCAGGGCTTGCTCGACGGCATGCTGTGTGGCGGGCGTCACCAATTCCATACGGCCAACGAAGACGCGCACGATTTGCGCCGGAGTAGGGTTAATCGAGAGCGGCAAGACACGGTCCACGAACTCGCGCGGGACGATGTAAAGCAGTCGGCTGCCTTCTTCAAACCAGGAATCGCGCCAAGTTTCAAACATGGCTTGGGCTTCATCTTGATAGAGCCGCTGCGCGATGAGCAAGTCTTCCACCGCCTGTTTTAGCGAATCCATATTGGCATTTAGTTCCGGAGGATCGAGAGTTGGTTGAGCTGCGGAGGTGTCTCCAACGCGGAATCCGATTTTGTCGCCGCGGCGTTCGAATAGGAGCATCGCCGGAATTTCTGACGCGCTGAGATTTTGCGTGAGGATCTTGCCATCGCTAGCGAGCATCACAGACACAGGCACGGAAAAACTCGCTACGCCGCGATAGAAGAGAAATTTTTCGGTTTGGTCTCCTTCTTGTGTTTTGATGCGCAGCGGAGTGGAGGATGTTTGACGGGCAGCGTAGTAGTGGTTCGTCCTGCCTTCGCGCGCAAGGGCGGCGGAGCTTCCTGGTTCCAGCTTGATGGAGTCCCAGGAAATGCTGCTGTCGGGCTGCTTCTGGAGACGGTTCCAGTCATTGTAATAGGCAACCATACGCGTTTGCGTCTGAAGACCAACGGGTTCGACGCGATCGGCGTGCGGATACCATTCGGTGATAAGGCCCTGCGCGAAGGAAACGTGCACGGAGACAGTGGTTGTGTGGTTGGTGTAGAAGTAAAGAACGGGAGTCTCCATACGGACAGTGCCGCGGACGCCGCCCTTAAAATTGGGTGTTTGGAAGTGTTCGACGAACGCGGGTAGATCAGTTGAGCCTGCCAGCGGCAGCCAGTCGGCGGCGCGGCCGTCATGGCCCGCGATTGAAGTGAAGGTGCCCCATTCGTGAGCGGTGAGGGCTAGATCGAATGGCGGCGTTTGCGCGTGGAAGAGAAGCGGCAGAGCGGCTATGGGCAGAGCGAGAACGGCGCAGGCAAGCAGGCGTGATTTCATAAGACTAGCTCCCTGTTTTCCCATCGGCTAGATTGACGCGAAAAAAACGTCGAGTGTTAACACAGGCAGGCTAGGGATTTGACCGGTGCGAGCGCATCGATTTCGATAACTTGCCTGGCATGTGACGCTGCACTACAGTGAATTCATGGCTGAGGAGATAGAAAGATTTGAGCCGCATGCACTGTTGAAGAACGGGCATGCGATGACGATTGCGTCCGCGTTTGTTCGGCGACGGTTTGACCTGCCTCCCGCGGAAGAACGGTTATTTCAGGTGGATCCGGAATCGCGAATTCTTGGGAAGTGTCATTGGCAGCCGGGGAAGCGGCGGGACGTGCCGGTGATCGCGATTGTGCATGGGCTTGAAGGGTCGAGCGAATCGAATTACGTTTACGGCATCGCGGAAAAGGCGTTCCGGCTGGGTTTTCACGCTGTGCGCTTGAACCAACGGAATTGCGGCGGCACGGAAGCGCTCACGCCAACGTTGTACAACTCCGGAATGAGCGCGGACTATAGAGCTGTTCTCGAAGAACTGGCCAACATCGATGGATTCGAGCAGGTTTTCTTCGTCGGCTACTCGATGGGAGGGAATCTGGTCACAAAGATGTCTGGCGAATTCGGTAACGCCGCTCCGAAAGCCTTGCGCGGCGTTTGTGTAGTTTGCCCCGCGATGGATCTCGGGGCGTGCGCTGATGCTCTCGAGCGGCGCGACAATTTTTTCTACCAGCGGCATTTTGTAAAAGGGCTAATGGCACGTTACGCGCGCAAAGCCAAGCTGTTCCCTCAGCGTTATCCGCTGAACGGAATCGGGCCAGTGCGCTCGGTACGAGAGTTCGACGACAAGATTACGGCGCCGCACTTTGGTTACCGCGACGCGCAGGATTACTACGATGCAGTAGGGGCAAAGAAAGTCCTTGCCCAGGTGCGCGTGCCGATGCTGATGATCACAGCCCAGGACGATCCGTTTGTGCCCTACGAATTATTTCAGCGCGCAAATCCAGGGCAGAACCCCGCGATACAGTTCGTCACGCCGGAGCACGGGGGACACTGCGGCTTCATTTCGAGGCACGCCGGAGCGGAACGATTCTGGGCGGAGCAAAGAATCGTCGAATTTTGCGACACTATTCGGCGGGCTTGAAATCAGCCCATCGGTTTTTCGAGCGATACCTGGAAGTTTGGCGTCAAAAGTTGCGCTGGGCCGTCAGCCATAATGACCATGTCGTCTTCGCAACGAATCCCAAACTCGCCGACAACGTAAATGCCTGGCTCGTTCGAAAAAGTCATGCCGGGTTCGAGATTCGTCGTGCTGCCTTTGACGAGATAAGGATGCTCGTGCCCGTCGAGGCCGATGCCGTGGCCGAGCCGATGCGTGAAAAATTTGTATCCAGGTCCGTAGCCGCCGCCGACAATCACCGCGCGCGCTGCGTCGTCGACAGTGCCGGAGAGACGCCCAGCCCGCGCTGCGTCCAATGCGGCGTCCTGGGCTTTTCGCGTGAGCTCGTAAGCTTTCGCGATTTTGTCCGAAGGTTTCCCAAGTATGCCCATTCGCGTCACGTCCGAGGCATAGCCATCGACGGCGCACCCGCCATCAATCAATATGACATCGCCTTCCTTAAGCTTTTGCGGTTGCTTCGTGCCGTGAGGAAGAGCGGCTGAGGCTCCAAGAAGTACGAGAGCGCCGCCACGCAATCCCATCTTCGAAAAACCTGCTTCTACGAGATGAGCGATATCCTCTTGCGACATTCCTTCGCGAATAGCGGCAAAAACAGTTTTATAGACGTCGAATGTTGCCTCGCAAGCGAGGCGCATCAATTCGAGTTCATGCGGAGTTTTTCGCGCGCGGCAGGCAATGGTGACGGGATCAGCAGACACATATTCAAATCCCGGCGCAGCTGCGCGCAAGTGATCGGAATACGTGAAGTAAACGGTTTCTTCGACTCCGAGCCGCCCGCTGCGAACGCCTTGATCGGCCAAAGCGGCGGCGGCGAGTTTCGTGGGACTTTCATCTTCCTGCCACACGCGGATCTCGATCGGAAAGCGCAGCTGTTCCCGCAGACGACCTTCTTCGAAGCCAGGGCAAACGAGAACTGGTTTACCCACGCGAGGCAGCACGAGGCCGACGAGACGCTCGCTCAAACCCCAGCGAATGCCAGTGAAGTAGTAGAGCGAAGTTCCGGGAGCAAAAAAGAGAGCGTCAAAACCCGGCTTCAGCTCAGACATCAACTGCTGCGCGCGGGTCATGCGGGCACGAAATTCGTCCGGCGTGATGGGTTTGAGGCGATCGCCAAAAGGCTTCAAACTCGAAAAGTCAGCCTTAGGAGCGTCCTGAGATGTTTCCGCGGACGCCTTCGCATCAGGCAAAAGCGCAAGGGAAGAAGCCGCAGCGGCGCTTTGCAGAAAGCGCCTGCGCGTGGTTCCGAAATAATTGGGCATCGATGTTTTCTCCATGGTGGAGAAGACCTTTATCTGGCGGAGGCATAGGTTGTCAAGCGGGATAAAGAAATAAGACCAGTGAGGAGAAATAGCCGGGAAGAAATTCGAAGCAAATTCCGGTGCACTACTCCATTCGAACAGCCTGAATCGCTTTTCCCTGAACTTTCAGTTCAATGCCGAGGGGCGGACGCAAATCCGAGCCTTGAGCTATGGCGCCGCGAACCCAGACGTTGCCGGGTAGATTCGTCATTTTTGTAGGATCGTAAAGCGTGCGGTTGCAGGGGTTGCCAACCATGGGATGCTTCGCGGCGTTGAAGTCATATTCGCTTTTTAGTTTAGCGAGGTCCGTGATGTACTCGAGCTGGCAATTCCCGTACGGAGCATTCATTGAGAACGCCCAGTAACCGTTCGCCTGCGAAGCAGAACTTCCAGGCAAACGAATGAGAAGACCTGGGACGTTTTCACCCGTCAGCCCATTGCGGATAAAGAACTGCTTGGAGGACCAAGTCTGGGCCATCTCCGCGATGGTGGCGATGCCGGGATCTTGCTGCGTAGCATGCGGGAGTGCTGCATTCGGATCAGGAGCCGGAGAGGGAACTTCAATTTGAGGAGGAGGTTCAGCCGGAGGAGCTTCCACATGCCGCGGGCGCAGAATCCATCGCCCACCAAAAAAAACCACCAGCAATACGGTGAGAAGCACACCAACCATCCGCACCGTAGGATTGTTCAAGGGGCTGCGGTTCGAGCTCGGTGCTGCAATGCCGGGAATCTGTGGCATTTCAGCTTTGTAGCGGTCAGGTGGGGACTGGTCCGACATAGAATTTGTCGTGCTCTTATTTTTGCCGAACGCGCGCTCAGCACCAAGGCGCTTTCGGTGGCAGCAGGGCTAAAGATGCATTGCCCGGTTATTGTAGAGCCATACACAATACCAAGCAACACAGGGTAGTCCGGAAATGGGTCGTGACGCAACCGTACCACCTGTGCAGAGCGTCCAAGTTCGTGCCCTTCTTGACAACAGTGTGTTATTGAGAAGGTTACAATAAATGTCGAGAGACTTGTCTGTAGCTCGCGAGGTCTCTAGTCTAGTAGGAAGCATGGGGGAGAACCGGCTTCCTCGCCGAATAGTATGAGTCCCGAATCACGCGGGGGCGCGCGGGCTTTCGTCCGCAGCCTGAACATATTACTTAAGTTCGCACGCCTCTATGAATTTGGCCACGTGCGGACCGCGGCGCAGTTTGAAACTGCGTGGAAAGAGCTCCGAAGTGCGCTCGATGAGAGCGTCGGAAGCGGTTTATTGCTGGGAGCCTCGGGGAATCAGATTTTGCTCGACGGTGTGCCACTCGGCGCGTCCGCTGGTGAAAAAAGTTTTGCGCAGCTGCTGACAGGCTCTGGTATCGCCAGCATTCACTTCTCTCCCAATTTGACGCAACCACAATTTGCCCGCTTCGTGCGCGGTTTTCCCAGCGGCAACGCCAAGCCGTCCTCTCTCGCAGAACAATTGAAGTCCGCGCTCGCTGGTGAAACGAGCATCAAGGTCAACGAGATTCGCTACGTCGCTGAAGATTCTTCCGTGGCGGGGATCAAGATGGCCGCGCAACTTACCGCGAAGGCTCTCGGCGCCCAAGGCGACAAGTTCAAAGATTTCTTTGAAGATCCCAACAAACTCCTGCAGATGATTCTTGCCGCGGAAAGTTCGCGCACCGGCGGCGGTGGTGGCGGAGGAGGGGGAACAGGCCCTGGCTTCGGTCCTGGCGGTGGTGGCTCTAGCGGAGTGCCTGGTGGCGGTGGCACCGGCGCAGGCGGTTTTGGCACTGGCGGTGGCGGCGGGGCCGGAACACCCGGCCAAGGTGGCAGTCTTTGGGAAGGCAGCGGAGGCGGTTCGGGAAGCTCCGGCGGAGGTCTAGGCACAGGTAACGCTACAGGCGGAGGGCCGGGAAGTGGCCCAGGCAGTGGTCCGGGCGCGGGTCCAGGCTCCGGCGGCGGTTCTGGAGTGGGTGGAGGAGGCGGCAGCGGGGGCCCCGGCGGTGGGGGCGCGGGTTCAGGTGGTTCAGGGTTTGGTGGGGGAACTGGCGGCAGCGGCGGCTCCGGCGGAGGCGGTGGAGTTGGCATTGGCGGGGGCGGAACCGGGATTGGCGGAGGTAGCGGAGGTTCCGGTTCGGGTGGCGGCTCTGGCAGCGGAGGTTCCGGTGGCGGGGCAGGTGTAGGC
>Ga0210388_10004133_pt1 | contig 11367 bp, 16 predicted proteins | sample IncBWC19OmetaG_FD_155485 | JGI IMG/M metagenome (GOLD analysis project Ga0210388, IMG submission 155485) | Forest soil microbial communities from Barre Woods Harvard Forest LTER site, Petersham, Massachusetts, United States - Inc-BW-C-19-O ...
TAAACCCCAGCGCTAGCAGTATCGCGCAGATCAAGTCGGCGCCCGTGCTCAGATACGCCGACACCGTCGGCGCGAGCGCCGGAAAGGGATTCTGCTCAACGACAATCTGTAGGGTTGTTGTCCAAAGCATGAGTTCCCGGACGCCAAAGAGGAAAAAGAGTTTCGCAATCCACAGACGAATCAGTAATTCGACGTAAGGCCACGCGAGTCTGTGAGCCAGCAAATTCCAGAAGCTCGCGAGCGGACGCACAAACGCGAGCCGTGCGACCCACAATCGCGACAGTCCCATAACATCAAGTCTGTTGTGCATGACTAGAAGACCGAGAAAGACTGTTGTTTATTGCGTCATCGTCGGAATCGGCGAAATCGACTTGGCTAGGTACGATCCTTTGTGCTCCTGCTTCGAAATTGAAACTGCGCGTTACTGAGCGGTGGCCGAATCGATTGTGCCACCGCAACAAGGATCGCACTTTGACCGTCCCGCCACTGACGGACACGGCGGTCTCCTCCCCCCTCTCGACGCCCGGACACAGCTTCCATCACAGCAGCTCGCTGCGAACCCACGGTGTCGCGCGAACATCAAAGACCGTCTGCGGTGTATAGACCGAAGACCGACGCTACGTCAGGGCGTGCACGCGCTGACGCTCGGTGGCGCTCGCGAGCGAGTAGCGGTCCCGCCATCCAAGCCGTCCCAGTAGTCAACATGGAACGATAGCGGCGGGACGTTAGGCTGCTGCGCCAATTTTTCCGAGCGCCTGGCGTTCGGATCTCACACTACGTCGGTAGCTTCACCGCCAATAGGTCTACTTGCTCGATCCGAGGCGGCTGAGCAAGTAGCTCCGTCGCGTTGGCCATCAACGCAGCGGCGATGGGACCCGCGAGATGGGCTTTGCGGCCCACGTCATCGCGAAACGCATCAAAAATCCCGAACGTGGACGGCCCCAATCGCAAGGCGAACCACACGGGAGTAGCGCTTTCCTGATTGGCGAGTGGAAGTGCGCCCTCGAGGAACTGTGCGACGGCGGTTTCCTTACCTGGCTTTGCTTCCAAGCGAACCAACAATGCGACTTTGACCATGAGCTTCTCTCCTTTGTTGACAGGGAGTGCAGTCTCGGCCATCGGCTGCGAGCCGACGAGTGGCGAAAACGTCGAATATGGTATTGTTCTCGCCATGCATGTTCTCGTCCTGACGCTGCAGGGTACGTTCGATTTGGGGCTGTCGGCCTTACTCGACACGCTCGGAACCGCCACCGAACTGGCGACCGCGATGGCCGTTCCGACAGCAGCCATCAAAGTCACCGTCGTAGGCGTGCGGGGTCGAGTGCTCACTGCACGGGGATTCAGAGTCCCGCTGGTTGCGGCGGCAACAGCGCCTCGTCCGGACGCTGTGCTATTGCCCGCGCTGGGCGCGAAAACGCCTTCGACGCTGGCGGAGCGATTGACTCACCCCGATGTCGCGGATGCCGGGGGTGTGCTACGCGAGTGGTCGCAGGGCGGTGCGTGGATTGGTGCCGCGTGTACAGGCACCTTCGTTCTTGCAGACAGCGCGCTTCTTGACGGACACGAAGCGACCACTTCCTGGTGGCTTTCTCCGTTCTTTCGTCAGCGTTACTCGAACATCGAACTGGACGAATCTCGCATGTTGGTGACGTCGGGCGCGTTCGTAACAGCCGGTGCGGCGTTGGCACACATTGACCTCGCACTCGGCTTGATTCGCAGGCGAAGCCCGGCGCTAGCCGCGCTCACCGCGAACTATCTGTTGATTGAACCTCGTGTTTCGCAAGCCAGCTTCATAATTCCCGACCATCTGGCACACAGCGATCCACTGGTAGAGCGCTTCGAGCTCTGGGCGCGACGCCGCCTCGCACAAGGGTTCTCCTTGAGTGATGCGGCGCGCAGCGCGGGCACGAGTGAGCGCACCCTAGCGCGCCGTCTTCGAACGGTGCTCGGCAAATCGCCGCTATCTTACTTCCAGGACCTGCGCGTGGAACGCGCGGTGCATCGGCTGCAAACCAGTAAAGCCAGCGTGGATCGGATCGCCTCCGAAATTGGCTATTCGGATGGTGTAACGCTGCGTACGCTGCTGAGGCGAAAGCTCGGACGTGGGGTGCGCGAGATTCGTTCTCGCCGCCGATGAGTCGACGGAGGAACCGTGCGTTGCACATGGCACAACGCACGGCCCAGGACTAGACCTTGCTTTCCATTTCAATTCGCGGCAATTCCATTCAGACCCGCCGCTGCAGGAAGATCACCGGCGGTGCCCAAATCCGTGAGGCTACCGTTGGTGGGCTGAATCGCAAACATGCCGACGGCTCCGGTACCCGCATTGAGGCTGTACAGGAATTTCCCGTCCGCGCTGACGGTAATATCGATATTTGACGAACCGGTCGGATTGATCGCAAGGATCGTTCCCGGAATCGGCGTGAGCGTGCCGCCGCTGCCGATCGCGAATCCGGATATGGACCCGGAGCCTGCGTTCGAGACGTACACAAAGCGGCCGTCGGGCGTCATGGCATTCCAGCAATTGGCCGAACCTAACGTTGGCACGCTGCTGCTGATCGGCGTCAGCTTGCCATTGCTTTGTACGGAATACGAGGAAATGGCTGATGAGTTCGGCGCGCTAGAGCCGGTTTCCGAAACCAAAGCCACGTCGTTCCCGGTAAATCTCGCGCTGAACGCGCCGGGGCCGACGCTCGCCGTGATGGTGGCCTGCGACAGGGAGCCGTCGCTCAGCACTTTGAACACGTCAAGGTTGTTCGTCTTCTGCTCGGTGACGATTAAAAACTGCCCGTCCGGGCTGAACGCGACTGAACCGGATACCACGCCGTTGCCGCTGAGAAAGCGCTGTGACTTGGGAATCCGTTCCAGCTTGCCGCCATTGAAATGGAATCCGACGACACTGCTGCTGCCGGCGGTGTTCAATACATATACAAGAGATCCGGACTGGGCGACTGAGTTGGGTTCGCTGCCTTCGCTCGCGACGCGATCCGTCAATTCCAGCTGCGCCCCGTTGACACGAAACACCGAAACACTGCCGCTGCCAGCATTGACGGCGAACAGCCACGCGTCATCCGTGCTCAACGTCAGTGATCCTTGCGACGCCAGCGGATCGACCGTACCACCGCTGCCGCGGCCGTCCGTGCTATAGCTGTGGGGATTTTCCAACGTGCCGTTCGGGTCTCGCTGGAAAGCAACCACCTGATTCGCATCGGCGTTATTCGTCATGACGAACACGGCGTGTGCAGCGTGATCATTATCATTCGTGGCGAAACTGGCTCCCGACCATGCGGCACCGGCGATGGCGCTCATTGCGATAACCGTCTTGATGGACTTCATGAATTAACTCTCCTATTCCCAAAAAGTATTAGTGCGCGCAAGCGTGCGTCCCGAAGCTGGGTCACCGGCGACGCACCCTGAACGGCCGATTTGCATCGGCGCTCCGTTAATTCGTTGGCACGAAGCAAAAAGTTACAGTGGGATTGTTTTCTGGTGATCGCTACCAACGCAGCAGCCGCGGGCCGAGCCACGCGCCGAGTGTCGTCGGGATCAGCATGCCGAGCAGGTACCAAGTAGCGAGAAACGGCGCCGCCAGCTCGGGGCAATGCAGGCTATATACCAGCGCACCGATGGATCCCGCCGCGAACCCGCTCGCGGCGCCCGCCCAACGCAGCCGCGTCGGGGCAAGGCTTCGCATGACCCAAAGGAGCGCTATTAACAGCGGGGCCGCGATGAACGCGATCAGGAAAGGACAAACAACAGCGGTATGTCCAAGAATCAATTGCGCTCGATTCTGCGGTGAAGCCGCCACCAAGGTGACTACCGCAAGAACCCACATCGCGATCACTGCGACGGGAATACCCATAGGGGCCAGGCCGAGCCGCAATCCCGGGCGAGCCAATCTAACGACGGTAATAAATCCAAGTACGCCTAGTACCGCGCAGTAGCTCTCCCGGACCCAAAACATCGGTTTGTAGGTTTCATGCCAGAGCACTGGATTCAGTTTGAGCAGCCCGGCAGTGAGGAGGAAGGCCATCAATGCGCCACCGGCTAGCGCCAGCAGCCAGCGCCGCGAAGCGCGTCTGAGATCAACCGCCTGGGCGCCGGTTGATAGTAAGGAAACAAGATCTTCAGTTTTCATCCGATTTTCCGAATCTTCTCCGCAAGAGCCTTCAGGCCGCGATGGATCCCCACTTTCACAGCGGACTCCGACATTCCCGTGCGTATCGCCGTATCAGTCACGGATGCGCCCTCAATCTTGACATACAGAATCGGCAGCCGTTGACGATCCGGCAGCCCCCGCAATAGCTTCTCGACGTCATATTTCGCCTCAGTGGCGGCGTTGGCCGTCGTGGCGAATACCTGATCGTCTTCGTCAAGGGGATCAGTGAGAGCATTACTGCGTGAACGACGGCGTAGCAAATCCACGAGCTTGTAATGCGCGATGGCCTGCACCCAGGACGTCAGCGGTTGTTTCGGGTCGTAGGTATGGCGTTTGTTGTGAACCGCCAACAGCAATTCCTGCAGTAGATCCTCGACCTCGTCCGGCAACCCTCCGAGCCGTCTTCGCAAATAGGATCGCAAACGCGCCGTCAACTCGTCCAAGAACATGCGGTAGGCGGCCGCGTCCCCGGCGAGACTCTGTAACATCAGACTGCGGAGGCGCTCCTCGATCAATTGCATCTGAACCTTCTATTTATTGCGCAGAAGAGGGAGCGAGTCCGTTTCAACGCCCCGAAGGAGCGCCGTGGAGTTGACCGACCAGACAGCCCATTTATTGCACGCATTCGGCGCCGCCGCTGAATCGGGCAGCGGATTGAAAACAATCGGCCGGGTGCGACCGCCTAATCCTGCGACCGACGATCGCAGCACTCGTGGCTGTAACCAATCCTTCATCTCCAACGAAATAGCTAGGAGAAGCGATCGCGCGCGAGAATACAGACGCTTGTATGAGAACAGAGAATCTAACTGCGGTACTAGCGGCGAATCTTGAGCCGATCGACGCCAGGCGGACTACGTTGCGCTATGCGCTGGGAATGACCGCCAGTGCACTTACTGCGCTCATCCTGACTGCCGGAGTCCTCCACGTGAATCCGGCGCTGCCTCATGAAGGATCCGAGTTCGCGTTTTGGGTTCGTGAACTGTATTGCGCGAGCTTGGGTGTGCTTGCGGTCCTGTGCGTCGCACGCTTGGGGCGTCCAGGTACTCGGCTCGGTTTGTTGCCGACAGGGATTGCCGTTGTCGTGCTCATCATGTGGATTTTGGCTGCGATCACCCTGTTTTCAGCCGATTCGCAGAGCCGCATCCACTTGCTTCTGGGTACCACATTCGCCGTGTGTCCGTTCCTGATCGCATTCATCTCCGCGCCGCTTTTCTTCTCCTTCCTGTGGATCCTCAAGGATCTTGCCCCAACGCGGCTGCGTCGGGCGGGCGCGGGTGCGGGGTTCGCCGCCGGAGCCATCGGTGCGCTCGTTTATAGCCTGCATTGCCCGGAGCTTGCCACCCCGTTCATCGCAACATGGTACCTGCTCGGAATGTTGATCCCCACTGCTATTGGTGCGTGGCTCGGTCCACGGCTGTTGCGCTGGTGAATTCGGAGAAACCAATCCACAACCGCCATTACCGGAGGTATCCCATGACCTTGTGCAAACGCGCTGCCCTTCTTGTCCTTATTTGTTTGGGCCTGGAGCTCGGATCTGCTGAAGATCTGCGGGCGCAATCAAGCTCCCCGCGCGGACCAGCGGTTGTGGAGTTATATACCTCTCAGGGCTGTAGCTCCTGCCCGCCAGCGGACTCATTGTTGGGCGTGCTTTCGCAGATGCCAAATGTACTCGCCCTAGCTTTTCACGTCGACTATTGGGACAGCATCGGGTGGCGCGACCATTTCGCCTTACCGATTGCGCGTGAGCGTCAGCGCCGCTACGTTGAGACGCTGGGCCTGTCGTCGGCATTTACGCCTCAAGTCGTCGTCGATGGGCGTAGCAGTTTCGTGGGATCGGATAAGCCTCGGATCCTGGCGGCAATGGCCGATCCCCTCATCACGATTCCGATCCTCATCGACGTGGCTCGCGGGGAGCTCATCGTCACCGTGCCTGAACGGCCAGATCAAGAGCGCTACGACGTCAACCTCATCGCTTACCTGCCAGAGGCGGCTACGAACGTTGGGCGAGGAGAGAACTCCGGGAGGACGCTCCGAGAATTCAATATCGTCAGACAATTCCGCACGCTCGGTGTCTGGAACGGACAACAGAGTGTGTTTCGCGCGGCGGTCAATTCGTTCCCGGCTGACGCAACTCGCGTTGCTGTCTTGCTCCAGCGAAATCAACAAGGACCAATTGTTGGAAGCGCGATGGCCCTCTTGCGGTGAGTCGTTCAGCTTCATTGGGGAACGCGCCGCTGCTTCGACAGTTGCAAGTCATGAGTGGCGACGGAAGTCGAAGGCGTCGAAATTCGCGCAGCGATTGGTCGCGGTATACCGTATTGGGTGACCACTCGGTCGGACGACACTAGCGCACCTGGAACTGACTTCGAGTCGACGAAGCCGCGGACGAAGGATTTTGGACCTGTAACCAATCTCGCTGACGCGTCGAACTACTAGATGTACTGATACTGTCACTCACCATTCTAGGAGTATGTTTTGATGTTTATTCAAAAATCGCACCTGACTCTCGCGTCCGCCGCCGTCCTGTTTGCATTCACGAACGGAGCGATGATGGCTTCCGCCTATGCGGCCGACCAAGGCACCCAAGCAACTGCGCCCTGCTTCGGGGTCAACTCCTGCAAAGGGCAATCGGACTGCAAGTCAGGGAGCCATGCGTGCAAGGGTCAAAATTCGTGCAAGGGCCAGGGCTTTAAGGATCTGACCGCGCAACAGTGCAGCGCCCAGCACGGTTCCACCACGGAAAAGTAAACGCCACCGGGAATTCAGCCGGCGCTCGTGCCGGCTGAATTCGCACCATTTTGTCTTGAGTGTCCTCGGAGATTTATCAATGCCCGCCACGTCCGTTGCCTCCTTTGCCGGTTTTGGGTTGGGGTTACGGCCGCTCCATTACCAGGATTTTCTCCGCGATGATGTGCCCGTCGACTTCGTCGAAGTGATCTCCGAGAACTTCATGGTGAAAGGAGGACGGCCGCTCAACATACTCGCGGCGATCTGCGACCGATATCCGGTTGCCATGCACGGTGTCTCGATGTCGATAGGCTCGGCCGACGGCATTAAGCTCGATTATCTGCTTCGGCTGAAGGCACTTGTCGATCGCGCGCAGCCGCTCTGGGTGTCAGACCACCTATGCTGGACCGGAATCGAAGGATTCAACTCGCACGACCTCCTGCCGCTCCCTTATACCGAGGACGCGATGCAGGTGGTCTGCACGAACATACTGCTTGCGCAGGACGTGCTCGAACGTCCGCTGCTGCTCGAAAATCCCTCGACCTACATGAAGTTTGCCGACGATGAAATGTCCGAATGGGATTTCCTGTCTGAGATGTGCCGTCGAACAGGGTGTTACCTCCTGCTGGACGTCAACAATATCTATGTCAGCGCCTCCAATCACGCCTTCGACCCCCTCGCCTATCTCGCCGGGGTGCCCGCCGAACGCGTGCGCCAGATTCACCTCGCCGGACATAGCGACAATGGTCGAGGCTTACTCATCGATACGCACGATCATCCTGTTTCCGATCCCGTCTGGTCGCTCTACAGAGCGGCGTGTGCTCGCTTCAGAGGGGTCGCCACCATGATTGAGCGCGACGATGATATACCGCCGTTGAGCGAGCTCCTGACGGAACTCGACCTGGCGCGAGCACTGACGGCCGCGTGGCGGCGAGCGGCATGACCCTGCTCTCCCTTCAGCGCAGCATGCGCGAATATCTCCTTCGCGGCGCCGACGAAATCAGAGCGCAGATCCACGGTGATGCGTCTTCGCGCCTCGCCGTGTATCACCATGCCTACCGCGCGCAGCTCATCGACTGCCTGCGCGATACATTCGAGCGAGTCTGGACCTGGCTCGGTGATGCGGGCTTCGAAGCCGCGGCCCGTAGACACATCGAGTCACACCCGCCACACAGCTGGACCTTGAACGACTATGGAGATAACTTCGATTGCACCCTGAGCGGACTGTATCCCGACGACCGCGAGGTCGCCGAGCTCGCCTGGCTCGACTGGTCGTTACGCCGCACATTCGATGGCCTCGACGCAACACCCATCCCACCCGACGCCCTATCGGGCATCGATTGGGATAGCGCGATCTTGCGAATCGTGCCCACTTTGCGGATGACGTCGATATCGACCAACTGCGCAGCGATCTGGACCGCGCTCTCAGAGAAGAAAGCACCGCCCGCAGCGGCGTGTCTGGACGCGCCGCTGGCGTTGCGTGTCTGGCGCAAAGACTTGTCGTCGCATTTTCGGGCCGTCGATTCGATCGAGCAGCAGGCTCTCCTGATGGCCTGTGATGGAGCGAGCTTTGCGGCGATTTGCTCCGTCATCGCGGCTACAATAGAGCCTGCGAAGGCTCCCGAGGTTGCGGGCGCCCTGCTCGCGGGTTGGCTGCAGGACGGGCTGATCATCGGGGTCGAGAATCGCTGAGTAAGCCCCTGCAGCGTGCAACGGATGCACGGAGATAAGCAGCCTTGGCGTCGCCGACTCCAACGGAATGGCTCACCCTGCCGCGACGACCCTGTCCTGGATCTTGGTGTCGAAGTCACTTGCGTCGTGGCGGACGCGCAGCCGGCCCGCCGGGTCGCCAAAGATGCGGTTTACCATCCAGCCCCGCGGCGCCATTGCATCTGGGAGTACAGAGGGTATAAACGAGACATTCGAGCAACTGGATGAATTCTCACCGTGACCGCTTGTTGATAAAGGCAATCAACCGGAAATCCAAGTTTTTATATGAAGATGCAAGAGCAAATCAAACAATATATTGCCAGCCAACCTGAACCGAAACGCAGTGATATGCAGGCGTTGCACCGCCTGATTCTTCAAATTTTGCCTGCATGTAAATTGTGGTTCTTCGATGGTAAGAACAGTGAAAAACAAAACTGTTTCTAACCCTAATATCGGATATGGATTTCACACCATGCAATATGCCGATGGAAAAACCAGAGAGTTTTATCAAATCGGCATGAGTGCAAACAAAACCGGAATCTCGGTCTACATCCTTGGTATCAAAGACAAGTCATACTTAGCCCGGACGTTTGGGAAAACACTAGGCAAGGCGACCGTGAGTGGGTATTGCATCAAGTTCAGAACTCTAACCGGCATAAACGTTGACGTGCTTCAAGCGGCAATACGATATGGGGCGGAGGCTACATCCCCTGATCTGAGCACAGGATGACGAGTGGCCGGTAGAGGGCGGGAATCAGTCTACTCAGAATGTGCGGAATTCCGGCGCGGTGTAGGATGCTGGCGAAATGGATGCTTGGATAACCCTGCAACAAGCGCTTGCCGCACCTGGATTGCGCCTGGCACCGGTGCGCGCGGGTTTACCGTCGCCTTGGTCTGAATTTGCCCGCTCGTGCTTTCACGTCAAGCGCATTCCCTATTCACTGGTTGATGCACGTGACGCGGATCGAGGTCTCACGTCCATTAGGACCCTGACGGGGCAAGAGAGTCTGCCGGTCGTCTTTTGGAATGATGAGCGACCGCGTTCCAGCTGGCTCGATCAGCTCCTTCTTGCCGAACGGATTTCTCCGCAGCCACGCCTGCTGCCCGTCGATCCTTTAGAGCGCGCCAAGGTCGTGGGCCTAATTGCAGAGCTCTGCTCCGAGGCAGGTTTCGGCTGGCACCGGCGTGTCATGATGATCGCAAGACTGCTCACGGAGCCAGCCTTCGGTGAGCGCGAACGTGGCATCGGCCACTACCTGTCGAAGAAGTACCGGCACAATACGGATTCGGTCGAAGGCTCCATAAAGCACTGTGAAGAAATTGTCCTCACATTTGGAGATCTACGGTCCGCCGGCCATCACTATCTGCTGGGCTCGACCCTGACTGCGGTTGATCTGGCCTGGGCGGCATTTGCGGCGTTGATTCAGCCGCTCTCTGAAGGCTTGTGCCCGATGAAGCCGCCGTGGCGGGATCTATATACATGGATGCCCTCAGTGACGCCCCGCCATACCACAGAAGCGCTGCTCTCCCATCGAGAGCGTATTTATCGCGACTGGCTAACGCTGCCCGTGGACCTGGGGTAGATTTATTGTCTAATGTAAAAAATTGAAATCCACTATAGAAAAATCGCTTGCCATCAGATCAACTCCAGACTTCCACCGTGAGACCGGGAACGTTCGCGAATTGCTTGAGGTTATTCGTGACCAGCACCATTCGCTGGGATACCGCGTGTGACGCAATAAGAAGATCCATATTCCCGATCGGCGAATCCGCGCATAGTGGCCCGTAACTTCGTTGGTCCAGTCGAGAATCGCAAGTCGTTCCAAATACGCCTCGACCAGCTCGGCGAGTTTCGGCCGAGCCGCCTTTGCTGCGCCAAAGCGTAACTCCGCGGCGGTCATCACGGACACACTCAACGATTCGGCGTGCTTCTCGAACCTTTCCCGGATCGCGGTCAGTCGAGCATTGGGCGATGCATGGCTCAAGACGAACAATTCTCCTGCACTACGGGTGCCCACCGTGATCACTCCGGGCGAATGGAATGTTCTCGTGAATCCCCTCCATCCGCAGTTCTCACGGAAATGGGTCGTGACGGGTCCCGACGCCTACACGTTCGACGCGCGACTGCTGCCCGTCAAGAAAAGGATTCGGTCTCGAAGAACGCCACGGGATCGATGACAACGACAGTCCAGACGTTCAAAACGCTGCTTTTACAGGGGTTTGCCGCACGATCCGACGCCTTGGCGGATCTTAGCGGAAGTCCTCGGAAGTGGGGGAATGGTGGGACGGCTGACCACCGAACTCTCAAGCTAAGTGGCTGTTTTGCAGTAATTCGATTTGGCAATCTCTGCAGGTGCCCCCACCCCTGCCCCCTGCAAGGGGTGGCTGCTGCCGGATGCACTCGGACGACAATCGACATCAGCTCATGCGCGGTGCTCAGCGGCGCCACGAAGCGGCCTGCTCGCCGCAAACTGGCAGCAGACGACGCGGGCCGTTTGCCAAAATCTGACGCAGCCTTTAAATGCTCGGCCGCCGGCATTGGGTCAAACGTCATTCCTGAGAAAAATCATTATCGTGCGTGATCCCGGATATCCGCGCACGATCTCATCACCCGAATCGCTCGTCGCTCTCCGGGAGGAAGCGGGGCGTTCGACACCGCTCGCATCAGTAAATGAACGGGACCAGCCGCCAGGTGCGAGCGCGATAGCTGTCGTATTCGGCGCCGAATCGCGTCTGCAGCAGTTTCTCTTCAGAGGTGATGCGGGCAAGCA
>Ga0210388_10004134_pt1 | contig 11367 bp, 14 predicted proteins | sample IncBWC19OmetaG_FD_155485 | JGI IMG/M metagenome (GOLD analysis project Ga0210388, IMG submission 155485) | Forest soil microbial communities from Barre Woods Harvard Forest LTER site, Petersham, Massachusetts, United States - Inc-BW-C-19-O ...
ACACTCTCCTACTTCAATCCTCCAAGGAAATCCCATGAAACCATCGAAGCTCTATGAGGCGCTCCACGCGCTGATCGGCGAACGCGTGCCTCTGCACATTTGGGGCGCATGCGGAGTCGGCAAGTCGCAGATCGTCTCCCAGGTCGCCTGCGATCTCGACTTCGACTTTCTCGACGTGCGGGCCGTCCAGCTTGACCCGGTCGATCTTCGCGGTCTGCCGCGGATCGCCGAAAACCAGACCGAATGGGTGCCGCCGAAGTTTCTCCCCAACAGCGGCAAAGGCATTCTCTTTCTCGATGAGCTGACCTCTGCGCCGCAGATGACCCAGGCAGGCTGCTACCAGCTGGTATTGGACAGGAAGCTCGGCGAGTATGTGCTGCCTGACGGCTGGGTTGTCATCGCAGCCGGGAATCCAGCTTCCGAGCGTGGCGTCCACTTCGCCATGCCGCGGCCGTTGCGCAACCGATTCGTTCATCTGGACCTTGAACCGGATCTCGACGACTGGTGCCGGTGGGCGGTTAAGGCCCAGGTCCGTCCCGAGATCATCGCGTTCCTGCGCTTCAAGCCCGAGCTTCTGCATACGGCGGACGCGACCTCGGACGCTAACGCGTGGCCCACTCCGCGATCCTGGGAGATGGCCTCACAGGTGCTCTGCGGCATCGCCCGCCGTCAGAAGTCACAGTTTCTCTCGGGGGCCAGCGAGTTTGAGGCGCAACTCCTGGATGGAACGGTGGGGCCGGCAGCAGCTTCGGAACTTGTCGCTTTCATTCGGCTGTTTCGCCAGTTGCCTTCGATCGACGAAATTCTTCTGAACCCCACGGCGGCGCCGCTTCCCACGGAGCCTTCGGCGCAAATCGCCATTGCGACCGCCCTGGGCAGGGTCTTGAGCGACAGCTCGGTAGGGAGGGGAATCGCGTATCTGGACCGGATGCCAACCGAGATGCGGGTGATGGCCATGCGCGATGCGGCGGCGCGGGACTCGGCCATTACCCACACTCCGGAATTCGTTCGCTTCGGAGTGCAATATCGGGAGGTCCTTCGATGATTACCGAACGGGCAATGCTCGCCGCCGTCCACATCAGCATCTGGACGGCCGTCAAACACGACCGCAAGGTCAGCCGCGATGTCGCGGATCAACACGGTGCGCACCAGGGCGCGGGCCGCTACAACAAGCAGTTGCTGCGCGGCGCGGACAAGCTCGATGAGCTGCGCACGCTCGCCGGCCAGATCCGGCAGTACTTCTACAAGATCACGCTGCCGTGGTCGGACGAAGGGTTTCGGCTGCTGCCGGCGAACTTCTACTTCGATCTCATGGAGCGCGTGCGCGAGTTTGAGGCCGGATTTGAACAGGGCGTCGAGAGCTTTCTCCATGTCTATCCCCAGTACATCGAACAGGTAAAGCCAGAGTTAAGCGGGCTTTTCCGGGAGGAAGACTACCCGACTGTGGAAAAGCTGAGGAGAAAATTCGGGGTCAAGCTTGAAGTCTTGCCCATCCCGTCTGGTGCCGACTTCCGCGTTGAGATGTCGGCCGAGGAGCAGGCGCGGGTTTCGCACGAGATTGATTTGAACGTCCGCGAATCGCTGATGCGCGGAACGGAAGATCTCTGGAAGCGGCTGAGGGAAGTGGTCGCCCACATGGTCGACCGGCTCAACGAACCGGAGTCACGGTTCCACGGCTCGCTGGTCACGAATGTTCTCGACCTGGTGGAGATCCTGCCGCGGCTCAACGTCAATGGCGACGGAGACCTCAACTGCTTTGCGGAGCAGGTCAGAGAGCGGCTATGCAACTACTCCGCTCAGGACCTCAAGAAGCATGACCTGCTGCGCGTCACAACGGCCGCCGACGCCGCCAACATCGTCGCCGAGATGGATGGCCTGTTGCGCAGCCGCGAGGCGGCAGAACCCGCTGAGGGCCCGAGCGCCGATGACATCTTCGCCCGTATGTCCGCGTACATGGAGGCGCCCGTTGCCGCATGAGAATTGATGTGATTTGACACAGAAGCTGGCAGCACCAGGGACGGAGCATCCTAAAAATTTGTAGGCCCGCTGTCCTATATGCCCACTTTTCATCCAGCTGACCTGCTGCCATTTGTCGCTGAGTGAATTGGCGATGATGCGCTCATTAATCGTCAATGCTGTTCAAGGCGGCGGTTTCAGGCGGTCGTTCGAGTGTTGACCTGAACCGGGCGGTATATCTGATTAGCAAATCAATATTTATCTTCCTGAACGCACAGTAATCCCCGTAAGTATCGCGTAATAAATCCACTCCAAAAGAAAAAACTGCCAGACACCGATGAGTTTTGCGCCCCCACCGGTTTTACCCAGTAGAGAGGCAAGATTGGGCAAGACAAGATCGGCCTCCATAAGGAGATCCCCATGAACGTTGCGCTGAAAACGGTTTTGATCACCGGCGCCAATCGCGGCATCGGCCGTGCACTCGTCCAGGAAGCCCTCCGGCGCGGAGCAAAGAGGGTGTATGCAGGAACTCGCGGAACGCTCGACATCGCCGACGAGCGCGTATCGCCGCTGATGCTCGACGTGACCAACACTGAGCAGATCGAGCAGGCGGCACGACAGGTCGCCAGCCTCGACGTTCTAATCAACAACTCCGGAATCGCTCCTTACGACGATCTGAGCGATCCGGCCGTCATCGAACAAGCGCTCGCCGTCAACTTCTTTGGCACATACAAAGTTTCGCGGGCGTTCCTGCCCATGTTGAAGCGATCCCAAGGAGCCGTCGTCAACAACCTGTCGCTGATGGCGCTCGCCCCGTTGCCGCTTACGCCCAGCTACGCAATTTCGAAGGCCGCCGCGTTGAGCATGACGCAGTCCATGAGAGCGCTGCTGGCCGGCCAGGGCGTCACGGTCCACGGAGTCTTCCTGGGTCCGGTCGACACCGATATGACGCGCGGCTTCGAGATTCCGAAGGCTTCACCCGAGTCCGTCGCCGAGGGCATCTTCGCGGGGCTAGAGGATGGTGATGAGGATATCTTTCCCGACCCCATGTCCCGTGCCATCGCCGAAGGATGGCGTAATGGTGTGGCCAAGCAGTTCGAGCGCCAGTACGCAGGGTTTGTGCCGCAGACCGCGGCCCATTAGGAGTAGCGCGGAACACTCAACCATCACACTCAGAAGAGAAGCAGGAGCGAGTCATGGAGAAGCACGGATTCACAACATCATTCAAGGTTGACCAATCACCGGAAGAAGTCTTTAAGGCAATCAACAACGTTCGTGGCTGGTGGTCGGGAGAAGTCGACGGCAATACAACCCGCCTTGGCGCCGAATTCATATGCCGCTACCAAAACATGCACAAATCCACGCAGCGAGTAACAGAATTCGCTCCAGGCAGGAAGGTCGTGTGGCATGTCACCGAGGCCGAATTGGCCTTTGTCAAAGATAAAACTGAGTGGGTCGATACTGAAATTGTCTTTGAGATCGCCAGGAGGGATGGCAAAACCGAGCTCCGCTTCACGCATGTGGGCTTGGTTCCCGCATTCGAGTGCTATGGGGGCTGCTCGGGCGCGTGGGGCGCCTTGGTCGATGGCAATCTTCGCAATCTGATCACCACCAGCAAGAATCAGCCCGACGCATTCGCGTAAGAGACAGTGGGGACTATTGCGCGTGCATGCGCTGGTGTAAGGCATTCACTCAATCGAATCAAAAGCGAGATAGAACCATGACTAGCCAAAATTACACAGCAACCATATCGGTCGATCAATCGCCGAAAGAAGCATTCGAGGCCATCCGGAACGTGCGCGGATGGTGGTCGGAAGAGATCGAAGGCAGCATGGCCAAAATCGGCGACGAATTCAGGTACCATTACCAAAACGTCCACACATGCACCATGAAGTTAGTGGAGCTCGTGCTCGGCAAGCGAGTCGTCTGGCTCGTCACGGACAACTACTTCAACTTCACTGAGGACAAGACTGAGTGGAAGGGCACCAAAGTTGTTTTCGATATCTCCAGGAAAGGCAGTCAAACGGAGATTCACTTCACTCACGAAGGCCTGGTCCCTGCCTACGAGTGCTACAAGGTCTGCTCCGATGCCTGGGGCACATACATCCGCGGTAGTTTGAAGAGCCTGGTCGCGACCGGCAAAGGATGTCCCAACCCGAAGGAAAAGGCGAACTGAGGATTTTTCACCGGGCGCAATCGCGCATACTTCGCTGCGCCGGGAAATACGCGGGGAGGTCGTGATGAGGAAGTTAATCGCAGCAATGAAATCGTCCTTGGATGGAAAGATTGAACGGACCGCTGGCCCCGCGGACTGGGTCAGCGCCTGGTCCGATGACTACGGCCTGACCCCACAGATCGATGCCTGCATCCTCGGCGGGGGGATGTATCCAGGTTACGAAAAGTACTGGACCGCGATCCAGACGGAACCGGAGAAGCCTGCATGGATTACCGGCGCCCTGCCAACTCCCGCTGAACTCGATTGGGCGAGTTTCGCAAAATGCACCCCGCACTATGTGCTATCGAGGACTGTCACGCCGGCCGCCTGGCCCAACACGGAGTTTATCCAGAGCCTCGACGATATCCTGGCCTTGAAGAAACAGCCCGGTAAAGACATTTATCTCGTCGGCGGCGCACGCACCACCGCGAGCCTGATCGACGCCGGCCTCGTGGATGAACTCCGGATGATCGTCTATCCATTGATTACCGGAGAGGGCAAATCGCTCTTTGCGTCAGTGACACGTCAATGCGGCCTCGAACTAACCAGTGTTCAACAACTATCCGAGGGGCGGGTGAAACTGGTCTATGACATCCGCTGATCCGGCAGGTTCGAATGTGCTCCTATGCCTGAAGTAGTAAAAGGCAGCGATATTTTAATTCGAGGGATGGCCGGACCGCGTCTACAATCGAACGCAATGGCGACGGAATCTGCCAACCTCGAAGAAAATCAGGCATTCGAACGGCTAGCCGAACCGTTCCGCCGGGAAATCAAGTTGCATTGCTACCGGTTGCTGGGTTCGTTGCATGAAGCCGACGACCTTGTGCAGGAGACCTGGCTGCGCGCCTGGCGCGGCTTCTCAGGCTTCAAACCCGGCAGCACCGATGAGCGCGGGTCGTTTCGCGCCTGGCTTTACCGCATCGCCACCAACGCCTGCCTCAATGCTCTGGAAAGCCGCAAGCACCATCAACGATATCTGCCTGACCAGCTTGGCCCCGCCGGCCCGCCGAAGCTGGAAGGCGGCCCTGCCCTCGACGTGCCCTGGCTCGAACCGTATCCGGACGCAAATCCGGAGGGTTTCGCCGACACGGCGCCGAATCCCGAAGCGCGCTACACTACGCGGGAGTCTGTGCAACTCGCATTTGTCGCTGCCATTCAGCAGTTGCCGCCGCGCCAGCGTGCTGCGCTCATGCTCTGCGACGTCCTCGGCTGGGCATCTGCTGAAGCAGCATCTTTACTCGGCAGTTCCACCGCATCCATCAACAGTGCCTTGCAGCGGGCGCGCGAGTCGCTCTCGCAACGCTATTCTGACCGTCGGCCGCCGCTTGAGTTTCAACCAACTCCCGATCAGCAAAGGCTCCTCGGGCGCTATCTGCAGGCCTGGGAACAACACGATGTGGACGGCCTGGTAGCTGTACTCAAGGAAGATGCCACCGCAATCATGCCGCCTTGGCTGCAGTGGTTTATGGGGCGCCAGGTGATTGGGACATTCTTTGCTGCCGCATGGAAGACCTGTGGCGGCCTCCATCTGGTGCCGACCTCCGCGAACGGGCAACCGGCTTTTGCCGTTTATGAGTTCTCCGCCGCGGACAAACGCTGGAATGCAAACGCCATTCATGTACTCACGCTGGAAAACGGCGCGATTTCTGCGATGACTCTATTTTTGGAGCCCCGCCTCTTCAACGACTTCGGGCTTCCGCAGTTCCTGCCGGATGATGCGAATTCCGGATTGCAGAACCCTGCGCGCCACGGATAACCGCCGCTCGATTGCGCAAGCTGACAGAGCGTAGTATTCGCCTGCGATTCCGGGGACAAAAGCCTCGTTCCAATTCTCCATTTGCGCTGACAGGCCAATGCGCTCATTGAGATCCGAGATCGCGAAACTCCGTTCATGATGGTTCAACTTACAAAGACCTCCAACAACAATCTCCAAGGCTACTCTAAGCGGGTCAGGCGGCACGGTGCGTTTCATCCCGCTTTGACCCGCATTAAAGCCACATGACGGCTGCTCACTGTCAGTTCATCAGCGCCACTTTATGGATACGCGACTGCCAACTTATGCTTCAAATCAAAATTGAGACACCAACCTCGCTGCGAATTCAGAAGGCGCGCACCTCTCTCATCCTGGACCATCCTTTCTTCGGCTCGCTCCTGTTCCGGTTGAAGGGGCGCGAGTGCCGGTCGGTTCAAACGATGGCCACGGACGGCTTGTCGCTCTTCTACAACCCTGATTTTGTTGAAACTCTGAACGCGGCGACATTGGCCGGAACCCTGGCTCACGAGGTCATGCACCCGACGCTTCACCATCACGTGCGCCGCTCCGGGCGCGATCCGAAACGGTGGAACGAGGCCTGCGACTTCGCCATCAATCCCTTGCTCGTTGACGCCGGACTCTCGCTGCCCGCTGGCGTTCTCATCGACGACCGCTTCCGCGGGATGAGCGCGGAGCAGATCTACAACCTCCTGGAATCAGACTCGGAATCGGACTCGAAAACAGATCAAGACTCCGGAAATGAGAGTGGAGAGGACGAGTCTGGAGGAGAGGAATCGAAAGACGAGACATTCGGTGGCGGCGATTCAAACTCGCCTTCCGCTCCTGTTACCGAAGGTGGAATTGGCCAGGTCCTCGATGCGCCACCGCCGGACGAGGAAACCCCAACCATCGAAGAACAGGCGAGGGAGTGGGATGTTGCGGTCAACCAGGCCACTACGGTCGCCCGGCAGGCGGGCAAGGTTCCAGCCGGCCTCACGCGGACCCTTGAAGGGGTGGCCGAGGCATCTGTTGATTGGCGCGAGATGCTACGGCGGCTCTGGTCGGATACGATCCCGGCTGACTATAGCTGGATGCGCCCTAACCGCCGCCATGTCTGGGCAGGTCTTTACTTGCCGGGAGTGATACGCGAGGGCGTTGGGGAGATCGCGATCGCCGTCGACTGCTCCGGCTCCGTGAAAGCGCGGCAACTCAAACTCTTTGAGGCCGAGGTGCGTTCGATTCTGGAGGGCCAGCGGCCTCAGTGTGTCCATGTTTTGTACTTCGATGCAGAGGTCCACAAGGTGGAGACCTACGCGGCCGGCCAGCCGGTCCACCTTAAGCCGGTGGGAGGCGGGGGCACCGAATTTGGTCCATGCTTTGATTGGCTCGATGAGCACGGGATTCAGCCGCAGACCCTCGTGTTCCTGACCGATCTGTATGGCTCATTCCCGCCGTCGGCTCCGGCCTATCCCGTCCTATGGGCATCGACCGGAAGCCAGAAGGCCCCCTTCGGCGCGGTCATTCCGATGCAGGCTGCCTAATCCCAAGGGCCGAATGTGGTGCGGTGGCTAGTGAAAGCGGTGACGAGTGCCTTGTGGCTAGTGAACAATGGAGAGCGCCAACTCTAGCTACTCGTTACTTACCACCCGCCACTGCACTCACGTCCAGCGCATCCAGCTTCCTTAGGACGGTTTGCAATTTCTTGCGAACACGCTCTTGAGCCGCATCCTCTGAATTACCCCAGAGTTGAAGAGTGGTCTTGAGAGCGATGGAAAGCGCCACGCGCTCCTGGACCGTAAGCAAGAGAGTTGTTGCACGTGAAGGTGTCATTGCCATCAGGCTCCTCCGAAGTCTTGGTACTCTGGATTACCGGCCCAGGTCTTCTTAAAGTCCCAAAGACGCTGCGCTCCGTCCGATCATGATTTGCGCAAAATTTGAGCTTCCATTGGCTGAAGCACGATTTGGACGGCATTCAGAGGGCCGGTTCCTTGGGAACTGTCTACTTCTGCCACCGTTACAGTTCCCGCCCCGAGCTGCACTACCTGGCTTGGAGGTGTCGACGCAACAAGGTTGCTGTAGAGAATCCTCATCGCATCGCCGGGAGAGCTGAGGTTTGAATCCAGCATGACCCAAACCGTTTGCGCTGCAGTCGTGTTGAAATTCGCAACGGTCAGCACCTCCTGATCGTTCAGAATTCGCGCGAACGCCAGTACGCCCGGTGCATTCGTCGAGATACCAAAGCTATACTTATCGCCGGAGATAGGCCGAAAGTAAAACCGGCCGTACCGCAGGGCCGCTTGAGCGGCCCGGACTACGGCAATCTTCTGGATCTGAACATAAAACGGATTGGCCTGAATGAAGCCCGGTCCTCCCCACAGCGCCTCGCGGACTGCAGGATCCGTGCCGAAGCCGTGAAGGCCCTGTTCGGTTCCGTAGTACACACAAGGAATCCCCGGCAGTGCCAGAAGACATGCGAGACCAGCGGTCACCTGATCGTCATAGATTGGAATGCCGTCCGGTGGCATGTAGCGGATTCTGACCTTATTGTCGTGGTTATCGAGGAACGTAACGAAGAAGCGAGTAGCATCGCCGTGCGAACTCAGGATGTCTTGTTCTGTTTGCTTGCGAAATTGATACATCGCGACTAAAGCTTGCGGCGCACTTGAGCCCTTCACCACCGGAACCAGGTTGTTATAAAGCGGATAGTCCAGCGCAGCGTCCACGCCTACCATGTCCCCTTGCGAAGACGTGTTGCGGCCGATGAAGGTGGCAATATCGGCCTCTTCGTTCCCGTCCATGACCTCACCGAAGGTGAAGAAATTCTTCTTGCCGATGCTCAGTGCGAATTCGCGCATCGAGTTTCCGAAAAGCTGCGGCAAATCGCCCTTCAGATAGCGGAGCGTGTCAATGCGGAACCCATCGATATCGTAGCGCGCGATGACATACTGATAGGCACGGATCAGAAAGCGCTGAACATCGTTCTCCCACGTCGAGAGCTGCTTGAACGGCACGAAGTCGCCAACAGTGTCGTCATACGGAGCTGCGTCCCCCTGGCGGCGAAAATACTCGTTCTGCTGTAATTCCACCGGCCACACCAACATGTCGGGGGTGGGGTCAGGAACAGCCGCTGGTGAGCTGTAGGCAGCAACCGCAATTCCTTTCTGATCACGCCATTCGACTGCCATACGGGTATCGCTGTACGGCGCGTCGTTCCCTCCGGGGTTAGAGGCATAGGCGAAGACATCCGCTGCATGGTTCAGGACGATGTCAAAGATAACGTACAAACCTTGCTGGTGAGCGGCATCCACGAGGGTGCGCAACTCCTGGTCGGCATCCGCCGGATTGTCCGCGAAGTACGGATTCGCGCTTAGAAAGTCCTGGATTCCGTAACCGTGATAGGAGCCCTGGTCGAAGACGGCGTTTTTTAGCACAGGGCTCAACCAGATCGCGCCTGCTCCGAGCCCTTTGATATAGGGAAGTTGGGCTCTGATTCCAGAAAACTTGCCTCCCTGGTATTGAAAGCACTGAGGGTCATCGAATGGCGGATGTAGGGGAGCAGCGGTTCCATTATTGAACCGGTCCACCATAAGGAAGTAAATCCACTGGTCGCGCCAATCGGCAGGGGAGGGAAATGCGGGCTGGTTTGCGCCCGCTTGTGCTTGCACTGTGGCGGCGTCAAACACGGCCTGAAAATCGGCAGCAAAAAGCGAACTCGGCATCAGAACTCTCCAGCGGCGAATCCATTCTGAGAGACGGAGGCTACAACTCAAAAAGGCGGGTGCATCTATTGTGCTCTGCCTTCAATCTTTTTGAAAATTAATTTCTGCCGTAATTCTCAATGGCTGAGCGTCAGGTCGTGCTCGACGGGAGTTCACCTAGGCCGTTTCTTGAAAGTTGGCATTAAGATTTTAGGAGGCAACGTCGAAACCTGGATCATGGGGTCATGCGAGATAGACACCTCTCCCGTCTCCGTCAAGCACAAGCGATGTTGCCCACATGCCTACGCCGCTCCCAACCGCACGGCCAGCCTGCGCTGGATCGCTGCTACCGTCTTCTTGAATCTCGTCAATTTCCGTGCTGGACAAAGATACGCCGGCATTCTGGCATCCGGCATCTTTGAAGTTCTTCGATGATTGCATACCGCCATTCCTCGATATGTCACAATAGCAGCAGTTCGAATCTCGGATTGTTCGGAATCAGTAAGCGTCGGGCGGTTGCAGGATAACTCCACTCAGGTGAGGGCTATGACAGAACTGACGAGCTTTCAAAGAGACATTCGGCCGCTCTTCACAGACCGAGACATTCATGCCATGAGTAAGGCCTTCAATCTGGCGAGTTATGACGACGTGAAGGCACATGCAGCGGCTATCTACGACCGGATTCGAGGCATCGGCGGCGCCGTGATGCCGCCGCCACCTCCACGAGGCGAAGGTCCCTGGCCGCAAGATCGCATTGAATTATTCGCAAAGTGGATGGCGGACGGATACCAACCTTAGATTGCTGCGAACGAAAATACCCAGCTTTCGGCCCTCCGATTTATACTTCGGGGAACTCCGGTCTTATTGGACGGCTGCGAGATCGTCTGCGCTGATCTCAAGTTCTACCAAGCGAGCCGTGAAGAAATCACTCTTTAGAATCCGGCGCCAGCAGGAGGATCTTTCCAATCCCGCCTTTCTGCCCCAGCACATGTGCTTCAGCCGCATCGCGCAATGGCTTCCGGCGGCTAATCGGCAGAATGAACTTACCATCGCGCACGTCATCGGCAAACTCGCGCACCTTGGACGCATCAGGCCGAGCACCCACCCGCACAACCCTCACCGTCGGATTTTGTGCCGCCGCACTCTCCGGCAACACGGCCGTGTAGCCAAAAGAGCCGCCCTGTTTTACTTTCGCGATCAGCTTGGCTGCAACCTCACCGCCAACGGTGTCCGCGATCGCATCTACCAAGCGAAACTCCTCAATCGCTTGATCGTCGTCAATCGCGAGCACGTCAGAGACCCCGAGGGAGCGGGCGTCCTCCAACTCTTTCCCGCGAACGCCTGCAATCACCTGCGCGCCTATCTTCTTCGCCGTGTGCACAGCCGCGCGCCCAACGCTGCCCAGCGCTCCCGTGATCAGGACAACCTGTCCCTCTTTCACGCTTGTCGCAAGACGCGCAAGCTGGTCACCGGTTAGAGAAATCAGCGGAATCGCGGCTGCATCCGCCAGGTCAACGCCATCCGGCAGATGGGTCACCTCCGAATCGTCCACTGCAACCAGCTCGGCATAGGTCTTGTTGGAGAGAGCAAGAACGCGGTCGCCCACCTTGAAGTGCTTCACATTGGCGCCGACCGCGCGTACGATGCCGCTCACATCGCGGCCCAGAATGGCGGGCAACGACAACGGATACATTTTCTGCATCGCCCCTGAACGCAGCTTCCAGTCGATCGGATTCACGCTCGCG
>Ga0210388_10004135_pt1 | contig 11365 bp, 7 predicted proteins | sample IncBWC19OmetaG_FD_155485 | JGI IMG/M metagenome (GOLD analysis project Ga0210388, IMG submission 155485) | Forest soil microbial communities from Barre Woods Harvard Forest LTER site, Petersham, Massachusetts, United States - Inc-BW-C-19-O ...
CGGCTTTTGACCGTATACCGGTTTAGCAAACCAGCGCCTTCACACCTCTCCAACCGTTTACAAAAGCAGCCGACGGACGGATAATTTCGCGGGAGCCGGCGCGTGAAGGCCTGGCGCTTCCGGGCGAGAAGCCAATTGCCAAGACCACCGGCGGCGTGCTAGATTCAAAGCGTCATGCTAGTCACGGTTGAAATGCCCGATCAAGTCGCCCGCCAATGGGGGGAAACCCCGGACGCGGTCGGACGCCATGTCATGGAAGACGCAGCGGTTGAGGGGTATCGCGCCGGACGTCTCACGCACCGCCAGGTCGGTGCCATGTTGGGTCTGGATTACTGGCAGACGGAAACATTTTTGAACGAACGGGCCGTGAAGCTGAATTATTCGTCCGCCGACCTTGCCGCTGATAACGCCACGCTGGAAAAAATCCTCGCCCGTCCGTGAGCGTCGTCGTTTCCGACACTTCGCCATTGCACTACCTTATCTTGTGCGGGGAGGAAGGCATCCTGCCACGCTTGTTCCGCCAGGTTATCATTCCGCCAACGGTTTTCCGTGAATTACAACAGCCCAACACGCCGCCGCCAGTCCATGCCTGGGCGGCGGCATTGCCGGAATGGGTTGCTGTGCAATCGCCCAAAGCAATGAATCTGGCGCTGGACGTGGATGCCGGCGAACTGGAAGCAATCTGTCTGGCCCAAGAAATCCATGCCGCTGCGGTTCTGATGGACGACCGCGCCGGACGGAGCGCGGCGGTGAAATGCGGGCTGGCGGTGGTTGGCACCATTGGAATTTTGGAACAAGCTGCCGCACGCGGACTGATTGAACTGCCACTCACCCTGGCACGTTTGTGCCAGACCAACGCCCGTCTTGATCCTGAACTCATCCAGGCTGCGCTGGCTCGCGAGCAAGCCCGGAGGCAAAAGAAATAATTAAAACAGGTTTTCTGGCTGGTGTGCCGAGTTGTGCGTCACCATTAGAATCACCGAGTGAAAACTGGCGGAGAGAGGGGGATTCGAACCCCCGATACGGCTTTTGACCGTATACCGGTTTAGCAAACCAGCGCCTTCAGCCACTCGGCCATCTCTCCAACCGTTTATAAAAGCAAACTGCGGACAGATAATTTCGCGGGAATCGGCGCGTGTGGCAAGCCGATTCGCACGCCGAAGGCCGGATTCCAACCGTCATCGTAATTTGCCAGCGCGGTGCGAGCGAAGGTGAAGCGTAAAACACGTGGTTTCAGCTTGCGTTTTGAACCGTGGGCGGAAAAAATAACCGTTCCAATTTATGCAAACGACCACCGACGCACCCACGGAATTTATCTTGAAGTTCTGGCCCTGGCTTGAGGCCAACAAAAACCGCCTGATCATCGCCGTCGTGGTCGTGGTGGGCGCCTACGGCGTATATTGCTACTCGAATTCGCAAAAGGCGCAGAAGGAAATCAGCGCCGGTGAAGCGCTCACGCAGTTGTTGATGACGCCGCCCGCCGGTGTGAATGCCGCGGACGCGCTGAGCCAGCTGGCCGCCCGATACCCGGGCACGGCCGCCGCGCAACGGGCGCAGCTCCAGTCTGCGGCCACGCTTTTCGGCGGCGGTCATTATCCGGAAGCCCAGGCCGCATTCCAAAAGTTTCTTGATTCGAATTCTTCCGGCGGCCCGCTGGCGGCGATCGCCCAGATGGGAGTTGCTGCCAGCCTGGAAGCGCAGAATAAACTGGATGACGCCGCGACCGCATACCAAAAGGTTTCGACGACCTACGCCAATCAGGGTGCGGCACTGCCCGCCCTGTGCGCGCTGGGCCGCATCGCCGAGGAGCAGGGTCATCTGACCGAGGCGCTCGGCAACTATCAGGCCGCCGCGCATGCCGGCCAGGCCGGTGGTTCGCTTGCGCAGCAGGCCCAGATCGCGGTGGTGGAATTGCAGGCTAAAATCGCCGCGCAAAAGCCGGCAGCCCCCGCGGCCCCGGCCGCAACCACACCCGCTTTCACTCCCTCTTTTTTGCCAGCTAAATGAAACTCTCGATCATCGGCACCGGCTACGTCGGCCTCGTCACCGGCACCTGTTTTGCGGAAGTCGGCCACCACGTCATCTGCGTGGACAATGACGCCAACAAGGTCAAGATGCTCCAGGGCGGGGGCATTCCCATCTACGAACCCGGCCTCGAGGAGCTGGTCAAAAAGAACGTTGCCGCCGGGCGTTTGAAATTCACGAACAGCACCGCCGAGGGCGTGCAGAATTCCGACGTGATCTTTATCGCCGTGCCCACGCCGCCGATGGCGGATGGCGCGGTGGACCTGAGCTACATCGAACGCGTGGCGCGTGATATCGCCGCCGCGATGACGAGCTACAAGATCGTGGTGGATAAAAGCACCGTGCCGGTGAAGACGGGTGAAAAAGTCGCCGAGACGATCAAGCGTTATTGCCCCGCGAAGGTGGATTTCGATGTCGTGAGCAATCCGGAATTTCTCCGCGAAGGTTTTGCCGTCGATGATTTGATGCATCCGGACCGCGTGGTCGTCGGGGTCTCCTCGCAGCGTCCCGCCGCCGCGATGAAGGAGATTTATACGCCGTTCAAGGCGCCGATCATCATCACGGACATCAATTCGGCGGAATTGATCAAGCACGCGGCGAATTCGTTTCTCGCGCTGAAGATCTCCTATATCAATGCCATCGCCAACGTCTGCGAAGCGGCCGGGGCGAATGTGCAGGAAGTGGCGCACGGCATCGGCCTGGATGACCGTATCGGCCGTCGTTTTTTGAACGCCGGCATCGGTTTTGGCGGCAGTTGCTTTCCAAAGGATCTGAGCGCCTTCATCAAGATTGCAGAGCAGATCGGGTACGATTTCAAGTTATTGAAGGAAGTCCAGCGCATCAACTCCGACCAGATGGACCGGTTTGTGAAAAAAATCACGGACTCGCTCTGGGTGTTGAAGGACAAAAAAATCGGCGTGCTCGGCCTCGCTTTCAAGCAAAATACCGACGATGTGCGTTCCTCGCCGGCCATCGACCTGTGCCAGCGGCTATTGAAGGAAGGCGCGACGTTGCGCGTTCATGATCCCAAGGCGATGGACAAGGCCAAGGCACTTCTGCCCACCGCCGGCATCACGTATGTGGATGACATGAACGCCGTGGCCGACGGTTGCGACGCGCTCGTGGTGGCGACGGAGTGGGACGAGTTCAAGAAGCTCGACCTGGCCCGTGCGCAGAAGGCGCTGATCGCGCCGCTGTTCTTCGACGGACGCAATCTCTTCGATCCCGTCGAGATGGAAAAGCTCGGCTGGATCTACAAGAGTGTGGGAAGGTAATTTTTGATTTGTGATGTATGATTTATGATTGAAAAACCGGCAGACTCCGCGCGCGTTTCAAATCATAAATCATCAATCGTAAATCATAAATCCGTCGAGGTTTCGGCAGCGCTCATCTTCCGCGGCGGCAAACTGCTGATCACACAACGGAACGCGAAGTCGCATCTTGGCGGCTTGTGGGAATTTCCCGGCGGCAAACGTGAAAGGGGCGAGACATTTGAGGCGTGTCTCGTGCGCGAAATCCGCGAGGAACTGGGCGTGGAGATTTCCGTGGGTGAATTGTTCGACGAAATCGCGCATGACTATCCGGGAAAGTCCGTTTACCTGAAGTTTTTCCTGTGCAAACTTCTTTCCGGTGAACCGCAGCCGCTGGATTGCGCGGCGGTGAAGTGGGTGGAAAAGGAACAGCTCGCCGATTTTGAATTTCCCGCCGCGGACGCGCAACTGCTGGAGAAGCTGAGGGGGACACCCGGCATCTGGCGCTGACTTCGCTTTTTAACCGCCGGGACGCCAAGCTTTTCTACAGGAGCCAACCAGTTTTGGACCCGTTCATTTTTTAAAACCTAGTTTGGCCAGCAGTAGTCTATTAAACTTATTCCCGTTGATGATGGAATCCCGGATGAAATCCCTCCCTTTACTTTATAGCGTTTTATTTTTGACCGGCTGGGTTCTTGCGGCGCAAGCCAGCCTGCCTGCCGCCGGAGAACAATTCATGGCTTTGCCGCTCGCAAAAGCGCACGGACCGGAATCCAGCACGAAGATATTGGACCGTTACGGCGTGCCTTTCATCGAAGATGCCCTGCCGTTGAGTGATCATGGTTCAGCGGAGGTCCAGGTGGGAAAGAAGGTGGACTGCATCTTCCTATTGGGAATGACCGACGCGAACAAGCCTGACGCAAGGATGGCTGATTCGTTGCCCGCTGTCGCCAGCCCCAGGACTTTGCCGCTCTACGGATGGGCTGATCCGCGAGATAGTTCGGCCCGGTTTATGATCGGAGATGAGCTGGGGAGAATCCAGCTGAATTACGCGGACGGCACGACACAGGTATTTCCTTTAATCCTGGGAGAAGGCGTATGGTGGGGAAAGGCCTTTTATGATTATGAGGAACCTTTTTCGGACGATGCCCGGCTGCGTAAAGCATTCGCGCAGGCCATGCGCCTGTATCCTCCCTTGCCGGTGAGCGACGGCGATTACGTTGCGGTCATTGAACCCAAGGCCATTCCGCTGCAAAGCATCACCGTTGAGAATTCTCCGGTAAAAAGAGGGACGTTGGTCATTGCCGGGATCACCTTGGAATCCCCGGACACGAACGAAATAGCGGGGGCCACTGTTCTCCGGCCCGGTGTTTTTCCCCCGGATTTCTTGAAATTTGCGAAGGAGAAATCTTTGCGCACCCCCGGCCAGGATGAGGAGCAAGCCCAGCGGCAATTGGAAAGCCTCAAACAGGCTCTCTATAGCAGTGATGAAAGTTTCAAAGGGCCAGTCGCGCGTCAAGTGCCAGCCGGATACTCCGGTCCCATCGTTTCCTTCAAGGGCGACATCCAGGCTGAAATTCTGGCCAATGCCTTCTACGATAACGTGGACGACATCCTGGCGAAAATTGATGAAACGGGTATGTATCACACGTCAACCAAAGGTGCCATCTCGTGGGGAGGCTACCGGGGTTTTGGGACTCTCCGCACCGGTGTCGGCGCCTACTATGGCGTTTCCTACACGCGTGACATGGGTCGCAGCCTTCAGGAAATCACCATGCTCGGATTTACGAATGCTGCCGAACGCTGTGCCGCCTGGGCCTTGAAAATGGCCCGTCTCTATACCAGCCAACCGTCCCTCAAATACAAGGGGGTTTTTCTGCCGCCACACTGGGGTGATCTGGCCAATCATCCCCGGAACCCCAGTTTCGAGAACGACGGGCAGGGCCTGACCACAATGTTCCTCTACCAGCTTTGGCAGCGGATGCCGGACCGCGACGCCTGGCTCCGGGCGAATTGGCCGGACATCAAGGATGCGGGCGACTGGATTTTGTGGCAGCTCGCGCATCCGGAAATTTCCGGTGCCACGAATGGCCTGCTCCATACCAGCGGGGAGAGTGGCGATGGAAGTGGAGACGCCATTTATCCCGACAGCGTGTGCATGAATGCGCTCCGGGCGCTGGCGCAAATGGCTGATTCCATCGGCGAAACCAATTCCGCCGGACAGTGGCGCTTATGTGCCGCCGGAATGCAAATGGCGATCGGCAACCATTTCATCATCCACGATCCCAAATACGGCCCGGTTTGGTCGCCGGATTCTGTCAGTTGGGAATACGATGCTTCCGTTCTTGGCCCTTTAATCTTTTTGGCGGATTACCAGGGATTCGCGCCGCAAAATGAGGCCGACGACTGGCGACCGGTCAGTGAAGCGGCCTATCAACGGCTGATTGACACGTATAGTCCCTACCAGCCTTTCGGGTTTTACGGGCAGGCCATGGGCTACGGGCAGGGATTTGTCACCCAGTCCGCACTCCTCCTGGACCGAATGCATGACGCAACCACGATGCTGGAATGGACCGCAAAAGAAATCTACGACCCGCGCTTCAGCCAATTCGACCACTACATTGTGCCCGAAGGCGTGCAAATTTCCACGGATGGCCGTTATTGGTATCGGTTTGGCGATTTGGGCAACGGCGTGCAGGAAGGCGAAACCATCAAAACCTTGCGGCTGGTGATGGGCGTGGATGATATGCACCCGGACCACCTGCAATTTTATCCCCGAATGCCGTATGGTTGGAACGAAGTTGCCGTGAAGAAATATCCCGTGGTGTTTGAAGATTCCGGTCAGATTGAAACGGCCTTCCTGCATTACACACTCAAACGTTCCGGCAAAAGGATGAAGCTGGAAATCGGGGCCGACAAGGACCTGGGCCCGGTTGCAATGCGGCTCGGCCCGTTTGAAAAACAACCTGATACTTCGGCCATTCAGGTAAACGGCCAAAATCCTCCCGGAGCTTCCATCCAGCAAAGCGGGGATTCGTGGTGGGTTAAATTCACCATGCCCGTCGGTCTCGCAAAATAATCGGTCCGATTTTACCGTAGGAATCCTGGACTGCAAGGTCAAGGCCGGGCGACACCCCATCGGAATAAATTTTCTGTCGTTCCTATGGACATGTAGCGGGCCTTCAGTGCGCGCGACAGTTGAAGCAAACACAGAAATCTTTTGGACGCCAAGACGCGGAGGCGGCGAATTGGGACGAGACTCGATGGTCGAGGCGCAAAAATTTACCATTGGTCAGGTTTGACCCCTTTTAGGGCGAGGTGACGCGGTAGAAGCGCCCCGGCGTGGTGGGCGGCTGACAATCGGTGAACTGGAACTGGCCGGGGAAAAATTCCGTGGCGACGCCCAGTGTGCTCCACGCCACCGGTGGCACCGTGTTGGTGGTGGTCTGCACACTAAAGGGCATGCCGATGATGTTCGTGAAATTGACCGTGAAAAGCCCGTTGACTTCCCCGGCATTCAGAATCGAAGCGACGGCCAAAGTTTGGAACGCCGGGCCGGGGCCAAACCCAGAACAGTAAAGCTCGCAACTGGCGAGATAGCCGCTGCTGTAGTTGTATCCCCCCGAGACGAGCACCAAGCCGCTGGGCAGTAACGTGGCCGTATGAACCGCGCGCGCGGTGTTGAGGCTGCCGGCGGTCGTCCAGGTACCATTCGTTGGGTTGTAGAGCTCACAACTGGTGAGAGGGGCATTGCCATATCCCCCCGCGACGAGCACTAGGCCGTTGGGCAGTCGCGTGGCCGTGTGATTGCTGCGCGCAGCGTTGAGGCTGCCGGTGTTCGTCCAGATACCCGTCGCCGGATTGTAGAGCTCACAACTGGTGAGACGGACTTTGCCGTTGTATCCCCCCGAGACGAGATCCATGCCGTTGGGCAGCAGCGTGGCCGTGTGAGCGTAGCGCGCGTTGGTGAGGCTGCCGGTATTCGTCCAGGTACCCGTCGCCGGATTGTAGAGCTCACAACTTGTGAGAGGGACAGCGCCGTTGCCAACTCCCCATCCCCCCGAGGCGAGCACCAGGCTGTTGGGCAGCAGCGTGGCCGTGTGAGCGTAGCGCGCGTTGACGAGGCTGCCGGTATTCGTCCAGGTGCCCGTCGCCGGATTGTAGAGTTCACAACTGGTGAGCGGGAGAGGGACATTGCCGTTGGTAGATCCCCCCGAGACGAGCACCATGCCGTTGGGCAGTAGTGTGGCCGTGTGGATCGCGCGCGCGGTGGTGAGACTGCCGGTATTCGTCCAGGTGCCTGTCGCCGGATTGTAGAGCTCACAACTGGCGAGCCAGCCGCTGTTGTTCTCTCCCCCCGAGACGAGCACCAGACCGTTGGGCAGCAGCGTGGCCGTGTGAACATAGCGCCCGGTGTTGAGGCTGCCGGTGTTTGTCCAGGTGCCTGTCGCCGGATTGTAGAGCTCACAACTGGCGAGCCAGCCGATGTCGTTCTCTCCCCCCGAGACGAGCTCCAGGCCGTTGGACAGCAGCGTGGCCGTGTGACCCTCGCGCGCGTTGGCGAGACTGCCGGTGTTCGTGAAGTTCGGTTGCGCCCGCGCGCGTGGAGCCAGGAGGAATGCGAAGCCGAAGGTCAGCACGGTGGCGACCAACAAATAAAACAAGCTGCGGGTGTTTTTCATAGCCGGGGTTGTTGCGGGAACGCCACAGTAGACATCTTCTAAATGTAAATTCGACCGCAATGCTCTCGTGGATGTGATAATAGAATGCATTGGAAAGGTAAAGCAGGTTTACCGGGGGGACGCGGTTTAAGCGGCTTCAAAAAGCCTTTCCAATCCAATCCGGCCCCAGTTCGCCCTGACGAGCCGGCAAGAATCCTGTTCGCTCTCCTGCATTTGGTGCGACTGCCCGGTGTATGAAAGACGATCAACATAAGTTCTTCTCGGACGGGCACGGCAGGAGTCGTCCAACCTTCGGAGAATCTGCCGACTGCAAGCCGGCAGCACTTTGTTGCATTGTGGTTGCGACGCCGAACCGGTTCCGGATTTAGTAAACAGAAACTTTTTAGTTGTTGACAAGGATTACTATGTTCGCTATGGTGGATTTGTCCCGCATGCGGGACGCGACGAGGCGGTGATGGGAACGGATTCCGGTTTTCGGAGTTCGGGTCTGACACAGAGTTTTGAAGCTTTGTTCTTTGACATAGGCACCCACTTGGTGCCGGGCGGTCCGAGCCGGACGGGCCAGCAAATTGCGGACTTCTGAGTGCGGAGTGCGGAGTGAAATCGTCTTGAATCGGGGCAGGCCGAGTTGAAAATCGGAATTTTATCCGAGTTAATCCGAGTTAACCCGAACTCCGAAGTTGGGGCGATAAAACTGGTAAAAACCAATTATTTTTATCTGGTTGTAAATATGAGACCGGGGATATTTTGGACATCCCGGTTGCAGGCGCGGCGCGCAGAGGACTGACGCGCCCTACCACAGCAGGCTGGCGATGGATCTTTTCGATAGCAGGACCAACTTCGAAGTTCGGGGTTAATCCGACCTTTCAATTTCGGGTAAAGTGCCTCCAATCGAATCAACTGGGAAGGTTCAGGGTCAAGGTTGGTCAAGGTTGGCACCTTCCGGGTCTTGGGTCTCGGATTTCGGTGTTTGATCCTTAGCTTCAATGGTTTAGGTCTTAAAAGCGGTCCAATATCCATGGGCGGGAGTTAAGCATAGTCAAAGTTAGTCAAGGTTGGGAAGTGGGCGGGAACGGATTTCGGAAATCGGATTTCGGATGAGGCCAAATCCAAGTGAATCAAACCAAATCCAACCAAAATAGTGACGTGTGAGGTGTTGAAGCGGCCACCAAAAGATGGAGACAGGCAAGATGCCTGTCCTACCGAATCAAGGTGAATCAAACCAAATCCGACCAAATCAAAGCCGCAGGGTGGCGCTCAACCGGGGACGAGGACGAGGTTGAGGACGAGGAGGAGCATGACGATGATTTCCTAAATCCTTTGATATGATTATATTTGAGCCATTAAGCCGGTTGTTTGTGAATGAGGCGATGCCCGAGGCTGTCCCGTGGGGTTGCTGTTTCACTTTGACGCTGCGCCTTTCTTCGCGTAGCGTGTTCGTTCAATTTTTAACTGAAAAGCAGACATTTTGCCGTGAAGTTTTTAAGAGCCATATTTCCGTCCCGTAATGACCGCCAGGTGAAACGCATTCACCCGGTGGTCGCGCGCATCAATGAAATCGAAAAGGGGCTGCAAACCCTTTCCGACGCGGATTTGCGGGCCAAGACGGCCGCCTGGAAGGCGGAGCTTTCCCAGATTGAGGACAACGCCGAACTGGCGCGGAAGCTCGATGAAATCCTGCCGGAGGCGTTCGCGGTGGTGAAAAACGCGGCGCGCCGGATGTTCGGTTCGGAGGTCACGGTGCGCGAGCATGCGATCAAATGGGAGATGGTGCATTTCGACGTGCAGCTCATCGGCGGTTACTCGCTGCATACGGGCCATATCTCGGAAATGGCGACGGGCGAGGGCAAAACCCTGGTCGGCACGCTGCCGGTTTATCTGAATGCCTTGTCCGGGCGCGGGGTCCATGTGGTGACGGTGAACGATTACCTCGCGGCGCGTGATTCCGAATGGATGGGGTCGCTTTACAAGTTTCTCGGCCTGACGGTCGGCTGCATTTTGCACGACCAATCGCCGACGGTCCGTCGCGAGCAGTACAACTGCGACATCACCTACGGCACGAACGCGGAATTCGGTTTTGATTATCTGCGTGACAACGGCATGGCCACGCGCAAAGAGGATCAAGTACAGCGCGGACATTATTTCGCGATCGTGGACGAAGTGGATTCCATTTTGATCGATGAAGCGCGTACGCCGTTGATCATCAGCGGTCCGGCGGTGCGCACGTTTGACGAACAATACGCGCAGTGGAAGCCGACGGTGGAAGGCCTGGTCCGGGCGCAACAGCAGTTGTGCAACCGGTTTTTGAAGGAGGCGGAGGAATTCATCAAGAAACTCAACCCGCCCGAGGGGCAGAAAATCGAAAATGCCGAGCAACTGGAACACCAGGCGGGCCTGCTGCTGTTCCGCGTGAAGACCGGCCAGCCGAAATCCGAGGGGTTGCTGAAGCTGCTGGAGAATCCGCAAAATGCGCAGTTGATGAACCAGGCGGAGTTGTCCCTGCACAAGGATCAAAAGAAGGAAGAGCTTTACCGCGAAAAGGAAGAGCTGCTATTTGCGATCGACGAGAAAAGCCACGAGGCCGACCTGACCGAAAAAGGCCGCAATTATATTTCGCCGCAGGATCCGGACGCGTTCGTGCTCCCGGATTTGTCCACGCAGTTGCACGATGTGGACGCCGGTGCGGAGACGGATGCCCGCAAGCGCGTGGAGGCGAAGGCGAAGTTGCAGTCGGAGTTCGAGACCAAGGCGCAAAAGATCCACGCGATCTCGCAGTTGCTCAAGGCCTATTCACTTTATCAGCTGGACGTGGAATACGTGGTGCAGGAAAATAAGGTGATCATCGTGGACTCGCACACGGGCCGTCTGATGCCGGGCCGCCGCTGGAGCGATGGTCTGCACCAGGCCGTGGAGGCGAAGGAAGGCGTTGCAATCGAACGCGAGACGCAGACGCTGGCGACGATCACGATCCAGAACTATTTCCGTCTCTACGCCAAGCTGGCGGGCATGACGGGCACGGCAGAGACCGAGGCTTCGGAATTTTTCGACATCTACAAGCTCGGCGTGATGACAATCCCGACCAACAAGCCGAACATCCGCAAGGACTCGGACGATTCCGTTTTCAAAACGCGCCGCGAAAAGTTCAACGCCGTGGTGAAGGAAATCGCCACGCTGCATGCGAAGGGCCGTCCGGTGCTTGTGGGCACGATTTCCGTGGAGACGAGCGAAATGCTTTCTCGCCTGTTGAAAAAGGAAGGGTTGATCCATTCCGTCCTCAACGCGAAGTATCACCAACAGGAGGCGGAAATCGTCTCGCGCGCCGGTCAACGGGGCGCCATCACCATCGCGACGAACATGGCTGGCCGCGGCACGGACATCAAACTCGGTCCGGGCGTGTCAGAGGTAGGC
>Ga0210388_10004137_pt1 | contig 11363 bp, 9 predicted proteins | sample IncBWC19OmetaG_FD_155485 | JGI IMG/M metagenome (GOLD analysis project Ga0210388, IMG submission 155485) | Forest soil microbial communities from Barre Woods Harvard Forest LTER site, Petersham, Massachusetts, United States - Inc-BW-C-19-O ...
TCTTGAGCGACTGTATCGTTTTTCGTAGCGCCGGCTCTCTTCGCTCTACGCCGCAACCTTTCTCGCAGCGCTCGCGTCTCAAGCCCGTGGCCTCTATACTCTAGCGCATGTCGCGACTCCAGATTTCTAACACTGGATCGTCCTCTCGCGTCACGCCGCGATTTCATCGCGCGACCGCAACCTGGCATGCCGCGATATGCCTCCTATCTGTTCTAGGCGTTCTGAGCAGCGCCGCCGCAATCCGAAGTCAATCCGCCGCGGCGCCAACAACCGCCGCGCCGCACGACTCGCAAACTCCTGCGCAGCAACAGCAGCAACTGTCGCCGTCGAGTCCACCCGCCGGTGCAAGCCGCTGCGTCACCTGCCACCCCGACGAAGTCAGCGGATACGCTCGCTCCGCGATGGCTCATTCCCTGCGCCGTCCCGGACAGGAACCAGACGGCACGGTCACCGCGCACGGCTCGAACATCACCATGTACTCAACGCCCGCCGGCTACTGGCAGCGCTGGGAAAACGGCGGCGATCAAAGCGAATACCACATTGATTGGGTCGTCGGCTCCGGCAATCACGCCAGCGGATATCTGGTGGACATCGGCGGCCACCTTTTCCAATCTCCCGTCGCGTATTACAAAACCCGCCAGGCCTACGATCTCGCTCCCGGGTACGAAAATCAGCCCGATCCCGATTTCACGCGGCCGGTCCGCGAAGAATGTGTCCTCTGCCATTCCGGCAACGCTCTGCACGTCTCCGAAACGCTAAACGAATATCGCGCGCCAATATTTCCCGCAGCAGAAGAAGCGATCACCTGCGAACGTTGTCATGGCCCCGCGGAAAAGCATCTCACCGACCCGCGCGCCGGCAACATCGTAAATCCCGCGAAGCTGGAGCCCGCCGCGCGCGACAGCATCTGCGAGCAATGCCACCTCTTCGGCGTCGCGCGCGTGCCCAATCCTGGAAAACAGCTGAGCGATTTCGTCCCGGGCGAGCGTTCCGAAGATGTATTCACCACGTATCACGATGCCAATCCCAGCGGCACGTTCAAAGTCATCAGCCACGTGGAGCAACTCGCGCTCAGCGCTTGTGCGCGCAACAGCAACGGCCGCCTTTGGTGCGGCACCTGCCATGATCCGCACTACAGTCCGCGCAATGACCCGCAGCACAATGATCCGCGCACCGATCCGAGCGGCAAGCTACCGCAGCCCGTAGCGCACTACCGCGCCGTCTGCCTCACGTGTCACGCCGCAAAATTTCCCGTTGCTGCCGCGCATCCCGCGAAAGATAGTGACTGCCTCTCCTGCCACATGCCCCGCCGCGACGCGAAAGATGGCGGGCACTCCGCCTTCACCGACCACAGAATTCAGCGCCGCCCGGAAGCGCAACCCGAAGCGCCTGCTGATACCGGCATCGCCGCGTGGCGCCAGCCCGCAGCCGATTTCCAAGCCCGCAATCTCGGCATCGCTTACATTGACGCCGGCATGCAGCGCAAATCTTCGCAATTTATCGTGCAGGGCTATCGCACCCTCACCGAAGTGCAGGCGCAATTCGCGAACGACAGCGATTTTTTCAAATGGATTGGCGAAGCCCTGCTCCTCGCGCAACAAACCGCGGATGCCAAAATTGCGTTCGAACGCGCGCTCGAACTCAATCCCAATTCGCCGCTCGCCGAAGACAGTGCCGCTTCGCCCTACGTCCAATCCGGCGACGCCGTCCGCGCCATCGCGCACCTCGAACGCGCGCTCGCGCTCGATCCTTTATATCTGCCCGCCGCCAGCACGCTGATGAGTCTGTATCAAAAGGAAGGCGACACCGCGGGAGCCGACGCGCTCGCAGGAAGAATCAAAGCGGCCATGGACGACAAGCCCGTCGCCGATCCGCCCTCTACGCAATCTCCCGCCGGCGAATCCGGAAAAACCGTCGAGCAAGTTTACAAAAATATCCAAATCCTCAAGGGCGTTCCGGCGGGGCAGGTAATTCCCGCGATGCAATTCATCACCGCGTCGCTAGGCGTCGAGTGTAGTTACTGCCACGTCGAAGGCCACTTCGAAAAGGACGACAAGAAGCCCAAGAAAGTAGCGCGCGACATGATGCAGATGATGTTCGCGCTCAACAAAGATGATTTCGAAGGCCATCGGGAAGTCACCTGCTATTCCTGCCATCACGGCGCGCCGAATCCGTTGACCATTCCGTTGGTCGGCGGCGAATCGCAACCGAACCCCACCGCCGCCGGTGCGACTGCCGGCCCCGCGGTTGCTGGCGGCGCCAATGCTGAAGCAGCCGCGCCGAAACTTCCAGCGAACTTGCCCACAGTTATCCAGCTGCTTGAAAACTACGTCCGCGGGCTCGGCGGCTCGGCCGCGATCGAAAAAATCACCACGCGCGTGGCAAAAGGCTCGACCACTTTCCACGGCCAATCGCTCAGCGTAGAAATTTTCACGCAAGCGCCGAACAAACAGTCCACAGTCCGCCACTCCCCCAACGGGGACAACGTCACCACTTTCGATGGCCAATCAGGATGGTCCATCGCTCCCAACCGCCCACCGCGCGAAATGCACGACGCCGATCTCGTCGCTGCGCGCATGGACGCCGACCTCCAATTCCCGCTGCACATCCAGCAACTCTTCCCCGAGCTGCGCCTGGAATATCCCGAAAAAATAAACGACCGCGACGCCTACTTGCTCGTAGCGATCCATGAAGGCCAGCCCCCCACAAAATTATATTTCGATGAACAATCCGGACTGCTAATCCGCATGATTCGTTACGCCGAAACCCCGCTAGGCCGCAACCCCACCCAGATTGACTATGCCGATTACCGCGACGTTGATGGCGTCCAAGTCCCCTTCCGCGTCACCACCTCGCAACCCGGAAACACGAACACAATCCAATTCGAATCAGTGCAACAAAACGTCCCGATTGACCCCGCCCAATTCACCAAGCCGAAACCGCTGCCACCTGCTACCAAAAATTCCGAGCAGCCGACCGCTCACCCCTGACTCGTTTGATGGAAGGAGAACCGCGCGGACCGGTTGCACAGGTTCCGGTTCACACCCGCTGCAGGTGTGTGTCCTGGAATCGCGTCGGATACTTCAGCCCATAGCCCAGCATGCGGTCCATGCCAATGTGTGCCAGCCAGATTAGGGCGTAAGGCTCAAGCGCGGGAAGTGGAGCCACGATCGCGACGCCTAATAATAAAATCGGCGCGGCCGAAGTGTGCACCAGATTATAGACGGCCGCCCCTATCCTCGGATTCGCCAAATAACCCAGCATGAACAGGTCAGGGGCGAGCAGTAGCAGCGCAAACAGCCACCAATGGAAGTGTCCCGCAACGTACAGAACGAGAGCCAGTGCGAAAATACTGCCTCCTTCCAGATGCAGCAGCCAGCGAGGTTTCGTCAGCATGGGACGTAAACTCCTCAGATCTTTAGAACCCAAGAATCATAAGTCCTTCGTAGCCGCAGGGTGAAATGCGAGACCAGAAATTGCGGCGCGTCCCCGACTTGCACACCCCACTCCTAATCGAGTACAACATTTCAAGATGAATGCGGAGATCATCGCCGTCGGTTCCGAGCTGCTCACGCCCTACCGCCTCGATACCAATTCACTCTGGCTCACCGACGAACTGAACAAGATCGGCATTCGCGTAATCCACAAAGCCGTCGTCGGCGATTCGCGCGACGAAATGCGCTCCTCCTTCCGTCAAGCTCTCGATCGCGCGGACCTGATCTTCGCGAGCGGCGGCCTGGGCCCCACCGACGACGACCGCACGCGCGAAACCGTCGCCGAACTCCTCGGCCGCAAGCTGCACCTCGACGAAGCCATCGTGCGCGAGATCCAGGAACGCTTTCGCCGCTTCGCGCGCACTATGCCCGAAATAAACAAGCGCCAAGCGATGGTCCCCGAGGGCGCCACGGTTCTGCCGAATCCGCGCGGCACTGCTCCGGCTCTGTGGCTCGAAGCCGACGGTCACATCATCGTGCTTCTTCCCGGCGTGCCGCACGAACTAAAATCCATTTTCGAAACCGAAGTCCGCCCGCGCCTCACGAAAATTTCCGGTGACGAGCGTCTCTTCACCCGCGACCTGCGCACCACTGGGCTCGGCGAATCCGACGTCGAAACCCGCGTGCGTCCGCTCTATCAGCTTTATCCCGACACCGAAACCACCATTCTCGCCGCGCCCACCGGCACGCAGCTGCATCCGCGCACTTGGTCTCGCGACGCCGCGAAAGCCGAAAAACTGCTCGACGAAATCACCGACCGCATGGCTCTCGCTCTCGGCGAGCATCTTTATTCCACGCACGGTGAAGCCCTCGAAGAAGTTGTCGCGCGCGTCCTCACAGAAAATCGCGCCACCGTCGCCGTCGCCGAAAGTTGTACCGGCGGCTTGCTCGCCGAACGCCTCACCAGGGTGCCCGGCAGCTCGTCCTATTTTCTCGGCGGAATAATCTGCTACAGCAATGATCTGAAGACCACCTTCGTCGGCGTCCCGCAAAACATGATCGAGGCAAAAGGCGCGGTCAGCTCCGAAGTCGCGCTCGCCCTCGCCGACGGCATCCGCAAACGCACTGGCGCCACACTCGGCGTCGGCGTCACCGGCGTCGCTGGTCCCGGCGGCGGCACGCCGGAAAAACCCGTGGGCCTCGTGCACATCGGTCTCGCCGACGAGCACGGCCCCCGCGAACGCGCTTATCGCTTTCCCGGCGACCGCGAACGCATTCGCCAATTCGCCGCGCAAGCCGCGCTCGATGCCGTGCGCCGCTATTATCTTTTTCCCACAGCCGCCCGAGCCTGAGCCAAAGCCATGCGCCTCTTCGTCGCCTTCGATCTGCCCAGCGCGGTGCGCAACGCCCTTTCGACGCTCATCCAGCGCCTGAAACCGGAATGTCGCGCCGCGCGCTGGGTTCGCGCGGAATCCATGCACGTCACCCTGAAATTCCTGGGCGAAACGGATCCGCAAAAACTTCCCGAACTCCGCGCCGCGCTCGCGCCCATTCGCTCCGCGCAACCTGTCGCAATGGATTTCCGCGTTCTCGGTTTTTTCCCCAATGAATTCAAGCCGCGCGTGCTTTGGTGCGGCGTCCAAGCCACGCCCAATCTCGCCGAACTCGCCGCGGCTGTCGAAGAAGCGCTCGAACCGCTCGGCTTCGCGCGTGAAACACGCACCTACTCTCCGCATCTCACTCTCGCGCGCCTGGAACCAGGCGACGCTCTGGAAAATCTCGCTCGAGCAGCCGATGCGCTGAAGTCGTATGATTTCGGCGCAGCCAGCGAATCCGAATTTCATTTATTCGAAAGCGTGCTAAAACCGTCCGGCGCGCGATACAGTAAGCTCGCCGCGTTTCCATTCGTGGAAGGAACGAATTGAACTCGATTTTCGTCAGTACAGCGTGGCTCATCGCGCCGCTAGCGTACCTTCTCGGTTCGGTCCCCTTCGGCTTGCTCATCGTGAAAGCGCTCGGCGGGCCGGACATCCGCGCCATCGGCAGCGGCAATATCGGCGCTGCTAACGTCGCGCGCAACGCCGGAAAATTCGCCGGAATACTTACGTTGCTCTTCGATGCGGGCAAAGGCTACGCCGCCGTCTGGCTCGCGGAATATTTCACCCACGGAAATATTCGCTGGATGATGATCGCCGCCGTCTGCGCCGTCGTCGGCCACATGTTTCCCATGTGGCTCGGCTTCAAAGGCGGCAAAGGAGTCGCCACCGGCCTCGGCGTATTCCTGCCGATCTGCTGGCAAGCCGTCGCCGCCGCAATCGTGCTCTGGCTCGCTGTGGTAATTTTCTGGCGCTACTCTTCGCTCGGCTCCATCTCCGCCGCCGTCGCGCTGCCTCTCTTCGTGTATATGCTCTACGCGCCCGGCCACGCTCCTCCCGAATACGTCACCCTCGGCACAGTAGTGATTTCCCTACTCGTGCTAATCAAACATCGCCCAAATATCGCGCGCCTGATCGCCGGTGAAGAACCCCGCCTGAATTTCGGCGGCAAAAATGACAATTAATTCGAACAACCAGCGCTTCGGACGCGCACCGGCGGTTCCGTAAGAGCGGGTCCCGCAAAGCGGGACCCGCCCTCTGCATCGCGCAAAATTCCCGCCGCGAAACTCCCGATAACCCCCGATCCTTCTGTATCTTATTCGCCAACCCCAGTACCATCGTCCCGTTGTATCGCATCGCCCACTTCGCTACGATTTTAACGAAGAGATTCCTGTGCCCACGGAAGCCCTCAAGCAGCAGACGACCCGCCGCCTGCGCATCCTCTGGATTGTGCTAGGCGCCCTGCTGTTCGTAAGCATCACACCTCTATGGCTTTACCATCGCCAGGTCTTACGCCTCAGCGAAGAAAAACTGCAGGACACCGAGCGCGTCCAGCAATCTGAAATCACCCGTTCGCTCGCCAGCGAAACCTTGCAATTCGAACAAAATCTGCGCGAGCAGCTTCTCAGCCAGCGTCAGGTCCTCGCCCTCACCGGCTGGATTGAAAATGTGGACGACCCCATGCACGCGCCGCAGCTCGCGCGCCTGCTGCAAAGTTTCGTCGAAAATAATCAGAATATTCTTTACGTCACCGCCGTCAATCAGCAAGCCAAGGGACAATCCGCCGGCAGCTTCAGCGCCGACCAGGATCCTTTCGTCGGCGGCGCGCTCAAACGCGCCTTCACCGCCAGCATCCAAGGCCTGAATTTCGTGAGCGAACCTTTCGCGTTGGGAAAAAACAATCGCCCCGCGCTGGTCGTTTCCGTGCCGCTTTCTCAGAACGGCCAATTCACCGGCATGATCGCCTCGGTCGTTTCCATTGACCGCTTGCTCGAACGCATTAAGGATGCCAGCGTGCGCGAACGCACCGTGTTCATCGTGGATGGCCACGGGCACATCGTCGCGCACCCCGACGCCGCCGAAGTCGTGCCCGGCCGTGATGTCACTTCCACATCTCCCATCGTCAACCACCTGAGAGAATTGCCGCAGGAACTGCGCGCGACTGAAACCATGCATTTCGTCGAGCAGGATAAAAATAATCGGCCCGTCGAAATGATCGGCACCTACAGCACCATCCCGGAATTAAGCTGGACGGTCATCGCCGAGCGCAGCCTCGATAGCGCGCGCATTGACGCCGGCGTGAAAGAACTCACCGCGCAAGCACTCAGCTTCGTCGTCGGCGTCACGTTGGTCGCACTTCTCTTCGGATATCTTTTCGCGCTGGGCATCACGCGCCCTATTCGTGGCCTGGTGGAATCCGTGCGCGCCATCAGCCGCGCTGAATTTCACGAACGCGTGCGCGTCGAAGGCGCCCGCGAAATCAGCGAGCTGGCCGAAACCTTCAATCACATGGCCGGCGATATCGAAGAATACGTCGAGCGCCTCAAGCAGGCCGCCGCCGAAAACCGCGAGCTGTTCTTGGGCTCTATCCGCATGCTCGCCGCCGCCATTGACGAAAAGGATCCCTACACCCGTGGTCACTCGGGTCGCGTCGCCAAATATTCCATCATCATCGCGGAATATATGGGCTTGGATTCCGAAGACATTGACCGTCTGCGCATTTCCGCGCTGCTGCACGACGTAGGTAAAATCGGCGTGGACGATCGCGTCCTGAAAAAGCCCGGGAAGTTGACCGACGAAGAATTCGACCTGATGAAGCAGCATCCCAGCAAGGGCGCGAACATCATGCGCCCCGTCGCTCAGTTGAAGGACATGCTGCCCGGCATCGAACTGCACCACGAGCGCATGGACGGCGCCGGCTACCCCTATGGCCTCTCCGGCGATCAGATTCCCATGATGGCGCGCATCATCGCCGTCGCCGACACCTTCGACGCCATCACCACCAATCGCCCCTATCAATCCGCCATGGACCTGGAATTTGCGCTGGGCCGCATCCGTTCCCTCGCCATCTCCAAATTCGATCCCAACGTAGTAGCCGCCCTCGACGCCGCAGTCGCCTCCGGCCGCCTCCGCCTAAGCGCCGCCCTCGTCGAAGTCTAATCTCGCACTCCAGCAGCGCCCCGTACTTCTAGCCGCTGCCACGCGTCACTAATCACCACTCACTACTCACCAATCACGCCCCGTTTGCTACAATCAAATGCTCCGCCAAGCGCGGCCAACACTCATGATCTCCCTCTTCGGACCACCAGAACCCACACTCCTCGAACGGCTGAAAGATTCAGTCAGCAAAACGCGCTCGGAACTCTCCGCTCGCGTCGAACAATTGCTCACCGGCGATCGCCCTGTTGATCCCGAGCTGCTGAAGCAACTGGAATCCGCGCTGCTGAGCGCCGACCTCGGCGTGCGCACCACGAAAGAAGTCCTCGCCGCCCTCCGCCAGCAAGTGAACGAACACAAACTCGAAGAACCCGGTTCCCTGAAACGCGAACTGAAAAATCAAATCCTGAAAATTCTCACCGCGCCGGCCAAGACTCAGCCCAGCGCAGACGGCAGACCGGCCGACGAACCGCGCGTCCTCTTCGTCGTCGGCGTCAACGGCACGGGCAAAACCACAACCATCGGCAAACTCACCAACCGCCTGAAGAAAGAAGGAACAACAGTAATCCTCTGCGCCGCCGACACCTTCCGTGCCGCCGCCATCGAACAACTCGAAATCTGGGCGCGTCGCTCCGGCGTCGAAATGATCAAACAGAAACCGGGCGCCGACCCTTCCGCGGTGGTTTTCGACGCGCTCACCGCCGCCCGCGCTCGCCACGCCGATGTCGTGATCGTGGATACCGCCGGACGCCTCCACACCAAGTCCAATCTCATGGCCGAGCTCGACAAAATGAAGCGCACCGCCGCCAAAGTAATTCCCGGCGCGCCACACGACGTGCTCCTAGTCCTCGATGCCACCACCGGGCAGAACGGACTCAACCAGGCCCGCGAATTCTGGAGCCATGCTGGAGTCACCGGCATCGTGCTCACCAAACTCGACGGCACCGCCAAAGGCGGCATCGTAGTAGCCATCGCCCGCGAACTGAATCTGCCGATCCGCTTCGTGGGCACCGGCGAAAAAATCGACGATCTGGTCCCATTCGATGCCCAAACCTATGTCAACTCGCTCTTTGATTGACGCCACACGTGCGCGCAACTTGATGATTGGCATGGTTGCGGCAATTGCCACCTGTAGCGGCGGTCCCGCGACTCGGGACCGGCAGCCTTGATTTAACGCCTTGATGAGCACCGAAATATGAATCCGACCCTTCTAAACGACGAAGCCTGGATGCTGCGCGCTCTAACTCTCGCAACTCGCGGCGCAGCCCTGGCGCATCCGAACCCAATCGTCGGCGCGATCCTGATCAAAAATGGAAAAGTGATCGGCGAAGGCTTCCACGATTACGACCGCCGCGACCACGCCGAAATCGTCGCACTGAAGCAAGCCGGAAAAAATGCCAGAGGCGCCACTCTCTACGTCACGCTCGAACCCTGCTGCACTACCGGCCGCACCGGCCCGTGTACGAAAGCCATCATCGCTGCCGGAATAAAAAAGGTTGTCGCCGCCATGCGCGACCCCAATCCCGCCGTTTCCGGCAAAGGCCTCGCCGAACTGCGCCGCTCCGGGATCCAAGTCGTCAGCGGCGTCCTTGAAAAACAAGCCCAACACCTGAACGAAGATTTCGCACGCTGGATAAAAACCCAGCTCCCACTAGTCACCCTGAAAACCGCAGTCACCCTGGACGGCCAGATCGCCCAAAAAGCCGGCAGCGTCACACGGATCACCAGCCAGCATTCGCGCGATGCCGTCCAGCGCCTGCGCCACGAAGCGGACGCGCTCCTCACCGGCATCGGCACCGTCCTCGCAGACAACCCACGCATGAGCGACCGCACCGGCGAACCGCGCCGCCGCCCGCTCCTCCGTGCCATAGTTGATTCGCGGCTGCGCACGCCGCTGCGCTCCAATCTAGTGAAATCCGCGCAACACGACGTCGTCATTTTCACCGCGCAATCGCCCGATTCCCCGAAAGCCCGCGCCCTCACGCGCGCCGGCGTCGAAGTCGTCCGCGTTCCCGCGCGCCAAGGCCACGCCGATCTTCGCGCCGTAATCCGCGAACTAGGCCGTCGCCAAATCCTCGGCGTTCTGCTCGAAGCCGGCGCTGGACTAAACGGCGCCGCCCTGCAAGCAGGCATTGTGGACAAAATGATTCTCTTCTATGCTCCCAAAATCATGGGCACAGGCGGCGTCCCAATGGCGCAAATCCCGTCGCGCTGGTTCGCAGAATCCCCAGCGCTGCAAAACCTGACCGTAAAGCCCTGCGGCCCCGATTTCGTGGTCCAAGGATATTTTCGCGATGTGTACGTGGCACAGGCAATCCTGCCTGTGCGCCCAAGAAAGCCGCACTGATACTGATCAGAAAGAAGAAACGCGAATGTTCACAGGCATCACCGAACAAGTAGGCCAAATCGAATCCCTCGAACACACGCCAGACGGCGGCCGCCTCCGCGTCAGCTTCCATGGCACAGCCACTACTGGCAATATTCCCGGAACTGACTCGACAATCGCAGCCTCCACCAAACTAGGCGACAGCATTTCCGTAAACGGCTGCTGCCTAACAGTAGTCGAATTCAACTCAACGCATTTCTCCGCCGATCTCTCCGGCGAAACTCTCCGCCGCACCAATTTCGCAGAAAAAAAAACCGGCCATTTGGTAAATCTAGAACGCCCGCTGACAGCCGGCGCCCGCCTCGGCGGACATTTCATGCAGGGTCACGTGGACGGCATCGGCCGCGTCACCCGCCTCGCACCCGAAGGTGAAAATTGGTGGCTGTCCGTCCGCGTGCCTCAAGATCTCCGCCGCTACGTCGCCGAAAAAGGCTCCATCGCGCTCGACGGCATCAGCCTCACCGTCGCCCGCTGGCAGGACGGCATCGCCGATATCGCGATCATCCCCTTCACCTACGCCCACACCAATGTCCATTCCATGTCCGTCAACGACGCCATCAACATCGAAACCGACATCCTCGCGAAATATGTCGAAAGCCTGATGCACAACGAAAAATCGCCAGCCACATCGCATCTGACGGCAAAACATCTCGTCGAGGAAGGGTTCTGATGCGTGAACGCGACGCCAAAACCGATCGTTGCATAACTCGCTCCGGCGCCCTCGCATGACCGAACGCAAATCCTACGACGTAGCCGTGATGGGCGCCGGCACCTTCGGCGCATGGACGGCCTATTACCTGGCAAAATCCGGCGCCTCCGTCGCGCTCCTCGACTCCTACGGCCCCGCCAACTCCCGCGGCAGCTCCGGCGGCGAATCGCGCATCATCCGCATGGGCTATGGCGCGGACGATATCTACACCCGCTGGTCGCTGCGCGCGCTCCCACGCTGGAAAGAAGTTTTCGCCGACGCCGGCCGCCCCGAATTATTTCAACGCACCGGCGTGCTGTGGA
>Ga0210388_10004139_pt1 | contig 11359 bp, 11 predicted proteins | sample IncBWC19OmetaG_FD_155485 | JGI IMG/M metagenome (GOLD analysis project Ga0210388, IMG submission 155485) | Forest soil microbial communities from Barre Woods Harvard Forest LTER site, Petersham, Massachusetts, United States - Inc-BW-C-19-O ...
GCCCGAACGAGTCCTTCCGCGGCCTGTAAAGCCCACGCTCGATTGGCAGGATCTGATGCCGGGACTGAAGTCCCGGTCTACCAGTGGCCGGCCTGCCTTCCGTCGAGGTTCGACGTTGTGGGGTTCGCCATTGCGGCAGTGGTGGCCCCGGAGGCGGAGCTGGAGACGATTGCGGTGGTCGCGGAGGGACAGAGGCGCGGCGTGGGTGGGTTGCTGTTGCGGGCACTGGTCGACGAGTTGAAAACCGAGCAGGTGAGCGAGCTGCATCTGGAGGTGCGCGCGTCAAACCAGGTGGCGCTTGGGTTCTATTGCCAGCAGGGGTTTAAGGAAGCCGGGCGGAGACCGCGCTACTACGCTGATCCTGAAGAAGATGCGGTATTGATGAGGCTGCGGCTGGTTTGAAATGTCAGGAGACGGGCGGAGGCCAATCGCGGAAGAATGGTTGTGAGTTCAAATACACCTGCCCGGCCTGGTTCCGGAAATCCACAGGAAGTGATTACTTTTGCCGTTTTTCTCACTTGCCGATTGCGCACGCGCGGCGGTATATGTGAATGTTGAGTTAACCCACGGAGGTGCTTGATGGACGAAATACAGGATCAAACGCTGAGCGAAGAGATCGATCGCCTGCATGCCGAACATCATCGCTACGCTCAGCGGCTGGAAGAACTACTTGGAAAGCCTTACCTCTCGGCAGATGAACAGCTAGAAGAAGTGCGGTTGAAGAAACTGAAACTGCACGCCAAAGACCTGATCTTTGCCCTGGAACGCCGCCAACTGGCGGTTGCCTAGGTACAAGATTCAGCGAATTCCAAGCGATTTGGTGGACTGGCAGCCATATGCGGCCCTCTTGCGGTGAGTGTGTGTCCCGTCGGCTGGACTAACAGGTAGCGAGCCCAGCGGTGGACGAGCAGAAAGCCCGTATAATCGTTAGGGACAATGGTTCGTGACGGTTACATCTACGGTTTCAGCTTGCTGGCGGTGGCGGGGTTGCTGGTGTGGTTTACCCACGACTGGACCTGGTGCGTGGGGCCGGTGCTTCTGGCGGCGTTTTTCCTATGGTTCTTCCGCGATCCTCAGCGGACCATTCCCGCTTCCCCTGGCCTGATTGTTTCTCCCGGCGACGGCAAGGTAACCGAGACCGTCACCATCTCCACTCCGGATGGGCCGCGCCAACGCATCAGCATCTTCCTCAGCGTTTTCAATGTGCATGTGAACCGTTCGCCCATCGGCGGCGTATTGAGCCGCGTGCAGTATCAAAAGGGCCAGTACCTGAATGCCATGAACCCCGCCTCCGCGGACCGCAATGAGCAAAATATAGTCACAGTGCAGGGCGACGGGTTCGAGGTCACGTTCAAGCAGATTGCCGGGCTGTTGGCGCGCCGTATCGTCTTCAACCCCAGCGAAGGCGACCGGGTGGAGCGCGGGCAGCGCGTGGGCCTTATCAAGTTCGGCTCGCGGGTGGATGTAATCATTCCGGCGGAGGCAGTTCTCAAAGTAAAAGTGGGCCAGAATGTGAAGGGCGGAGCGAGCGTGCTGGCGGCTATGCAGTCCGAAACGCAAGCGGGAGCGGGCCAGTGAACGGCCGCGACCCAGCTGTGTCCAGGGCCATTGCCAGAGCGCGGCTTCGGCGGGGCATGTTTCTGCTGCCTTCGCTGTTTACCGTGGGAAACATTGCTGCCGGCTACTTCTCCATCACCGAGACAATCAATGCGATCTTCATCTCCGGTGAGGCCGCCAAGCACCTTGACTGGGCGGCCCTTGCCATCCTGATTGCCATTCCCTTCGACACGCTCGACGGCCGCATCGCGCGCATGACCAACACCACGAGCGAGTTTGGCAAGGAGCTGGATTCGCTGGCCGACGCGATCACATTTGGCGTCGCGCCCAGCCTGCTGGCGCTGGTTTGGGGATTTCATTTTCTCTCCGACACCATGAACACGCAGTTGCACCAGCACCTGAGCCAGGCTGGAGCATTCATCTGCTTCCTGTTTCTCATCGGCGGAGTGTCGCGGCTGGCGCGCTTCAACATCGCGCACGACGCGCAGCCGCGCAATCCGGGGCGGCCGGGACGCAAGTATTTTGTCGGAATGCCCATTCCGGCTGCTGCAGGCATTGTGGCAGCCAGCGTTCACTACTGTTCCGGTTATCCTGTTCGAGCATGGTGGGTCGCCATCATCTGGCTTGGGCTGGTGGGCCTGTGCGGGTTCCTCATGGTCAGCACCTGGCGCTTCTGGTCGGCCAAGGAGCTCAACTTCTCCCGCAGCCATCCATTTCAACTGCTGCTGGTGCTGGTCATTTGCGGTTACGTTATGTACCGATTCTCCAACGTCGTGTTTCTTGTCATGGGGCTGATCTACATGTTCTCCGGCATCTGGGCGCGCGCGGCCTACGGCTGGACGCGACGGCGGCGAAGACGCCCAGCCGGGATTGCCGCACCGGAAGCAGTGGATGCCGAGCCGGATTCCCCGCGACCGTTATAATTCGACCACTGAATAAAGGAAACCCGTGTACAAAATTGCTATTGCAGGAGCCTCTTCGCTGTTGGGGCGTGAGCTGAAGGAAGCTGTGTCGGAGTCGCCGCTGGCCGCGGCAAACTTTGTGCTGCTCGACGACGAGGAGGCGCAGGGGCAGTTGGATCAGGTGGGAGATGAAATTACCATTGTCCTGCCCATCCTCGCGGATTCATTTGAGCGAGCCGATTTCACATTCTTCGCTGGGCCGGAATCGTTGACGCGCAAACATTGGCGCGAGGCATTGCGGGCCGGGTCCACGGTGCTGGACCTGAGTGGCGCGCTCGATCAGGAGACAGGCGTTCTGGTACGCGCACCGTGGCTAGGTCTCGAATCAACCGCGGCCGACTTGTTCACGCCAGCAGTGGTACCCGCGCACCCTGCGGCGCTTGCGCTGGCGCTGCTTCTGGAACGGCTGCAACTGGCCGCGCCCGTCAGGTTTGCTGCGGCTACGGTGCTGGAGCCGGCCAGCGCCTTCGGCCGCGGCGCGATGGATGAGCTGCACCAGCAGACCGTGAGCCTGCTGAGCTTTCAGGGCCTGCCGCGCGCTGTGTACGACGCGCAGGTCGCCTACAATCTTTTATCCGGCCTGGGCGAGAGCGCCACCATCAACCTGGGCGCGGAAGAAGCGCGCATTCGCCGCCACTACCAGGCACTGGGTGATGGTCGCTGGCCGGCGCTCGCGCTTCAGGTGCTTAATGCGCCGGTCTTCCACGGCCACGCGTTTTCGATAGCCGTGGAACTGGAGCGCGCGGTAGAGATTTCCGCGCTCGAAGAAGCGCTGAGCGGCGAGCACGTGGATCTGGTTCTGGAGGACACTGATTCGCCGTCGAATCTGGCTGCCACCGGGCAAAACGATGTGCTGGTGCGGTTGCGTCCCGAAAAGGACGGCCGCAATCCAAACGTAGCCTCGCGTCTCTGGCTCTGGGCAGCATCGGACAATCTGCGGATACAGGCGCAGAATGCGGTGGAGTGCGCGCTTGATCTAAGGCGGCTAAGACCGGCGGGGACGGTCCAGTAAGGGCGTCCGTGATGCTAGAATGCGGCCGGTGTTTTATGCAGATTATTCAGTGAATCAGTCTTACATTTGGTTTCGTGACTTACCCTCTGTGATTATCTTACTTATGCTAAGATGTAAGCCATGGGTCGTGCTTACGCAAAATTCAGCAGCAAGGGGCAGCTGGTAATCCCGGCGGGAATTCGCGAATCGCTGGGGATCGAGGCAGGAACGCGCGTCGCCATCCGCGTAGAGGGGACGCGTTTGATCCTGGAGCCCGAGACGCTGTCGGCGAAACTGCGACTTATCAAGGAACTGCGCGGGCTGACAGCGGGCGGCCCTTCGATGACAGATGAACTGCTCGAGGATCGTCGCCGCGAACGAGAAGCCGAGCTCACCAAGGATGGATGGTAGGGGTTTCGAGTGACCGTCTTCATTCTGGATTCGTCGGCAGTGTTGCGTTACATCGACGATGAAGCGGGCGCTGAGGCTATAGAAAAAATCTTCATAAGCTGCGTCCAGGGGCAGTGCGAGATGCGCATTTCCGCCCTGCAATGGGGCGAGATAGCCGGGAGACTTCGCAAGCGGCTTGGCCCGGATGCAGCGATACGCGTTCTCGGCAGCCTTATGCCGAATGAGCTTGAAGTTGTTCCAGCAACGGGAGATCGCGCTGTTCGAGCATCTGCCTTGCGGCTCGAACGCAAGATTCATTATGTCGACGGATTTGCGCTGGATTTGGCGATGGACTCGCCGGAACACATTCTGGTGACGGCAGACCACGACTTCAAAGCCGTTGCCGATTTAGCGCGGATCGAGTTTCTACCTATTAAATAGACCCAGCACCAGGTTGAATCAGCGCCCGCCGCAGCGCAACCACGCCTGCTCAATATAGGAATCAGTCATGCCTGCAATATAATCCGCTACTGTCCTCGCCAGTCCTTGCGTAGGAATCTGCGCCTGGTGATCTGGCGGAAGCAGCGAAGGGTCGGCAATGATCGCGGCGAAAAGTCCCTGCACCACGGCGGTGGCGCGTTCGTGGGCCTCTTCCATGATGGGCGAGTTATAAAAATTGTCGTAGAGAAACTGCTTGGCCTCGGCGCGGTCAGCCTCCACCTGCGGGCTTAGCGCGGCAAGCCGGCTTGGGGCGTTGCGAATGTCTTCAAGGGTGGTTGCTCCCGACGCGGCTACACGAGCGCGGACCTCGTTCATCAGGTCGGTCACCAGCAAATTTAGAATGCGCTTCAGCGCTTCGTTGATGGTGAGTTTGGGCGCGGCACTGGGGTATTTCTGCACAACTGAGTCATGGAAGCGACGGAACAAAGGCACGCCCTCGCGAGCCTGATCGAGCTTCAAAATGCCGGAGTCGAGACCGTCGTCGAGATCGGCGGTGAGATAGGCGATCTCGTCGGCCAGGTCGATGAGTTGAGCTTCGAGCGGCGGAAACTGGTCGAGGAAATATTCGGCAAGTTCCGGGTGTTCCGCGGCGGAGTAATCGCGCGAGTGCTTCACGATGCCTTCGCGCACGCCGAGCGTCAGATTGAGGCCGCGAAAGGCCGCGTAGCGCTCTTCGAACCAGATAACGATGCGCAGCGCGTGCAGGTTATGGTCGAACCGCAGCCCATGTGCCTGCAGCGCGCTGTCGAGAGCCTTTTCGCCTGCATGGCCAAACGGCGGATGCCCGATATCGTGCACCAGCGCCAGCGCCTCGGCCAGTTCAGCATTGAGGCCGAGAGTTGCGGCCAGTGTGCGCGCAATCTGCGTAACCTCAAGCGTGTGAGTCAGCCGGCTGCGGAAATGGTCGGAAGGCGACTCGGCGGCTACCTGCGTGAAGACCTGCGTCTTTCCAGCAAGGCGGCGAAAGGCGCGGGAGTGTAGGATGCGGGCAGCGTCGCGGCCAAACGGAGTGCGATACGGGTGGGGCGGCTCAAGGTGAGTCCGTCGCAGAAGCGGATCGCTTCGATCGCTGCCGGCGGCAATCTCCTCAGGGAGTTTTACCATCGAAATGGTTGCTGGGTCGTTCATGCTGATTCTGTTCGATGAGCCGTTGGGCAGCTCACGTCTGGTTATACCAGTCGGGGCCTGGAGAGCCCGGAAATGCGCTCATTCATTGCGCCGGAGTGCTATGATTTTCCGGTTCAAGAATCAAAGGGGGATTCAATGAAAACCAGGCGCAACTTTGTTGTCTCGCTGTTGGTACTCTTGTTTTCCGCTGAGCTTTGCTTGTCTCAGCAGAGTCTCTCTGCGAAGTGGGAAGAGCTCACCGGGCCGGACTTCGTGCAGGCCATTCACCAGTCGCAGGGGGTATGCGTTCTGCCCTTCGGCATTATTGAGAAGCATGGGCCGCATCTGCCCCTGGGCACCGACCTGCTGGATGTGCGTTTCGCGGTGATGAATGCGGTGAAACAGGAGTATGCCGTCGTGTTTCCCGAGTATTATTTCGGGCAGATTTTCGAGGCGCAGCAGCAGCCGGGCACCGTGGCCTATAGCCTGGGAACGCAATTAACGCTGTTGCAGGAAACCGTGAAGGAGATGGCGCGCAACGGGTGCAAGAAGGTGGTCATCGTGAATGGCCACGGGGGAAACGAGAGTCTGCTGCCGCTGTTTGCGCAGGCTCAACTGGCCAACCCGCGCGACTACGTGGTTTATGTCTTCGGATTGCCGAATAAGAATGTTCCGGGGCGTCCGGCATTGAAATCGAAGGTGGATATGCATGCGGGTGAAACGGAGACTTCGCTGATGCTGGTTGCCCGTCCCGACCTGGTGCACATGGATCGCGCCACCGAAGAATCAGGTGCGGATCAGAAGCGCTTGTCGCTGCCGGGTTCTGTCTACACGGGCATCTGGTGGTACGCGCGATTTCCGAATCACTATTCCGGCGAGGGCGCGGATGGAAACAAGGAATTGGGCGAATTCGATCAGAAGACGTGGTCAAGCCAGATTGCTGCTGCCATCAAGGCCATCAAGGCGGATACTGAAAGCCTGACGCTGCAGAACCAGTTCTTTGAAGACGCGCAGCATCCGATTGACACGAAACAATAACACCTGCGGTGGGGCAGACGCGCCACCTGCGGTGGGGCAGACGGCGCTTGCGCGCCCTGAGATTTGTGCCTCGGGGTGATTGGTATGGTGAGGGTTGTGCTTTCCCACCCTAGGCGCATAAAACAAGAACGCGCTGCCCCGACCCAGAGGGTCCCCGGTGCCCAGATGGGCACCCACGTCAGAGGTCAGTTGAGAATCGGACGCCAGTTTTAGAAAAGGAAAGGCGCAGCCTTGGCTGCGCCTTTTGGATTCTCAGAAGACAGCGACTTACTCCGGCTTTGGCTGCCCGGTTGCGCTGTCTTGCTTGGCCAGCCTTACGCGGGCGCTCTCGAGCTTGTGCTGCACCTTGGCGACGTCGGCCTGCTCGACATCGGCTGCGGCAGACTTGGCGTATTCTGCAAGCGAAATCTCCCACTGCGCGGCTGCCAGACGGATGCGCCCGGTCTTCTCGTAAAGCTCGCCCAGGTGGTCGTGCACGGCGGGGTCGGTCTGGTCGCGCTGGACCGCCTGGCGAAGGTTCTCCTCGGCCTCTTCGTACTGCCCGAGCTTGAAGTACGCCCAGCCCAGCGAATCGAGATAAGCGCCGTTCATGGGATCCAGGTCAACCGCCTTGCGAATGAACTTGAGCGCCTCGGGCAGGCGAATCCCCCTGTCGGCCAACATGTAGCCCAGGTAATTCAGAGTCATTGCGCTGTTGGGGTCCAGTTCCAGCGCTTGGTTAAAGAACTGCTCGGCCGGCTCCATGTGCTTTTGCCGCTCCGCCAGCGCGCCCTTCAGAAAGAGCAGGTAAGCTTTGTCGTCCGTTTTGGTAGCGAGCGGCGTGGCTTTGGCGAGAGCGTCTTCGCCATCCTTCCAGCGGCGGATTTCAGTGTAAAACTGGCCCAGCTTTAGCCAGACGATGCGATCTTTCTCAGTCTTGTCGAGCGGTCCCTTGGTTAGGGTCAGACCGGTTTCATCGAGCAGCCCTTTGGTCATGCTGAGAGCATCGTCGCTCTTGCCCTGCTCCAGCAACGATCCGGCTAGCAGCAGCTTCAGATCGAGGTCTTTTGGTTTGGCATCGGAGGCCTTCTTCGCGGCTTCTGTCGCGCGGTCGAACATCTTGGCTTCGCCGTAGGCTTCGATCTGCGATTCAGTGGCGCCCTGGGCTGCATCGCCGCCCATTTCCACAATCTTCTGGTAAGTGGCGATGGCCAGTTCGGTCTTGTTCTCTTCGCGATAGACCGCCGCCAGGCGTTCCAGGAAAAAGCTGCGGTTGGTTTTCTCCTCGCCGGTGTAAGCGCCGTTGGCGTGTGAGGTTGCCTCAACCATCTCGCCATAGGTTTTGACGGCCTCGTCGAAGCGGCCCAGGATATCTTCGAGCAGCGCTTCGTTGAAACCGGCCTGAAGTAGAGTGGGGTCCAGCTTGCGGGCCTTGCGGATGGTGGCCAGCGCATCCTCGTACTTGCCCTGCCGGCGCTGAATTTCTCCGATGTGAACCAGGGCCTCCGGATCCTCCGGATCGGCTTCGGCCATCAGCTTGAACTGCTTCAGAGCTACATCGAGCTGGTTGTCGGCAAGCAGGGCCTGACCTAACGCGTCCAGAGTATGCGCATCTCCGGGGTCCATGTCGACAGCGCGCTGGTAGGCGGCAATTGCGTCCTTGGGGCGCTTCAACTGGTCGTAAGCCGCGCCCAGAGCGGCCTCCATCTTGGGACTGCGGTCGCTCACCGGCACTGCCTCAATCACCTTGGCGGCGTGTGCAATGTCACCACTCTCGGCGTAAAGGCGCGCCAGGTTCAGCACCACTTCTTCTGAGTCGGGATCAATGTCCTGCGCGGTCTTGAACTGCTCTTCCGCTTTTTTCGGATCGTGCTTGACGGTGTAAAGCTGCCCCAGGACCATGCGATCCTCCACGTCCTTGGGCTGCAGCGCGATGATCTTTTCAAACTCGGCGATGGCCTGGTCCAAAACATTGCCGGATGGCGAAGCGGAGGAGACGGCATTGGCGGCGTCGCTGAGCTGACGCAGGTAAATGCGCCCCAGCAGTTTGTGCGCGTCAATGTCGTTGGGAGAGGTCTTGAGCAATCCACGCGCCGTAACTTCGGCCTCGTGGATGTGGCCAGGCATGCGGAAATAGAGGTCGGCCAGCCCGTCGTTCAACTGCGGAGAGTTGGGGTCGGCGTTGAGCGCGTACTTGTATTCGTCGATGGCCAGGCGCGCGGCATCGGTGTTGCCGTTTTCCAGTGCTTCGTCTTCATACACATTGGCGAGCGCCAGGTGATAGTACGCCACGGCGCGGTCGCTATCTTGAGGAGAGGCTGGCGCATCGGGTGCTTTGGACGCTGGCGCAGGCATCGCTGGAGCGGGCACCTTTGCAGGCGCAGTTTGGGCGAAAGTGGCTGCCGGCGACAGGACGAGGGACGCGGCGGCAAAAGGCAACAAAGAGGGCAAGAATGCGAGTTTTATTTTCATCATCCTGAGGATTCCAAGCCTCTTGCGCCCGCCGGACAGGTCGAAACCCGTAAAAAAGAGCGAAGAGACAACGCAGGCAGCTGGTTTAAGGAACTCTGCCTACTGTAGAGACGATTTTACAGGTCATTTGTCGCAAATAGATGATAGAGCGCCGGATTTTCGTGTTTATGGGGTGGGAACAAAGGAGATTTGAGCGCTTGGAGGATCAAATGCAACCGCAGTTCCTTCGACTCCCTTCGCTGCGCTGCGGTCGCTCCTGATGAACGGACGGGTTTAGGTTCGTGGCCGCCCACCCTAGGCGCAAAAACAAAGGCGCGCTGCCCAGAGGGCGCCCAGATGGGGCACCCAGACAGATTTGGGAGTCTCGACCGTTCAACCCAGGCCGCAACGCGCGACGGCGAGTTGGGCTGCTCAGGATGACAGTGTGTGCATATACGCATTTATCAATGGCGGAAGTGGCGGATGCCCGTGAAGACCATGGCCACGCCGAGCCGGTCTGCCGCGGCGATTACATCTTCATCCTTTACCGACCCGCCGGGCTGGATAACGGCAGTCGCGCCCGCCTCAGCTACGGTTTCAAGGCCGTCGGGGAACGGGAAAAATGCGTCTGAGGCCGCTACACAACCTTTGAGCGGTAGCACCGCTTTCATGGCTCCGAAGCGGGCAGCGTCTACGCGGCTCATCTGGCCCGCGCCCACGCCGAGGGTCTGGCCGTCTTTGGCATAGACGATGGCATTGGATTTCACGTGTTTGGCTACGCGCCAGGCGAAGAGCAGGCTGCGGAGCTCTTCTGCCGACGGCGGACGCCAGGTGACAATCTTCAGCGCGGAGTCGAGGTCGTCCGCGGCGATGCGTCCGGTGTCGGCGTCCTGCACGAGCAATCCGCCGGAGACATGCTTGACGACGGGGCGCGGCAGGGCTGAGCGGACTTCTACGAGGCGGAGATTCTTTTTGGCGGCGAAGCGCTCGCGGGCTTCAGAGGTGAAGGCGGGGGCAGCAATGGCTTCGGCGAACAGCTTGGCGATCTCCGCGGCTGCATCCCCGTCGACCGGGCGGTTGATGCCGATGACGCCTCCGAAAGCCGACACCGGATCGGCAGCCAGAGCCTTCTGGTAAGCCTCAAGCACCGTTGCCCCGGTAGCCGCGCCGCAGGGGTTGGTGTGCTTGACGATGATGACCGCCGGCTCGTCAAACTCCTGCGCCAGCTCCCAGCATGCGTCCAGATCGACGAGGTTGTTGAAGCTGAGTTCCTTGCCTTGAAGCTGCGTTGCGCCGGCGATGCCCAGCCCGGAGCCATCCGCGTAGAGGGCAGCGCGCTGGTGCGGATTCTCGCCATAACGCAGCGACTGCGCCAGCGGAAAGTTGATGCGCAGGGTGGGCGCCTGCGGTGCGGCAGACGCCTTCGGCAAAGATTGGTCGAAGACAGGGGCGTCCGCGATTTGATCGAGGGTATTGGCAATGGCGGTGTCGTAAGCGGCCGTGGTTGCAAAGGCCTGCTTGGCCAGTCTCCAGCGGGTCGCGCGGGTGAGCGAGCCGTTGTTGGCTTTCAACTCGTCGATCAGAGCCGGATAATCGGCTACGCGGGTCACAATCGCCACGTCTTCAAAGTTTTTGGCAGCCGAGCGCACCATCGACGGGCCGCCAATGTCTATGTTTTCAATTAAATGCCCGAAAGGAACTCCGGTCTGCGCGGCAGTCTTCTCGAAGGCGTAGAGATTCACCACCACCATATCGATAGGCAGGATGCCCTGGGAGGAAACTGCCGCTTCGTGTTCGGTGTTGCCGCGAACGTAAAGCAGGCCGCAATGAACCCGCGGATGAAGCGTCTTGACACGGCCATCGAGCATCTCCGGAAAGCCGGTCAGCTCACTTATATCCTTCACCGAAAGACCTGCCGCACGCAGCCCCGCGGCGGTCCCTCCGGTGGAGATGAGTTCAACGCCAAAGCCCGCCAACACCTGGGCAAACTCCACCAGGCCAGTCTTGTCGGTAACGCTTAGCAAGGCTCGGCGGATGGGCTTTGCGGAGGTTTGAATCTGGCTCAAAATTGGACTCCTAATGAATGAGTGAATGACAGTGCGTTGCAAGACGATTAAGGCGCGCGTACAAACTCCAGATTACATCGGAGATTTGAGGCGAAGCGAGCGTTGGGGAAGATGCGGGATCGGTGGCAATTTGGACTGGGAAGCGCGCAAGCCTCTGAACTCGAGTCGGCTCCAGCGGCAATCGCCGCGCCCCTACGGGGCGCGCGTCTTCACTGTCTGGCAATCCCAGGATTTCGTCCGCCGATGCGGACTTCATCCTGGGCTATTTTCGGACTCTCCCTCCGGGAGTGAGCGGACGCGGCGCTACGGGCTTTAAG
>Ga0210388_10004140_pt1 | contig 11358 bp, 11 predicted proteins | sample IncBWC19OmetaG_FD_155485 | JGI IMG/M metagenome (GOLD analysis project Ga0210388, IMG submission 155485) | Forest soil microbial communities from Barre Woods Harvard Forest LTER site, Petersham, Massachusetts, United States - Inc-BW-C-19-O ...
ATCCAAGGCAAGGAAAGCATCTTCGACATCGTCTGGACCGACGGCCCGCATCACACCGTGACGTACGGCGATGTGTTTCATCAAAACGAAGTGGAGCAATCCACATACAACTTCGATAAGGCGGATGTTCAGGTGCTGGCGGGACAATTCGACGCGCACGAAACAGCCTGTCAGAAATTGCTGCAGGACAAACTCGTGCTGCCGGCTTACGAGCAGATGGTGAGAGCCTCGCACACCTTCAATTTGCTGGACGCGCGGCATGCGGTTTCCGTGACCGAAAGACAGCGCTTCATTCTTCGGGTGCGCACTCTGGCGCGCGGTGTAGCCGAGGCCTATCGCGACACGCGCGAGGCACTGGGATTCCCTTTACTCAAGAACGCAGCTCAGCGAGTAGCGTGAATGAGCGCGCCCGATTTGCTGTTTGAAATCTGCACCGAGGAATTGCCGCCGCGCACCTTGCCGGCGTTGTCGCAAGCGCTGACCGAGGGGATAGCGCGCGGTATCGACGCCGCAAATGTGCCGCGTGGCAGGATTCGCGGCTTTGCAACGCCGCGGCGCCTTGCCGTATTGATAGAAAAATTGGCGCAGCATCAGCCGGATCGGCAGGTGGAACGGCGCGGACCGCCGCTCGCGAATAGCTTCGATTCAGAAGGAGCGCCCACCGCCGCCGCCATGGCCTTTGCCAAAAGTTGCGGAGTGCCGGTGGCGGAGCTGACCACGCTCACCACCGACAAAGGCGCTTGGCTGCAATTTCGCGGCCTGGAGCGCGGCGCCGCGACTACGGCCTTGCTCGGCGGCATCCTCCAACAAGCAATCACTGCTTTGCCGATTGCCAGGCGCATGCGCTGGGGCACGCACAGCGCAGAGTTCGTGCGGCCGGTGCACGGCGTGGTGCTGCTCTACGGCGAGTCGGTGGTGCCCGTCGAGATACTGGGCCTGACGGCGGACCGCATCACCAGGGGGCATCGTTTTCATTCGCCCAAACCCATAAGCCTCAAGACCGCCCGGAACTACGAGAGCCGCCTGCGCAGGGCCAAGGTGATCGTGGACTTCGCAAAGCGCCGCGAGGCGATTCGCGCCGGCGTCGAGGCCGCGGCCGCTGCGGTCGCACCGGGCGCGCGCGCTCGAATTGACGATGCCCTGCTCGACGAAGTGACCGCCCTGGTCGAATGGCCGGTAGCGGTGACGGGACAATTCGAGCAGCGGTTTTTGAATTTGCCGCGCGAGGTCGTCATCGCCACTGTGCAAGACCACCAGCGCTATTTCGCCGTGCAAAATCCCGATGGCACGCTATCCCGCTGGTTCGTGACGGTCAGCAATATCGAGAGCCGGGATCCCTCGCAGGTGCGCGAAGGCAATGAACGCGTGGTCGGGCCGCGCTTGAGCGACGCTGCATTCTTCTGGCAGCAAGATTTGAAGATCAGCTTGAGTCAGCATGCGGCGGCGCTTGCGGGCATGACGTTTCAGGCGAAGCTGGGCAGCTACGCCGACAAGACTGCACGCATCGCAAAGCTTTCGGAGCTGATCGGCAGCCGCATCGGGGCCGGCGCGGACGTCCGGCGCGCAGCGGAGCTGTGCAAGGCCGACTTGATGACGGCCATGGTCGGCGAGTTTCCGGAATTGCAGGGCACGATGGGGCGCTACTATGCCGAGGCGCAGGGCTTGCCTGAAGACCTGGCGCTGGCGATCGAAGAACACTACCGGCCCCGGTATGCCGGCGATGCCATACCGAGCACCAGCACCGGCCAGGCGGTGGCGCTGGCGGACAAGATCGACACACTGGTGGGAATCTTTGCCATCGAGCAGCGGCCGACGGGCGCCAAGGATCCTTTTGGCTTGCGGCGCGCCGCATTGGGCGTACTGCGCATTCTGCTCGAAGCCCGGCTGGATCTGGATTTATTCGAAATTTTGCATGCCGCGGCCGCCGCGCAGCCGGTGCAGCGCGCGGCGCTGGCAATGGAGGTATATGATTTCATTGCCGAACGCCTGCGCGGAATGCTGCTCGAACAACCCGGCACGACCCCGGAAATGTTGGATGCGGTGCTTGCGCTACGCCCGCCGTCGCCGCTCGACGTGGTCGCGCGCTTGGCGGCACTGAAGGAATTTCTGTTGTTGCCCGATGCTGCCGTGCTCGCGGGCATCAACAAACGCATCGCGAATATTTTGAAGAAGACGCAGGTGAACAACGTCGCCGTCGAACTTGCGGGTCTCACCGAAGGGGCGGAGCGCGGACTGCACCATGCGCTCGTCGAGCTTGAGGGGCCTGTACGCGAAGCGACGCTGCAGCGCCGCTATGCGGAAAGCTTGCGGGCGTTGGTGGCGTTGCGGGCGCCGGTGAACGAATTCTTCGATCGTGTCATGGTGATGGACGAGAACATCGGCCGCCGCAACAACCGCCTCGCCTTGCTGCGCGATGTGCAAAGCCTGCTCGGCGGCGTCGCCGATCTCTCGCGCCTGCCGGGTTGACGGGACGCATGCAGCTCATACGGTCGCTCATTTTTACCGCCTACATGATGGTCTCCGCGCTGCTGTTCGGCGCCTTCATGACGCTGTGCTTTTGGGCGCCGTATCGTACGCATTTCGCGATTGCGCGCACCTGGGCGCAAATCTGTTTTTGGGTGCTGGAAAAAGTGTGCCGGCTCAAGTTCAGCGTGGAAGGCCGCGAGCATATCCCGGCGGGAAATCACATCGTGATGAGCAACCACACGTCCGCGTGGGAAACCATCGCGCAATTTCTGATTTTTCCGCCGCAGGTTTGGGTGCTGAAGCGCGAGCTGCTGTGGATACCGTGCATCGGTTGGGGCCTGAAGCTGCTGCGTCCGATCTCGATCAACCGCAGCGCCGGGCACCGGGCCGTGAACCAAGTCGTCGAACAAGGCAAGGCGCGCCTGGCGGACGGCTTGTGGATCATCATTTTCCCGGAAGGCACGCGCGTGGTCGCGGGCGAGACGCGCAAGTTCGGGGTGAGCGGCGCGCTGCTGGCGACAGAGACCGGCAAACTCATCGTTCCCCTGTCGCACAACGCCGGCGAGTTTTGGGTGCGACGGGGCATCGTGAAAAAACCCGGCACGGTTCGCGTGGTGATCGGCACGCCGATCCAGGCCGCAGGCAGGAACCCGCGCGCGGTCAACGAGGAAATCAGGCAGGCAATCGATGCGGGCCTGAAGCGAATCGCCGGAATTGCGGTAGACAGCGCGGCGTAACGGTTCGCGGAGGTCGCATGCTGTGGCGCGCGTTGTTTGCTTTTCTGGTGCTGCCTGGAATCGTGGCCTTTGCGGTTCCGCTCGCGCTGGTTGCCGAGCGCCTGAACACATTCAGCCCGCGGCCGCTGGGCTTGTTGAGCTGCTTCGCCGGTGGCATCGTGCTGGTATGGTGCACCGTGGTGTTCTATGTCTCGGGCCGGGGCACTTTGGCGCCGTGGTCGCCGCCGCAGAAACTCGTCGCGGTCGGGCCGTACCGATTCTCACGCAATCCCATGTACGTGGGCGTGACGCTGATCTTGAGCGGCTGGGCCGTGCTTTTCTGGTCTCTCACGCTGACGGTTTATGGCGCCTTGGTGCTGCTGGCGTTTCATATCAGGGTCATTGTCGGCGAGGAGCCCTGGCTCCAGCGCACCTTTGGCGCGGACTGGGAGTCGTACCGCGCACGGGTGCCGCGCTGGCTGTTCTGACCCGCTACTGGTTTGGCAGCGGCTTCGGTGCGCCGGGCACGCCATTGGGCCGCGCTACCTCCAGCATCTTTTTATACGCTGGACGGCTTTCGACGTTGGCGCGCCACGCGACGATATGCGGGTACGGCGCGAGATCCGCCACATTGAATGCCTCGGTGATATTGGTGGGAAACAACATCATGATGTCGGCAGCGGAAAATTCGGCTCCGCCGTAGTAAGGATGCTTGCTCAAATAATCTTCCATGAATTTCAGCACCGCTTCGGTGTCCACCAGCTTGTAGCCGCCGGCCGGTGTTTTCGGTTTACCCTGTATCAAGGCCACGCGATAGTCCGCGATCACACGGGCAGCGAATGAGCCCTCGGCGAAGTGCATCCATTGCAGATAATAAGGATAGTCCGGTGAGTTCACCGCAGGCGCCAGCCTACCATTGCCCTCGCGGGCCAGAATCAATTCGATGATCGCGCCCGACTCCACCATCACCTGATCGCCAATGCGCACCGTGGGAGCAACCGGCATCAGTGGACTGACGTCATGGATGGTCTTCATCGAACCTGCTAGATCCCCACGCTTGTATTCCAGCTTGTAGGGAACGCCAAGTTCCTCGCACAGCCAGACGATGCGCTCCGAGCGCCGGCCTTCCAGGTGATAAATGGTCACGTCCAGCGGCGCGGCGGACTTCGACGCGGCGGCCGCTTTCGACGGGGCCGCTGCGGCGGATCCGATTGCCGATGCCATGAGCGCTGCCATCGCGGCGCATTGAATTTGCTTGAGCATTGTCCCCCCAAAATCCTGTTGGTTCTTATCCGGCCGCTGCCAGCGGCGGTTCAATGATAAGGCAAATGCTAGCCGCCGTTGCAGTGAATGGTGTACTCCACAACGTTACTCTTGAGCCCTGCCAGGTTCATCATGAACGCCTGGATGGTCAGGTAGTAGGTTTCCGGCCCGCAGTGCCATCCTCCCACAAAGGTGGCGCCCTTGATTTGCTGTTCCGCGGAGATCGAGATAACGCCGGCGTCCTTGAAGTTCAAAGACTTGGGCGAGTTGGTGGCGATGATTTCGCGGTGAATGAACTGGGTTGTGCCGCTGGGATCGTGAAAATGGAATTCTGGATACACCACCTCATAGCGCTCGATATCCTTGCGCATGGTGACCGAATCGATTACCGGAGCGGCATTTTGAGCGGTGGCGGTTTGCAAAGTTGCGATGGCCGCGCCGCAGCTGTACAGCAGGACAAGGAAAACAACCGGATTGGATTTTTTGGTCAACATGGCGCCTCCGACCACAGCAAATCGCATCGTCCTTGGGTGTATTACATTTGATCAAACCCGCGATTGCAAATCCAAGGGGATAAGCGCGTCGACGCTGTCGATGCGGGCTTTGATTTCAATATTGCGCGGCATGGTGATAGCGTAACTGCATCCATGAAAACCTTCGTCATGCACTATCTCTGCCTGGCGGCGCTGGCCGCCGCGCCCGGTGCCCTGGCTCCCACGGTTGCGCAGGCGGCTTCGCAGCCGCCAAAAACACATCGCCTCGAAGCGACACCGGCCACGGTGGCCTACGGTTATTACTGGTCGGAGGCGCCGCCGGTGCTGCGCATCGATTCGGGCGACATCATCGATGTCGATACTTTGCTCACCAACACCCCTGCGGGTCTGGCCAAGGCCGGGGTACCCGATGAGAAGATCCAGGATTCCCTCAAGGCAATCGTCGGCGAAGTCACGGGCGAGCGCCGCGGACCGGGCGGTCACATCCTCACCGGGCCGGTGTACGTGGAGGGCGCGGAGCCTGGCGACGTACTGGAGGCCAAGATTCTGTCGATCGATCTCGCCATCGATTACGGCTACAACGGCTGCAGCGGCTTTTTGCCGGAGAATTGCGAGAGCGGCGTGCCCCTCAAGATTCTCACCCTTGATCGCAAGAGGATGACGGCCGAGTTCCTGCCGGGCATCGTGATCCCACTGCAGCCCTTCTACGGCAGTATCGGCGTGGCGCCCGCGCCGGAACTTGGCCGCGTCAGCAGCAATCCGCCGGGCAGGCACGCCGGAAATCTGGACAACCGCGAGCTCATTGCCGGCAGCACTCTTTATATCCCGGTATTCGCGCGCGGCGCGCTGTTTGAAATCGGCGACGGTCATGCTGCCCAGGGAGACGGCGAGGTCGATCAAACCGCCATCGAAACTTCGCTGCGCGGCCGCCTGCAGCTTAAGGTGCGCAAGGACCTGAAGCTGACCTGGCCGCGCGCCGAAACCGCAACGGATTTCATCAGCATGGCGACCGATCCTGATTTGACGGTGGCCACCAAGGCGGCGATCCAGGAGATGGTGGAGTTCCTGGTGTCCGAGAAGAAATTGAGCCGGCATCAGGCCTACCAGCTTGTGAGCATTGCCGGGCATGTTGTGGTGACGCAGCTGGTCGACAAGCCCAACCTCGGGGTGCACGTCAAGCTGCCAAAGAGCATCTTCGTCGGCAACTTCGCGAAACCTACGCGATGAGCAAGCTGAGGAGCGCCGTTGCCGCCAGGGTCAGCGCGATGCCAATCAAGTAGCTAAAGCCCACGGCGCAGAGTTTTATGAACGTGAGCAGTCGCCCCTGTCCGTAGTAGACCCGCATGGCGCGATATACGTACCAGACGCTATACAAGCCAATGATCGCAGCAACCCATTCGCCGATGTTCCATGCCGCCCAGTTGGCGATCCAACCGAGCAATGCTTGAATGAGCAGCAACAGGAAGACTGCGGCATGGATGTGGAGGAAGAAAACCAAATGCTCCACATAGTAGCGCCGCGGCCGCCAGTACAAGATCAACATCACCAGCGCCATCATTGGCACGAACAAGAACATCATTTTCGGTATGGTGGCGAAGAACACGTGCTCGACCGATACGCCGTTGTCTTTCTGGTTGCGCACGCAAGACTGCCGCATTGAATTTTGCAGCCAGGCGAAAGGGATCTTGATATCGTCGCAATCGTCAATATCGAGAATGGTGCTCCGCGACTTTTGCCTCGCCGCCGCGCCTTTCGGGGCGGCCTTGCTGGGCGCCGCCGCATCCGGTGCCGCGACGGTCGGCGGCACACTGGTTTTTTCTGGAGTGGCCAGACCGAACGCAAAAAACATCACGCTTAAGACCAGGTACAAGCGCACGGGCGGCAGATAACGCGCCCGGTGCTCCGCGAAGTATTCCGTCGTCAGCTTTCCAGGCTTGAACAGCAAAATGTACAGGGTCTGCCACAATCGGCCATCAAGATGCGTCGCGAGATGCCAGGCGTCGTGGAATAGGACGCCGATGGAACGCGCGCTCTCGTGCGCGTGCTGGCCGCAGGCGGAGCAGTAAGGGCCGCTGAGCGCGGCACCGCAGTTGCCGCAGTCGGAGCGCGGCGCGCTCTTATCCAAATACCACCACCAACTGCCGGCTGAGCGCCGCGGGAACCCCCGCCGGATCCAGCACCACGCTGGTCTCGCAGGCATAGCCGTCGCCCGCGGAATCGACTTCGGTATCCATGCGCCACCACGCGTCGGGAGCAAATGTGTAATCGTGGCGCTGAAACTGCAGTGTCCACGTCAGCGAGTTCGAGGGTGCGGGCTTGGTCATCATTTGCATCAGCGGCGAGGGAATGCAATCGATGAGCGCGACCACGTGGGATTCCGTGAGCGGAGCCGGGTCTTTGTGGCGGATATAGGCTTTCGAGAGGCGTGACTTCAAACCCGTGAAGGGCCGGCTGCCCTCCGCGAAGCGCAAGCCGAAATGTTGCACGAAAGCCGGTGCGGGTGTCCCCGGCGGGAAAATCGAGTCCGGCAGATCTTGGGCGGCGCGTACTCCGGAATTCGCCTGGGGTGAAATGGAAATCTGCGTGGTGCGCCGCGCGCCATAAATCCCGGTGAAAGTGGCGGCGATCTGATCGGCGCTCCATAAGCGCGCGCCCGCGATCGTGACCGCCTTGCCAACGCGTAGAATCTCTGCCTGCATGCGAACTTCGCCGGGGAAGGCGGGACCGACAAAAACAGTCTCGAGTCCGCGCAATTGGCGATCAGCGGGTACCAAGCGGCGCATCGCTTCGTTGCCGAGCGCGGCGACGATGCCGCCAAAGGCGCCGCGTCCCTGCGACCAGTCCTCGCCGATGACCGCACTCCAACCCTGATCCATGGCTTGCATCGACGCCAGCGTCTCGGAAAATAGCATGCGCGCTCCGGCGGAAAATTCGATCTTACCGGGTGAGCGCCGCGACCTCTAGGGAGAATCGGAACGAGGCTTGGGTCCGATGTAGTTTGCCGAGGGACGTACGATCCGATTGTCCTTGCGCTGTTCCACGATGTGGGCCGACCAGCCGAAGATGCGGGCCATCGCAAAGGTCGCCGTAAAGAAATCCTTGGGCAATCCCAGCGCCGAATAGACTATGCCTTTGTAGAATTCGAGATTGGCGCGCAGAGCTCGCTTCTTGTGAGCCGTCTGCGCGACGAAAGCCTCGTCGACCGCCTGCAAGGTTTCGAGCAGTTGTTTCTCGTAGGGCCTCGAGGCGATTTCTTCCGCCAAAACCTTGACGAGTTTCGCGCGCGGATCGACGACGCGATATTCGCGGTGGCCCATGCCCATCACCAGCCGGCCACTGGCAAGGCACCGCGCCACGAATTCCGCCGCTTTATCCCTGCCACCCACCTCCTCCGCCATTTCCAGCGCACCTTGATCGGCGGCACCGTGCAGCGGGCCATATAGCGATCCCATCGCCGCAGCCAACGCGGATGCGGGAGGCGCCAACGTGGAGGTCACAACGCGGGCGGTGAAGGTACTGGCATTGAAGCTGTGATCGATCTGCAAAATCTGCGTCTGCTCGAAGACGCGGACGGCCGATGCCGCCGGGGCGTGGGGTTCAATCAGCTGCAGGAAGCGCTCGCCGTAATGACGGGTGTCCGGATACGCAGCCGGTGCCGTGCCGGCGCGCAGCGACAGCAGCAGTGCGTGCGCGGTGGGCAGTCGCGCGGCGGCCACGAGCGCCTGCTGTTCGTCGTCGGTGCGTCCGATTGTTCGGGTCGACGCGTCCAGCGCCATCAACGGCATTGCGGCCTGCAGGGTGGCCATCGGATGGCCGCCGAGGCGCGCCAGCGATTCGAGGGCTTCGCTTAAGCCTTTGGGCAAGCGGCCGGCGTCCCATAAGAATTCTTCGAACTCCCGTAGCTGCGCGGCATTTGGCAGGTCGCCGAATACAACCAGATGTGCGACTGCCGCAAACGGGTATTTCACCAGCGATTCGATCGGATAACCGCGGTAGTACAGGCGCCCGGCCTCGCCGTCGACCAGGGAAATCGACGTGCTGTCCACGACGACGCCTTCCAGCCCTTTTTTGATATCCACAACTGCGTTCATAGCCCACCTCCACTGAAGATCAACTTAAGGCCTGGGCTAGGCCAAGACCAGTCAGTGGAAGTGATGGAGCTATCAGTCCAGGGTATAAGTCGGGTCGGTCGGTTATCCTAGGTATATGCAGATTGAACGTAATGAATTGCGCTGCTTTCACGCGGTGATCGAAGCGGGAGGCTTCAGCCGCGCGGCCGAGCGGTTGGATCTATCGCAATCGGCGGTCAGCCAGACCATTGCCAATCTGGAACACCGGTTGGGCACCTCGCTGCTGCATCGAGGTAGCCCGCCGCAACCCACGGAAGCGGGCATTCGGCTGTTGCGGTTTGCGGAAACCATGCTGAACGAGGAGCGCGAAACGCTGGCCGACATCGGTCAAATCAAATCCGGTGCGCTGTCGACGCTGTCGCTTGCGCTCTCCCCGGCCGCCAACTCGCGCATGGGTGTGGCCTTGCTCAAGGAATTTTGCGAGCGCAATCCGCTGACGCGGCTCAAGGTCGTCGTTGCACCGAGTCGCGAGATCGTGCACGGCGTCGCCGAGGGACGCTGGGAGCTTGGATTCGGTCCGTTCCATCACAATATGCCGGCGCACTTCGCGCTGCACCCGTGCTTCTCCGAGACGCGCCGCCTGATGATTGCGCGCGATCATCCGGCGCGCGGTGCCTTGATGCGCGACCCGACAAGTACGATGCGGGAGTTGCCACTGCTTACCTCGTATCTTGACGAGACCGCTCGCCGCCCCACCGGCGAGCGGCTGCGTGATGCTTTTGGTTCCGTGTGGGAGGTCAGTCATATGGAATTGCGGCTGGCGCTGGTGGCCGACGGCAAGGGCGTCAGCTATGTTTCAGACTTGCTCCCCGCGGTGCCGTCGCAGTTGGTGCCGGTCGAGGGCTTGCCCTACTCGAATATCGATCGCCAAGTCGGCGCTTATTGCTTGAAGCACCGCCCCATGTCGCAGGCGGGAACCCGCTTTTTGGCTTTGTGCCATGAACGATGGCCCAGGGAAATTCGTTTGCCCCGCGAGTCGTAGCGGGTTTGCGCAAATGCTTACGTTAGAATGGGTATGGAAAAAATCACAATCTTTCTAGGAACTCACGAAGATGAACACCAAGGATCTTTTCTCTCTCAAAGGGCGCGTCGCGCTGGTAACCGGCGGCTCGCGCGGCATCGGCAAAATGATCGCCGAAGGATTCATCGCGCAGGGCGCAAAAGTCTACATATCGGCGCGTAAGGTCGAGGCCTGCAATCAGACCGCGCAGGAATTATCCAAGGGCGGCGGCACCTGCATTTCGATTCCAATGAATATTTCGACCCTGGCGGGCGTCAGTTCGCTCGCCGCCGCGGTCATGGCGCGCGAACCCAAGGTGGATATTCTGGTGAACAACGCCGGCGCCGCATGGGGCGCGAAGTTCGATGAATTTCCCGAGGAGGGCTGGGACAAGGTGCTCAATCTGAACGCCAAGACGCCGTTTTTCTTGACCCAGGCCATGGCACCCGCATTGCGCAAGGCGGCAAGTTCCGAGCGCCCCGCCAAGGTGATCAACATTGCCTCGATCGACGGCATTTACCTCACTCACCAGGAAACGTATTCATACGTCACCAGCAAGGCGGGCCTCATCCAGCTGACGCGCCTGCTGGCCGCGCGGCTGGTGAAGGACAACATTTATGTCACCGCCATTGCGCCGGGCGCCTTCAAGTCCGACATGAACAGGGACGCTCGCGACCGCGGCGAGGAAGTGGCCAAACGTATTCCGTCGCGACGTATCGGTACCGATGAAGACATGGCGGGCGCCGCCATATTTCTGGCCTCGCGTGCCGGCGACTACGTCATCGGGTCAACACTGACGGTGGACGGCGGCGTTGCCTTTGCAAGCCAGGCACTGCGCGGTCTCACAGCGGGCGAGTAGCGGCGATGCAGACAGCGGCGGCCACGCGTCACTACCAGACCCATCTGGCGCCGATTTATTCCTGGATGCTGGGCGATATTGAAGCCGCGTTCGCGCGCGCTGCCGCCGAACTCGAGGAGTTGCGGCTGCCGCCGGCGGCCGCTGCCGTCGCGGTGGATCTGGGCGCCGGGTTGGGACTGCATACGAGAGCGCTCGCCGATCGCGGCTTCAGTGTCACGGCAATCGACAGCAGCGAATTGTTGCTCGACGAGCTGCGCTCGCGCTGCGCAGCGCTGCCGGTCGTCGCAATCAATGCGGATCTGGCGGATTTTCGAGATTTCGTGAAGCGGCAGCCGGCCGTCATCGTGTGTATGGGCGACACGCTGACGCACCTGCCGAGTTTCGCGGCGGTTGAAAAACTGCTCGCCGCGGTAGCGCTGTCGCTGGCGCC
>Ga0210388_10004142_pt1 | contig 11356 bp, 9 predicted proteins | sample IncBWC19OmetaG_FD_155485 | JGI IMG/M metagenome (GOLD analysis project Ga0210388, IMG submission 155485) | Forest soil microbial communities from Barre Woods Harvard Forest LTER site, Petersham, Massachusetts, United States - Inc-BW-C-19-O ...
GTATTGCCGGCCGCTCTGGACCATCCACTCCCAATAGAGAGCCGTCTCCAGCAATCCGCGGGATTTCCGGCTCCATGGAAACGGTCGGAATTCCCCCATTTTCATGAGCGATAGGGCAATGTCGCGTCCGTCCCGGACAATGTGTACGAACAGTGCGTCCGGGATATCTTGCTTGATGCGAGGCACGTGCAGAACGCTGTCAGGATCGTAAACCGCCCACCGTTGTACGCCCTGGCTCTGCGCAACCTCGTCCATGACGATACGCATGAAGTCCCCGGCGTTCTTGGATTCCGCGAGCAACTTGGAGGAAAGCGGTCCAGCCTGTAAGCCAGAGCGCGCAAAACCCTTGCTCTGCATCCATGCATCGACAATCTTCTCGCGGTTGCGGGGATTCTCGAGAGACCCGAAGCGAGGCACCAGGATTTTGTAGATGGGAAGGTAACCGCGGTAGACGGCAAACCCGCCGGCCGAAAGCAATGTGTCGTACAGAAGATTTGTTCCGGAGCGGTGACAGCCCATCACGAAGACCGGGCGCCGCTGCCGCTCAGTGCGATTCATGCTGCCTTGTGCGGAGGCGCCGCTCTCAGCAGTTCCAGTCATGAGCGTAGGGTTTGAGGTCGATTGTAGCATTCGCGTAAATGTCTCTCGTGGCCGTTTTGAGCCGTTCCAAATCTATGGGAGCGGGCTTGTGCGGCGAAGTAACCTGGCGCGCACGCGGTCATAGAGGGAGTTGCCCAGAACCACCCTGGCAGCCTCACGCAATCCGTTCTGAGCGCGCATACGAGAGAGTGATTTGCCCTCGGATATCGCGGCAAACGCGCTCAAAGAATCATTGCGTAACATCGCTACTCTGCCCAGGGCGAAAGTGTCTGTATCTTCTGAATTCGCCTGAATACGGCTGGTGGCGAGAGTTCGGTAGCCTGCGGCGCGTGCAACCGCCACTACACGCTGATTGCAGCGGCCTCCCGGGCACGAGAAATGATTTACAGGCTGGCCCAGGATCTGCTCCAGCTGCTCTTTGGCGCCTGAGATTTCACGCTGCAGGCCGCTCTCGTCAAGATCGGTGAGATACGGATGAGTCATGGAGTGACATCCAACCTCGAAACCTTGCCCGCTGAGTTCCGTCAGTTGCGCGGGTGAAAGATAGCCGGGCGTCCCCAACCTTCCAGATGTGATAAAGAACGTTGCGTTGAAGCCGGCTTGCCGCAGAATCGGAGCGGCCGACAGCAGGTCTGTTTCGCAGCCATCGTCGAAGGTAATGGCCACATTACGTCCCACTGGAAATGCCAGAGCCTGGCCAACGCTCACGCCCTGCCAGGCGTTCTGCTTCAGGTAATCCATTTGGGCTCGAAAGTCCGGCTCCGGCAAGACATAACGGACATACCCCGGTTCGGACTGACAAAGGCGCCGTCCGGGGATCTCCAGCTCGTGATACATCAAAAAGACGATGGAATGCTTGGGCATCAACGATCGCTTTGCCGGAACTTAAGAGCCGGTAGTCTTCCCAGACTCTTTCAAGGCCGATTCCGCCGGGCTAGTTTCCACTGCAGGGAGTGGAAGAAGGCTGAATACGATTCCAATCCCGTGTGGTTCAAGTTCAATCTCCTGTTCACATGTCTTGCGCTCAAGATCGTAGAGCGCGATATGGGATGGTTTGCGCCGATGCGCGTTACCTCTGACCCACGTTACATTCTCCACGAACTTGGTGGGACGGACTCGCGTGAAGCCCACCCACAAGTAGCGTTCGTCAATCGGCAGCACACCACGGCACCAGCCCAGGGCCTGGCCGGGTTGTCCGCTCAATTGATTCAGGTCAATCGTCTGCTCGATTTGCAGCGTCTTCCGGTTCGCGATAACGACGTGGCCATCCACCGTGGTGAAATAGATTCCGTCTCCAAAAATGTAGCCGTCGTGCGGCCTCTGCACCGCGATATCGATGCGCGGGCCGGGAGTGGTGAGGCAGATGGCATCGCGCTGCTGCATGCGCGTGACCCAGACTTCGTGGTCGAGCTCGAACACATGATTCGGATGAGACTTGTGGGGCTTGGTCGTCGGGACCTTGCGATAGTCCGTCTGCCGCGAGAACCTTGCCCAAGGATCTTCGCCCAACACGTTCCATTCTCTGACCATGGTGCCGGCAGTTGTGATCTCAACCACCATGTCGAGTCCGGTCACGACCACCAGGAGCGTACCCTGCTCGCTGGGGCTAACATGATGGAGATCGTTAAAGCAGGGAAGGGAAATGTAGTGCAGCAACCGAAAACTCGGAAGCTCGTAAACCAACACCTCGGTGGAGGTACAGGTGTAGAGCTTATTTCCACGGAGCGTGGCTGACTTGAACAGAATGGCCGGCAACTCATCGGGACAGACTTCGGGCGGAGAAACGTATTCCACACACGCGCGCGATTGATTGTTTGCCGGATCGAGTTCAATTACGAGGGCTTGCTCACACGATTGCCATTCTTCCAGCTTGCGGAAAACGGTGCTGCGTAACCGCCCGCCAGCCACATAGAAGTTATTCATCGACAAGGTCCGATTGGTAGAAGTCTATTCCTTCTTTTTCGCTGAACGAACTGTAGCGGCCCTCGAAATCCGGGCACGAGGCTGAGCCTGGGACGAGAACCCCTTGTCAACCGCGCTGGCCCGACTTCAGAATCGCCGGTTCGATATGCTCGCTCACCGCGGCGAGAAGATCTTCTCGCAAGTATGGCCCAGAGGCCAGCAGGCCAGAAAGTAACGGGTTCTTGTTGTTGCAACGTAAGGGCGTGTTCTCCAGAGTGCTGACAAACCCACCGGCGCTCAGCACCAAAGCTGCTCCAGCTGCCACGTCCCACTCGTTCTTGGGAGTCAATGTAAAGGTAACATCCGCGAGTCCAGCCGAGACCAGGGCCAGCTTGTAGGCAACGGAGCCCATGGGGCGAATCTCGAAGGCAGCGGTCTCAAACGGTTTCCATTCGCCGCGCTTGACTTCGCTGCGGCTCGCGAGCACCAGGGCGCCTTCCAGACTTTTTCGCTGGCTGGGGCGGGAAGGCTTGCCGTTGTAGTTAACTCCGGATTCGATCGATCCCAGAAAGGTTTCATCGGTTGCTGGATTGTAGATCCCGCCTGCGACGGGCCGGCCATCGTCGACGAACCCGATCGAAACACAAAACTCCGGGATTCCCTTGACGAACTCGCGGGTACCGTCGAGCGGATCGACCACCCAAACCCGCGAGCGCTGCAGGCGGATGGGATCGTCGACGCTTTCTTCGGAAAGCCAACCTTCTCCATCGCGCAGCAATTCTTTGCGCAGGACGGCGTCCAGGGCGCGATCTGCTTCAGTTACCGGATCGTGCCCAGCTTTGTATTCGGTTTCAACCGCGCCCGGTGTGAAGCGGGCAAAAACCGCGCGCGAGGCTTCAAGAGCGGCGTGAATGCGTTCCAGGACGTGCGCGTAGGATTTTGATTCCATAGGTTTCGAAGGCGCTTACTAAGAACTGAGAACTCACAACCGACTTCAAGCCATCAGCATGCGCGCTCCCGTGGCCAGCAGCACGGCGCAAAGAATGCGCCGCAGCCAGGGGACGGGAACTCGCGTGCTCAAATACGATCCGATCAGGCCGCCGGGAACCGAGCCGAGAAGAAGCGCGCCGACGAGATGGACATCGACATTGTGCATACGAAAATGGAGAAGGCTGGTGACGCCGGTGAGGATCAGAGCATGCACGATGTCGGTACCCACCATGACCTTCGGCTGAAAGCTGTAGAACAGCAAGAGCATCATCATGACGATGCTGCCGGAGCCCACCGAAGTAATGCCGACGAGAAAGCCCGCTACCAGGCCGATGACCGACATTCCGAGAAACGTCTTTGCCGTCAGCGGTTGCATGGGCGCTCCGGCAACCCGGTCTTCGATCTTCTTCTGGAAGAACAAGAAAGTAGGAATGCAAACCAGGAGCACTCCGACAGCGATGGTGATGAAGTGATTGACGCCGTTGCCGTAAACGTTTCGCAAGTGAACCAGGAAACTGACGCCCAGATAAGAACCAGGCGCGCTGCCGGCAGCGAGTGCCAACACCACCCTCCGCCTCACCGTGCCTTTGCGCAGATGAACCACGCTGGCGCCGATCTTGGTGAAGAAGTTGAAGAGCGCATCCGAGCCCACGGCGAGGATGGGGGGAACGCCCAAACCGAAAATAAGGATGGGGAGCAGCAGAACGCCGCCCCCGACTCCCGTCATTCCAATGAGGGTTCCGACTCCACAACCCACCAGGATTTTGATCAGCAGATCCATGACAATACGAGCTTCAGCCTCTCCATCCTGTCGGCGTCATCTGGGCGGGTTTAAAGCGACTCCGCCGCTGTTCCGATGAAGCCTTCCCGTTCCAGGTGCAGAATGATCTCCTGCGCCGCCTCTTCAGCGGACAGGTCGCCTGTATTGATAGTGACTTCGGCGTCGGTCGGAACTTCGTAAGGATCGGAGATGCCAGTGAATTCCTTTAGAATTCCGGCGCGCGCCTTGGCATACAAGCCTTTACGGTCGCGCTGTTCGCAGACTTCCACGCTCGTGGCGATGTGCACCAGAATGAACCCGCCGTAGGGCTCAATCAGTTGCCTGACGTATTTGCGGGTCGCGTCGTAAGGCGCGATGGGCGCGCAAATCGCAATGCCGCCGTTCTTGGTGATTTCCGACGCCACGTAGCCGATGCGCCGGATGTTGATGTCGCGGTGCTCCTTAGAGAAACCGAGCTCAGAAGACAGATTCTTGCGAACCAGGTCGCCATCGAGCATGGTGGCTGGACGACCTCCGGTTTCCAGAAACTTCGTCATCAAAACATTCGCGATGGTGGACTTGCCGGAACCCGAAAGTCCGGTGAAGAAAATCGTTACGCCTTGCTTGTGACGGGGCGGAAAGCTGCGGCGCAATTCCGCCACGACCTCCGGATAGGTGAACCACGCGGGAATCTCGCGGCCCTCGTTCAGACGCTGGCGAAGCTCAGTGCCGGAAATGTTTAATACGCGATCTCCGTTCTTGACCTCATCGTCGGGAACGTATTTATCCTGATCCTCGAGGTAGACCATCATGTTGAAGGGCACCATGGTCACGCCGATGTCGGCCTCGTGTTTCTTGAAAACCTCCTGCGCCTCATAGGGGCCATAGAAAGGCTTCTTCGTCGCAGGATCGGACCCCGGACCGGCGTGGTCGCGGCCCACAATGAAATGAGTGACGCCGTGATTCTTGCGAATCAGAGCGTGCCAGATGGCCTCGCGCGGTCCGCCCATGCGCATGGCAAGGGGCAGCAAAGAAAGTTTTGCCGTCGACTGCGGGAACTTCGAGAGCAGCAGTTGATAGCAACGCACGCGCGTGTAGTAATCCACATCGCCGGGCTTGGTCATACCCACCACGGGATGAATCAGCAAGCTGGCCTCGACCTGCTTGGCCGCGCGGAAGGCGAGTTCTACGTGGGCGCGGTGCATAGGGTTGCGAGTCTGGAAGGCGACTACCTTCCGCCAGCCCACGCGGGCGAACTCGGCGCGTACTTCGGCCGGAGTCAGACGCAGGTTGCGAAAATCATAGTGCGATGGAATCTGCGTCCCTTCCAGTTTTCCGCCGACGTACCAGGGGTTCGACTTGTTGATGGCATAATCCGCGCCGGGGTGAGCAGAGCTGGTGGTGGCGAAAACGGCCTGGGCCTCGGCCTTACGGTCGGCCTGCCAGACTTCTTCCACATTCAAAACCGCTACCATCACGCCTTCCGGATCGCGCAGAGCGACTTCGCTGGTACCGGGCGTGAGCTTCTTGGCGAATTCCTCGGTCACGTCGAGAGTGATGGGCATGGGCCAGAGGGTTCCGTCGGCCAAGCGCATGTTGTGGCAGACGCCTTCGTAATCGGCGCGCGTCATGAAGCCCCGCAGCGGAGAAAACCCGCCGGTAAGCAGCAACTCAAGGTCGCAAAGCTGGCGGCCGGTAAGGTCCCACGAGGGCCACTCTTTTGAGTGGGCTTTTAATTCGGCAATTCTGTCAGGTTGAGCAATGAGCTGAATGAGTTCTCCGCCGTGCGGCGGAATGAGATGGCTGGTTGCGGCTGTCAAAGTCCTAAGCCTCCTGGGCGTTTTGGATCGCTGTTGTCTATTACGTCTATTGTATTTGACTGGATTACTCCCCAGATTTCATCGGCGTCATGCGAAAACGGGTTGTGGATTCTGAGGGAGAGGAAAAAACCCCGAAACGTTACCCCACAGACTAACACTTCAGGGCGACCCTGAGAAAGCGGGATTTGCCCTCTGTGATTAACGTCTAGAACGAGCAATTGGGAGGCCTTAAGAGATAGCGGAGGTCCTTCTAAGTGTATGAAATGTCATGTCTTTGCGAATAGTGCGGCGGCTCCGAATGCGTCCCCACGCTGGAATGTGAAAACAATTGCGGACCTGACCGCAGCAGTTCCGTTCAGAAATGCTGCGGGTATCAGGACTCCGACGCGCCGGCCTGTCCGAAATATCGGGACATTCTGGTTTTGAGTTGGATGCCGAGGGGTTCCCGGGTGAGGACAAACCAGAGAACACCCACGCCGTAGACGGCGATGCCGGCCAGCAGATTCAGAATGAGCCGCGGATAACGGTGAGCATAAAAAGACCGCTGCATCAGCATCAGAACGAAAATCATAGGTACGCAAAGAACCACCGGGTAGAAATACGCTTCCACAAGGAATTTGCGGACCGGAATACCAAGCTGGCGGCACATGTGGCGCGGTAAGAAAAATAAAGAGGTGCAGAGCAGCGGGATTGCCGTGCCGATGGCGTCGCCAACAATTCCCATGGGGCGAACCAGCACGATGCTGAGAATCAAATTGGCAATGCCTTCCATGAGCACGACATACGCCAGGGATTTGTGCAGGCTCATGCCGAATAAGATCCGGTTCGACGTCGATTGAGCCTGGTAGAACGTGGATGGGATCAGCACGATCAGAAGGACAATGTAACTCGACACATAACGCTGACCTACCCAGGCCTCGATCACTGATTTGCCCATCACTACTAGAGCGACTGTCATGGGGAACATGACCAGAGCGCACGCCCGGTTTCCGGAAACGAAGATCTTGCGGAGCTGGTCATAGTCTCCTGTGGCATGAAAGTGACTGGACATGGGAGTAAAGATCTGCGCCATGCTGCTCACTACTTCTCCGGCGTAATCGACCAGGCGGGCTCCAATGGAAAAATGCGTGATGGCCGCTGCCGAAAGGAAAGTGCCAATGACCACGGCGTCGGTCTTAAAGCGCAAACGGCCTGCCACGATGATCATGAAGGTTACCGAGCCGTAGTTGGCAACCTGCCGCAGCGAGTCCCGGTCCACGTATTTCCATCCGTAGGGAATGGCCAGCAGGCGCTGCGCCATCACGGCTCGAACCAGCGAAGTGATCAACGGCAGGGAGACTGTGATTAGAGCCACGCTCAGCAATCCAAAGCCGTGGCGGAGAACATAGATGATCAGAACGGCGCGGACCAACGTCGAGACAATGTTGGTCCAGTTCATCAGGTAGAACCGTTGCAGCCCCTCGAGGATGCCGCCCGAGATTCCCAGAGGGAACCCAAGAGCCAGGGACAATCCGACCATCAGAAACAGGATGCGGGCATCGCGCAGAAAACTGGCCGGAATGTGGAAGAGCCGGTCGACGTAGAAGCTGCCCAGAACGGTAGGCACTATCAAGATCAGACCGAGGCAACTGTAGGTGAAAAGGCTGGTGTTTACGAGCCGGGAGAGCTGGTCTTTGTCACCCGTGGCCTGAAATTTAGAAACGTAGCGCACCAGCGAGGAGCGGATCCCGAAATCGAAGATCCCGTAGTATCCGGTGAGGGAGAAGATGAGAATCCACAAGCCGAAAGCTTCATCGCCGAGATGATGCAGGATGAAGGGAGAGAGAAAAAAGCCGACGGCGATGTTGACCGCCAGGCCTCCCCAGCTGGATGCGACATTCTTCAGGGCCCGGGTCTTTAAACTCATTTCACTTCGGTCCGATCTCTGGCGGGACAAGGCAAAGGCTGGTTGGATTGCAAGCTCGTGTTCGCTCCGAGGTACTGTTTTCAGGTTGGCATAAAGCGCAGCCGATGTCCAGATAACGGCGAGGGCGCATGCTAGAATCGGGGCACTTTCGCTCAGTACCGGACGCGCGGATTGACCGCCCGGAGCGGTATTGCGGAGCCACTCGGATGCGCTCGCCGGCCAGGCCCTTGTTCCGCGTACTGTGGTGGCTACTCGCCGCCGCAGTCGTGATTGTGCTGTGCCTGCTGCGCTGGGGCAGCGACCTCTTGATTGCCAGCGAACCTGCGCCGGGGCATGTGGACGCAGCGATCGTGCTCCAGGGTTCGATTGCTGCGGAAAAGGCCCGCATCGCGGGCGCGATGAATCTGTTGCAGCGCGGGGTTGCTGACCGGGTTCTGCTGAGCGTTCCGAAGGAATCTTATTGGGGGCAGGCGATCCCGCCGGCTGCCCGTGCTTATGTGGAACGGAACTACGGCGGCGATCTGGCCGCTCGCGTCGACTTTTGCGAAACTGGTGGGGACGTAAACTCGACTGCCCAGGAGGCCCAGGCTCTCAGCCCTTGCATCCGGGAGCACCACTGGCAATCGATCGTAATTGTGACCTCGAACTATCACACGCGCCGGGCGGGGACGCTTTGGAGAAGAACGACTGAGCACGATCCGATTCGGCTGTGGATCGAGGGAGTGCCGGACCCCGAGTTTCAGCAGCCGTGGTGGCGGCATCGGCAGTCGGCAAAGATCTGGGTGATGGAAACCGCCAAGCTGGTTTGGGCCGCGTTCGGCGGATGACACGCTTTTCTCCGGCAACGACGATCTCTGAATCTCAACGGCCGCCGAGTTGTTTGTACCCAAGTTTTGGCCTCGCTTCCAGCAACCGGGAAAAATAATCGAGATGGCTTCAGACCAGAACCTCACAATCACCGTTCACTCGAGTCTCGATAGTCTCGAAGGTTTGCAGCCGGAATGGGATGCGCTGCTGAGTGAGTACCCATACTCCACTACATTTTCGACGTACGAATGGCTCGTCCCCTGGTGGCGAGCATTCGGGGGCCGGGACCAATTGCTGGTGCTTGCCTTTCGCGACGCCTCTTCGACGCTGGTGGGCCTGGCACCGATGGCGTTGACTCTGCGCAAAGCGTTTCCCGTTCCGCTGCGCTTGCTCCGGCTGATGGGCGACGGCAGCCACGATTCCGACAACCTCGACCTGCCGGTGCGGCCGGGATGGGAAGCGGCTTTCAGCTCGGGACTGCTCGACTGGATGGGGCAGAACGCAAAGATCTGGGACGTTTGCGAATTGAATACCCTGCCTTCGCATGCGGCAGCCGGGACCTTGTTCCTTCGAGACTTGGGCCAGCGCGGATGGAAGTATTTCACTTCGTCACGGCCGCAGACTGTTCTCGAGTTGGGGGAGACCTGGGAAGCTCACTTGAAGAAAATCTCAAGCAAAGAGCGGGGAAAGATCGGGTTGCGATCCCGGCGGTTAGAGAAAAAGTATGAGGTTCAAATTCGGAGGTGCACGCAGGAAGGTGGGCTGGATCCGTTTTTGCGTGCGCTCTACGAACTGCACGGCAAGCACTGGCGGCAGCGCGGCTTGCCCGGAACTCTGGATTCTCCGGCTCGCCGTCAGTTTTATGGGGAACTGTCCAGGCTTCTGTTGGCGCGCCAGCGGCTGGAGTTTTGGGTGCTCGAACTGCAAGGGAAAATTGTGGCTGCGCAGTTTGGATTGCGGCATGGAACCACCGTCTTTTCACTGCAGGAAGGGTTTGACCCCGACTACGCCGCTGACAGCGTGGGATACGTGCTGCGCAGCCAGGTGCTGAAGCAATTGATTGCCGACGGCGTTCGCCGCTACGATTTTCTCGGCGGAACCGACGAGTCGAAGATGCGCTGGGGTGCCGAAGTGAAGAGCTATCTCAACGTACACTTTGGGCGTCCACTCAGCAGGGGAAGCCTCCATCTCGCGCTCAAGAGTCAGCGTGCGCAAACCAAGGAGTGGTTGCGAAATCGCCTGCCGGCAGGGGCGTGGCAAAGTCTTAAGGGCTTGATGGGGAAGGGTCGTTAGCCGCGCGCGCTTTTTGTCGGCGATCTAACGCGCCAAGGGTTTTTTGCCCCGGACTCCGACCGAAACGTCGCCCACGTTCAGCGATTCCAATCCGCAACTTTCAAACCACCGGAAGACTTGTTCATAGGTGTGTTTGGACTGGTACTTGGGGGAATACCAGTCCAGGGTATCGAGGACTCGGATCTCCGCATCAGGATGGCGGTTAACCGGAAAGACGTGATGAACCACGCCCGCCACCGGCTTGCCGACCACTGGAATCACACGAAGTCCGCGATCGAGCCAGTAAAAGAACGGCACAGCTACGCGGAAGAAACTATGCAAGACGCGGGGCGACATGCGGTGGGTAACCTTGCGGTACTGATCGGTGAAGCGATACCACTTGTTGTAGCCGCTGTACAGCCACACCGCGAGCGTGCCACCCGGCTTCAGATACTGCGGGAGCACCTTAACCGCCTTCTCGCAGTCCGGTGTGTGGTGGAGCACGCCCATGCTGTAGATGCAATCGAAGCTCTCGGGAGCGAACGGGAGAGAAAATACGTCGGCCTGGAAGGCGACGAACTCGCGATCGGCGAGGTTCTTGGCTGCAACTTCCGCGGCCGCGCTCAGATCGATGCCGACCACGCGGGCGCCCCAGCGGGTTGCCACCTCGGCGAAGCGGCCCATGCCGCAGCCTACGTCCAATATCAGCTTTCCCTGCAAGTCCTCCGGCTTCAGCCCGGTTTTCTGGGCGAAATCGACTTCGGAGATATTTCTGTGCGCGCTGTCCAGCTGAGTCCGCTGAAATCGCTGCCACTGGTATCCAAAGCTGTCGGCGTAGTTGCCCTCATCGACAAAACGAAGGACGCCGCGAACCTCGGGAAAGCGCCGGCCGCAGGCGGGGCAACTGAGGCCGCCTTCTGAATTGGACAGCGGACTCCTGCAGTTCGGGCACCGCAACAGCGCGAACAGATCGGGGGGCAGTTGGGTCAATTCGTTTTCTCCGACGAGGTGCTAGGTGGCGAGTTCGCGCTTGAACCGAAAGTCCACTGATTTAGGTTACCGCAAAAGCGCTCCCGTGCGAGATGTGCAGGAAACACAAAAGTAATCTCATCTGGGATTGCGCTCCTGCCGGGCAGGGATTGAAAGTAGCTCTCGTAGCCGATGATATGATCGGGTGAAATGTGTCAATCTGACGCGGATTTCGCTTGAATGGTCCCGGTTTCCGCTTCCACTATGCATTCGTGCCACTGCACCATGAGTTCGTGGGTGCACGGCTTCGTGGTGATGCATGAGTAAGCT
>Ga0210388_10004145_pt1 | contig 11351 bp, 13 predicted proteins | sample IncBWC19OmetaG_FD_155485 | JGI IMG/M metagenome (GOLD analysis project Ga0210388, IMG submission 155485) | Forest soil microbial communities from Barre Woods Harvard Forest LTER site, Petersham, Massachusetts, United States - Inc-BW-C-19-O ...
CCCCGCGCTGGCAGCACCCGTGACCGTGGAACCCTAGAGAAGCGAGCGTTTGCTCGCGTCCTCATCACCGTCCGGGAAGAACGGGGCCTCACCCAGGAGACCCTCGCCTTCGACAGCGGCTACCATCCGAAATACATAAGCCTTCTCGAGCGGGGTATTAACAGTCCGTCCCTCACCGCCATCCTGGAAATTGCACGGGCGCTCGGCACCACAGGCGCTGATTTAGTCGCGCGCGTCGAAAATCTGCTGCCAGGAAATCGCAAGAGACGCAGAGACACACGACCTGATTAGATTCTCGGGCCCGTAACTCCTGCGAGCGAAGCGCCGCGATACTGTCATAAGGGATAGTATACTTCCTGGAACTATGCTTTACAAGATCTCACTATTGGGCCGGTTATGGCGAAGAAGAATGCCAAAACGGCCAAGAAGCCTCACCCCAAGGACCCCGTCGTACGGGCGGCGTTCGCGACCATAATTCGACAACTTCGGCGAAAGCTTAAGCTGAGCCAAAGGCAGATAGCGGACTTGAGCGGCTACAGCGAGAAGTACGTAGGATTCCTGGAGCTTCGGAAACACACTCCGTCTTTGACGGCCGCCATAATGGTCTGCACGGCCCTAGGTGAGGATCCAGCAAAAATGGTTAACGATGTACGTTCGTTGATGCCTCGTTTCAAGCGCCTCGAAGGCAAGGATCACGAAGCCGCTGATATTTGATCTGAATCACTCCGAACGCTCGACGATTGCTGGATTTTCCGCAACCGAACTTCCGCCAGCGAGGGGTCAATCGATGGAGGCCTAGACGCTGGGGGGAACTTTCTGCGCTGATTTCAGCACCAGTCGTCACGGAACGAGCTCCAAATGATGCGTCGCGATCCATTTCTCAACAAAATCGAGAAATCCCCGGGTCTCTGCGACAACGTTTTATGCTTCGGTCCTTGTGACCACGGACTCCCGGTCGTAATCGATGACATTTCGTTTCCACCGGCATGCCCGGGTGTATTGACTCACCCTATACGGGGGCGTAGCATGCACCCGCGGTGACTGTATCGCGGTGGCGTCATGAATGCTCCTACCTCGGCCCATCGGCAAGGCTCCCATCGACGCGGGGTATACGTCGGTTCGATTCTGATCTCTCTGGCCGTACTGACTTTGCTGGTGGCTGCGTTCCTGCCGCGGCTTTACGCGCGCCCGTTCACTTCCCTGCTGTTGACACTCGTTCTCATCACCTTGACTGCGGCCATCGCGCTCCACGGTCGATTTCTCGTTCTCGCCCGCCAAGAGCAGCGCGACACAGTACGCGCTCTGTCGACGACCGAGCGTGAGTTTCAAACGATCTTCGACAGCGCTCTCGATTCTCTGCTGATTCTTGACGACCGAGGAACGTGCCTGGAGGCAAATCCGTCGGCACTGGCACTTTTCAGAGTCAGGCGGGATGAACTCGTCGGGCGTGCAATCGGCGGATTTTACGCGTCGCCCGAATTGGCGGGCGAGGACGAGGCGAGGCTTGGCCGGAGGGACGGCCAGGGCGAGATGCGGATGGTCCGTCAGGACGGACAAAACGTCTTCGTCGAATATAGTGTCAAAACGAATTACGTGCCGGGACGCCACTTCGTGGCTTTACGCGACATCTCGGAAAGAAAACGAGCCGAGACGGCGCTGCGAGAAAGCGACGACCGCTTTCAGCAGATGGCCGACAATATTCTCGAAACGTTCTGGATGCTGGACTCGAAGACAAAGGAAGTTATTTACGTGAATCGGGCTTTCGAGGCCCTGGCGGGTCGCTCCTGCGACTCGCTGCGAGCGAATCCGACTTCGTATCAGGAGCTCTTTCACCCCGAGGACCGGGTTCGTGTTTTAACCCGTCTGGAGGAGGCAGTTGGCACGGGTCAGTTTGATGAAGAGTTCCGGATTATCCGACCAGACCATGCCGTCCGCTGGATCTGGGTTCGAGGCTTTCCCGTGAGGGATGCGCCGGGAGCGATTCACCGACTCGTGGGCACCGCTCAGGACATCACCGCCAGGAAATCCGCCGAGGAACAGATTGCCAGGAACCTTCGGTTGGCCGAGTCCGCGCGGGCCGAGGCGGATGCGCTGCGCAGGACAACTCTCGCGTTAACTCAGAATTTGAGTATGGATTACGTGCTAGACACGCTGCTCGAGTCTCTGCTCAACCTTATTCCGTGCGACTCGGCCCAGGTTTTGCTTGCCGAATCCGCGGATCGTCTGTTTCTTGCAAGGGAGCGTCAGTCCCAGCGAAATGTGCGCCAGACTCAGAGGCCACCGATGACTTGGAACGCGATCGATTACGATCCTCTCATGCAGGTTCTTGCCACTCGAAACACTGTGCTCGTGCGAGACACCGCCGACCAGGCAGGCTGGGCAAAGTTCAAAGGACACTCGCACTTCCGTTCCTGGCTGGGTATCCCGCTGATTGCTTCGCAGGAGGTTCTTGGCCTGCTGTGCCTCGGTGACTTGAAATCGCATGTCTTCGCACAAGAACACGTGCGTCTGGCGAAATCGCTCGCGATACCGGCCGCCGTTGCCATTCAAAATGCCCGTCTTTACGAGCGCGCGGAGATCTACGGTGCGGAACTTGAAAAGCAGCTTGCCGATCTTGAGCGCACACACCATGCACTCGAAAAAGCCGAAGAGAATCGCGCGTTTTCCGAAGAAAGATTCTCTAAAGTCTTCCGCGCAAGTCCTGTCGCATTTTCGATCACTACCGTGGACGACGGACGCTTTCTTGACGTGAACGAAGCTTTCGAGCGGATGTATGGATACTCACGGAATGAGCTCATCGGCCGTACGATTCTTGAGAGCGGTATCTGGGGAGATTCACAGGACCGCTCTCGGGTTCTCGCCGAAATTCGTGAGCATGGATCTGTCAGTAATCATGTGACGCGGGTTCGTAAGCATTCCGGTGAGGTGGTCGAAGCAGTGTTTTCGGCTCAGGTTCTCGAGCTCGAGGGCCAGCGATGCATCCTCGCTGTGACGGAGGAAGTCACCCATCGGCCACAGTTGCACGCCTCATTGGCTTCGCGGACCAGCTCTGCGAGCTGATTCCCGAGTCGGTGGCCTTCAGGCAGTCATCGCTCCCCACGAGCGCTGGAAGGACGAGCCGATCCCCAGTTGTTCGATTTGTTCCGGCGCCTGAGAAAGCATTGAACGAGCAGCCATGATTGATTCTTAGCGAGGAGTGCGGAGTGCTATTCGCCTTGCTGGGCTGTCTCACGGGAGACGAGTATGTTTTCGGCGACGCCATGCAACCCGCCGGAAAGCCATCGGAAGAGAAACGTGGCACCCAGGGCTCCCACGATTTGTGCCACCACAAAAAGCGGTACGTCCGCCGCTCGAATTCCTGCAAACGTGTCTGACAGAGCTCGTGCAACGGTCACGGCCGGATTGGCGAACGAGGTCGAGGCGGTGAACCAGTAGGCGGAGGTAATGTAGGCCCCTACGGCAAATGGCGTTGCATTTGGTCGGGTCCGCGAGCAACCCCAGATCACGGACAACAAACCAAAGGTGGCGATGAACTCGCTCAATACCAGCGGCCATCCGCTGCGAACGTGCGTCGAGAGCGAATACACGTGCAAGCCAAACATTGTATGCGCCGACACGGCCCCCAAGATCCCACCGGCAAACTGCGCTGCGATGTACACCGGTACTTCCCGCCAGGGAATTCCGCATTCGATGGCATCGGCAAGCGTTACGGCCGGATTGAAGTGTGCGCCGGAGATCGGTCCAAATGTAAGGATAAGGGCGACGAGCGCAGCCCCGGTTGCGATGGTGTTGGCAAGCAGCGCGATCGCGGCATTTCCGGCGGCCAGACGCTCGCCCATGATGCCGGAGCCCACTATCGCTGCCACAAGAAACGCTGTGCCAAGAAATTCGGACGTGAGCCGGCGCGAGAGCGGCGCCGTCATTGCTGGCCGATCTTGTCGATTTCTTTTTTAATTGCGAGCTTGTCGAGGGCCTGCAGGGGAAGGTTGAGAAACAGACTGATTCTGCGGTCGAGTATGAAGAACGCCTCGCGGAATGCTTTTTCAATCTGCTCAGGAGTGCCTGTAACAGCGGCAGGGTCGGGGACGCCCCAATGCGCCGTCATCGGCTGGCCGGGCCACAACGGGCATACCTCCTTCGCGGCGTTATCGCAGACCGTGAAGATGAAATCGAGCTTCGGCGCTCCCGCCTTTGCGAATTCATCCCAGCTCTTGCTTCTGAGTCCCGCTGTGGGAACGTGGGCAGCCTCGAGCTGCCTCAGCGCTTCCAGCCGTACCTTGCCGGAGGAATAGCTTCCGGCGCTGTACGCCGCGAAGGCAGGCTTGCCCTTTTGGTTCAGGATGGCCTCGGCCATGATGGATCGGGCAGAATTTCCCGTGCAGAGGAACAAGACGTTATAGCGCCCTTGCATGCGTTGTCCTTATTGGCAGCAGTCAGGGCCGCAGCATGATCGTGCGGGCTTGGTCGCGCGCACAAAAGCGCTCATGAATTTTCCGTCCACCTGCGGCGCGATGGCGTCCGCGTCGATACCCTGGCCGGACAGGAATTCGCGCGCATCCTCAGCGCGATAGATGCGCGTCGGCTCCAGATCCACCTGCTCGAATCCCACGGCCGTCAGCTTCCGGCGATATTCGTCCTGTTCCAATGCACCGGCAACACAGCCTACCCATGCAAGCACACTCTTGCGAATCTCGGCCGGCACGTCGCCTTTGGTGACGACATCGGACACGGCAAAACGTCCGCCGGGCTTGAGTACGCGGAAAGCCTCGCCAAATACGCGATCCTTGTCGGAGGAAAGATTGATGACGCAGTTGGAGATGATGACATCGACGGAATTGTTGGGCAGGGGGATATGCTCGATCTCGCCCTTGAGGAACTCCACGTTGGTGAGGCCGGACTGGCGCTTGTTTTCGTTGGCGAGGGCCAGCATCTCATCCGTCATATCAAGGCCGTACGCCTTGCCGGTCGGTCCCACGCGCCTGGCGGAAAGCAGCACGTCGATTCCGCCGCCGGAACCGAGGTCGAGCACGGTCTCTCCGGGATTAAGTTTCGCAAGGGCCGTGGGATTACCGCATCCGAGCGAAGCAAGCATGGCTTGCTCGGGGATCTGTCCCGCTTGCGATGCGTCGTAGAGATTGGACGTGATGGGATCACAGCAACCGCTGGCCGTCGAGGAAGCGCTGCCACAACAGGCGCTGCCGCCCTTGCCGACACGCGAAGCCGCCTCGCCGTATTTCCCTTTCACCACTTCCTTGATATCGTCGGTGCTCACCGTACCTCCTATTTGCACACCTGCACGATCGTTTCGGGCTTGAGCGCCTTGTTGCGTGTGCAGCATTCGGCGTAGAGGAACTGCAAAAGCTCCTGCAGCGCTTGGGTATTGGCGGTGTAGTGCAGGAAGGTGCTCTCCCGCCGCACCCGCACCAGATCCTCGGATCTGAGTTTGTCGAGATGATGGGAGAGGGTGGAGTTCGGGATGTCGAGTTCCTGCTGGATTTCGCTGACGACCAGACCCTCGGGATGCGCGGTCAGGAGCAGCTGCATGATGCGCAGCCGGGACTCGGTTCCCATCGCGGAGAACATATCGGCGTATTTGACGACCTGTTCGGTGGATTTCCTCGAGACAGCGGAGCTCATATTTCGATAATTGCAGAAATATGGTGCGATGTCAATAGCCGGACCAACCGATTTCACAATCTGGCAGTAGTAACCCGTCGAGCGGGTGCTGGAACGAACTTGTCGTGCTCCGGCAACAATGGCAGCCTCATCGGAGTCTAATTTTCCATGAGGGTCTCTCGGGCAGCCTTCGCCTGTTCACTTCTGGTTGTATGTGCGTTGGGCTGCAAACGATCGCACTCTCGGCCAGCGAACGTACCTTCCTCTGCTGTTTGGGTGGACAACACTTTTGTCGATTGTTCCGCGGAAAAACAATCAAGCGCAGACAACTGCTCGGTTTTCAAAGACGACACGGGCGAGATTCTTGCCGAAGGGGACTTCGTCCTCGAGTCTTCTCACTTGGCGGCTGAAAAATCCGAGCTGCGCTACGTCGCGTACGGAGAGAAGGGGATTTATCTCGAGGACCTAAGAATACTGGTTCAGCGAACGGCTTCTCCACGAGACCCGAGTCGCCGTGTCATTGACAAAAGGCTTAGGACTCTTGCATCCGAAGGCGGAACAAAGCCCATTGACTGCAACAACGTCACAGCACGCTCCGACGCGAATGCAGCTTCGGAATGCGCCCTCTCGGCGTTCGCAGCAAAAAAACCCTTCTGGGTGCGCTATTACGAACCGGGGGAAGCTTCTTTTGCCTACACGGGTTTTGCCGCCAACGCTGACGGGGCTGTTTACGTCGTGTCCTATCATCAAGGCGATTGGTTCGCGATTGGGGATAGAGCGGGGGGACGGATGATGGACGACAACAAAACTCTTGTGGATACATGTCCCAAGCCCACAATCTTGAGCAAATTAGAAAACGGAAGGCTCAACTGTGCCCCACCCTTGCACTAGCCGGCCTCAGTTACAAACCACAGGACTGCATTCCGCTTTCAAGTTCTTCCATAAGAAGGCCGGTTAGAGTCAAGACAGTTCAAGTGCTACCTGGACGCCGGTTGTTGATCCTACCTTCTTGCTCGCGTGTCCGGGTGTATACTCCCGCGCAACCTGAAGCACGGAGGAAAGATCGAATGGGCAACTATCCCTGGGGGCCGCACGGGCCGTCATACGGCGGCCCGCCACAAGTAACTCCGAATCCAACCGCGCCAACACCAGTCGATAATTCTTCGTATACACCCGTTGGAATGCCGGCGCCTATCGCGCCGTACGTCCCGGGATATACGGGCGGCGGCTACTCCGGCGGCCCGGGGACGCCCCCCGGCCAGGCAGCGCAAATCATCGTGACGAGCGCGAAGGGCGACTTCCTTCTCAATCTCGCGCTTGTCGGATGCATATCGCCCGTATGGGCCTGCCTGTACCCACTCGCGGCCGGTGCCGGTTGTCTCGCGCTGTTTTTTGTGGCCGGAGTCGCTATCCGATTTATTCCGCGTGACGCGCCCCTGAATCCAAACCTCATCGCCTCCTCGATTGCGTTGTTCGCCGCACTCGTCGTCCTTTGGAACGTCAGCCGTTTCGAGCATGTGTTGGCGCGTTTCAATGCGTATCGTACTGCCCGCCACTTGGTTCGGTTAGGTTTGCTCGGTGGCCTTGCAGTTGTGTCAATCGAGTGGCTGCGAGGGATGCCCATCTCGTTTGCGGTCTCAGCGCCGAGTTTTAAGCGCGCGCTTTTCGAACCCACAAACCTCGCGATCGTCCTGGGCGTAGTGGTGGCATCGCACTTCATCCTCTGGAATTGGAAATGGGCGCGCGATTTCTGGGACCGGCGTCTGATCGCCGCGCGACTGCGCAGGAGCCGAGTCTGACGTGCGCGGATGGCAAGACCGGGGGGCCTAGAACCTGAACGGTGTTCTCCGATAATCCGACTAAACCATTCACTTAGACTCAAGTGCTGGCCACAGCCTTCTAGCAAAGTGTACCTCTTCTCTACTTAATCACGTCATATCCGACAGAAAAAAAGAAACGATCGTCGCGGAGGCCGAGTCGCAGAGCGAAAAGACAAATGATTCCGTGAGCCGGCTAGCGTCCAAAGGAGACAAATGAGAACCGCGCTTCTGCTTTTCCTGTTGGCGTCGCCTGCTTTGGCGCAAACAAAATCATCGATCGCGGCTCCGCCTTCATCCTGCGGGCCGACAAATGTCCAATTCGACGTAAAACGCGATCCAAGCGCAGCCCCAGCCGAACTCGACCCGAGTAAGGCATTGATCTACTTGATAGGGAGTTTTGGTGACGGGACTATTCGAATGGGCCTGGACGGAACCTGGATTGGAGCAAACAGTGGCAACAGCCATTTTTCATTTTCCGTTCCACCGGGTGAACATCATCTATGCGCGAATGTGCAATCGAGGTTTGCGATTTCGAGTATCCCAAGGTCTTCGACATCACGTACAGGCCCGATGTCCATCGACGCTTCATGATCGACGAAATCCGACTCCGAACGCAGAGGAGAGGTTCCCGCAAGAGTGGTCGTGCCCTCGCGCACGAAATGGAGCAGGCCTGTCGCTGGCGTGAAGCAATCCGTCGCAATGCTCCCCTCCTTAAAGGATTCTTCGCCGAGGAACCCGAATGGCGAGACCGGATTCTGTCGTGGTGCGAGAAAACGTTGGCACGAGGCGTCAGAAGCAAACGGAAAGTGTCGAGTTAGTCGGGAACAGTACTGGCCAGGAAGATGCCCGGTAATTTGACTAATCAGGAGTTGACGCTGGGTTCAGACGGGACCTGCATCTGAGCGGTCGGTTGGCAAGCCTTGTTGGACCGGGACAATGGAAAGCTCGCGAGCGAGGACCCAGCCTGACAAACCTAATGACGAAGACAGAATAAACGCTTGCACTCCTTGCTCCTGAAGATACCCCGGGGCCGTATCAAGATTTTCAGCCCAAGGCCCAGGAGATCCCGCCATGCGGTAATACTCTGAGATCTCAGTGCCATATTCTGCCAGGAACTGTTCCATCGGCATGGTTTCCAGATCGAAGATGATGTTCCCGAATGCATCATGCTCGAAATGGTAGCCTTGAACGTCCTTGAAAGTTACGTTTGTGAACTCCGTAGCCTTGCTTTTCACGCGATATTCGGTACGAAGTAAGATAGTTCGCGCCTCGCACTGAACTTCGTAAGAGATCAACCGATTGTCGTGAATAGACAACGCCATTTCTTTGTCTCCGCAGCGGCACGGGATGCGTAGTTAGAGTATTCCCGACAAAGCGCCCAGGCCAAGTCCTGATTAACGCTCTTACCGGAGATGTGGGTACTAGCCCAGCAGATGTCCGGTTATCCGACTTGTCAGGTGTTACGGACTCAGCACAGGAATGAGTCCGTTAATATAGCGCTCGCTCAATTTGGTCGTAGCATTAATAACGATGCCGAGCCAAACGCTTAGCTTGTGTTTTCTTGTGGCGACTCTCGTAGTTTGGCCAAAGGCGCTTGCCGGGTTCATTGGGGCCAGCCCCGACTCGCGTCAACAAACTCCGAGCGTGGCAGCAAACGATGCCGTGATTTGGAGTTTTGTAGCTGGTACCATTTGGTGGTATCTGCTGAGTCGAGCAGCACAAGCCTTGCTCAACAGATTTCTTCGCCGAGATACGCCCAGTGCCTGATTAACGCATAAACCGTCCAGGTGAGTACTGGAACGGACTTCTCCGGTTTATCCGACTTACCAGGACCTTGAACACGAACGTGGCGATCGCCGGTGGCAGGACGTTGTGTTCCTGATCGTCGCTTGGCCCATCCTGCTCGCACTGTTCTATGTTTTCTACCGTCTCCTGAAATATGCTTTTCGCCGCGAACAAGCACAGATACGGTGCTAGCGTCCATTTGACGTCCGGTTATCCGACTAATCAGGAGTTGGCGCGCCGGATTTGGAACTGGACAAATCGGGTAGATAAACGGAAACGATTGCCGTGTCGGATTCAAGCCCCGGGATCTGGTATCTTCGAGTCGGCGGCTCTTGTGTCTGAGGACATTGATGATGAATCAGTCTGAAGCATTGCGCCTGACGGAGGCTTACCAACAGTTTGAGGCGGGGGAATGTATCGAGGCCGTGAAGGGGCTGCGCGAGTTTGCCGAGCGAGTTGACGACCCTTGGACAAAGGCCGAACTGCTGTACCACCAGGTCGTCTTTCTCGCCCAAATGGACGACGCTGTACAGGCGAGGTCGTGCTTCAACGAGCTCACGAGAGCAGTCGGCCTCGTCCTGCCTAAACCGGTTGCCGACACTTCTGACGATACACCCTCTACCAATTTGGCTGTAATGGTCCGATATGCTGAACTGAAAACCCTACTGGCCGAAAGAAACCAAGTCCAAGCCTTACAGGTCTTGGAAGACCTAGTCTCTCGGTATCCTGCTCAGCTTTCGGGACCTGCCTCTGAGATTCTTAATGACATCGACTTAAATCATGGGTTTCTTCTGGCTGATGCTGCCCGATGGTCAGAGGCGAAGCCTTTTCTCGAGAGGGCCCATCCGCCGGAAGTATGGAAGAGTGTCGTTTGCTACTATCTTGGCCATGCCTATTTTGAATCTCGTGAGTATGAACGCGCTAAAGAGAAGCTGCTGGAGGCGCTTCATCTGGGTCTCAGCGTTGATTGGGAAGGCAGAGCACATTACGTCTTGGGCCTGGTGGAATATCACCTTGGGGAGATGAGAGCCGCCAGAGATCAGCTTGAATTGTGCGTCAAGACAGCCGATCCAAGGTACCTGGGCGCATCGCGAATTTGGGAGTGGCTTGAAGCAGTGTCGCGCGCCCTGGGCCTGAAGGCGGACGCTGAAAAGTACCGTCGATTGCGCGTCGCCAGCGAAACGAACTCGAAGCCACATTGAAGGCGGCCCAGCAGCGCGGCAATCTCCGTCATCCTTGAGTCGTTCTCCGCACTCCAAGGTGGCCGATAGGTCCTGATTAACGCCCTAACCGTAATCCGACTAATCAGGAGTTACCTGAATCACGCAGGTTGGATAAGATGGGCCTAACAAAATGCAAGCCGCGGGCAGCAAGACGCTAAGCATTGGCGAATGGGTCGCGGGAATTGGAGCTGTTGCCCTTGCTGTCGCAATTCCGAAATTTGCCGGCATCAGTCAAAAATGGGCGAATACCATTGTCTTCACGGTCCTTGTCTTTTCCGGTGTGATCATCGTCCTCCGCCCCGCATGGGGCCGAAGGGCGTTTTGGTCAAGTCTGATTGCGGTATTTCTCTTCCACTGCATTGTGCTCGCTGAGGTTGAGCAAAGCCTGCCGCCGACGAGCGAGGGGCCTCATGGCCTTCCGCTGATCTCCGCCGGAGTGGTGGAGGGTGTTTTTATTCTTGGTGTGCTGTGGAGAAAGTCGATGCGGTCAACACGCCTCTGACCACCTCGAAGGGGCGACGGACTCCAACAATCAGAAATAGGTTACGCGAGAGCCTTCTCGTACAGTACGAGCAGACGGCTCCATGCCTTCTCGGCGAGCGGCTCGTTGTAGACGCCCGAATCTGGCGGACACCAGCCGTGCATGGCCGCGTACACTTCGATTTCCGCGGGTAGTCCCGCCTTGGCGAAGGTTTCCTTCATTACGGTCTTTTCGGTGGGGGCTTGCATATCGTCATTTTCCGCAATTGCGACCAGGAACTGCGCCTTAGTCGTCGCGGCCTGAAGATGTGGACTGTCCGGCATAGTGGTCACCAACCCGTTGCCGCCGTGGAAGGAGGCCACGGCGCCGACGCGGTCCGGCACTGCATAAGCGGTGCGAAAGGCCATCGCCCCTCCCATGCAATAA
>Ga0210388_10004146_pt1 | contig 11347 bp, 9 predicted proteins | sample IncBWC19OmetaG_FD_155485 | JGI IMG/M metagenome (GOLD analysis project Ga0210388, IMG submission 155485) | Forest soil microbial communities from Barre Woods Harvard Forest LTER site, Petersham, Massachusetts, United States - Inc-BW-C-19-O ...
TGGCGAGTAGTGTCTTGTTGACCTCTACCGACTCCACCAGGTCCGACCCGATAGTATCCAGCTTGATCTGCCGCACGCCGGATTCAGGCGCCGGAACATTCACGCCGTCGATCGTCACGTTGTTGTAGTACGGCTGCGTTCCGCGAATCTGAACGTATTTCCCCTCGCCTTCATCCCGTTCCAGGCTGACGCCGGGAAGACGTCCGATGGCGTCCGCGACGTTGGAGTTGGGAAGGGCGGTAATGATCTCGGCCGGCATCACTTGCAGAATATTCTCGGCGGTGCGTTCGCGATTGATGGCTTCCGCCTCGGCATGGACCAGAGGACTCTCCGAGGCTACCGTGATGGATGAAGTGGTGGATGCTACCTGCATTTCTACTTCTGCGCGGGTGACTTGGCCGGCCGTTACCTTGATTTCTTTGGAGTAGGGCGCCATGCCGACATAGGAAATGCTCAAGGTGTAGGCTCCCGGCGTTACGTCGGCGATGCTGAATTGGCCAGTGTTGTCGGACACGGTTTTCTTGCCCACCGGCTGCAGCTCCACGCTGGCCCCTTGCAAGATCGCGTGAGCGGAATCAGTGATCAATCCCGTGATGACGCCTTTGCGCTCCTGAGCATCAGCGCCGCGCAAAGCAATCAACAGAAGTGTTAGACAAATAGCGTATGTGCGCATCCCTGTTCTCCAGTTCTGAGTTTTCGCGGAACCTTCGGGCTGAGAAGGAGCTAGTTTGGCAACGTGGGGTTAAGCGAAATTGACAAACAGATAACGGTCCGATGACGGAATAATTTCATGTAATTTTCAGATTGGTATTAACCGAACACGGGAGACGTTAGATTCCGTGATCAGCCAAACTGGGGCATCTCACCCACTTGCCCAAACTGGCGATGTGGAATCAGCGGTTTGCAGAGCGTAGCTTTGGCGGTTGGGATGCATCGCCTGAGCTCAAGGACCTGTTTGCGTACCTTCAGAAGTGTGTTGCCGGTGGACGTTTTTGTACCTGGTTGTCCGCCCTCGGCCGATACGATATACAAGGTGCTGTCGGATTTGATTACCGGCCACAAGCCGGAGGGGAAATCCGATCTGCGCTTTGGCGCCTGACGAGGAGTTCATCTCGCAACAAATTGTTGGCCGTCGTCGCCCAATTGGATGGTCACTTTGGCGTGGCCTTCGATACATCACGCAACTGCTCGACGTCATTTTCGTTTTTCACACTGATTCGTTGGTAAGAGGACACACCGTAGCCCCGCACGTGAGTGAGGGGACCTGTTCTTACCCATGAGAATATTCGCCGTCACGCGCACCATCCCATATGGCTATCTCGCTGTCCGATCACGTCATGGTCTTTGACGGGACGCTTTCATCAGAACATTGCCAGAGGCTCATTGATCGTTTCGAGTCTTCGATCGAGCAGGAGACCTGCCGGGTCGAGAAAGGCTATAGCTTTACGCAACTGAACGTTACCGAGAAGTGGCCGGATGAGAACAAGACGCTAGTTCCGGTCTTTCTTTCCTATTTCAATAAGTATCAAGTTGCGTTAAATGCGCGCTTCTGGCCTCTGACCTTTTGCTTCGAGAATTTGCGCGTCAAGCGCTACCTCCCCAACGGCCGGGATTTCTTCCCGCTGCATGTGGATGTTATGGGTCAAACGGCGGCCAAGCGGTTCATGACCGCCTTCATTTACTTGAACGCTACGGAAGGCGGCGGTGAGACGGTGTTTCCCAACCTTGACATTTCCATCACGCCTGAGCCTGGCAAGCTTCTCGCTTTTCCTCCCATTTGGCTATTTCCTCATGCGGGGCGTGCGCCCACGTCCGGCCCCAAATATATCCTGCACACCTATCTCTGTTATCCGTTGTAGGGCGCGGGGTGGATGGATCAGATCAGCAGACCGTACAGCAGCGCTTTCCAGCGGGGAATATCGATTTCCCAATGAACCAGCGCGGGGCTCTTCTCCAGCAGCGGCTGCCAAACCGGACGATTGCGCTCGTCGCCGGCAACGTTTAGCCGATCCACCACGGTCATGCCGCGCGTGAGTTCACTGTCTGTTTCCACGTCAACGTAGTGGCGGCTCGCGCGTGTTGAGATAGACGGATCCAGTGCAATGGCCATGGCGGTAGGATCGGGCAGGCAGATTCCGATCTCACCGGTCTGTAGGCGGTTCGCTTCCATGGCGGTGCGGTTGCAGTTGATGGCGAAGCGAGCGAGCTCGGTATCGAGCGATAGAACATGCTTGATATCGGTGGCGCTAAGGTTCGCTTCACCGCGGCAAAGATGCCATCCAACCAGCTCAATAGGGAGGCCGGAGCGCAGGACGGCACGCGCAGCTTCCGGATCCACCCACATGTTGTATTCAGCGGCCGGAGTGACGTTGCCTTCGGTACAGGGATTGCCGCCCATGACAACGCAGCGGCTGACATTTTTGACGATGTCCGGCGATCGGGCCAGAGCGAGTGCGACGTTGGTGAGCGGTCCAAGAGTCACCAGGACGATGCCGGGGTTGGCGGAGACCACGTCGACGATGGCATCTACGGCGTGCCTCGATTCAGGCTTGCGTTCCGGAGCCGGATAGTTTTGATCGCCCAGACCGTCACGTCCGTGGAACCACTGGGCGCTCTGGTGCTGGCGCAACAGCGGGCGCGCCTCGCCGGAATAAATGGGGACGGACGATGCGCACAACTCAGCGGTGTAGAGCGCATTGCGCGTGGCTTGTTCAACCGGGACGTTACCGGCTACGACAGTGATCGCTGCCACGTCAACAGCAGGCGATCGCAGCGCCATGATAAGCGCCACGGCGTCGTCCGATGCGGTGTCGGTGTCGATAAGAAAAGTTCGCTGCACTATTTGGATTTTACTGGGCGTCCGGAGATTTGGCGTTTTTGTTCCCGTTCAGAAAGCGGTCAAACCAATACAACTGCCAGTTGAGGCTCTCCACCAGGTGCTTGGGCTCGCCGGTGCGCGTCAGATTGTGATTCTCCCGAGGGAAGATGACCAACTCGGCGGTCACGCCGTAATGCTTCAAGGCGCGGAACCACTGCTCACCCTGTTCGATGGGCACCCGATAGTCGTTGTCGGAATGGAGAATTAAAGTGGGAGTTTTCACGTTGGCGGCGTACTTCAGCGGCGACGCGTTCCAGTACTGATCGAAATCATCGAACAAAAACCCTCTGAAGTCGTCTTGGTGCCCGTAGGCGCCGTCGCGCGTTCCGTCATCGCTGATGAAATTTGAGACGCTGCGCAGGGTGACCGCCGCTTTAAAACGATCGGTGTGGCCCACAATCCAGTTGGTCATGTAGCCGCCGTAGCTACCGCCGGTCACGCCCAGCCGGTCCCGATCGATCCACGAATTCTGCTGCAGCACCGCGTCCACTCCGGCCATAATGTCCTGGTAGTCCATGCCGCCCCAATTGTTGACGATACCGCGCTCGAACTTCTGTCCATAGCCGGTGGATCCGCGCGGGTTGCAAAAGAAGACTGCATAACCGCGCGCGGCATAAACCTGAAATTCGTGATACCAGTCCACCCCATATTGTCCCGCGGGACCCCCATGAATGCTGAGGATCATCGGATATTTTTTGCCGGGCTGGAAGCCGAGCGGCTTCACCAGAAAACCGTCGATGGCCCAATGATCGGAACTTGTGTAGGGAATCCGTTCCACCTTTGCCGGGTCGAGTTCGGACCACAATTTCGCGTTGACGCGAGTCAATTGGCGTTCACCGCTGCCGTCCAGGCGGGAGACGTAAAGATCGTCAAGGTGGCCAAAATCGTTGGCGAGATAGGTCATCACGCCGGTCTTTTCACTAATGTCGAATCCGTGAACGGCGCGCTCGCCCTGAGTGATGGGAGCGACGTGTCCAACTAGGTCCACGCCAAAGATCTGAACTGTGCCCTTGAATCCTGATTCGAAACGTAAGCTGTCCGGCCCGTGGCCCCACTGCAGCGCGCCCGGAATAAGATCCAGGTTCTTGACCACCAACCGCGACCTCGCACCAGCCTGGGCATCCGCGCCGCCGTTGGCATCCGCCCCGTTAGCATCCGCAATGTAGAGCTTTGGAAACTCCCGGCGAGCGGTCTTGCCCGCGAAAATAATCTGGCGGCCATCGGACGACCAACGCGGAGAATCGTCCTCAAACGCGTGATCGGAGATCTTGGTCAGCGATCCACCCGAAGCCGGGATCACCCACACGTCGGTGTTGTGACCGTCGTCATATTCCTGGCCGGTCCGATCGGATACAAATGCAATGCGCGCGCCATCCGGCGACCATTGCGGATCGGTATCGTTCCAGTCTTCACCCGAAGTAATTTGCTGGTCTTTTCCAGTAATCGCATCCAGCACCCAGAGATGGCTGCGTTTGTCGTCGTACCAGCCGGTGTCGTTGAACTTGTACAAGATGTGCCGGTAGTGGCGGACATCGCTGGGGCGCGCGCCGGGCGCGATCTGATCGCTGGGGCCGGTGCGGCTGACGGCGACGAACCGCTTGCCGTCCGGCGACCATTGAAACACGGTGACGCCGTTCTTCAAATGACTGGCGACTTGGGCTTCTCCACCATCCAACCTGAGGATGCAGATCTGCGGCCGGGCAGGTTCGGCCGGCGCGGCCGCGGCGCTCGAAGCCGGCTCAGGCGCTTCCGTAGTGCGAGCCGAAAGAAACGCCAGGCGTGAACCGTCGGGGCTCCAGCGCGGAGAATTCGAGTTGAAACCCTCAGCGGTGAGACGGCGCGGAGCGGAAAGGCCATCCATCGCAAGCAGCCAGATGGACGAATTCCGCCGATTCTTTTTCTGATCGATGGCGGTGAGGACGTAAGCCACCTGGCGCCCATCCGGCGAGATTCGCGCATCGTTGATGAACTGAAACGCGAAATAATCCTCCGGAGTGATCCCGCGGTTCGCAAGCGCCGTGGTGGAGAGAACCAGAATCAGGCTGAGTAGACGCATTCGCTTACCAACCTGGGCGATTTTCAAACCGGTAGGGGATCTGGTCCGTATCGATGGGAAGCCGGTACACATCTGGATCGTCGTGCTGATACGCGCGCGTGGGCATACTGACGAACAGCGCGTCGGTGGTCCCAATGTTCTCGTGCGCGTGAAAGACGTAGGCGGGAATCACCATCAAAGTGCGATCTAAGTCAGTACGATAAATTTCATTCACCATGCGGTAGGTGGGCGAATGCGGCCGGCTGTCGTAAAGCACCACCTTCACCTGTCCCTGGCTGATAAAAATGCGGTCGTCATGCAGATGATGAACGTGCCAGCCTTTTATCTTACCGGGACGGATGGTGAATTGACAGACGTAAACCACCGGCGCTGCGAGCGGCGCCCCAAATGGAGTATGAATCTCACACATTGTTCCGCGATCATCGACATGGGTGACGGCGGATCTGACGATTACCCCATCGATGAGCCGCGTCAACTGCTGCCCATCTACTGTCACGGTTTGTTGGTCCTTCTTAGGGCTGGTACCGGTCATTTTCTTCTTACTCCATAGCTCTTACTCTAACCCTCGAAATTTGCGGTAGTGCGATATGTGCCAGCCCGGCGTGTGCGGAGTGGGCGGCGGCGGAATGAGCGGCGCGTACATGGGAAGCCGCCGCAAATGTACCCAGGCGATGTCCAGCGCTTCCTTCAATTGAAACCAGCGATGTTTCCGGATTCGGTCGAGGTAGATCTCCTGCTCCCGGCAAGGTTTTTCGATATACGCATTCTTCCACAGAGTGGAGTGGAACATGTAGACCGTCAGTTCGTCGGTCGACGCAAACCGGAAGCCAGCCAGGTAAGCCTGATATTGGAACTCACACTCGGGATTCCGCCAAACGGTGCGATAGTCCTTTAGATCGCCGATTCGCTCATAGACTTCCCGGACGTACATTAAGGACGAGTGAGGCGAGCACTTCACCGGATCAAAACCGGCTTTTGGATGGATTGGAGCCACCACGCGGTAGTTACTGTGCTCCGGGCCCCTCATCTCCGCCAGGGCCATGGCAATGTCGGCACGCCTGGACCGAAGAGTGCCTAGCAACGTGCGAAGATGTTCCGGGTGCCAGATATCGTCGTGGCAGAGAAAGGCGATGTAGCGCCCGCGCGCCATGCGAAGGCCGGCGTTGTTGGGCGCCGATTGATGGCCGGCGTTGGTGGGAAGATTCTTCCACTGGATGCGCGCGTCACCGAACGATTTCACAACGGCTTCCGAGTCGTCGGTGCATCCATCGCCTACCACCAGCAGCTCGAAATTCTGCTCGGTCTGCCACAGCACGCTGTGGATCGCGATCCGCAAGACGTTGCTCCGGTTGTAGGTGGGCATGATGATGGTTATCAAAGGTTGCCCGGAAGGGAGTTCGCGTTCGACACGCAGCTGGGGCCGCGGGCGAAATATGTACTTCACAGATCGGCCGACGAGGCTCCTCAGTTCCTTGTAACTAAGGTACTCAATGACGCGTTGATCGCCGGTGGTAGCGCCGCTAGGTTTCAGTTCAGGGTATAGTTTAGCGCACTACTGAATACCTTCACTGCCGGCTTGGGCGTGCCGTCGGCGTGGAACAGTCCGTAGCTCGCCTCTGGATCCGCGGAATCGCTGGCATCCCGGAGCGTATACCAATACACGCGTTCGATGTAGGGAATCTGCGATAGCACTGTCCGGGCGTGGCCCAAATATTCGGCCTGCCAAGCCTCCGTTACGGAGCCGGGACCCTCCGTATAACAACCCATTTCGGTAATCCAAACCGGCTTCCCGATGTCGCCGTTCCGGTCCATTACATATCGAATTCCGAGCAGCGCGTCGGCGAGCCAATCGTCCAGTGGGCCCGTGCCGTAGGCGTGATAGGCAACGGCATCAAAGGAAGCTCCGCCTCCCGCTTGATAGATCGCGCTGAGGAAAGCAGCGGCTGCTATCGAATCGGCGATGCTACTGGTATTGCCGGGGCTCAGCCCACCCAGGATCACTTTCGCTCTTGGATTGGCCCCCTTCACTGCCAGATAGGTTTTCTCGAGTAGATTCGTGTAGGCTTCCACGCCCGCCGCAGGCCTCCAGAAAAATGAAGTATTCGGCTCATTCCAGACTTCCCAGGCCTCAATCTGCGGATACCGGCTGGCCAGGTTCGCCGCATAGGCTGCAAAGGCATTCGCATCCTTGGGTGGATAGTTGATCACGGCCTGCAAATCCTGACCAATCTCCTGAGACATCGAAAGTGGCACGCCGTCCACCAGAATTCCGGCGGCTTGCCAGACCGCCCGTGTTACCGGGTTACCTGGAACGGAATCGACGTTGAAGAAAAGCTCCACGGAGGTCCCCGCCAGTTTGGAGATGTCGGCGCTGAGATTGGCGAGAGTGCCGTCCCGATCCTTCTGAATGCTAGCTAGGACAGGAAAGTTGGATCCCTTCAGGTAGGTGATGGAAAAATTGGCACGTGACTTAGGGTCGGCGCCCTGAGCGAAACCCACCTTGGCCCAGAGCACCACTGAGCGCCCCGCGGGAACTTGAAATTGAACTCCTCCGTGGATAAACCCGCCCGCCGCGGTCGGGGTGACTGCCACCACGCGGGGATACGTTTCTCCGTCCTCGAGCTTCACATTCCAGAGATATTTTGCGGTTCCCAGGGCGCCGCCGTCCGCTCCCCAAGGCAATGGACCTTCTTTGGTATCCCATGAAATGTTGAACGGACTTATTTCCGTGAAATCGAAATCTACGGGCATGGACGATTCATTCAGCGACGAATATCCCAGAATGCCTAGGATCGGCACGCCAGCCTGCGTGGCCGCGGCAACTTGTGGATCGTAGTAATCCGGCGTGACGGCGACATTGTGCCAGTAAAACGTCATCCGCACGGGAACCGGAGAGGGGCTAAGTTGTTGAAGCATCTGTGGGTCACCCGCGGTGAACCCATAGTGATTGACCCCCAGCGTTTGTGCGCCGGCGAGCCCTGCCGCCAACGTCAACACGCCGGCCATGCGCGCTCCCTGAAATATGTTTCTGGGCACTGGTTTTGAGCTTCTTAACTTTGGCTCTTATCCAGTTAGCGCAAGCGGGGATGAAAATGCATCATTTTTGAAGCGGTTTTAGTACTATCACGTGGGACAGGCGCTTTCGTCTGCCAATGATTTTTCAAGGTTAGGTCTGCCCGTTCCAGTCAGGCCCAGCGACAGACTTCCATCTGGCTCGGATTTCATCGAACTGGCGTTGCTCAAGCAGACCGGCCTTTATCAGGAGGTCCGCATTCTGACGCCAGCGGTCCGGTTGCGTGGTTCCGACGATCGCCGTATGAACACCGGGCACCGCGAGGGTGAATCGAAGGGCGATGGAAACGGCATTCTGGAAATCCCCCTTGAGAAACTCGTAGTTGAGTTTCGGAAGGCGCTCCCAATAAGGCTGATGGTAAGGTTCGGGTTTTGAAGTATGCTTCCAAACGGCGTTGCCGATCGGGCGTTTGGCGATGATACCCATCCCTCTGGCGCGCGCGACCGGGATCGCCAGATCGATACTCTCCTGATCCGCGATATTCACCGAGATCTGCAGCGTGTCGAAGACGCCGCTTTCCACCGCGTAGAGCGCGGCGCGGCCGTCCCCGCTATAGCCGATAAATCGGGTTTTACCCGCATCGCGGGCGCGCTTCACCACATCGATCACATCCCCTTGGCGAAGTTGCTCCTCCGTGCAGCTATGCAATTGCAAAAGATCCACGCGGTCCGTTTTCAGGCGTATCAGGCTACGGTCAACTTGCGATGCCATCTTCTGCGGATTCCAGTGGTCGCCATCTTTATCGTGGCCGCACTTGGTGAACAAAAGGTACTGATCGCGCCGGGCACCCACCGTCTGGCCGACAAGCTCTTCGCTATTGATGTAGCACTCCGCCGTATCGATTACATTCAGACCTGCGTCCAGCGCGCCATTCAGCATCCGGCCAGCTGTTTCAAGAGCAACGCCTTGGTAACCGATCTCGGCTCCTCCAAAGCCGAGAACGGTGACATCCATGCCGGTTTTTCCGAGAGTGCGTTTTTCCATGTTCCTTGACACTTATACACAAACTTACATAACCTTGTAAAGTTCGAGCACGTCTTGAAACGTACGAATGAAGAGGCTCTTTCTCGCGCTATTTGGCGTGCTCGCGGCACACGCGCAAACCAACGTACTTACGTATCACAATGACAACGCCCATACCGGCCAGTATCTGAACGAGGTTCTGCTTTCGCCGGCAAATGTAAGCGAGTCGCGTTTCGGAAGCCGTCACTTGCTGGTCACCGATGGACCGGTGTACGCCCAGACGCTCTATCTTTCGAGAGTGAAGATAGCGGGCGTGCAAGGTCTCCGCAATGTCGTCTACGTAGTTTCGGCTAACGACAGCGTATATGCCTATGACGCCGACGCTGGCGCGGCCGACCCTTTGTGGATGGTGAATTTTCTGTATCCGGCCAAAGGCGTCAGCATCGTGACCGAGGCCGACGTGGGCTGCGTCGTGATACCTGAGCTCGGCATCATAGGCACTCCGGTGATCGACGCGGTGAACGGAACAATTTATCTGATTGCCGAGACGAAGGAATCGGGTAACTTCATATTCCGGCTGCACGCTCTCGATGGCTCGAGCGGTGCGGAGCGGCCGGGCAGCCCAGTAGTGATCCAACCGTCTGGTTTCGTCCCGCTCTCCCAGAAGCAGCGCGCGAGTCTGTTGCTCTCGAATGGCGTGATTTATTCTTCGTGGTCCGGCCACTGCGATAACGGTACATATCACGGTTGGGTGATGGCGCACGATGAGAAAACCTTGCAGCTACTGGGCACCTTCAATAACACGCCCGGGGGAAGCGGAGCGTCGTTCTGGAACGGCGGCGCGGGGCCCGTGGCGGATGCGCAAGGGAATGTTTACGTGGTTTCCGCAAATGGCGACATCGACGGAGTTCCGAGTCCTGGCGACAATGACGAAGCGGTGTTGAAGCTGGGCCCCGCGCCAAAATTAACGTTGTTGGACAAATTTGTTCCCTTCAACAAAGCTGCGTTGAATGACGTGGATTTAGACCTGGGCTCTAGCGGAGCGGTGTTACTGCCCCCGGAAGCGGGCAGCGCGGCCCATCCCAATGTGCTGTATACCTCAGGCAAAGAAGGCCGCATGTATTTGCTGGATGAGCAAGCTTTGGGCGGTCCCCAAAGCGGAAGCGACATAGGCGCATTGGCCTCGCTCCCAGTTTTGGCGCACGCAACTTTTGGATCGGCGGCATACTTCAACGGTTCCATTTACGTGGCGCCCGAAAAAGGACCGATGTTCGCTTTCAAAGTGAGCAACGGCGTGCTGGCGTCCTCGCCCGCCGCTCAAACCTCGGATGCTCTGGAAAAGCTGGGGGCATCGCCAAGCATTTCCGCCAATGGCGCTCAAAATGGCATCGTCTGGATTAACGCTCTCACGCCGAACGGCAGGCTGGCGGCCTATGACGCTACCAGTTTACAGAAGCTTTATGACAGTACCGCGGAACCAACTGCCCCTCCGTATACGTTCACGGAGTTCAGTGCGCCGACCATTGGCGACAGTAAGGTGTTCGTCCCCAGCTACTTCGGCGTGGTGGTTTTCGGCGAGCTGGCAGCCACTGCGCCGGTGGTAACCGCGGTGACTGATGCGGCGGACTTCTCGCCGGATGCAATCGCGCCAGGGTCGCTGATTTCGATCTTTGGTTCGGGTTTGGCCCAGAGTGCAAACTCGGCCTCCGCGACGCCACTGCCCTTGTCGATCGGCGATGTGTCGGTGACCATCAATGGGATCGTCGCACCGGTACTCTATATCTCCCCGGGGCAAATCAACGCCCAGGTTCCCAATGAGGTTGCGGCCGGTTCGGCCAGCCTGGTGGTGCGCGCCTACGGGACATTATCGGCTCCCAAAGCGATCACAGTGAAAGCCGCGGCGCCCGCCTTGTTCACTCTCAACGACGGACAAGCGGCCGCGCCGGGGAGTTCCATTTCGCTCTACTTCACCGGGCAAGGTCCAGTAACGGTAGCCGTTGATGATGGCGCCGCGCCGGCGACTGGCAGCGTTATCTGGGCTAAGGGGCCGACATCAGCCACGATTGGCGGCGTTGCGGCGGATGTTCAATTCGTGGGCCTGGCGCCGAATTTTCCTGGAGTCGCGCAGATCGATTTGAAGATTCCAACGCTCGCGCCTGGCACGTATCCGGTGGTGGTGACAATTGGGGGCGTGGCGAGCAACGCTGTGCAGTTAGTGGTCGCGGGAAACTGAGCAGTAGTAGTGGGGCGGACCCCCTGGTCCGCGCGGGTCCCCCAGGACCCGTTTATCAGCAACAGGCCGACGTGGGCGGCGGCTGCGCACCAGGGGGTCCGCCCCATGTTCGCTAGAAAGATTCGCTCACCATGGCATCCACAA
>Ga0210388_10004148_pt1 | contig 11345 bp, 9 predicted proteins | sample IncBWC19OmetaG_FD_155485 | JGI IMG/M metagenome (GOLD analysis project Ga0210388, IMG submission 155485) | Forest soil microbial communities from Barre Woods Harvard Forest LTER site, Petersham, Massachusetts, United States - Inc-BW-C-19-O ...
CGGTCTTCACCTTGATTCACAGGTATGCCGAACCAGTGCCGCGAACGAATCGCCGGCTCGATTTCCAGCAGCAGTTCGCGCCGGATGGCAAAGAGGCATCCGCTGATACAGCAAACGCTGCGCGTCCAATTCTCAGGAATTTTGTAAAGCTGGAAAGCCGAGTAGTAAATCACGGCCTGGATCGCGGTGATTACGTTGTCATTTGGGTTCCGCACTCCCACCCGGCCGCCTACCGATCCGATGTGCGCTTCGCTGAAGCACGCGGTGAGCTCCGAAATTGCGTCGGGATGAAAGATGCAATCGGAGTCGATCGAAATAATAACCTCGGCCGAGGATTGCTCCATCGCGTTGCAAACCGTGCGCGCTTTTCCGCTGTTCGCGGCATTGCGCCCAGTCCGTATGCGGATGTTGGTGAAGTCGCGCTGCGCCTTGATCATCCACTCGTAGCTGTCGTCCACCGAGCAGTCGTCTTGCGCGATCACTTCGAATTTTTCCGCGGGATAGTTGCTTTTGCTGATGCTCTCGATCGTCTCGTAGACCGTCTTTCCTTCGTTGAAGCACGGCATCAGGACGCTGACCGTGGGCTGGTAGCTATAATCCTTCTGCACTTTTGCGCTGGGAAACGACAACTTCAGGATGATCCCCATGACGTACTTCACCACGGAGACCAGCAAACATAGAATCATGATCAGCCACAGCAGTACCGGAGCCATATCCGACACACTCCCACGCCCGCTCCTACTCCTACATAGGACTACACTCGCCCCTCCCTGCATGTCTACTTGAGTTTCTTGACTGCGTACCACTCCATTAACGCCACACTCTGAAACGCGCGCGAAATGCTTCTCGTTTCAGCCGAATAGCCACTCGAGAAAAGTCTTCCGGCGCTTGGGCTCACCAATCGAGTTCCGTGGAGGCGGCTTTTTTTCGGGAGACGAGACGTTGGGGGAGAGTGACCGGACACTCCTGAGGACTGGCGGCTGCCAGTACCCATAAACGCATCTTGTTCCGCGCCGCGAACAGTCGTGCGTATCGTGAATCACACCGTCGATTACCGCCGTTAAATGCTTCGATACGCTGACCACCAATCGGCCCGGCGGCAATTCATCCTCGCGCAAATGTACTGTGCATCCTGAACCGATCTGCATCGTGGGCGTCCACACCCAGCCCAAGGCCTTCATCACTCGACGGATCGACGTCCTGTACACGCCCGTTCTCGCGTTGCTTACGCCACGTTTCCGTTTTCCGGTGCGTTCGTGGACCGCCGCCCGGTTCACCAGGTCGTAGATTTGCTGGTAGGGCCGCCCCGTCGCAATCGCTATCGCGCGAACGACGCAATCCCCCGCTTTACCGCTGTATCCGGCCGCCGCGCGTCCCCCATCGTCAAATTGAAAATGTCGCGCCATGTCCCGTTCGAACTATCTCACGCAAGAACATCTGGTCCTCTGCCAGCGGCCCCCTTCAAGGCCTTTCCTATGCTTGAACAAGCTGATGAACTCGTCGCACGCGGATTTGCTTCTCGCGCTTGCGCGTCTGCGCAATGTCGTAGGAGGCTTGCATCCTCATCAGGGTATCCATTTTCACGCCAAAGGCCTTCTCAATGCGCAGCGCCATATTCCCGGAAAGGTCCGCCTTCGCATTCAGCAAGCTGGACAGCGCGGGGCGGGAAACCTGCAGCGCCGCCGCGGCCGCCGTTACCGACAGTCCCGCAGGCTCAATAATCTCCGTCCGAATAAAATCCCCAGGATGCGGCGGGTTCTTCATAGGCATGGCGTTTGCTCCTTTTTCTTAATGATAGTCTTCCAAATTCACGTCGCAGATCTCGTGCTCCGCAAGGTCGATGCGAAACGTTAAACGGCGGTTGCGGGTTACGCTGAGGCTCCATGTGCCCTTGCGGTCGCCCGTTAGCGTGTGCGCCCTCCACGTCGGGAGCGCGCGCAATTCCTCTGGGTCCTGCATATCATCCAGGAACGCCAGCATCTTGCGGAGTTTGTCGGCAGTATCCGGCGGAACTCCCTTTGCGCTGTCTTCCGCGTAGAGCCTCTTCACTCCCTTATGCGCAAAGTTCCTTACTCTCACGTGATCGACTGTAGCCTGTGGCTTAACACTTGTCAATTTCCTAGCTGCTTTTAAGCGCAACCAATAGCCTTGACACCAACATAGCGCAGGCCTATGTTTTTGGCCCAGGCAAGTGGAAGTCGCAAGCTCCCCCTGCTCCCCTAAATTTCCGCACAGGAGGTACCTATGCCATTAAGCCTCGCAACACTTTCTTTGGTCGAATCACCCGTCTCGATGCAAGAGGGATTGAAGATTCTGGAACGCGACGATTACCGTTGTAAGTACTGCGGCCTGGACGGGCGCGCCAGCTTCGAAAACGCCCTCGTCATGCGCATCGATTTCATCCATCCGCGCGCCCGCAAGGGAAAGAAAGATCCCGCCAACCTGGTCGCCTGCTGCACACCTTGCAACACGATCAAAGGCACCAAAGTCTACAACAGCTTCGATGATGCCAAAGCCTTCGTCCTTAAACAGCGCGAAGAACTCCACAAAGCCTGGCAATCCAAAACCGCACGACAGACTGCCAAAATAGCGGGCGCGTAGAAGGACCGTGTTTTTTTCCTTCTTTTAATGGGAACGCCGGGTGACTTCGCTGAGAAGGAAGCCACCCTGCCGTTACGAAAACACAGCGACGTTTTTGTGGGTAGAGAGCGGACTGGATGCTGCTCGAGGGTTGTTACGCGCCGATCTCGACGCTGCGGCGACTTTGTTCGCCGCAGATAACATCGATTTTGCCTTACGCGAGGCGCAGACCTCCGCCGGCGCCAGAAGCAGTAGCTCCATTCTCTCCCGAAGAACAAGGCAACTGCCCGAGGACAGCCGTGGCAAATCTGCGCCTCGCCTTTCCCCCAGTAGTGCCACACGTTGCTTAATCGTTTCACCGTCCATGCGGCGCATCGCATTCCCTTTGACTACCTTGCCGTCTTTCGCCGCTTCCTCACTCGACCATACGATGTGCTAGCATGCTCCGGCCTTCGTACAAATAAATGTCGCAGAAAACGCAAAAGACCACTCTCTGGTTCTCTGTCATCGTCCTCTTCGCCATCAACATCCTCAATTTCTACGACCGTCACGTCCCCGGCGCCCTCGTTGAGCCCATGCGCAAGGAGTTCCACCTCAACGACACGCAAATCGGCCTTCTCGGCAGCGCCTTTATCTGGCTCTACGCCATCATTGGTGTTCCGCTCGGTCTCATCGCGGACCGCTGGAGCCGGAAAAAACTTCTCGCCTGGGGTGTCGTCGTATGGTGCGCTCTAACGGCATCCGCCGGACTCGCCACGACTTATACTCTTCTGTTGTTCTCGCGGGTCGGCGTCGGTCTTGGCGAAGCGGCCTGTGCGCCCACCGCAACCAGCTGGCTCGGCGATCTTTTTCCCCCTACCCAGCGCTCCCGCGTCCTCGCGCTCTTCATGATGGGCGTCCCTATTGGCGGTGGACTCGGCTATTTGATCGGCGGACCAGTCGCCCAGGCCTACGGCTGGCGCACGGCTATGGTTACTGCCGCTCTTCCGGCCCTGTTGCTGTTGCCTGCCCTTCTACTGCTGCGTGAACCGCAACGTGGCGCCAGCGAACCGCAAGGTACGGCGCTGGCCGCCACATCCATTTGGAACGTGCTGCGTATACCCACGCTTTGGTGGATTATCGTGAGCGGCGCGCTGCTGAATTTTTGCGCCTATGCCTATGCCACTTTCCTCACCGCGTTTCTTAGTCGCATCCATGGCCTTTCTGTTGCCAACTCCGGCAAAGTGACCGGCACGCTTTACCTTCTTGGAGGAGTCAGCGGCGGACTGCTTTCCGGCTATCTCGGAGACCGCATCAGTCATCGCCGGAAGGATGGCCGTCTGCTTTGCGCCGCGTTCATGGCGCTCGTCACTGTGCCGCTGGCGTGCATCGGAATTCTGCAACCGGCACACTCGCTTATCATGGCTACTGTGTTTCTCGGCCTGATGTACGGTTCGCTATCGAGTTACTACGGCTTCGTTTACCCCGCCATTCAGGACATCGTCGCGCCCAACCAACGCGCCTCCGCCATGGCCATCTATTTCATGGCCATGTACATGTGCGGAGCCTCTTTCGGTCCGTGGCTCACTGGCAAATTAAGCGACATCCTGGCCCACCGCGCCGCCGCGATCGCGGGCTCCGCCTCCGTCACGGAAGCTTTCCGCGCCACCGGCCTCCAACAAGCCATGCTCATCATTCCCGTTCTCAGCACGGTTCTCGCTTTCGTCCTCTACATGGGCTCGCGCACCATCACCGCGGATATCGCCAAGCGCGAGGCCGCCGCTCACGTCGCTACCGCCCCCGCGTCTTAGCTCTAGAAAGTGGCCAGGTACAGTACAATGGATGCGTAGGTGAAAAATGAAAGCCGCCAAGCCGCAACCTAAAAAGCCAGAAGAAAATCTCTCGCGCGCCAAACGCATTCAGCGCGAAATCATTGCCTGGATGTGGGTCATCCTCATCTTCCTGCTCATTAACGGAACGCTGGGCCAGGCCCGCGTCATTCCCTCAGGCTCCATGGAAAACACGCTCCTCGTCGGCGACCACCTCATCATGAGCCGCATTGGCTACGATGCCGGCGTTCCTTTCACCAACTGGCATGTGCCGCTCTGGCGCAATCCGAAACGCCAGCAAATGGTGATTTTCACTCCGATCGTTCCCCAGGAAACATCCGACATCATCAAGCGCGTCATCGGCCTTCCTGGCGAAACGGTGGATATTCACGACGGCGCCGTCTGGATCGACGGCCAAAAACTCGCCGAAAATTACACGACCGGTCCTAGCGAACCCTACGAGATGCGCACTCCCTACAAGATTCCTGCAAACTGCTACTTCGTGATGGGAGATAACCGCGGGAACTCTTACGACAGCCGCTTCACAGGCTGCATCCCACGAAATCACATCATCGGCACGCCAGTGATCATTTACATGTCGCTGCAAGCCTCGCCAGACGCCTGGGAAACCGGACAGCTTCGCGAACGCTTCCTGGCCTACGCCAACGCAGTCATTCATCCAGGCTCGGTCCGCTGGAAGAGGCTTTTCACAACGTTTTGAAGCGAAGACATGACTGCTTAATCTTCAAAACAAATTTTGAAGTGAATTCTCAATAAAGGAAACTTGGCGACATGAGCGAAACGGCGCAGCAATACTCGCAGCGGATTTTGAGCCACGCGGAAGGGATGGACCCGCTCAAATCTCAATCAGCGGCCGCAAAGAAATTGGATCGTTTGGTGAAAGGCGTGCCCGCCTCCAAGCTGCGCAAACGCCCCGCGCCGGACAAATGGTCTGTCAGCGAAATTCTTGCGCACCTGGCGGACGCCGAGATTGTCATTGCATGGCGCATCCGCTCGATTCTCGGTGCGCCTGGAACGCCAATCCAGGCCTACGATCAAGATGCGTGGGCGGCCGCTGGACACTACGCAAAGCGCGACCCGCGCAAGAGTATCGAGCAATTTCGCGCCATGCGCGACGCCAATCTCGCGTTCTATAAGTCTCTTTCTCCGGAACAGTGGAAATACTCAGGAATGCACGCGGAGCGCGGCGAGGAAAGCATCGAACGGGTCGCGCGCATGATTGCGGGGCACGACATCAATCACATTTTGCAGATAGAGCGCATTCTCGCGCCGAAGAAATAAACTTTCCTGTCGCCCTTGCCGGGTTCTTCATTCTATTCGTCGCCTCGGACTTTCCACCAATCGAGCCGCCCAAATTCCGCCATTTTTTCTGATCCATGCGCTTGGAACCAATTCCTCCACGCCTGCGGATCAGATGCCACATTCGCATCCGTAATCTCTCGCAGCGCCATATAAGACCAGGTTTTCATTTGCGCGCTGGTATTCGCATCGGCCAGCAAGTCCACAAATTTCGGCACCATGCGCATGCGCTGCACTCGCGTGAAATTTCCGCAATCCGAAATATTGCACCCCGCCCGCTCACGCACATTGCTCGATGAATCCTGCGTAAACGATTCGAACAGTTCGTCCAGCGCCTCGTCCTTGCCCAGATAACGCATTCCCTCCACCGCCCATTGCCGCACCGCCGGGTCCGGATCGTGCTTCGCATAATCCAGCAGCACGGGATGAATCCGATCGTAAGCAACCCCGCGTCCAGCGAGCATCCCGAGAAAATAGACCGCCGCGGCGCGATAATGCAGATCGGTGCTCGCACGCTCGATCAACATTTCCGCGGCCTGGTCATTCTTCTGCCAGCCATCCAAAGTCAGATTGATGTCCGCGTTTGCATTGCGTACACGCAAGTCGCGCGAGAATTCCGAGCGCCGCTCCAACTGCCTCATGTGGTCGGTCAAGTTGATGTGACCCACCCAGCTTTCGACTTGCTGTTCGAAGAGCTCAAGCGCCCGGGGGTCGTGTCCAATCGCGCGTTCGAGCAATTCCTCGGCTTGCTCTTGCGGAGGCAATACCAGCACGCGCTCCGCGTCCGCATCGGTCATCTTCGCGGCAACAGCTCCGCGCGACGCAACCACGTTTGCTGTCGCAGCCACACGAGGCGTTCCCTTCGCCTGTGCCTTGTTTGCCCTCGAGGCGCTTGCCGCTTTCAAGTTCGAGAATCGCCAGCCCTGCCACGCAATCATGCTCGCCGCAAACAAAGCAAACACGACCATCGAAATAACTGTCGAAGCCTGTGATGACCGTCGCTGCTGCCACTGCGCCCGCATTCCGCCTTGCCCCAAAGGACCAGATTGCGACGTATTGAAGAGCGGCTGGCCAGGCTGCGGAGGCGGGCCATACAGCGACTCCACTTCGACATGCGTGTCGATCTTCAGTCCCGCGAGTGTTTCGATTTGCGAAACCACCCAGCGCGCTTCCTGGCGGCTGGTGATTTCATCCGCAAGCGTGACGCGCCGGCCATTCTTGGTGCGTAAACGAATGGCGTACATCGCCTGGCCATTGTTCCCGCCCTGTTGCCCGCTCGTCACCGCAACGATCGCCTCGATCTCCGAGGTCGAATACCTCTTCGTGGAACCAATTCCTAAGACGCGCGTTGTCGAAGTTAATTCCCCATTTCCGACCCGAATGCGCGAAGTTCCGAACACCACGTGAAACATCGCAAAGATGAGGATCACATCGAAGAAACCAAACACGATGGGGAAAAACCAGGGAGCGCTGGAACGCAACAGAAAATAAACCACGCCCGTCCAGATGGACGTGAAGATCAGAAGAAACAGCGCGCGGGAAGGCGTGCGAAATGCAGGAAAGTAAAATTCCGTGCCTCCCGCTTGCGACGAGATGATCACTTTCGGATTTGCCGGTGCGGCTACGGAAGCCGTTTCGCTCTCGCTGAAGGATCCTGTCGCCGAACCGAAGGTTTCAGAGGAAGAAGAGAAAGCGGATGACTGCTCCACGCTGGCAGAAGTTTTAAAGACGGGAAGTTCGAAATCGTCGGTGTAATCGACCCCGGGAATATCCGCCTGTGCATATAGAAACCAGAGAACCTGATCGGAAGGATTGTCGTGATCCGTAACGTAGGCATCGGCGGGGATCGCGAAATCCACTGGAATCGCTCTGCCGAGCGCGTCCATCCCGATTGCACCAAAGGGAACGTTTTGTTCCGACTGCCAGAGAACCGTCTGCGATGTTGAACGGCTGTTTCCAGAGCCTGTGATCATCTTGCGGACGCATGAGATACGCAGATCTACGCCATGCGACGCGTTCGAATCCAGTTTCAAATGAATCCGTCCCGCCAGCCGCCCTCCCGGCGAAAACGGCAGCGAGTAAAACTCAAAATAGGTATTGCCAAACCGCTGTCGCCGCAGAGTCGCGCGGATCGCATACACGAGCAAAATCGCGGGAATCAAGCCGAACGCCAATACCAGGAAAATGCGCGGGTCCTTGCTCCGGGCAAGCTGCGGGATGGCGGAGATCGCCACCGGAATCATCACCAGGTTGCAGAAAATGCAAGCCACCCAGGCGGCAACTTCCTTGTTCTTGCGCAGGCTCTCTGCCTTCCGGATGGCCCAATCCGCCCTCCACAGCCATGGAGCGGAAGGGTTTGCTTCTTCAATCGCCGCCTGTTTCTTCATCCGGCGATAGCCACCCACTGCCACGAACAAGAGTCCCGCTCCAATGGCCGAAATAAAAACAGCGATGGCCGCCGCGGCAACGGTGCTGCTGGTGCTGTGATTGCCGCTATTCGAAAGAAACGTAAACAGCGAGAGCAGCCCAGGCACGAGAAACATCAGCCCGAAAAAGACAAAGAAAACGGCCGCGCCTTTGGAAGGTTTGGTCACCCCTCAAGTTTAGGAAGTTATGCCGTCCAGCCAAATGGCTCCGAAGTACTAGCATGTTCTTCTAGTTACAACTGTCATTCCGTGCAGGGAGGCTCGTGCATTGGCGGCCCGTCATTTCCAGCCATGTCGACTTGGTCTCCACTCTGTTGTTCCGTGTTGGAAACAGCTCCAGCATCCGCTAAACTGTAATTCCCCTTCCGATTTTGTCCTCTCTCGTTCATTCCTCTCCGTTGGGACTAGTGTGACTCCAGACCTCATGAACACAGCCGGCACAACATCGGTCCTGTTAGTCGAAGACAGTGCGCTCGAAGCAAGGTTGGTCGAACGTCTCCTTGACCGAGCCGGCCCCGGCCTATTCTGCGTTACTCATGTCATGACGCTCACGAAGGCCCTCCTCGTTCTTTGCCAGCCCGATATCGACGTCGTGCTTCTGGATTTGAACTTGCCCGACTCCACGGGCTTGGAAACACTTCGCATCGTCCTGGCCCGGAACCCGCGGCTTCCCATCGTTGTGCTCACTGGGGCTGATGAGACTGTGGGGATTCAGGCCATGCGCGAGGGCGCCCAAGACTATATTCCGAAGGATCAGCTCCGGGCGCCGCTCTTGGCGCGGTCGTTGCGCTATGCCATGGAGCGCTACCGCTCTTCTTTGGACCTCCGCGAAAGCAATGAATCGCTCTCGCTGGTCATTTCCTCCGCGGCCGACGCCATCATCACCAAAGATCTTCTCGGCATCATCACCACGTGGAACCCAGCCGCGGAGAAACTATTCGGATATTCAGTCGAAGAAGCGTTGGGAAAGCCCTTGCTCATGCTTGTTCCGCCAGATCGGGTCAAAGAAGAACGAGAAATCCTGGCGCGAATCGCAAAGGGCGAAAGGGTGGAGCATTTCGAGGCCGTCCGCACTCGTAAGGATGGCCGGCCCGTTCAGGTGGATCTCACAATCTCTCCCATCCGCGACAAGACGGGGCGCATCACCGGCGCCTCCAAGATTGCCCGCGACATCACCGAGCGAAAGCTGGCGGAAGATATGCTCCGCCAGCAAGCCTCGTTGCTTGATCAAGCCTTCGATGCCGTATTCGTTTGGGAGAGGGACGGCGCCATTACATTTTGGAACCATGGTGCAGAGCGGATGTACGGGTATACGAAAGAGGAAGCGACTGGACGCGTGGGACACGACCTGCTGCACACCAACGCACTGGAAGGGCTGGAGGCTGTTTTTAAAATTCTCGCGACTGAAGGAAAGTGGGAAGGCGAGCTAACGCAGTCCAAGCGGGACGGAAAGCGTATCGTGGTCGAGTCCCGCATGGTGCAAATTACGGAACGCCACCGTTCCTATGTGCTGGAAATTAGCCGCGACGTCAGCGAAGAACGCTTGCTGGAAGTCCAACTCCGCCAATCGCAAAAAATGGAAGCCATAGGCCGCCTTGCTGGCGGCGTGGCTCACGATTTCAACAATTTGCTCGGCGTCATACTCGGCAGCGCGGAACTGCTGGCCGAAGCAAAAGATTTGAGCCAGGTCCAAAGACGCGCGACGGAAATCCAAAAGGCCGGCCAACGCGCCGCCAATCTCACCCGCCAACTCCTAACCTTCAGCCGCAAGCAGATGATCGAACCTCGCGTCATCGACCTCAACGCGAAGATATCCGAAATAACCGAAATGCTGGTACGCCTGGTCGGTGAAGATGTGGAGATCTACGCCCTGCTTCAGCCCGATCTTGGAAAAATTCGCGCCGATCCCAATCAGATCGAGCAGATCCTCCTGAACCTTGTTGTGAACTCGCGCGACGCCATGCGCGGCGGCGGCAAGCTCACCATCGAGACGCACAACATCGACCTCGACGAGGCCTACGCCGGCACACACACATCCGTCCACCCTGGCCGCTACGTGATGCTCGCGGTCAGCGACACCGGGCAGGGCATGGACGCAGAAACCCTCGCGCACATGTTCGAGCCATTTTTTACGACCAAGTCGAGCGGAACAGGGCTCGGTTTGCCAATGGTCTACGGAGCCGTCAAACAAAGCGGCGGAAACATCTGGGTCTACAGCGAGCCCGCCAAAGGCACAACATTTAAGGTCTACTTCCCCAGAGCGGATGCCACCGCTGACAACACCATCGTCCCGGAGCGCATCGCCGCTCCGCCGAAGGGTAGCGAAACGATCCTTCTCGTCGAAGATTCGAATTCACTTCGCGAACTGACCAGGGAATTTCTGCAAATCGCCGGCTACAACGTATTGGAAGCGAGAGACGGCGGGGATGCCCTTCAACTTGCGCACAGCCACGCCAAGGAGGTGAATTTGCTCCTCACCGATGTCGTGATGCCGGGCATGAGTGGCCGGGAATTAGCAGATGAAATCAAACGGACGCATCCGGAGATTCGCATTCTTTTCATGTCGGGGTACACTTCCAACGCCATTGTTCATCGCGGCGTGCTCGATGAAGGCCTCACCTTGCTCACAAAGCCATTCACGCGTTCCGGTCTATTGCAAAAGGTACACGACATGCTGAAGTCCTAGCGATGCAACCCGGTTTGCAGCGCCGGAGTCCCGTTCCGTTTCAAGGCGAGACTTGCCACAAAATTCGCCCCAGCGAAGATTCTTGGACCCAGTATTTCTACCATCGACTGGCGTGAAAAAAGTAAAAGGGGCGATCACTCGCCCTTCGCCCGAAACTTCTAATTTTCTGCGAAGAAGTGGACGAGTTCCTGGCTGGAACTTAGCGGGAGGCGGCGCTCTTCGGCTGCTGGAGAGCAGGAACGGCGCCCAGCTGGCGCATCAGCCCCAGGGCGTCCGAGGTGATGTAGGAATCGATGATCTTTCCGTTGGCGATGTGATGGATGGTCACGCCGTCCATGGACATTTTTTTGTTTGTTGGGCGAACTCCCCAGAACTCGCCCTTATGAGTTCCGGAAATGGTCCAGGAAGCGACGACCTTGTCCTTTTCGGCGACGATGTCTTCGACTGTGAAGAGCAGATCGGGGAACGCTGCCAGGAAAATCGCCATCTGAGCCTTGTAGGCTTCGGGCCCTACAGAGGAGCCTG